>Ga0209048_10005686_pt1 | contig 11754 bp, 9 predicted proteins | sample FrelakmetCRP12CR_FD_187146 | JGI IMG/M metagenome (GOLD analysis project Ga0209048, IMG submission 187146) | Freshwater lake sediment microbial communities from the University of Notre Dame, USA, for methane emissions studies - CRP12 CR (SPAdes)... | ecosystem: Environmental > Aquatic >... | reverse complement strand
GCTGCAGCCACCGCCGAAGAGCACGACCGGCAACGTCCTGCTCGACCCCGGCAGCCTGTCCCAGACGGCGACTCAGGCGCTGGCGGGGTCCCACGACGGTAGCGTGCACGCCAGTAACGCGCTGCTGGTCTCGGGCAAGCGCTCTGCGAACGGCCACCCGATCATGGTCGCCGGTCCGCAGATCGGCTACTACTACCCCGGATTCACGCTCGAGATGGACCTCCACGGCTCGGGGATCAACCAGCGCGGGGTGACGACGCTCCCGTTCCCGAGCTACGTCTTCATCGGCAGGAGCCAGGATGCCGCTTGGTCGCTGACGTCGGCCGGCCTCGACCAGATCGACACCTACGTCGAGACGCTGTGTGGGTGGGAGCCGCATCAAGTACCTGTACAACGGACGCTGTCTCCCGATGCAGTTCTTCGACACCGGCTCGCTCAGCGGCAAGGAGATCACGTACTACACGACGGTCCACGGACCGGTGTTCGGATACGCCCGCGTGCACGGCCGGTTGGTCGCGGTCACCCGCAGGCGGTCCAGCTATGGCAAGGACTCGCTCGACCTCCTGTTCTACAGCAAGCTGGCCGACGGCCAAGTCCACAACATCCACCAGTTCTTCCAGGCCGCCGACCTGACGCCGCAGACGTTCAACTCGTTCTACATGGACGACAAGGACATCGGCGTGTTCACCAGCGGCCTGGTGCCGATCCGCGCGGCCAATGTCGATCCGGGCCTTCCGATCGACGGTCGCGGCAAGGAGGAGTGGCGCGGCTACGTCTCGCCCAAGAACCATCCGCAGGGCATCAACCCGCCCAACGGCGAGATCGTCAACTGGAACAACCGGGTCCAGCTCGGCTACCAGGCTCCCGATGACAACTGGTCGCTCGGGCCGATGCAGCGCATTCAGCTGTTGCTCGACAACCTCGGCCGCGGCGGTCACCTGACTCCCGCGAATCTGGTGGCGGCGATGAACGAAGCCGCCACGCAGGACGTGCGCGAGCGGACGATCGAGCCGGTGATCTCGCAGGTGCTGCGTACGGGCAAGGCGCCGAACGCACGCGACGCGCAGATGCTCGCGCTCCTCGATGCCTGGTACCGCCACGGCGGTAGCCGCCTCGACCGGACGGACCCGTCGGGGATCGGCAAGATCACCGATCCGGGCGCGGCGATCATGGACACGGCATGGCCGCTGCTGGCCAACGCGTGGGCGTCGTCCGTGCTCGGCCCGTCGCTGCGTTCGCAGCTGGCCTCGATCGCGAGCCCGGCCGCGTGGCGTTCGGACGCAACGCGCGAACGGATCAAGTTCATCCCCGGGCTGCTCCCGTTCACGATGCGCTACGCGAACCGCCCCAGCGGCGACCAGCAGGTGCTCAGCTTCACCGGCCACGCGCCGGCTGACACCGGGCGCTAGGAGTCATTGGAACGTTCCGTGCCGGCCCTCGCCGGCACGGAACCGTTCCAACCCCTGCGGCACCTCGCGCAGTGAGCGCAGCCCGTGCTCGAGCTCGACGGCGAGCGCCGCGGGCTCGTCGAGTCCGTCCTGCTCGAGCAGCGAGAGGCGGTCCTCGCGGAGGCAGGTCTGCGGGAAGCGGGCCAGCTCGTGGGCGAGCGCCTCGGCGGCGACCCGGGACTCGCCGTCGGCCACGACTCGGTTGACCAGCCCCATCGCGAGCGCCTCGCGGGCGCCGACCGGGCGCCCGGTCAAGACCAGGTCCATCGCCTGGCTGGTGCCGATCAGGCGCGGTAGGCGCACGGTGCCGCCGTCGATCAGCGGCACCCCCCAGCGGCGGCAGAAGACGCCGAGCACGGCGCTCTCCTCGGCGACCCTGAGGTCGCACCACAGCGCGAGCTCGAGCCCGCCCGCGACGGCATGCCCGGCGATGGCGGCGATGGCCGGCTTCGAGAGCCGCATCCGGGTCGGGCCCATCGGACCGTCGCCGTCCGGTGTTACGCGGTTGCCCCGCTCGGTGCCGGCGGCCTTGAGGTCGGCGCCGGCGCAGAACACGCCGCCCTCGCCGTGCAGCACCGCAACGGCGGCCTCGGGGTCGGCCTCGAAGTCGCGAAACGCCTGTGCGAGCGCGGCGGCCGTCGCGCCGTCGACGGCGTTGCGGGCGTGGGGGCGATGCAGCAGCACGGTCGTGACCGGGCCGTCGCGCTCGACGCGTACCGCGTCGCTCACGCTGGCCCCGCCGCGCTGGTCATTGCGCGCCCACCGCGCGGCGCACGAACGTCGCCAGCGCCTCGAGCATCTCGGGGACCGGAGGGCGCGAGCCGGCCACCGGGGAGAGGGGGCCCACGAGCGCTTCGCCGCATCCCCCGACGAGCGCGGCGGCGGTCAGGGTCGCGTCCTGATCGGGGATCTCCGCGGCCTCGATCGCCTGTCCGATCGCGTGCGCGACCAGTTCGCTGTAGCGGCGGCGGTAGGCCAGGCGCTCGGCGTCGACGAGCGGGTCGACCGGCTCCGCGATCAGCGCCCAGGCGAGCCGGGGGTTGCGCAGCGCCCGCTCGGCGAAGGTCGAGACGACCGTGGTCATGCGCTCGACCGCGGTGGCCGAGGGCGGCAGCGCCGCCGCCGCGGCCTGGCCCGCGCGCACCTCGCGGTCGCAGACCGAGCGGAACAGCTCCACGAACAGCTCCTCCTTGGAGGCGAAGTGCCGGTACATCGTGCCGGCGGCGACACCGGTGCGCTGGGAGATCGCCACCACCGAAGCGGCGCCGTAGCCGTCCTCCTCGATCAGCTCCTGGGCGGAGCGCAGCAACCGCTCCCGGGTGGTGGTGCCGACGGCGCTCACCGGTTCAGCCCTTGAAGGTCGAGGCGCCGGCATCGCCGAACGGCTCGTCGCGCTCGCGCACGGCCTGGCGGAAGCCCGCGGCCGCCGCCCGCTGCTGGAACGCGTAGCCCTCGCTCGTGTGGCGGGTGATGCCGTCGAACACGGTGCCGAGCAGCTGCGTGCCGTGCAGGCCCTGCGCGTAGAGCGACTGGTTGACGAGCAGCTTCATCATCTGCAGCTGGTTGACGGGCATCCGCGCGATCCGCTCGAGCAGGATCTCGGTGCGCTCGTCGAGCCGGCCCGGCGCGGGCGCCTCGATCGCCAGCCCCCACTCGAGCGCCTCGGCGCCGGACAGGCTGTCGCCGGTGAACAGCAGCCGCTTGGCGCGCTGAGGCCCGAGCCGATAGCTCCACATCGAGGTCGTCGGCGAGCCCCACACCCGCGCCGGCGGGTAGCCGATCTTGGCGTCCGCGGCGATCAGGAGCAGGTCCGAGCACAGCGCCATGTCGGTGCCCCCGGCGACACAGAAGCCGTGCACCTTGCAGACCACCGGCTTGCCGCAGTGAAACAGCGACATGAAACCGCGGACGTTGCGGCTCATCATCGTGTAGTCGACCATCGGGTCCCAGGTCCGGCCCGGATCGTGATTGGCCGCCATCACCATCGGGTCGAGCGGGGACCCGCGCGGCGGCGCGACGTCCTGCTCGCCCAGCGTCCCCTGTCCCTCGGCGCTCTCGACGAGGTCGTATCCGCCGCAGAAGCCCTTGCCGTTGCCCGACAGCAGGATCACGTGCACGTCGGGGTCGAGGTCGGCGCGCTCGACGCACTGCTCGAGCTCGGTGACGAGCTGCCGGGTGATCCCGTTGCCGCGGTCGGGGCGGTTGAGCGTGATCCGGGCGATCCGGTCGGACACCGCGTAGGTGAGCGCCCGCAATTCGCTCATGTCGGCAGCGCGCGGTCGATGATCGCCGCCGCGTCGACCCCGGCCGGGAGCGTGCCGTAGGCACGACCGCCACCGCCGAGTCGCGCGGCGCAGAACGCGTCGGCGACGGCATGCGGGGCGTGGCGCACGAGCAGCGAGGCCTGCAGCGCGAGGCCCAGATCCTCGACCACCCGCCGCGCCCCGAACTGCCCGTCGTAGAGCCGCTGCTCGGGACTGCGGCGGTCATCGGCGAACAGCGACGCGGTGGCGGCCCGGACCCGGGCGAGGTGGGCGTCGAGGCGGGGATCGCCGCCGGCGGCCAGCTCGCACTCCGCCAGGAAGGCCGGCAGCCCGTGCGGCTCCTTGATCATCGCCCGCAGGACGTCGAGCGCGGCCACGTTGCCCGAGCCCTCCCAGATCGAGGCCAGCGGCGCGTCGCGGTAGAGCAACGGCATCCCCGAGTCCTCGACGTAGCCGTTGCCGCCCAGGCACTCGAGCGCCTCGCCGACCTGGCCCGGGGCGCGCTTGCACACCGCGTACTTCATGACCGCGGTCGCGAACCGCCGCAGCGGCGTCTCGGACTCGCCCTCGTCGTAGGCCCGCGCCACGCGCAGCGCCGCCGTCGTGGCGGCCTCGGACTCGAGCGCGAGGTCCGCGAGCACGTTGCGCATCGCGGGCTGATCGGCCAGCGGGGCGCCGAACGCGGCGCGGTGGCGGGCGTGATGGATCGCCTCGAGCGTTCCCCGCCGCATCGCGGTCGCCGAGCCGAGGAGGCAGTCGAGCCGGGTGTGGTTGACCATCCCGATGATCGCCGGGACGCCCCGGCCCTCCTCGCCGACGAGCTGGGCGTGGATGCCGCGGAACTCGACCTCGGAGGAGGCGAGCGAGCGCGTCCCGAGCTTGTCCTTGAGCCGCTGGAACTCCATCCCCTCGCCCCGTTGCACGAAGAAGCACGAGAGGCCGCCGGGAGCCTGGGCCAGGACCAGGAACACGTCGCAGGGCGGATAGGAGCAGAACCACTTGTGGCCGTGCAGCGCGTAGACGCCGTCCCCGAGCGGATCGGCGCGGGTGATGTTGGCGCGGACGTCCGAGCCCCCCTGGCGCTCGGTCATCGCCATGCCGGCGAACGCACCGCGCTCGTAGTCGGGTCGCGTCAGCCGGGGCTCCCATTCGTCGGCGATCGGCGGGGCCGACTCGCGCAGCGCCGGCACGACGGCGTGGGTCATCGACACGGGGCACATCACGCCGCCGTTGGCGTGCGACCACAGCATGAACAGAGCCGCGCGCACGACGTGCGCGCCGTCGCGCTTCTCGCGCCAGGGCAGCGAGTGGATCTCCCGCTCCACGGCGCCGCGCAGCAGCACGTGCCAGGACGGGTCGAGCTCCACTTCGTCGATTCGGTTGCCGTAGCGGTCGTGGGTGCGCAGCACCGGCTCGTTGCGCTCGGCGCGGCGGGAATGCTCGAGCGTCTCGATCGTACCGGCCTCGGCGCCGGCCTCGCGGGCGCGGTCGACGCCCCACGCTCCGCCCTCGCGCTCGAGTCCCTCGCGCAGGGCGAGGTCGACCTCGAACAGATTGATCGGTTGCAGAGGCGGCGGCTGGTTGAGCACCTCGCGCGCCGGATTGCCCTGCTGGACGGTCGCCATCGCTCTCCTCCACGCATTCGCGGGGACCCGGCGGTCGAGGACGAGAGGGCCGCGCACCGCCCGGAGTGAATTCAGATTCACCGAAGCGTAGTGAATCCGGATTCACGTTGCAAGGCGCGGGCGTCTAGACCCGAATCCCTACGGCAGCGGCCCACCCGCCAGCGCCACCACCACGCCCACAAGCGCCGCGCCCAGCAACGTCGGCACCACCGGCGCGCGGAGCACGAGCAGAGCCACGGCCGCGATCCCGAGCAGAATGAACTGCCAGGTCTCGTGCAGGGCTCCCGCGAGCGGGATCGCGGCGCCGAGGATGGCCCCGATCGCCGCCGGGCCCGAGCCGTCGAGGAAGGCCCGCGCGCGGGCGTCGGAGCGCAGGCGCTCGAAGCGGGCCGAGCCGAGCAGGATGAAGGTGAACGAGGGCACGAACGCGACGATCGCGGCGAGCGCGCCGCCGGCGACTCCGTGGGCGGCGTAGCCGACCGCGGCCACGGTCGCGACGACGGGGCCGGGGGTGATCTGGCCGAGCGCGACGGCGTTGAGGAACTGCGAGGCGGTCATCCAGTGGTAGACGTGGACCGCGTCGCCCTGCATCAGCGGGATGATCACGAAGCCGCCGCCGTAGGACAGCGCGCCGACCTTGAACGCGACCCAGGCCAGGGCGCCGAAGCCGCCGGCGCCCACGAGCGCGAGCAGCGGCGCCACGATCACGCCCGCGTGTAGTCGCGCCGCGTCGGCCCGGGTGCGGACGCCGAGCTCGACGAGGCCGCAGCCGATCAGCACCAGGACCAGGTACGGCCCGGCGAGCGCGGCCGAGGCGCCGCCGAGGAGCGCGTAGGCCAGCCAGCGCAGACGCCGCCCGCGCGCGTCCCCGACCCGCTTCCAGCTCGGGCGGATCAAGCCGCGACCGGCATTGACGGCCACCGCGGCGACCGCCGCCCCGGCGCCGGCGCCGGCGCCGAGGGCCCAGTTGGGCGGCGACTGGCCCAGGAACAGCACCGACAGCGCGAGGATCATGACGACGCCGGGCACGATGAACCCGAGGCCGCCGACGATCGCGCCCATCGGACCCGCCACGCGGCCGGCGCAGAAGATCGCCAGCTGGGTGGAGGCGGGCCCCGGGAGCAGGTTGGTGGCCGAGATCGCATCCTCGAGCTCGTGCTCGGTGAGCCAGCCCCGGCGCTCCACCACCAGCTGCCGGAGCAGAACGATGTGGGCCGGCGGTCCGCCGAAGCCGATCACCCCGATCCGGGTCCACTCGCGTGCGACTGTGCCCAACGACACCCGACGAGCGCCGTCGGGCACCGTGCTCACCGGACCGGTTGCGAGTCGCCGCCCACGCGCTGCAGGGCGTGATCGTCGAGACGGAGCATCCGTCATTCAGCGAGCGTCGTCGCGCACTGTTCGAGCATCTCCGCGGTACCGACGACCAGCTCCGGCGCGCGCTCGTACTCCGCCAGCGCGCGCACCATCGAGAACAGCAGGCCGACATCGTCACGCGTGGCGTCGCGGATTGCGATCGGCGCGCTCAATCGGTCTGCGGCAGCTCGATCTCGCGCTTGAGGATCTTGCCCGTCGGGCCCTTGGGCAGCTCGTCGACGAACCAGATCTCGCGCGGGTACTTGTACGCCGCGACCTGGCTCTTGACGAAGTCACGCAGCTCCTCGGCGCTGGCCTCCGAGCCCTCCTTGAGCGAGACGGCCGCGCCGACCTCCTCGCCGAACTCGTCGTGCGGCATGCCGACGACCGCCGCCTCGCGCACCGCGGGGTGCTCGTAGAGGACCTCCTCGATCTCCCGCGGATACACGTTGTAGCCGCCGCGGATGATCATGTCCTTCTTGCGGTCGACGATGAAGAAGTAGCCGTCCTCGTCGACCGTGGCCATGTCGCCGCTGTGGAACCAGCCGTCCTTGATCGTCTCGGTGGTGGCATCGGGGCGGTTCCAATACCCGGTCATCACGTTGTGGCCCTTGATCACGATCTCGCCGACCTCGCCCTGGGCGACCTCGTTGCCGTCCTCGTCGACGACCTTCATCTCGACGCCGGCGATCGGGGTGCCGATCGAGCCGGGCTTGCGCTCCTTGTCGGGATGGTTGAACGACGCCACCGGCGATGTCTCCGAGAGGCCGTAGCCCTCGAGCACCTTGGTGTCGAACGCCTCCTCGAAGCCGCGCATCAGCTCGACCGGCATCGCCGAGCCGCCCGAGGCGCAGGCCTGCAGGCTCGAGGTGTCGAACTGCTCGCGGTCAGGGCAGTGCAGGATCGCCCCGTACATCGTGGGCACGCCCTCGAACACCGTCACCTTGTCGCGCTGGATGATCTCCAGCGCGTGGCGCGGATCGAAGCGGGGGATCAGCGTGAGCGTGCCGCCGCCGGCGATGGTGGCGTTCATGCCGCACGTCTGCCCGAAGGAGTGAAACAGCGGCAGCGCGCCGAGCGTCACGGCATCGGCGCCGAGGTTGAACAGCCCGCGCGCCGCCTCGCAGTTGAGCTTGAGGTTGGCGTGGCTGAGCTCGGCGCCCTTCGGGGTTCCGGTGGTGCCCGACGTGTACAGAATGACCGCGGTGTCCGAGTCGTCGGCCTCCGCGACCTCACCGGCCGGCTCGACGTCGCCGAGCAGCTGCTCGAACTCGCCGGGGGTCACGAGGATGCACTCGGCGCCGGCCTCGGCGGCACCGGCCTCGGCGTCCTCCGCGAAGCCGTGCCAGGCGAACAGCAGCTTGGCGCCGGGATCACGCAGGTAGAAGCACACCTCGCGCTTCTTGAGCAACACGTTCATCGGCACGACGATGCCGCCCGCCCGCAGGACGCCGTAGTAGATGACGGCGAAGTAGGGGACGTTGGGGAGCATGATCCCGGCCCGGTCGCCGGGGGAGAAGCCGCGCGAGCGCAGCAGGCCCGCGACGCGGGCCGAGGCCGCGTCGAGCATCGCGTAGGAAACCTCGACGTCGTCGAGCTTGAGGGCCACGCGCTCGGGTGCGCGCGCGGCGGAGTCGGTGAGGATGGTGGCCAGGTTCATATGCGACGTACCCTATACCGCGTCACGTGACGGCGTCTCGCGCTGCGTTCCGAGAAGATGTGCGGCGCGAGATGGACCTAATCCCGAAGACGATCACACGACCGGCCGGGCGGATCGGTGCCGTCGCCCAGAACGCTCTCGAGGTGGCCCGCTTCGGCGGCCTCGCGACCGACGAGGAGCCCTCGCCCTACGTGGTCGAGAGCGAGCAGCGCGTGTACCGGCTGCGCCATTACCACCCGGGCAGCGAGCAGCCGGGGCCCGCGGTCCTGCTGGTGCCGCCGATGATGCTCGCGGCCGAGGTCTACGACGTGTCGCCGTCGACCAGCGCGGTGAGCATCCTGCGCGAACACGGTGTCGATCCCTGGGTGGTCGACTTCGGTGCCCCCGAGCGGGAGGAGGGCGGACTCGAGCGCACGCTCGCCGACCATGTGCTGGCCGTCTCCGACGCGGTCGACCGGGTGCGCCGGGCCACGGGCCAGGACGTGCATCTCGCCGGCTACTCGCAGGGCGGGATGTTCTGCTACCAGACCGCCGCCTATCGGCGCAGCGAGGGACTGCGCTCGCTGATCACGTTCGGTAGCCCCGTCGACACGCGCGTCGCGGTCCCATTCGGGATCCCCGAGCAGCTCGCCGCAGGCGCCGCGGGCGTGCTCGCCGACCGGGTGCTCGGCGGCTGGGCGCTGCCGGCCTGGGCGAGCCGGACCGGCTTCCGCATGCTCGATCCGGTCAAGTCGCTGCGCAGCCGGATCGAGTTCATCCTCCAGCTCCACGATCGCGAGGCGCTGCTCCCGCGCGAGCGCCAGCGGCGCTTTCTCGAGGCCGACGGCTGGGTGGCCTGGCCGGGCCCCGCGATGGCCGACTTCATGCGCCAGTTCGTGGCCCACAACCGGATGCTCGAAGGCGGGTTCGTGATCGAGGACCGGTTGGTGACGCTGGCCGACATCGTCAGCCCGATCCTGTCGGTGGTCGGGACGGTCGACGAGATCGCACCCGCGGCCGGCGTGCGCGCGATCCGTCAGGCCGCGCCCCGGGCCGAGGTGTACGAGCTGGCGCTGCGCGCCGGCCACTTCGGCCTCGTCGTCGGCTCGACCTCGAACAAGGTCACATGGCCGACGGTTGCGGCCTGGGCGCGCTGGCGCGAGGGTGACGGCGAGCTGCCCGAGGAGATCACCCCGGTGCCCGACGAGACGGCGCTCGAGCTCGCTCCCGAGGTGCGGAACCGCGTCGGCTACGGGTTCGAGCTGGCCACCGGGGTGGGCATCGGGATGGCGCGCTCGGTGCTCGGCACGACGACGCGGACCGTGCGCAGCGTGCGCGAGCTGACCCGCGAGGCGGCCGGACAGCTGCCGCGGCTGGCGCGGCTGGAGCAGATCCAGCCGAGCACGCGGATCTCGATCGGCCTGCTGCTCGACGAGCAGGCGCGCAAGGCGCCCGACGACATCTTCTTCCTGTTCGAGGACCGCGCCTACACCGCGCGGGAGGTCAACGAGCGGATCGACAACGTGGTCCGGGGTCTGATCGCGATCGGCGTGCGGCAGGGCGAGCACATCGGCGTGATGATGGGCACCCGCCCGAGCGCGCTGGCGGTGGCGGTCGCGATCAGCCGCCTCGGCGCCGTTTCGGTGCTGCTGCGACCGGACGGCGACGTCACGCGCGAGGCCGAGCTGGGCCAGGTCGAGCGGATCATCGCCGACCCGGAGCGGGCCCCGAGCGCCGTCGGCCTGGGCACCGTGCACACGTTCGTGCTCGGCGGCGGCGGCGGCCCGCGGGAGTTCGATGTGCCGGTGACCACCGACATGGAGCAGATCGACCCGGACGCCGTTTCGTTGCCGGGCTGGTACCGGCCCAATCCGGGTCGCGCCAGCGACCTCGCGTTCGTCGTCTTCACCGGCGAGGGCGCCCGCACGCGGATGAGCCGGATCACCAACCGGCGCTGGGCGCTGTCGGCCTTCGGCACCGCGTCCTCGGCGGCGCTCGGCTCAGGCGACACCGTCTACAGCGTCACGCCGCTCTACCACCCCTCGGGGCTGATGATGGCGATCGGGGGCGCGATCGCCGGCGGCTCGCGCCTGGCGATGGCGTCCACGTTCGATCCCTCCACGTTCTGGGAGGAGGCCCGTCGCTACGGCGTCACCGTTGCCTCGTATACGTGGACGCTGCTGCACGACCTCGCCGAGGCGCCGCCGCAGCCGGGCGAGCGCCACCACCCGGTGCGACTGTTCATCGGCTCGGGGATGCCGCGCGGGCTGTGGCGCCGGGTGCAGGCGCGCTTCAAGCCCGCACGCGTGCTCGAGTTCTACGCCTCGACGGAGGCCGGAGCGATCCTCGTCAACCTGCGCGGCGCCAAGCCGGGCTCGATGGGTCGGCCGCTGCCCGGCAGCGCCGAGGTGAAGATCGCGGCCTACGACATCGACCGTCGCACGCTCGTGACGGGCAGCGACGGCTTCGCTCGCGAGTGCGGCGTCGACGAGGCGGGGATGCTGCTGGCCCGGGTGCGGTCCAGCGACCCCGCGAGCACCACGCCGCTGCGGGGCGTGTTCTCACGCGAGGACGCATGGCTCGCCACGGGCGACCTGTTCCGCCGCGACGGCGACGGCGACTTCTGGCGCGTGGACAACGTCAACGACGTGATCCACGCCGCCGACGGGCTCGTGTTCACCGGCCCGATCCGCGACGCCCTCGGCGACGTCCCGGCGATCGACCTGGCGGTCGCCTACGGCGTGCTTCCGCCCGGCGGCGAGCACGAGGTGGCGCTGGCCGCGGTGACGCTGCGCCGTGGCGAAGAGCTCGACGGCAAGGAGATCGCCCGCGCGCTCGACCCGATCGCGCTCACTGAGCGCCCGGCGATTGTCCACGTGGTCGACGAGATTCCGGTCACGACCTGGTACAGGCCGCTCTCGGGACCGCTGCGCGAGGCCGGGATCCCGGAGCCCGGTGAGGGCCGGCAGGCCTGGGTTCGCTCCGGCACCACGTACCGGCCGCTGACCGAGGCCGAGCACCGGCGCCTCGCCGGTCAGCCCGCCTGACCGTTTCTCGGAGCCACGGACTGCTCCGATTTGCGGGAAAAACCGGACCTGGGTGCTTTATTTCCGCCGCCCAGTTGCCGATAACGGGGACAAGGAAAGGGGAACATGACCGCACGAGTGAAGGTACTCAAGCAGGTGATTCGCGAGTCGCTGTACGTCATCGACGAGCGACTGGTCGCGGACGCGATCGTGCTCCGCCTGCACGCGCGCGAGACGCTTCCCGAGCTCAGCCTGCGCAGTGGTGCCCGGGGACCGCAGATCCGCTCGTTCCGGCGCCATGACGACGCGCGCTCGTTCCGCCTTACCGGCGCGGCGCGGCGCCGGGCCCTCTCGCACTGACGGGCGCGGCCGCAGCCGCCGTGCGCGCGGCCCGCG
>Ga0209048_10005685_pt1 | contig 11755 bp, 15 predicted proteins | sample FrelakmetCRP12CR_FD_187146 | JGI IMG/M metagenome (GOLD analysis project Ga0209048, IMG submission 187146) | Freshwater lake sediment microbial communities from the University of Notre Dame, USA, for methane emissions studies - CRP12 CR (SPAdes)... | ecosystem: Environmental > Aquatic >... | reverse complement strand
TTCAGGAACGCGGTTTTTCGCCCCGCGAGTTTCATCTGAGCATGTCCCGCAACGATATCGGCAACTACCTGGGCTTAGCCATAGAGACCGTCAGCCGGCTCTTCAGCCGCTTCCAGCAGCAGGGACTGATTTGCGTGCAGAGTAAGTACATCCACCTGAAAGAGCTGCATCAACTGCGGGAACTGGCGGGTTTTTCCGGACCGGATGATATCCCCCAGGCACGCGCTTGACGGGGGTTCCGCCGGACGCCCCTCAGCGATGGTTGCCGGCCACACCGCTGATGGAGGCCTTCAGAAAAGGCTGTAGCAACAGCCAGGGCAGGCTGAGGGAGCGGTAATCACGGAAGATTTCCAGGCCGATGGCCATGCCGGCATGGCCATCGCGAGGTTGCGCCCGGTAAGTGCCAAACAGATGATCCCACCAGGGCAGATTGAAACCGAAATTGCTGTCGGTTTCCTCGCGATGGATGGAGTGGTGCACCCGGTGCATGTCGGGCGTGACGAGGAATAGGCGCAACACCCGGTCGGCTGTTTCGGGCAGGCGCACGTTGCCGTGGTTGAACATGGCGGTGGCGTTCAAGATGATTTCAAAGAGCAGCACGGCCACCGCCGGGGTGCCCAGCACCACCACCAACATCACCTTGATGAGCATGGACAGCATGATCTCCAGGGGATGAAAACGCAGCGCCGTGCTCACGTCAAAGCCGGTGTCGGTATGGTGCATGCGGTGCAGCCGCCATAGCCAGGGCGCCTTGTGAAAAATGACGTGCTGGGCGTAAATCGCCAAATCCAGCGCCAGCAGTGAAACGCCACAGGCTAGCCAGAAGGGTACGTCCAGCAGGTTGAACAGTCCCCAGGCGCGGGCTGTGACCTCTTGGGCCGCGCTCACGGCCAGTACGGGGACAGCCAGGCGCACGGCCAGGCTGTTTAGCACCGCCAGTCCCAGGTTGGCCGGCCAGCGGCGCCGGCGGGACAGGTCCAGGGAGCGGCGCGGCCGGCGCCATTCCCAGCAGGCCATGAGCAGCAGCACGGCGGCAAAACAGCCGAGGCGGATAGCCGTTTCGTGAGTCAGCAAAAGGTTCATCGCGATGTTCTAAACGCACACATTGTCGAGCCTATGGGATAAATTACATCGAATTCATAGACCACAACCGCTATTGATATATTCCCAGAGGAGTCCGCCATGTCCAGACCCCAGATTATTATCGGCCAGTTTCCCGGCCAGCGTCCGCGCCGCCTGCGCCGGGATGAGTTTTCCCGCCGCCTGCTGCGGGAAACCGTGCTCACCGTAAACGACCTGATCCAGCCCCTGTTCGTCACCGAGGGCCAGGGACGGCGCGAACCGGTGGCTTCCATGCCAGGCGTGGAGCGGGTCAGCATCGATGAACTGCTGCGCGAAGCCGATCTGCTGCTAGGACTGGGCGTACCGGCGGTGGCGCTGTTTCCGGTCAACCCCCCGGAGGTCAAGTCGGAGGATGCCCGCGAGGCCTACCATCCCGAGGGTCTTATCCAGCGAGCGGTGCGGGTGCTCAAACGCGAGTTTCCCAACCTGGGGGTGATCACCGACATCGCCCTGGACCCTTTCACCAGTCATGGCCAGGACGGCCTGGTGGATGAGAGCGGCTATGTGATGAACGATGAGACCGTGGCGGTGCTGGTGCGCCAGGCCCTGTCCCATGCCGAGGCCGGGGCCGACGTGGTCGCCCCCTCGGACATGATGGATGGCCGCATCGCCGCCATCCGCGAGGCGCTGGAATCCAACGATTTCATCCACACCCGCATCCTCGCCTATTCGGCCAAGTACGCATCGAGCTTCTACGGCCCGTTCCGGGACGCCGTGGGCTCCGCCGCCAATCTCGGCAAGAGCAACAAGTACAGCTACCAGATGGACCCCGCCAATGCCGATGAGGCTTTGCGAGAGGTGGCCCTGGATCTGGAGGAAGGGGCCGACATGGTGATGATCAAGCCCGGACTGCCGTACCTGGACATTGTGCGCCGCGTCAAGGATCAGTTCGCCGTGCCCACGCTTGTGTATCAGGTGAGCGGCGAGTACGCCATGCTGATGGCGGCAAGCCTTAATGGCTGGCTGGACGAGCGTACGGTGGTCATGGAATCCCTGCTCTGCATCAAGCGCGCCGGCGCCGACGCCATCCTCAGCTATTGCGCCAAGCGCGCCGCGGGCTGGCTACGCCAGGGCTGACCGCATGACGCCGGTAATGACTTCACTCCTGTACCCTGATCGCAATTCCCATGACTACCAAACCCGATCGCTACGCCGTGATGGGCAATCCCGTCAGTCACAGCAAATCCCCTCAAATTCATTCCCTGTTCGCCGCCCAAACCGCTCAACACCTGGAATACCAAGCCATCCTGGTGACGCCCGGTGGTTTCGCGACAGCGGTTAATGCCTTTCGCGCCACGGGCGGGCGAGGACTCAATGTCACCGTGCCCTTCAAGCAGGACGCCTGGATTTATGCGGACGTGCTAACCTCGCGCTCTGAACGGGCGGGAGCGGTGAATACGCTGGCATTTCGGGATAATGGTGAAGTTCTGGGCGAGAATACCGATGGCCTGGGACTGGTCCGGGATCTGTGCGGCAATCACGGCGCCAAACTGAAGGGCAAACGCATTCTGCTGTTGGGAGCGGGCGGGGCTGCCCGGGGAATTTTGCAACCCCTGCTGGTCCAACAACCCGCCAGTCTGGTCATCGCCAACCGCACCCCGGTCAAGGCGGCGGAACTGGCGCTGCTGTTCAGCGACCTGGGCCGGGTATCCGGCTTGAGCTTTCCGGAGTTGCAGGGGCGCAGTTTCGACCTCATTATCAACGCCACGGCGACGGGCCTTGACGACACGGTGCCGCCACTGCCGGCGGGCGTGCTCGGCGAGGGCGGCTGGTGTTATGACCTGATGTACGGTGTTAATCCCACCGCCTTCGTGCGCTGGGGGCATGCCCACGGCGCCGCCCGGTCCCTGGATGGCTTGGGGATGCTGGTAGAACAGGCGGCGGAGTCTTTTTATCTTTGGCGTGGAGTGCGGCCAGACACGGTGGCGGTACTCCAGGCGCTGCGCAAGAGGTATTGATGGCGACGAGCGAAAAAGATCTAAAAAAACGGAATATAGACCTGTTGTTTCACCATGTGACGCGGGGCAAGGAATTGCTCGTCATCCGCGGTTTGGGCGCTGGGCTAAGCCCCGAACAGCATCGTTTAAGCCATTGGCAGACACAACGCCTGCTCGCGACGTATCCGGATCTGGCCCGAAACCCGCGCTACGGCCTGGCCGTGGAATTCTTTCTGGAAGACCTTTACGGTCCCAAGGATTTCAGCAAGCGCGATCATGGCGCGGCGCGCCTCACGACCATCATGGCCAAGGTACTGCCGGCCCACTCCATCCGCACCGCCGCGCTGGCCATGGAATTGAACGCCCTGTCCCATGAACTGGACCATCACCTGCTGCGGGTATTGATCGAAGAACTGGACATGCAGGACCACATTACGGCGGAAGCCTATGCCGAAGCCTATCGGCGCTGCGATAATTACAATAAGCGCAAGCGCCAGATCGAGTTGATCAGGCAAATCGGGGATGACATCGAAATCACGGTCGCCAGGCATTCCCGCTCCATCATCACCGCCCTGCGCCTGACCCGGATGCCGAGCCATCTGGTAGGCTTGGGAGAGTTGCATGACTTCCTGGAACGGGGCTTTATCGCCTTCCGGCAAATGGAGGGAGCGGACGTATTTTTGAACACCATCGTGGCGCGCGAAACGCAACTACTGGATCGCATCTACGCCGGACACCCGCAGCCCTTTGACCTGGACCTGGCGGCCGCAAACCCGCTCGATGACGCTTGATCCGAAGCGCGCGGTAACGGTGTTCGATTCCCAATGGCAGCGACGGGAGTTGCCTCACCCCCTAGCGGGCAATCGTCCTGGCATGACGGCGTTTGTCCCAAGGTCCCATCAGGGTGGTCAACACCAGCCTCTCGAACTCCCGGTTAAACTGATCCACGATGTTTTCCGGGTCCTTCACCAATTTCTGGTCAGTGATCAAACCGAAGTGCACGCGGCCATTGTAACTTTGAATGCTCACCCCCATCCCGACCGAACCTGACTGCGGCACCCAGAACATCATCTCGGCGATTTTGCAGCCCTCAAGATATACAGGTTCTTGAGGACCGGGAACATTGGTCATCACGGCGGTCGTCTTCTTGGTGAGCAGCCTGATGGCCGATGCCTGGGCAGCCCTGGGGCCAAGGCCCATGATCTCCAGCATCCCAAAGGTCAGCATAGCCTGATAGGAACCTTTCAACTCCTCCATGCGTTGATGCACTTTATGGAGGCGCTCCAGGGGATCTTCGATGCCGAGGGGGAGCGTCAGCAACACCAACCCAAACGCGTTGCCCAGATTCTTGGCCTGCTCCCAAGACCGGAGATTGACCGGCACAGCCGCTCGTATTTCCAAGGTCCTGTCCACCGAATCGCCTTTCGCCACGAGGTAGCTGCGCAGGGCTCCCGCGACCGACGCCAGCAACACATCGTTAATCGTGCAGCCTAGGGCCTTGCCGATGAGCTTCACGTCGTCCAACGGCAAGGGTTCGGCCCAGGCCACCCGCTTGGCCACCCCCAGCTTGCCCCGGAAGCACGTTTGGGGATCATCCGGTAACACCAATAATCTGGCGGCTTCCGAAACAAAACCTATGCCCTGACGGGCATAACCCGACACCAGCCCGATACCCTGGCGGGCATAGTTCACCGATTCAGAGGGGTGTAGCACGATATCCACGCCTTCTTCCAATATATCTCTGCCTGCCTGAACCGCGCTGCCAACAGCATTGCTGACCGGGTTGAACAGCTGCCTGAAAATGTTGCCCCGTGGTTCCTCCTCGTCTTCATGGGCAGCTTTGCGCGCAGGGGGGCGTGTCGTATTAGTAGCGACGCCGGGAGCCTTACCCGTCGCAGACAACATCACATGGATCAGGGCGATCCCATCGGCGATGCAGTGGTGGAAACGCCAGATCACTGCACTACCACCCCGATAGTCCTCCACCAAGTGGGCGTCCCACAGCGGTTTAGTTGGGTCCATGGGGGTGCTGACCAGATTACTGATGAATTCCTCCAACTCTTCCTTGCCTTGCGCGCCGGGCAACCCCACCCGCCGGACGTGGTTGGCGATCTCAAAGTGAATATCCGTTTCCCAATAGACTCCCGTCGGGTGGTAAACAGGCCGCTGCTGGAAGCGCTTGTAAGGCAACACCCAACGGGTTGCGATGTGTTTTTGCAGGCATTCCAGGTCCATTCTGTCTGCCAGGATCATCACCGCATTGATCGTCATGTGGTTGTAGGGGCGATCCATGCGCAGCCAGGCGTGGTCCACGAAGGACATGTGTTCACGTTCAGAATTGGGCATGCTGACTCCAGTGGTGGATTAATGCGACTAAGTTTTGTATTTCTGCAGATTTATTTCAAGTTGGATTGAGCCAAGGACTTTTTACCAGCGGATGGCTTTGCGAGTGCGGCGCATGGCGTACCATGCCGCACATAACGGCAAGCCCAGGATCGCCAGGGAACGACTTTTGAACAAGAAGCAGGAACCGTCATCGAACGGCTGCTCTACCAGATGGGTTGGGTAGTACGCTGCCGACAACGTTAGCATCATCACCCATCACGGTGTCGCCATTCGTGAATTCCCGCTAAAATCCGGTCATGAGTTTCGCCGATTACCTGCTCTATGTCGATGGCAACGCCGCCGACGTTGGGCACGATGCTGTTCGCACCCCTCGCGCTAACGCGACCCAGGTCTTCGGCAGGACCAGAACGCCGGAGTTGCATGAGACCCCTTCTTCAAGCCATCGGTGACCCTAAGGAAATTTGACTATGGACATTGACTTAACTCTTTACGAAGCGCGTGTCATTGGTTGCCTCATCGAGAAAGAAATTACCACACCTGATCAATACCCACTCTCGCTCATTGCATTAAGCAACGCGTGTAACCAAAAAAGCAGCCGGGAACCGGTGCTGGATCTGGATGAGGCTACCGTTCAGGAAACGGTTGACGGGCTTATCAGAAAGCACCTGGTAAACGAGAAAGGTGGGTTTGGCAGCCGCGTCACGAAATACCGGCATCGATTCTGCAATACCGAATTCGGTACTTTGAAGTTCTCGGGACAAGAACTTGGCATCATTTGCGAGCTGCTGCTGCGGGGTCCCCAGACTCCCGGCGAATTACGCACTCGCACGACCCGCCTGTGCAGATTCAGTGATATGCAGGAGGTCGAAGTCACGCTCACGGGCTTAATGGAGAGAGAGGACGGCCCCTTTGTCGCAAGACTGTCTCGCGAGACAGGAAAAAGAGAGTCGCGCTATGCGCATCTTTTCAGCGGTGACGCGCAAACGCTGGATACTGCTGGGAGCCTGGACGCTGCGGCCCGCCTTGCAAATCCTGACCCCGACCGGCTTGATCAATTGGAGAAGCTGGTTAGCGAACTACGCCGGGAACTCGATGAACTCAAACACAGAGTTGCGCAGCTTACGCCATAGACAGCCGCCGGGCGCAGAGAAGTTTAAACGAAAGCCAAAACGAGCTGGCGAGATCGTTCAATGGTTTCGGAGACCTTCAAGTCTCCCCCTTACGAAGGGGGAGGAAAAGCCTCGCACCAAACTGCTCTGCGGGAAAGGGGAATTTTGGTGCTTTCATTTCTGAAAATCACCTTAAGTGTGCATTTTCCCACCCGCATCCCCGGCTTCGCCCTTGCTCACGCGTTCATACTCGGCGATGACCTGCGCGCCCAACAACAAGATCATTGCGGCAATCTCCAAGCTCAGCAGCGCGACGATGGCGGTGGCAAGCGATCCGTAGATCACATTGACGAGCGACAGGTTCGCGAAGTACCAGATCAGCCCATGGCGGATGATCTCCCAGAGCAGCCCGGCCGTGATCCCGCCGATCAAGGCATGGCGCAGGGATGGATGGCCCACGGGCATGACCATGTAAATGGAGGTGAGCATCAGGATTTGGCTGCCCAAGCCGAGCAAATACAGCAAAGGTCCGGCCAGACCACCCAAAGTCCATTGCCATCCCAGCAGGGCGATAGTCGTGCTTCCCCCGGCCTGGAGTACGCCGGAAATGATGGTGATTACCAGAAACCCAAGCCCCATCAACAGGATGAAAAGATAGGGCAACAGAGCCGAGATGAGAAAATGGCGCCGATGGATGGTCACACGGTGAAAGAAAATAACCGACAAGGCGTTTTCCAGGATAGAAAAGGCCATGGAACTGAAGAACAGCAGCGCTCCCACCATCACCCAACCGAACACATGGCGGTCCGCGAGGAAGGCTTTTATCTGCTCCATTACCGCTTGGGACTTTCCCGGCACCACCAAATCCAGATAATGGGCAAGCGTCGCCAGCAGTTGAGTTTCGTCCACCACGTGGGAAAGCGCCAGCAGCAGGAGAGTAAACAGGGGAATGATGGATAACAAGGTATAATAGGCGACCGCTCCCGAGAGCAGAATACCCTGGTTGGCGTGAAACCCCTTCAGCACCCGCAACAGGAAGCGGCCTGGGTGTTTATAAATTCGTTGGTTATTATCAATGCGCGCTTGCATGGTATTTGCGTGGTAACGGGCCCGCGGAGTCAAATCCCATTCTAACTGAACGCCGGCAGGAGAGCAGTCAATGCCGTTAACGAAACAGGAACCCTTGCTGCTGTTGGCAATGGCGGCGGGCGCGGCGGTCATTTCCGGGATTCACCCCTACGACCGCCTCACCTGGCTGTTGGAAGTGTTGCCGGTGCTTATCGGAGCGCCCGTCTTGGTCCTCACCCACCGGACCTTTCCGCTGACGCCGTTGCTCTATCGCCTGCTCTTCATCCACGCTCTCATACTCATCGCAGGCGCTCATTACACTTACGCCCGCGTTCCCGTGGGATTCTGGCTGCAGGAACTTTTTAGTTTGAGTCGCAATCACTACGATCGTCTGGGCCACTTCGCCCAAGGTTTCGTACCCGCCATACTCGCCCGCGAGATTTTGCTGCGGTGCGCGGTGGTAGCACCTGGCAAGTGGCTGTTTTTCATCGTGGTCAGCATTTGTCTAGCCTTCAGTGCGTTTTACGAACTCAGTGAATGGTGGACGGCTGTCATCATTGGTCAGGCAGCGGAAGACTATCTCGCAACCCAGGGCGATGTGTGGGATACCCAATGGGACATGTTTCTCGCGTTGATCGGCGCGATCATGGCGCAGCTTTTGCTGACAAACCGGCACAACAATGAACTGAGGTATATCGGCACCGATGAACGGCAATCCTGAACATGAGCGAACAGTCGTGAGTCCGGAACAACGGAATCTGGAATTTCCCCTGCTCTGGCAGGGCGTGGGATGGTTGATGGTGGTATTGGTGGTGATACTTTCCCTGCTCCCCCATCCGCCCACACCGCCCATTGTCACCTGGGACAAAAGCCAGCATCTGCTGGCCTATGGAGGACTCATGTACTGGTTCGGGATGGTTTTTCCCCGCTACGTTTCTTGGGTACTCTTCCTGATGGCTTTGGGGGTGATACTCGAAGTTCTCCAGGGGTGGTCGGGATATCGCTATTTCGAATATGCGGACATGCTGGCCAACACCCTCGGCGTGTTCGTTGGATTGCTGCTAGCCACCACCCAGTTGGGCGGCTTGGTGGGCGGCTTGGATCGACTCCTCGCCGTCTGGATGGGACGGGAGGCCCGCTTGTAGCACTGCCTGGATAAGACCTTTATGGCTTCATAGTCAAGGACATAAGAAAACCATTATGGCGCTACGCAACTTTGAAAACTTTCAACCCCGCATCGCCGCCTCCGCTTACATCGACGAACTGGCGGTGGTGATCGGCCACGTAGAGATCGGCGAGGACAGTTCAATCTGGCCGATGTGCGTGGTGCGCGGCGATGTGCAAAGCATTCGCATCGGCGCACGCACCAATATCCAGGATGGTACAGTGATCCACGTCACCCACGACAGCCGTTTCTGTCCCGGCGGCCAGCCGACCGTTATCGGCAACGACGTCACCGTGGGCCACAAGGCGCTTCTGCACGCCTGCACCGTCGAGCATACCTGCCTGATCGGCATGAACGTGGTCATCATGGATGGGGCCGTGGTAAAAGCACGAACGATGGTCGGCGCCGGCAGCGTGGTAGCGCCCGGCAAAGTGCTGGAAAGCGGCTATCTGTATGTCGGCAGCCCGGTTAAACAGATCCGTCCCTTGAAGGCGCGGGAACTGGAATTTCTGGAATACTCGGCCTTGAACTATGTGCGCCTGAAGGAGCGCCACCGTGGACGGTAGCGAGCACCTGGCTTATTGGGAATCCTTGATTCGCAGGCGAGGCAAATCCATCGCCTTGCAATAGCCGGCTGTTAGGTCTTCTCAACCACCGGGAATTGTCAACAGTACTTGAACCGCTTTACGTGTTTAAACCGGCAGTGGGGATAGAACCAATAGGATTTGATAAATCCCAAACGCGATCACCAGCACGCCCGCGACCCAGCGTACCCAGCGTTGGCGCACAAAACCCGCCAGCGAGGCGGCGAAGGCGCCCATGGCCAGGAGGGCCGGCAGGGTTCCCAGACCGAAGCTCAACATCAACAAACCACCTTGCACCGCCCCCCCGGCGCTGATTGCCCAGATCAGGACGCTGTACACCAGACCGCAGGGCAACCAGCCCCACACCAGTCCCACCCCCAGGGCCTGGCCGGGCGTCCGTATCGGCAGCAGGCGCCGCCCGAACGGTTCGAGGCGTCGCCACAGCACACCGCCGGCCCGCTCCACCTGGATCAGGCCCTGCCACCAGCCCCCCAGATATAGGCCCAGCAGCACCATGAACAGCCCCGCGATGACTTGCAACACTTGCTGGCCATGGTGCACCGAGGCCAGGTTTGCCGCCCATCCCCCTACCCCACCGACCAGCAGGCCGGCCACGGTATAACTGGTGATGCGGCCGGCGTTATAGGCCAACAGGTAGGGCAACGCGGCCAGGAACCGGCTGTGCGTGGCGGGAGGCAGGCCGAGGGTGAGCGCGCCCACGATGCCGCCACACATCCCAAAGCAATGCACCGCCCCCAACAAGGCGACCAGAAAAGCGGACAGATAGCTGGTTTCGGTTGCCATGATTCAGCGTGGGGAGAGGATTTTCTCACTCCCCCTCGACAAGCGGAGGTGGGTTTTCTTCTTCGGCAGCGTCCAGGCTCAAAGCATCCTTGAGCAACGGCAGATTCAGTTTCACGTACTCCATGCCGATGGCGATGGCCTCCTCCGCGCGGTCGAAGTCCATCAGGGCCAACTGGGCCAGCCGTGGAGCCAACACCACGTCCGGCGGTTCGCCCGCGAGGCGGCTACGGGTAATGCGGTCCTGCATAATGTTCATGGATCCGGCGATGACGTCGAACAACCCAGGCATGCCCTCCTCCCCCTGGCGGCGTTGCCAGTCCCAGATGGCCTTTTGTAAGCGGCTACCCAACTGTCCGAGCCAGTCACCCGGTTCGGGGCGCTGCTCCCGCTTGCGCAAGTGCTTGCCGACGATATCGTTGTTTAGGTTAACGGCAATAACCAGTTCGGCGCCCAGGGCGCGACACAGGGACACCGGCACGGGATCCACCAGACCGCCATCCACCAACCAACGGCCATTTTGATACACTGGGCTGAACAGGCCCGGCAGGGCGATGGACGCGCGCACGGCCTCCATGAGTGAGCCTTTTTGGAACCAGATCTCGCGACCACTGAGCAAATCCGTGGCCACGGCCCCAAAGATCTTGGGCAAGGACTCGATAGGCACGTCCTCAACCCGCTCGGAAAAGGCTTTCATCAACCGTTCGCCTTCCACCAGCGCGGTGGGACGCGGCTTCATCAGCCGCAGGATTTCCCACCAATTGATGGCTAAAATCCATTCCTGCAGGGCGTCCAGGCGCTGACTGGCGTAAGCTGCCCCTACCAGGGCACCGATGGAGGTGCCACAGACGATATCCGGGACGATGCCGGCGGCTTCCAGGCCGCGCAGGATGCCGATGTGCACCCAGCCGCGCGCCGAGCCGCTGCCCAGGGCGATACCGATGCGCGGCGTTGGATTATCCGCCATGGCGATAGTGCCTATTTTTCCCGCAGCCGCGGCAGCAGCTCCACCAGATTGCAGGGCCGGTGTCGGTAGTCCAGTTGATCCTTGATGATGCGGTCCCAACCGGTGCGGCAGGCACCCGAGGACCCCGGCAGGCAAAAAATGTAGGTCCCGTTGGCCACCCCGGCCAGACAGCGGGATTGCATCGTGGAGGTCTTGATTTCCTCCCAGGACAGCATGCGGAACAGCTCCCCGAAGCCCTCAATCTGCTTGTCCAGCAGCGCCTGGATAGCCTCGGGAGTGCCATCGCGACCGGTCACGCCGGTGCCGCCCGTGGTGAGCACGGCATTGACCGTTTCATCGGCGATCCAGCGGGAGATTACCGCGCGGATGCTGTAGATATCATCGGGCACGATCTGTTTCTCCGCCAACCGGTGACCGGCTGCCTGCAAGCGCTCCACCAGCTCCCGGCCGGAGGTGTCATCGGCTTCGCTGCGCGTATCGGAAACGGTCAGTACTGCGATATTCAGGGGTATGAAATCACGCTGCTCAGCCATCATGGTCACACCTTCCTATTACCAAAAATTTACCAGTCTTAGCGGGAATTGACTGCCCTTTACGCCACGGGCATTGAAAGAAGCAATCTTGGAAACACATTCAACTTTACCAGAAAACGCTGG
>Ga0209048_10005684_pt1 | contig 11760 bp, 9 predicted proteins | sample FrelakmetCRP12CR_FD_187146 | JGI IMG/M metagenome (GOLD analysis project Ga0209048, IMG submission 187146) | Freshwater lake sediment microbial communities from the University of Notre Dame, USA, for methane emissions studies - CRP12 CR (SPAdes)... | ecosystem: Environmental > Aquatic >... | reverse complement strand
ACGTCGCGCATCGCGCCCGTGCCGTCGGTGCCGGCGCAGACGAGCACCGAGTAGGGCCGGCCTTCGAGCCTTCCTTCGCAAGGGTAATACGTGCGTTCCAGGAAGTCCTTGACCATGCCGGCCATGCTGCCGAAATTCTCGGACGTGGCGATCAGCAGCGCATCGGCGGCAACGAGATCCTCGACGCCGGCGGTGGCGGCGCGCGCGAGCGTCGTGTCGACGCCTTCGATCGCGTCCGCGCCGGCGCGCGCGGCCTCGGCCATCTGCGCGGTGCCGCCGAACTGCGTGTGATACACGATCAGCAGTCGGCGCCGCCGCGGCTCGCCCGGCGAGGTGCTGGCAACGCTCAATCGTTCCCCGTTGGATCGAAGTTGTTGGATGCAAACGACAGCCGATGCGGCGGGCGCGTCGTTTCCGGTTGCGCGGCGTCCCATCGCGCATCGCCGATGCTACACTCCATCGCGCCCGACCCGCGCCGTCGGCGCCATGCCGCGAGCGACGCGGCGAACGTCGCGGGTGCCCGAAGGGGCAGCGCGGATTCCCCATAGATGAGCCGGCTTCCCAGCCAAACTGTCAGCAAAGATTCGGTCAAATCGCCGCGGTCACCGGCCCCCCTGTCACCGGCGAGCGCCTTCTGGTCGGCGGACGCGGGAAACGAGGCGCTCCATCAGGATCGCCGTTTCAGCACCCTCCGGCTTTCCGGCGACGGCGTCCGCGAAACCTCCGCCGTCGACTTCCACCTCGGCCCACCCATCGAGCGGGTCGCCCGCGCGTTCCACGAGTTCGAGGCGTGGCGGGCGCTCCCGATGTTCCTGCTGGCCGGCTTCTGCCTGACCTCGCTCGACACCACGGCGAAATTCCTCGTCCAGGAACACTCGCTCTTCCTCATTCTGTGGGCACGCTATGCGGGTCAGATGCTGATCGTCGCGCCATTCGCGCGGCACCGCCTGGGAAACGGCTTCTGGCGGACGCGCTCGCTGCGGTTGCAGCTGCTGCGCTCCTCGATGCTGCTGGGCGCGACGGTCTGCTTCTTCAGCGGCCTGCGCTACCTGCCGCTGGCGGAAGGATCAGCGATCCTGTTCCTCGCGCCCATCATCGTCGTCCTGCTCTCGGGACCGCTCCTGGGCGAGCGCCCGACCCACGCGCGCTGGGTGGCGGCGATCGCGGGCTTCCTCGGGGTGCTGATCCTGCTGCGGCCCGGATCGGCGATCTTCCACCCTGCCACACTGCTCCTGCTCGCCGCGGCGCTCTTCAATGCGCTCTACCACATGCTCACGCGCAAGCTCACCGACGACGACGTCTACACGACGCTGTTCTACAGCGCACTGGTCGGCGCGGTCGCGCTCACCTTGGTGCTACCCTTCCGCTTCGACCAGGCACCGCTCACGCTCCACGACTGCAGCCTGCTGCTGCTGCTCGGACTGCTCGCGGGGCTCGGCCACTGGTTCGTGATCGCGGCATACGTCCATGCGCCGGCGTCGCTGCTGACGCCGTTCAGCTATGTGCAGATCATCTGGGCCGTGGCATATGGCTACGTGATCTTCGGCCAGCTGCCGGACGGCTGGTCCGTGCTCGGCATCGGCGTGATCGCCGCAAGCGGAGTCTATCTCGCGGTCATGGAGCGCCGCCGCGCGCGGTTCGCCTGACGGCGCCGCGCCGCGCGCCGCCCGCGCGAAACGAAAAAGGCGGGCACTCGGCCCGCCTTCTTCACTGCACGTCGTGCCGCGGACGGTCAGCCCGCCGGCGGCTGCTCGGCCTTGCGCGTTTCGACGATCTGCAGCGGCTCGTCGTGCACTTCGACGCGAGGGGGCCGAACGCGACGCGGGCCTGCCGGCGCCTCCGGCTCGACCTCGGGCACCGGCGCCGGCTTGAATCGCGTCTCGACGAGCTGCAGATTCGAATCGGGCGGCAATTCGAGCGTGACCGGCGGGATGCCCGGCATCGCCGGTGGCGGCGACGGCCGCATGGGTTCCGGAATGCGCGGCGCGGGTGTCGCTGCTGCCGCGGTTGCGGCAACGGATTCGACGCTCGCCGGTTGCGACGGCCGGATCGGTTCTGCGGCCGCCATCGGCTCCACCGCTCGCACCGGCGCAGCCATTGCGACCGGCTCGGCGGCGGGCATCGGGGTTGCCGCTTGCGCTACCGGTTCCGCGGCGGGCCACGGTGTCGACATAGCCTCCATCGGCGCAGCAGGGGCGGGCGCTGCAATCAGCGTACCCACCTGTTCGATACCAGGCGTCGATTCGCGCGGCGCGCCCTGCTCGGGACGGTCGGCTCGGTCGCCGCGACGGCGACGATCGCGGCGGCGGCGCGGGCCGCCTCCTTCGCCGGCAACGCCTGTTTCCGGGGGGCGGATCATCCCCGGTTCGGCAGCCTCGATTGCGGGCAGCGCGTTGTCCGCGGCGACTGGCGCCTGCGGACGCGGTTCACGCGGCGGACGGGGCTCGCGCGGCTCGCGCTGGGGTTGCCCCTCGCGGGGCTCGCGCGGCGGTTGGCCCTCGCGGGGCTCGCGCGGGGGTTGGCCCTCGCGGGGCTCGCGCGGCGGGCGTGCTTCGCGCGGCTCCCGCGGCGGACGCGGCTCGCGCGCCGGTTGCCCCTCGCGGGGCGGCTGTCCTTCACGCCGCTGCCCGCCGGCGCCTTGCTGCGGGCGCGGGTGCTGCGCGTCGCGCGGCTGACCCTGCGGCCGCGGCTCGCCGCGGCCGCCGCGGTTGTCGCGGCCTTCGCCTCGGCGCTCGTCGCGCCGTCCCTCGCGGCGATCCTGGCCGCGGTTGCGATCGCGGTCGCCACGCTCCTCGCGCCGCACGTCGCGGGGTTCGCGCGGCTTTTCGGCGCGGGCGGGCGGCGTGGGGATCGCAGGCTCGCTGCGGAACCACGACAGCATCTTCGCCAGCCATCCGCCCGCAGGCTGCGGCGCCGCAGCCGTGCGCACCGGTGCCGGCGCCGGCGCCGGCACTTCGACGGGGATGGGCGCCGGCTGCGCGGGCGTGATGCCCTTGACCACGGCTTCCTGCCGCGGCTCGTTCGCTTCTTCCTTCATTCGCTTGACGTGGTCAGGCTCCTCCGGCTGGCGGACGAGGTTGAATGACGGCGCCAGCGGCTCGCTCTGATTGAGGTCGTCGTGGCGCAGACGCTCGATCGTGTAGTTGGGCGTCTCGAGGTAGCGGTTCGGCACGAGCAGCACGTTGACCTTGAAGCGGGTCTCGATCGACAGCACCTCGGTGCGCTTCTCGTTCAGCAGGAACGTGCCGACGTCGACCGGGACCTGCGCGACGACCTGCGCCGTGTTCTCCTTCATCGCTTCCTCCTGCAGGATGCGCAGGATGTGCAGGGCGGTGGACTCGGTGCCGCGGATGTGGCCGATGCCGTGGCAGCGCGGGCAGGGGATGTACGCCGATTCGGCGAGGGCGGGGCGCAGCCGCTGGCGCGACAGCTCCATCAGTCCGAAGCGCGAGATCTTGCCGAGCTGCACGCGGGCGCGGTCGTAGCGCAGCGCGTCCTTGAGCCGATTCTCGACTTCGCGCTGGTTCTTCGTGCTCTCCATGTCGATGAAGTCGATGACGATGAGCCCGCCCAGGTCGCGCAGCCGGAGCTGGCGGGCGATCTCGTCGGCCGCCTCGAGATTGGTGTTGAACGCGGTCGTTTCGATGTCACCGGCCTTCGTCGCGCGCGCCGAGTTGACGTCGACCGAAACCAGCGCCTCGGTGTGGTCGATGACGATCGCGCCGCCGGAGGGCAGCGGCACCTGCCGCGCATACGCGGTCTCGATCTGGTGCTCGATCTGGAAGCGCGAGAACAGCGGGACGTCGTCCTTGTAGAGCTTGACGCGGTTCACGTTGGCCGGCATCACGTGGCTCATGAACTGCTGCGCCTGCTCGTAGATCGCCTCGGTGTCGATCAGCAGCTCGCCGATGTCCGGGTGGAAGTAGTCGCGGATCGCGCGGATGACGAGGCTCGACTCCTGGTAGATCAGGAAGGCGCCCGACTGCAGCTTCGACGCGTCCTCGATCGCGTGCCAGAGCTGCATCAGGTAGTTGAGGTCCCACTGCAGCTCTTCCGTGTTGCGGCCGATGCCCGCGGTGCGCGCGATGACGCTCATCCCCTGGGGGACGTCGAGCCCGCTGATCGCGTCGCGCAGCTCGTTGCGCTCCTCGCCCTCGACGCGGCGCGACACGCCGCCGCCGCGCGGATTGTTGGGCATCAGCACGAGGTAGCGGCCGGCGAGCGAAATGTAGGTGGTGAGCGCCGCGCCCTTGTTGCCGCGCTCGTCCTTGTCGACCTGGACGATCAGCTCCATGCCGTCCTTGAGCTGATCCTGGATGCGGCCGCGGGCGCCGCCTTCGCCTTCGCCCTCGTCGGCGCTGCCGGCGCGACCCTTGAGGTACTGGCGGGAGATTTCCTTGAACGGCAGGAAGCCGTGGCGCTCGGCGCCGTAGTCGACGAAGCACGCCTCGAGGCTCGGCTCGACGCGGGTGATGACGGCCTTGTAGATGTTGCCCTTGCGTTGTTCCTTGCTTGCGGACTCGATGTCGAGGTCGACCAGCTTCTGGCCGTCGACGATCGCCACGCGGAGTTCCTCCGCCTGCGTCGCGTTGAACAGCATGCGTTTCATAGTTTCTTCCCGGCGCGGGTCCGGCCGGGCCTGGGGCGGGGCGAAACGGGGGCCGCGCGGCACGCGCGGCGCAACGCTATCGAGCGGCGGACGCAGGGGAAGTCGAACCGACCCGCAGCGGTGGCTGCGGGCCGACGAGAGCGCGACGGACGCTTGCCGGGAAAGGCCGGGCGTCGGCCTCGACAACGGCGAGGCGGTGCGATCTCGAAGGGACGGAGGTCTTCATTCGTGCGTTCAAGCGGTCAGGCCCGAGGAGGTCGGCCGCCGCGAAAGGACGCGGACGAGGGGACCGCCTGGAGCAGAAATCTTCGCCAAGTGCGCCGCGCAATGCGCCGCTTCGAACCGGCCCAAGCCGGGTGCGGAGACTGCGCTCATGCTTTACCATCCCTACTTTTCCGGGGCGCAACGCCCGGACGGTCAGTGGATTTAACCGGCGGCCGGTTTACGCAATGCGCTACGGCCGTCTTCGCCCCCGGAAGACGCGGGGCCTGCGCGTGGCCGGAGGGGCCCTCGCCATCCTTGAATAGCGGAGATTGCCGCCGTACGGCAGCAATCGATGGATCGCGCCGGGGCCAAGCGTGCTGCAGCTCGGAATTATAAGCAAATGAATGATTTAAGCAAGGATTCTGTCAACCGGCTTGCAGTGGGCGAGGACGGCGACGGCCAGCGCGTCGACAATTACCTGGCCAAGATCCTGAAAGGCGTCCCCAAAAGTCACATCTACCGGATCCTGCGCAGCGGGGAGGTCCGCGTGAACCGGCGCAAGGTCGGTCCCGACGCGCGCCTAGCGATCGGCGATCAGCTGCGCATCCCGCCGATCCGCGCCGCCGCCCCCGAGCGCAAGGCGGCCCCGCCGACGGAGCGGCCGGGCACGCTCCCTCCGGTGCTGCTCGAGGACGAGGCGCTGATCGCGTTGAACAAGCCGTCCGGCCTCGCCGTACACGGCGGCAGCGGGATCTCGTTCGGCGTCATCGAGCGGCTGCGGCGGGCGCGCCCCGACGCGCCGTTCCTCGAGCTCGTGCACCGGCTCGACCGCGACACGTCGGGCGTGCTGCTCGTCGCGAAGAAGCGAGCCGCGCTGACCGGGCTGCACGCCCAGCTGCGCGGGGGCGCGGTCGACAAGCGCTACTTCGTGCTCGTTCGCGGCAAGTGGCGCGACGCGCTGCGCGCGGTCGAGCTGCCGCTCGCGACGCACCACGCCGGCGCCGGCGAGCGGCGCGTGCGCGTGGAAGCCGGCGGCCGCGTCGCCCGGACCGTCTTCCGGCGGGTCAGGGTCTGGCCGCGCGCGGAACCGCCGGTCGCGCTGCTGGAGGCGGAGCTCGACACCGGGCGCACGCACCAGATCCGCGTCCACCTCGCGCACCTCGGCTTTCCGATCGCCGGCGACGACAAGTACGGCGACTTCGAATGGAACCGCGAGCTCGCGCGACAGGGGCTCAAGCGGCTGTTCCTGCACGCGCACAGGATCCGCTTCGCGCATCCGCTCGATGGCCGTGACGTGGTCGTCGAAGCGCCGCTCGCACCCGATCTCGCCGCGTTCGTCGCGCGGCTCGATGCCGCCAGCGAGGCCGCTGCCGATGCGCCCGCCCGCTGAATTCGCGCCGCGCCGGTTCCGGTTCGTCGTGTTCGACTGGGACGGCACGCTCGTCGACTCGACCGCGCTCATCGCCGACTCGCTGCAGCAAGCCTGCCGCGACATCGGCGAGCCGGTCCCGAGCGAGGTCGATGCGCGGTTCGTGATCGGGCTCGGCCTGATCGACGCGCTCCGGCACGTCGCGCCGGGCCTTCCGGTGGCGCGCCACGCCGATCTCGCCCTGCGCTACCGGCACCACTATCTCAGCCGCGATCAGGGCGTTGCGCTGTTCGCCGGCGTGAGCGAACTGCTGGCCGAGCTCGGCGCGGCCGGTTTCCTGCTCGCCGTGGCGACGGGCAAGACGCGGGCCGCACTCGACCACGCGCTGGCGCACCACGGTGTCGCGGGCAGCTTCGTCGCCACGCGTTGCGCCGACGAGGGTCTGCCCAAGCCGCACCCCGACATGCTGCTGCGCCTGATGGAGGAGGTCGGCGCGGCGCCGCGCGAGACGCTGATGATCGGTGACACGACCCACGATCTCGAGCTCGCGCGCAACGCCGGCGCCGCAGCGCTGGCGGTGGCGTACGGCGCGCACTCGCCGGCCGGGCTGCAGCGGCACGGGCCGCTCGCGACGGTCCATTCGGTCGCCGAGCTGCGCACGTGGCTCCGCGCCAACGCGTGATCGGCGCCGGCGCCGGTCTCGCCGATGGCGCGTCGGGGCGCGTGTCTGGGCCGGACGATTCCGTCAGACCTCCATCCGGATGAGACCCTGGGCGATGCCTTTCGCGATCGCCTCGTTTCGGTTCAGCACGCCGAGCTTGCTGACGATATTCCCGAAGTGAAAGACGACGGTGCGCTCGGTGATGCCCAGCTTGAAGGCGATTTCCGCGCCGGTCATCCCGTGCGCCGAGAGCTGCAGGCACTGCCGCTCGCGGGCGCTCAGCGGCTGGCCCTCGAACTGCGGCGCGATGCCCCTTTCGATGACGCCCTTGACGAACACCTCGTGGAAGCACTGGCCGAAGAGGACGATGTCGCCCAGATTGGCCGCGATCGACGCGCGCCGCGCGTCGTCGATGACCGGAATCGACGAGCTCAGCGACACGAGCGTTCTGGCCGGGAAGCCGGCATACACGGGAAATGCCACGCCGCTCGCGACGCCGTGGGCGGCGGCATCGAGCAGGAACGCGTCGGTCCGCGGGTTCCGGCCGCGCTCGCTCACCTGGTCCCACACGAGCGGGAGCGCGCTTTCGAACGAATAGAGGACCCGGGGATCGCACTCCACGTACGCCTGCTGGTCGTAGCGGGCCACCCATTCGCGCGGCAGCGTCGTGAAGTAGTGGATGCGCTCGTCGTTGTTCGGCCGCAGGTGGTAGCTGGCCGTCGCGTAGAGGAAGCCGTCGAAGCCCAGCTTGCGGACGATGTCCTGCACGGCCGGCACCAGATCGCCGCCCTTTTCGGCCGCCTCGATCAGCTCGAGCAGCAGCGGCGGCAGGTACTTCGACCGGTCGACGCGCACCGGCGTCAGGCGCAGGGGCTTCAGCATGCCGCGTCCTCCGGCGAGCGAATGCCGTTCAGCGTTTCGGAGCAGGCATGCCGGCGACGGCGTCGCCCGCCTTGATCCCGCGTTCGGCGAACCAGCCCTTGCGCATTTCGAGCGCATAGAGCGCCGGGGCCTTCGACCAGTGCAGGCGCTCGTCCTGCGGCGCCATGTCCTCGATGTTGACGATGCGGCCGTCCGGCCCGATGAAGGCGATCGACAGCGGAATGAACGTGTTCTTCATCCAGAACGCCTGCGGCTCGGCGCGCTCGAACACGAACAGCATGCCGCTGTCGGGCCGCAGGCTGAACCGGTGCATGAGCCCCGTCGCGCGCTGCTCGTTGGTGGCGGCGACCTCGGCGGCGATCCTGTTGCCGTTGATCGTCAGCGCGACGACCGGAAGCTCGCCGGCGGCGCGCGCGACGTCCGGTGCCGCGATCGCGATCGCGGCGGCGAACGCGACGCCGACGAGCATCGCCGCCGCCCGCCCGTGCGTCGAGGCCCCGGCACCGCGCGTCGTCCTCACGTCGCCTGTGCTCCGGCAAAGGCGGCGTCGACGGTGGCGCGGTCGAGCGCCGGCGCGAAGAGCGCGATGAAGTCGTAGACGTAGCCGCGCAGGAAGATGCCGCGGCGCAACGCGAGGCGCGTCATCGACGGCGCGAACAGGTGCGCGGCGTCGAGCTTCACGAATGCCGTGTCGCGCGCCGGGTCCCAGGCCATCTGCGCGACGATGCCCACGCCCATTCCGAGCTCGACGTAGGTCTTGATCACGTCGGAGTCGAGCGCCGTCAGCACGACGTTGGGCGCGAGGCCCTCGGCGTCGAACGCGGCGTTGATCTGCGAGCGGCCGGTGAAGGCGAAGTCGTACGTGATGATCGGATAGCGCGCGAGCGCGGCGAGCGTCAGCGGCGTCGTCTTCGCGAGCGGATGCCCGCGCGGAACCAGCACACAGCGGTTCCACTGGTAGCAGGGCAGCGTGACGAGCTCCCGAAAGGACGACAGCGCCTCCGTCGCGATGCCCACGTCGGCGGCGCCGCGGGCGGTTTGCTCGGCGACCTGCACCGGATTGCCCTGATGCAGCTCGAGCTTGACCTTCGGGTAACGCGCCGCGAAGTCGCGCACCACGCGCGGCAGCACGTACCGCGCCTGCGTGTGCGTGGTCGCGATCGCGAGCGTGCCTGCATCCTCGTTCTTGAACTCGGCGCCGATCCGCTTCAGGTTCTCGACCTCCTTCAGCGCCCGGCGTGCCGCGGCCACGACAGCCTCTCCGGCCGGCGTCACCGAGGCGAGACGCTTGCCGGCCCGCACGAACACCCGCACGCCGAGCTCGTCCTCGAGCTGCCGGACCTGCTTGCTCACGCCGGGCTGCGACGTGAACAGCGTCTCGGCCGCGTCGGACACGTTGAGGCCGTGATCGACGATGGCGCACAGGTAACGCAGCTGCTGCAGGTTCACGGGGCGGCCGGGGGCGTGGGGTAGAATCGAGCCCGATTATAGCGTCGCGTCCCCCGCCAATTCGGCGGACGTGCCGGATGCGGCGCCGCCCATGGCCCAGTTCTTCCAGATCCATCCCGCGAACCCGCAGCCGCGCCTCATCCGGCAGGCCGCGGCGATCCTGCGCTCCGGTGGCGTGATCGCGTATCCGACCGATTCGAGCTACGCGCTCGGCTGCCGCATCGGCGACGCCGCGGCCGCCAGGCGCATCCGGCAGATTCGCGGCGTCGACGAAGGGCACTACTTCACGCTGGTGCTGCGCGACCTCTCCGAGATCGGACATTTCGCGAAGCTCGACAACTGGCAGTTCCGGATCGTGCGCAACGGCACGCCGGGCACGTACACGTTCCTGCTGCCCGCGACGCGCGAAGTGCCGCGGCGGCTGCAGCATCCCAAGCGCAGCACCGTCGGGGTCCGCGTCCCCGATCACGCGGTCGTCCAGGCGCTGCTGGCCGAGCTCGGCGAGCCGATCCTGTCGTCGACGCTGATCCTCCCGGGCAGCAGCGAGCCGTTGAACGACGCCGAGCAGATCCGCGACGCGCTCGGCCGCGTGCTGGACCTCGTCATCGACGCCGGCGCGTGCCCGGCGGCGCCGACGACCGTCATCGATCTCGCCGCCGAGCCCCCCGTGATCGTGCGGCTGGGCGGGGGCGACCCGGCGCGGCTGGGCCTGGAGGGGTAAGCGCGGCCCGCGCCGGGGTTTTCGACCGTTGCACCAGGGCGCCACGCACAACTCCAGAAAAGTCACCACTAACGCCCTCGTTGCGGCCCATCTTGGCCGGAGTCGGGTAGAATGCGCGATCCATGGATTTTTCTTCGCTGGTGAAGATCGCGCTGGCCGCGGTCCCGATCATCCTCGCGATCACCGTACACGAAGCGGCCCATGGCTACGTCGCCCGAATGTTCGGCGACAGCACGGCGTGGATGCTCGGCCGCGTCACGCTGAACCCGCTGAAGCACATCGATCCGATCGGAACGGTGTTGGTGCCGCTCGCTACGCTTTTCCTGGGCGGAATACTTTTCGGCTGGGCGCGTCCGGTCCCGGTGAACTTCAGCAACCTGCGCCATCCCAAGCGCGACATGTTCTGGGTGGCGGCCGCCGGCCCGGCGTCGAATTTCGTGATGGCCCTGGGGTGGGCCATCGTGTTCGGTCTCGCCGCCGGGCGCGGGCCGCTGGCAAGCGCCGGACTGCAGTACATGTGTATCGTGGGAGTTGGCATCAACGTGGCCCTGATGGTTCTGAATCTTCTGCCCATACTTCCGCTGGACGGCGGCCGGATTGCTGTAAGCCTGCTGCCGCACTCGGTCGCGGTCCCGTTTGCTCGGACCGAGCGCTTTGGTTTCGTGATTGTGATTGTATTGATTGTCACCGGTGTGCTCGGCATCGTGATCGGCCCAATGGGCAGTGTCGTCACCTCACTGCTCGAAGCGATCACCGGCGTCAATCTGCCCGGCGGTTTCTAGCACCTCCCCACATCATGTTCACTGACCGCGTCTTATCGGGAATGCGCCCGACCGGCCGGATGCACATCGGCCACTACCACGGCGCGCTCAAGAACTGGGTGAAGCTGCAGGAGGAGTACGAGTGCCTGTACTTCGCCGCGGACTGGCACGCGCTGACCACGCACTTCGACGACAGCGAAGTGATCTCTGAAACCGTCTGGGAGATGTTCGTCGACTGGCTCGCCGCCGGGATCAATCCGACGCGCGCGACGGTCTTCATCCAGTCGCGCGTGCCGGAGCACGCCGAGCTCACGCTCCTGCTGGGCATGATCACGCCCGTGGGCTGGCTCGAGCGCGTGCCGACGTACAAGGACCAGCAGCAGAAGCTCGCCGACCGCGACCTCTCCAACTACGGGTTTCTCGGCTACCCGGTGATGCAGGGCGCCGACATCCTGATCTACCGCGCGAACATGGTTCCCGTCGGCGAGGATCAGGTGTCGCACATCGAGCTCGTGCGCGAGCTCGCGCGCCGCTTCAACTTCATGTACGGCCGCGAGCCCGGGTTCGAGGAAAAGGCCAAGGCGGCGGTCAAGAAGCTCGGCGGCAAGAAGGCGCGGCGCTACGGCGAGCTGCGCACCGCGTTCCAGGAGAAGGGCGACACCGCCGCGCTCGAGGCCGCGCAGGACCTCCTCAACGAGACGCAGAACCTGTCGCTCGGCGACCGCGAGCGCCTGTTCGGCTACCTCGAGGGCACGGGCCGGATGATCCTGCCGGAGCCGGAGCCGCTCCTCACCGAGACGCCGAGAGTGCCGGGCCTCGACGGGCAGAAGATGTCGAAGTCGTACGGCAACGCAATCCTGATGCGCGAGGAGCCGGCCGAGGTCACGAAGAAGATCCGCACGATGCAGACCGACCCGGCGCGCGTGCGGCGCACCGACAAGGGCGAGCCCGGCCGCTGCCCCGTGTGGCCGCTGCACGAGATCTACTCGGACGCGGCGACGCGGGACTGGGTCGTCAAGGGCTGCACGACGGCGGGCATCGGCTGCCTCGACTGCAAGCAGCCGGTGATCGACGGCATCATCCGCGAGCAGGAGCCCATCCGCG
>Ga0209048_10005683_pt1 | contig 11760 bp, 12 predicted proteins | sample FrelakmetCRP12CR_FD_187146 | JGI IMG/M metagenome (GOLD analysis project Ga0209048, IMG submission 187146) | Freshwater lake sediment microbial communities from the University of Notre Dame, USA, for methane emissions studies - CRP12 CR (SPAdes)... | ecosystem: Environmental > Aquatic >... | reverse complement strand
AAGCGCCTGCGGGCGAATGGAGGGCTCGGCTGAGCCTGCGCTACGAGCGGCGTGACCAGCGCACTGTATTGGCGCAACGTGAGCATGTCGGACCACTAGTGGTGCAACGCCCGTTCTATCCGGAAGGACCGGAGGTCTGTCACACCATTCTTGTCCATCCACCCGGTGGTATTGCTGGAGGTGACCGGCTCGAAGTGAGGATCGAAATCGGACCCGGTGCCCACACGCTGCTCACCACACCCGGCGCAACCAAGTGGTATCGCTCGAACGGGCGCGCAAGCAACCAGGATATCTGGCTGACCGTGGCGCAGAATGCCTGCCTCGAATGGCTGCCGCAGGAAACGATCGTCTTCTCCGGGGCGCATGCGCGCGCGAGTCTGTCGATCGAGCTGGGAACCGGAGGGTTATTTCTCGGTTGGGATGTAGTTTGCTTCGGGCGCAGCGCCTCTGGTGAGCGCTTCGACCGCGGTTTGGTTCGCCAGCTCACTCGAATCGGACAAGGCGGTCGTTTGTTATGGACCGAACAGATGAGATTGGAAGGCGGGAGCCGTTTGCTGGACTCCGCGGCAGGTCTTCGCGGTTGCCCGGTCAATGCGGTGTTGCTGGCGGCAGGGAGGGAGCCAGCGGTCGACTTGGTGGAGGCTTGCCGGAAAATGGATATCGAAGCAGGTGCGATCAGTGGCGTGACAGTTCTGCCTTCGCTGCTCGTCGTGCGCTATCTGGGGCATTCCACCGAAGGCGCGCACTCCTATCTGCGCGGGATCTGGGGCTTGCTGCGAACAGGCCTGGTCGGACGTGAGGCATGCGCGCCACGTATCTGGAGTACATAACAGGTGCGGCATTGCGTTGCGTTTCACAGACGCTGAATACATACTAGATTTTCGGCGGGGCATGGCTGTTGCGCGTCCCGAATCTTTGCAGGAATAGAGTATTGCAGGCAAAAGCTGTCGCGAGCGAAAGGCACAAGAGATGGATCTGACTCCACGAGAAAAAGACAAACTCCTCGTTTTCACCGCGGCGCTCCTGGCTGAGCGACGCAAGGCGCGCGGGCTGAAGCTCAATTACCCCGAAGCTGTAGCGCTCATCACGGCGGCTATCCTGGAAGGCGCGCGCGATGGGCGCAGTGTCGCCGAGTTGATGAGTTTCGGTACCACACTGCTCACGCGCTCCGATGTCATGGAAGGTGTGGCCGAGCTGATCCCCGACATCCAGGTCGAGGCTACATTTCCCGACGGGACGAAGCTGGTGACCGTGCATAATCCCGTCGTCTAGGTACAGCGCAGATCTTCGACGCGAAGGCGCGAAGACGCAAAGGGAAATGTAAATTGAGATGGCCGCGTGCGGATACCACAGCTCAGATTCCGCGAGTGAAGTGAATTTCTCTGTGAACTCTGTGCTCTCCGTGGCTCGAATTATTGTTCCTTTGCGCCTTCGCGTCTTTGCGTCGAAGGTTTACGGTTTAGGAGACAATTCATGATTCCAGGCGAAATCCAAACCGTCCCCGGCGAGATCGAACTCAACGCCGGGCGCAAGACCATCGTCGTGTCGGTGGCCAACACCGGCGACCGTCCCATCCAGGTGGGTTCGCACTATCACTTCTACGAGACCAACGAAGCGTTGGCTTTCGATCGACCCAAGGCCTATGGATTTCGGCTGAATATTCCTGCGGGTACCGCCGTGCGCTTCGAGCCTGGCCAGAACCGCACCGTCGAGTTGGTGGAACTGGCCGGGGACCGTGTCGTGTATGGGTTCCTGGGCAAAGTCATGGGGAAACTCTAAATGCCTGCCAAGATCAGTCGTGCCGCGTATGCCGAAATGTTCGGCCCCACCGTGGGCGACAAAGTGCGCCTTGCCGACACCGGCCTGTGGATCGAGGTCGAGAAAGACTTCACCACGTATGGAGAAGAGGTCAAATTCGGTGGCGGCAAAGTCATCCGCGATGGCATGGGTCAGAGCCAGAGGCGAGCTGCCGAAGTGGCAGATACGGTCATCACCAATGCTTTGATCATCGACTACTGGGGCATCGTCAAGGCCGACATCGGCATTAAGAATGGACGCATTCTCGGGCTGGGGAAAGCTGGCAATCCGGACATCCAGCCGAACGTCGATATCGTCATCGGCGCGGCCACGGAGATCATCGCGGGCGAAGGCCTGATCGTCACGCCTGGCGGTCTGGATACTCACATCCACTTCATTTGTCCGCAGCAGATCGAAGAAGCCCTCATGTCGGGTGTGACGACCATGATCGGAGGCGGCACCGGACCTGCGACCGGAACCAATGCGACGACCTGTACGCCCGGGCCATGGCACATCCATCGCATGCTGCAGGCGGCGGACGCTTTCCCGATGAACCTGGGTTTCCTCGGCAAGGGCAACGTGAGCCTGCGCAATCCGCTGCGAGAACAGATTGCCGCCGGAGCCATGGGACTCAAACTGCACGAAGACTGGGGCACTACACCCGCCGCCATCGACAACTGCCTGGCCGTTGCCGACGAGATGGACGTGCAGGTGGCGATCCATACGGACACGCTGAACGAATCGGGTTTCGTGGAAACCACGCTCGCCGCGTTCAAGGGCCGGACCATCCACACCTACCACACCGAAGGCGCCGGCGGAGGCCACGCGCCGGACATCATCAAAGCCTGCGGTGAGCTCAACGTCCTGCCATCTTCCACCAATCCCACCCGGCCCTACACGGTGAATACGCTCGACGAGCATCTGGATATGCTCATGGTCTGCCACCATCTCGATCCCGGTATCGCGGAGGACGTCGCTTTCGCCGAATCGCGCATCCGGCGCGAGACCATCGCCGCCGAGGATATCCTGCACGACCTCGGTGCTTTCAGCATGATGTCTTCCGACAGTCAGGCCATGGGGCGAGTGGGAGAGGTGATTCTGCGTACATGGCAGACCGCGCACAAGATGAAGGCGCAGCGCGGAGCGCTGCCGCAGGATCAACCGGGCAACGACAACTTCCGCGTCAAGCGCTACCTCTCCAAGTACACCATTAATCCTGCGCTCACCCATGGCATCGCGCACGAAGTGGGTTCGCTGGAAGTGGGCAAGTTGGCTGACCTCGTGTTGTGGCGGCCGGCGTTTTTCGGTGTCAAGCCCTCGCTGATCCTGAAAGGCGGCATGATCGCGGCAGCCGCGATGGGCGATCCCAACGCCTCTATTCCGACGCCGCAGCCTGTGCATTACCGCAACATGTTCGGTGCTTTTGGCGGTGCTTGTGCAGCAACCAGTGTGACGTTCGTCTCCTCGGCGGCATTGGAGCAAGCCGTGGGTCAGCACCTCAGTCTGAGAAAACGTCTCGTTGCTGTCCACGGCACACGCAAGCTCACCAAGAAGGACCTCAAGCACAACGACGCCACGCCGCGCATCGATGTCGACCCCGAGACCTACGAGGTGCGTGCAGACGGCCAGATTCTCACCTGCGAGCCGGCCACCGTCCTGCCGATGGCGCAGCGCTACTTCCTTTTCTGATCCTTGGCGCCGACACCTTCGGCGCGGAGTCACGAATTCCATGGGTGAATCGTCTGTTCCCGACGATCTGGCGCTGAGCCGTTTGCTGAGGTTGGCGAGCCCGGCATTACCTGCCGGCGCATTTAGCTACTCGCAAGGGCTGGAGACGGCGATTGCCCAAGGGTGGTTGCGAGACGAAGCTGCCATCACCGATTGGGTCCAGGACGTACTCGAATTCACCCTCGCGCGTTTCGATGCGCCGTTACTTGCACGTCTGATCGATTCTTGGGCCGGCGCAGACCTCACCGAGGTCGGGCGCTGGAACGAGGTATTGCTGGCTGGGCGCGAGACGGCGGAATTCCGTGCAGAGACTAGCCAGATGGGCTACTCGCTGCGAGCGCTCTTCAACGCGACAGGCGAATTCCCGCACGCCGATCTGGAACGGCTCGCGCAGATTTCATCTCCGGGATTTCCTACAGTGTTTGCGTTTGCCGTATGCGCCTGGCGTATCCCGGTGCGTTCCGCGCTCGTCGGGTACTTTTTTGCGTGGGCCGAGAATCAAGTCGGTGCCGCGGTGAAAAGCATGCGGCTGGGGCATGTCGGAGCGCAGCGCATCCTGTCTGCAGTTTCGCTGGCCTTGCCTGCTCTGCTCGAGTCCGCGCTGGCTTGCGAAGACGACGCTTTGAGCAATTTCTCGCCCGGCCTCACCATCGCAAGCTGCCTGCACGAAGTCCAGGATGGAAGGATGTTCAGGTCGTAACGCCCAGGAGCTTCCTTGAGCGAAGCCTACGTGCGCGCGGGGCGAAGGGCTGACGTCCTGGATGACACAGTACGTTCATGGAGGGTGAGTTGCCAAGGCGGTCCTGATCAGTGCCATCCCCCCACTCATGCTCAAGACCGCAGCCAATCCCGGCGGACTGCCGATCGAGGTGTTCGATCAGATTCGTTCCGGCGTCGTCGAAGACCGCTCGCAGTTCTGGAAAGATCTCAGCATGGCGTTCTACGGCTACAACCGGCCGGGTGCCAAGATTTCAGAAGGTGTGCGCGAGTCGTTTTGGCTGCAGGGACAAATGGCGGGTTCACTTTGGTGCACGTTATCTTGAGTCTGATAGGTATTTTCACAGGCGTCGTCGTGTTGATCGGTATGCTCAGCTCGAACAGGCTCAGTGGTTTGACGGCGGTCTTTCTCGCAACCACCGCATTGACGAGCGCGACCGGCTTTCTCTTTCCATTCGATAAGCTGTTGCCGTCTCATATCGTCGGCATCGTATCGCTGGTGGTACTCGCGAACGCAATCCTCGCACTGTATGTGTTTCGACTTGCGGGATCCTGGAGATGGATCTACGTGGGTAGCGCCGTGCTATCCCTCTACCTCAATGTATTCGTCGCGATCGTTCAGGCGTTCCTGAAGGTGCCATTCCTCAACGAGCTTGCGCCGACACAGAAGGAGCCGCCTTTTGCCATCGCACAAGGTGTGGTGCTGCTGGCTTTCATCGTACTTGGCATTCTGGCGGTGCGCTGGTTCCGGCCCCGGACCCAGGGGTCCGGATTCAGCGTGGCTTGACGTTCAGCAACGTTGGTGTACGTTGCAAGACCTCCCCAATCAAGCCGCGAACTCGTGCCCGCGGAGGTGCTTGACGGCACGAACTACGTACGGATCGCAATCGGTTATGAGCTCACAATCGAGACGGGTGAGCAGTGTCAGCATCGGCCAGTTGTCCGCGAGCACGAGACCGGCAAACTCGGCGAGTCCTGCGCGCGCCGCGTGCCCGGCCAACACATTTAGCAGTTGAGTACCTAGACTTTGCCGCTGCCAGGCGTCGTCGACCACTATTGCAAACTCCGCGTCGAGTGCCTCGCACATCGCGTACTGGGCCATGGCAACGATGCGTTGTCCCGAGGCTTGGGCGGTCTCGCACACGAGGGCGAGCTGACCGGGAGGCCGTGAACGCGTCACGCGATCGAGCTGATCTGACGACAGCTCGCGGATCGGAGCAAAGAAGCGGTTTCGGCGCGAGTTGCACGATAGACCGCGAACGAACTCCTGCACGGCCGAGGCATCTTGTGAGCTCGCAGTGCGCAGTAAGACCGAGCTCCCATTCTTCAGCGTCAAGCTCCGTGCGGGAGATCCGTTCCTTGCAATCAGGTCGGTGCGCGCTGCGGTGAAAGCGTTGGTCACCGGCTCCATGTGGTGCTGATCGGTTCAACATAGGACCGCGCCTGCGGCGCTGGTCTCGAGCAGCGGTTCGCCTACGGCGATTTGGCGTGGCGCCTGTCTCGAATTCGCATCGAGGTGTGCGACGATCATCGCATTGACCTGTTCGCGATGCGTCATGGGCGCCATGTGCCCTGCGCCTGCGATTGTCTTTAGCGTCACTTCGGGAAGGATGCGTTCGAGCAAACCGCAGATGCGCCGCGCTGGCCTCGGAGAGTGGGACCCGTACAGGATCTGCGTCGACAATGCCATCGAACGGAAATCCTCGAGGCGTCGCGGCTCGTTGAGCGTCGCATGAAACTCGAGCGCTATCTTGGGAAGGCGGGCCGCCATGGCGTCGCGGGTCTCAGCTGGAATACGTGCTGACGCTTCTGGTCCACTCCAATAATCGACGAAGCATTCGAAGCCAGCGACATAGTCGCCACGAACGATTGCGGATAGGACGCTATCGGCGATTGCCGTGATCTCAGCTAGCGCCAGGGCATCCGTTTCTTTCAGTAGGTGAAATGCAACCGGCTCGATCAGCGTAAGGCTCTGCAGCAGATCACGGTGACGGCGGGCGACATGCAGCGCGACGGCGCCGCCATAGGAGTGTCCGACCAGGTGTGCTCGCTGGTTGACGCGCTTGAGCAGGGCAAGAACGATCTCGGCCTCGCACTCGAGGTGAAACGGCCGCCGTCCCGGCCAGTGCGCCGTACCGCCATAGCTGTAAAGATCCGGCGCGATAACCCGGTATCGCTCGCTCAGTCGTTCGGCAAGGCTGCGCCATTGAGTGGAGGAGCTTGCGGAACTATGCAGAAGTATTGCCGGATCACCGCTGCCCAGTTCAAGATATTCGACGCGGCTGCCGGAGATTTGAAGAATAGGCATCGTTGTACTCCCGATTCAGATCCATCAGGGCTGGTGCTAGGTTGGTGAAATATTCCCGTCCCGCGAGGTGGTGGCCGCCTCTCGCATGGTCGCTGCCAAGACGCCATAGACCGTTGCCCATGCGTCTTTCGCATCCGGCGTGAACTGGTCACCCAGGCTCTTATCGAGTGTCCAAAGGAGCGCGGCACCGACCGTGTCGTAGTCATGGTCTTTGATGCCGTAGTCGCCGTGACGCTTCCCCAGGTCTTGGATCGCGAGGACGATGCTTTCCAGCCGACTGAGCCCGTTTACTGCGGCATCGATCACCTGCATGAGCTTCTCGCGTTGCAGGCGCATGTCGCCTCGAAACATAGGTCTAAGCGATGGATCTGTTTCAAATAGCCTTTCGTAGAAGAGCTGTGCCGCAGCGTCTCTGACGGGCAGCACTTTGATCCAAGTGGATTGGACGATACGAATCTGTCCGCGTGTCATGGCATTGCTACTCGGGGCGATGCCCCCCAAAGCAGGGATTGCTCCGCAGTCTATTGAGCATGCACGTTATGGGAATTTCACCGCGAGCCCCTTTTTGTTTCGATTGTTTCAGCCGCTTTGCGCGCTGAACCGGGGGCAGGAGGGTAGTAGCCTACGAGGCTCTGGTATTGCCTTCGAGGCCAGTGACGGCCTCGCTGACGACGCGGCGCACTTCGCTCGGCAGGAACGGCTTCTCGATCACAGGACGGCCACTCTCCTGCGCAAATACGCGCAGCGTCGAAGTGAGCGTATCTCCACTCACAAACACGACTCGCGCGGCCCGCTCGGGCCAGCGCCGCTCGATCTCCCGGTAGAGCGCGCGTCCGTCCAAGTCGGGCATGCGGATGTCGGTCAGAATCACATCGAATCTCTCCTCGCTCATCCGTTCCAACGCCTCGCGCCCGGATGCCGCTGCTACGACGCTATGGCCGGAACTCCTCAGAATCTCGGCGAGCGTTTCGCGCACCCCTGCCTCGTCGTCGACAACCAGAGCGCAGCGTCGTGCGGCTTTCACGTTCAGAGGTTGACTTTCCTCGGCGTTGCTGCCGTCCGGGCTCCCCGCCGGTAGCACGATGGTGAAAATGGTTCCTAACCCCTCACCTCCGGCTACCGTGAGCGTTCCTCCGTGCGCCTCGACGATCCCCAGACACACCGCGAGCCCCACCCCCGTACCCTTTCCCAAAGGCTTGGTGGTGAAGTAAGGCTCGAAGATCCGGCTGCGCACGGCGTCGGGGATGCCAGGTCCATTGTCGGCGACGCAGATGCGGATCGCGTTGGCGCCCGCGTCGAAACGGCTCGTCAAGGTCAACTTTCGACGACGGGATTGGTCCTGCAGGGCCTGCTGGGCATTGATGATCAAGTTCATGAACACCTGATGAAGCTGGTCCGCGTCGGCGAGGACGGGCGGGACGTGTTCGGCCAGATCGAGCGTTACTTCGATTCCGCTGGTTTTGAGCGCATAGCCCGTGAGATCGAGCGCCGCTGACACGACCTCGCTGATGGCGACAGGGACGCGCTCCGGCTGTTGCTGCCGCGCCATAGCGAGAAAGGTTCGCACGATGCGTGCGCAGCGCTCGGCCGCGGCACGGATCTTCGACGCTGCTTCTCGAGTCGACGGATCGTCTCGCTCCTCCAGTATCGCCGCTCGAGCGACGACTACCGAGAGGGGATTGTTGAGTTCATGGGCAACACCGGCGAGCAGCGAGCCGAGCGCGGCAAGCTTTTCGCGCTGGTGCAGCATCTCGCGCTGTCTCGCCAGTTCCTCCGACGCTCGCTTCTTCTCGGTGATGTCGCGAGATATGGTGAGCAGGTGTGGCTTGGCCTGATACAGCATGGGGATACCGTATACCTCCAACTCCATCGAAGATCCGTCCTTGCGCTGATCGGTCAGTTCGGTATGAAACGACTCGCCCTTGGATACCGAGGGCAGGATCTTGTCCAAGGCGGGTCGACGCGGCTGCCGAATCGGCTTCCCGGGGTCCCGCGCGAAAAATTCATCGTCGCTGTAGCCATACATCCTCCACAGCGTCAGATTGAGGTCGACGATCGCGCCGTCTGGACTCCAGAGTGCGAGTCCGTCGATGGATGCGTTGAACACGGCACGATATTGCTCTTCGCTTGCGCGCAATGCGCGTTGGACCTCGATGCGCTTGGCGATGTCCTCCTGCAGGCGCGTCTGCGTCTGGGCGACCTCGTCCGCCATGGCATCGAACGAGCGGCTCAGGCGGGCGAGCTCGTCGCGACCCTTGAGAGCGCTACGTGCGGCGAGATTGCCGCCCGCGAGCTGTTCGGCCGCTCGCACCAGCTGATCGGTGCGGCGTGTCAACAGGAAATGGAACACGATCCAAAGCGCAGCCGCGAGCGCCGTCACCCATCCGGCCCAGTAGAGCGACTGAGCGATGATCTGGCCGCGTGCCGCGTTGTTGGCCCGTTTCAGGTCGTATTCGAAGTAGAGTCGGCCGATGCGCGATCCTCGCAGCTCCCGTTCGTTGCCACCCATTGGGATGTCGGCGTAGCCGAGCAATGCGTCGTTGTGGGCTTCGCGGACTACCTGCGCACCATGTCCTGGCGCGACGCTTGCTGCTTCGCCCGCGCCGAAATTCGGCAGGACCTCCGCTGCCGGGCGTCCAAGCCAAGCTCGCCGCGTTGCGGCGATGACCACGCCTTGGTCGTCCGTCAGGGCGACGACGGTGTAGTTGCGGTTCGAGGCCAGGATCGCCACCTCGCGCCGTGCGCCCTCGATGTCGCCCTTGAGCAGCAGATATTCCAACGTACTCTGCAGGCGCGACAGTTCTTGAAGCAGGCGCTCCCGATGGTCCTCTTCGACCGCGCGCTCCGCCAACGGCACCTGATGAATCAGATTGAGCGCACTCAGGACCAACGCGAAACCGAGCAGGACCAACGGAAGCGTGACCTTCAGCGAGATCGGCAGCAGCTTTATCACGGCGGCAATTTCTGCAACGGCCCGGGCGCAAGCAATCCCTCGATATCGAGCGTATTGCGCAGAAGCTTGGCATCTACCATCAACGTCATCAGCTGGCGCCCCGACACCACCAGACTGGGGGTCGTACCGGCGAGCATCGTCATATTTTCCGCCCGCGGAGGTATGTGCAGACCCATCAGCGCCTGCACAAACTGCTCACCTGTTATCTGCTCGCGCACCGCCATGCGCGCCGCGGCGTCCTTTGGCTCGCGTTCGAGATACTCGAGAGCCTTGAACCAGCCCGTCAGCAGCGCCTGCACGGCCCGTGGATTTTTCTCGATCGCGGATGCGCGCACCGCGAGCAGATCCACGATCTCTCCTGGAATCTGGGTGCTGTCGAAGAGCGTATGAGCGCCGGCTTCGAGCATCTGGGTACGATAGGGGTCGAAAGTCACGGCGCCGTCGACCCGACCTTGTTTGAAGGCGGCGGGGTGCTCGTTCGATTCCAAATGCACCATGCTGACATCGCTCGCCTGCATTCCATTGAGCGCCAGTGCCCGGCTCAAGACGAACGCGCCCAGCGCCGCACTTTCTACCGCCACCCGCTTGCCTCTCAGATCCTGCATCGTCCGCATGCCCGAGCGGCCGACGATGACATCCGCTCCGAGGGACACGTCCGCGACCACCACGACCTTGGGTTGCAACCCATCCACGGCAAGGACGAACAACTCGTCCAAGCTGATTATCATCCCGTCGATCGCCTGATTGCGAAACGCACGTGATACTTCGCTCGCCGAGGGGTACTCGACGAGTTGCACTACACCGCGGTCCAGATACTTCAGGTCCCGCGCAAGATAGAGCGGTTCACTTCCGATCCAGACGTTGGTGCCGATGCGCAACGGCAGCTCCGGCTCGCGCATACAGCCGCCCAACACGACTGCCAGCACGGCCAGCAAGAGCAGTGCATGCCGGCGTTGCGTGGCGAATGACGGGACGTTCATCGACCTTCAACCTCCTGTTCACCTTTCTCCGGAGCCTCCGGGGACGAAGATATAGCCTTCGCTTCGCACCGTGCGGATGTATTGCGGATGCTCCGGATCGGGTTCTATTTTCTTGCGCAGACGCAAGATACGAAGATCCACGCTGCGGTCCAACGGATCCCAGTCGCTGTGCCCGCTCAAGTTCAGGATTCGCTCGCGCGACAGGACGCGGTTCGGATGATCGCTGAGGGCCTTGAGCAAAGTGAACTCGAGCGGCGACATCGAGACTTCTCGGCCCGCGTCATCGGTGAGCCGATGCGCAGCGCGATCGAGCAAGCAACGCCCGATGCGTACGCGCTCGGCGCCCATTTCGGCGCTGAAAATGGCCGAAGTGCGACGGAGCACGCTTTTGACCCGGGCAAGCAGTTCGCGCGGGTCGAACGGCTTGGTCACATAGTCGTCCGCCCCGATCTCGAGTCCTACCACCCGATCGACCACGGTGCCCGCGGAAGTCAGCATGATGATCGCAAGCTTGCGATGGCGTTCGCGCAAATGACGCGCGAGGCTCAGGCCATCCTCCCCGGGCATGGCTATGTCGAGCAGTGCCACGTCAACGGCGTTCTGGGCGGCAACTGTCCGCGCCTTCGCCGCGCTTTCGGCGACGAGCGCGCTGTAGCCCGCCCCGACGAAATACTCCTCCAGGACCTCGCGCAGGTCGGGTTCGTCGTCGACGATCAGGATAGTGGCTTTTGGGTTCATCGCTGCCGCCTCCCTATGCGGAGTGAAAGGCGCACGTCGCAGTCGGCAGTCGAATGATACAACTACTGCCCGCCCCGCGGTCTCGATCCCCAGTGGCATGAAACAAATGAAACAAAAATCCCTCAATGGCGAAATTTGAGCAATACGCCCTCTGCATAAAGTGCACAACAACCGCTGCTGCTGACGGGCGGGGCCAACCAAAGGAGCTTAGGACATGAAACGCATTCTGGTATTCACTTACGGCGTTATCGCCTATGCAATCTTCTTTGTAACCTTTCTTTACGCAGTCGGCTTCGTGGGAAATCTGTTCGTTCCCAAGTCGATGGATTCGGCGCCGCAAACGCAATTCTGGTGGGCGTTGATCGTGAATGTCCTGCTTCTGGGTGTATTCGCCGTTCAGCACAGTGTGATGGCGCGGCCGGCATTCAAAGCGCGCTGGACTCGTGTCGTGCCGGAGGCGGCCGAACGCAGCACGTATGTGCTGTTCTCCAGCCTCGCACTGATTCTCCTGTTCTGGCAATGGCAACCGATCGGCGGGG
>Ga0209048_10005682_pt1 | contig 11760 bp, 8 predicted proteins | sample FrelakmetCRP12CR_FD_187146 | JGI IMG/M metagenome (GOLD analysis project Ga0209048, IMG submission 187146) | Freshwater lake sediment microbial communities from the University of Notre Dame, USA, for methane emissions studies - CRP12 CR (SPAdes)... | ecosystem: Environmental > Aquatic >... | reverse complement strand
CGGCCTTCTTCAGTATGTCCTTTATCCCCGGCTCGCTGACTGACTTCAAAAAACCCTCGAAGGGTTTCGAATACCTGTGCTCAATCCGCTTCTGGAAAAAGCGTTTAGTAAAGAGATTCATGATATCAGACGTGTCTTTTTTTATCAAGGCCTTGCGCATCGACATGGCATTTATATAGTTAATCCACTCATCCATGGAAGCGAGCGAGACCTCTCCCCCGAGGGCCTCGATCTTTCTGATCAGGTCCTCGTTCGAGAATGTGTGGGACCGGACGAATATCTCGCCGACAACGCCGATCAGGGGCTTCTTTTCCCTGCGTCGAGAGATCGAAGCAAATGAGGCCTTCATCTCCCTAAGCAGGCTGTCCATGTTGCCATTGCTGCCTGCCAGGGTCTGGTAAATTTTTTCGTGATAGATCTTGTATATGGATTCGACATCCCCTTTTGTTTTTTCGTAGGGACGCGTTTCGTGAAGGCATTTGGTGAGCAGATCATAGGCGACAACACCTCTCCATGCTGTCATGGCAAAGCCGTTTCCTACAATGCCCAACTCCCGGTAAAATTCAACATCCTGATTCGGTGAAAAAATGGGCACGTCATCCAATCCCAGTTTGTCGAGGATCAGCTTCTGAGCGACATTGTACTGCCCGAAGCGGCAAGGGCCGCTTCCCGAGGGCATAAAGAAGGCTGATTTATCAGGCTGAAAGTCCGGGGACAATACTTTCTTGAGCATATCGCCCGATGTTATCAAATAAGGGTAGCACTCCTTGCCCGATACATATCGCCGGCCAATGTCTACCGATTCCCTGTCGGAATCGGGAAGCACCTCGGCAGAGATGCCGCAGGCTTCAAAAGCGGCCTTGACAGCATAGGTATGAGCAGTCATATGGGGCATGTAAATTGTGCGCTTATCAAGTGAAGATGCACGGGAATGCGGGAGCGCAAAACGCAATTCTGCAGGGTCCTGATGTGCGGCGTTGTCAATTTTCCTGCTTCTTGTCTGCTGTTCGATGCTGTCCAGGAAGGCCTCGCATCGTGTTATGGCTCCTGCATCGGCGCTGTGTTCATCGATTTCGATATGCAGGAAGGGCTTCCCGCCCATCTCTTCCTTGAAATACTTGAGGATGAAAGAGTCGGGACCGCACGAGAAGTTCCCGATGTAAATCGCATAAAGGTTCCGACTGTTTTTGATAAATTTTGCGGCCTTCAATATTCTCTGGCCTGAGCGCCAATACATGTCGGGCCAGGAGTCCTTCAGGTTTGCGTCTTCGAGGGGAAGAAAATCCATCGGGATTGAAGGCACATCGATGTGAGCAAGCTTCTTGGGTATTTCGAGGTTCACGCCGGAGTCATACGAATTGTAAGCCCTTCCGACGATGACCATGAGAGGTCGATCCGGAGTCTGACCACCGAGTATTTCCCGGCCTTTGGCCTTGATCGTCTGCCGGAAATCGTTTTGAGCTGACTGTGCAACAGCAAATGCGCGGTCAATCTCACCCGAGCCGACGCGGAATTCAGCCAACGATTTTCTGATCACTTTCTTGATATAACCGTCCCCCCGCTCGAAATCGATAACCGGCGTCAGCATCTTAAGGCCTTTTATGGCCGCCGTTGTTATATAGGGGATCGTCTGGGTATGTGGGCATGAAAGCCCTCTGCTGTATTCATTCGCATCACTATTCACATTTATAAAGCTGGGGACGAAGAGCGCATCGACCCCCTGGTCCTGAAGATATTTGATATGGCCGTGGGAGACCTTCACCGGAAAGCAGGCCTCTGATAGCACGTTTTCGATACCCAGATTTATGATCTGCCTGTTTGTCCTGGGCGATACCAGAACGTCGAATCCAAGCTCCCATAGAAATGTCGTCCAGAATGGCAGCAGGTCCTGGAAGAAGAATATATAGGGAATACCGAGTCTGGCCTTTTTCCCGCTTTTCTGTGCCTCGGATCTTCTTAGATGTTCCTTCCATAGCATCTCTTCCCTGAAAGAGAACGGGTCAGCAATACCGGCTTTTTTAGCGCGACGGATATCGTATTTCTCGCATCTTCCGCCATAAAAGAGGTGGCCCGAATCGCCCTGTACCTTTACCCTGTTTATTTCGCAGACATTCGGACATCCCTTGCACTCGAACGAATCGATCTCGTAAGAACGCTGGGACAATTCGAGGCCCTTGAAAGCGGTTTGTGTAGGCGCAGCATATGTCTGAAGTGGTGGTGCAGCTATATTAAATTTCATCTGCTTCATGGCGAGCAGGGCCATACCTATTGCACCAGTTACGTCGTGGTTGTCGGGGACTGTAACTTTGGCACCAATATATTTTTCAAAAGCGGCGACGACTGCTTTGTTGAAGGCTACGCCGCCCTGGAAAAAGATATTCTTGCCCACAGACTTGCCGGCTACGACCCGGTTGATGTAGTTCTGGACAATTGAGTAGGCGAGGCCCGCCAGCAGATCATCCTTTTCATGGCCTCGCTGGAGATTCGCCATCAGGGAATTTTCCATGAAGACCGTGCAACGCTCTCCGAGTCTGCAAGGGCGGTCGGACCGGAAAGCAGCGTCGGCAAATTCTCCCTTTACAGAGATATCAAGTTTCTCGGCCTGCTCTTCGAGAAAAGAGCCGGTGCCCGCTGCGCATGCCTTGTTCATCTCGAAATCGACGATGATGCTGTCCCGGATGGAAATATATTTGGAGTCCTGGCCGCCTATCTCGAAGATGGTATCGACGGAGGAATCGATATGGATTGCTGCCGTGGCCTGGGCGGTGATTTCGTTCTTGACGATATCTGCCCCTACATAATCGGCAATCATGTATCTTCCCGATCCGGTAGTGCCGACTCCTTTGACATCAATCATATCGCCGACTTCTGCATAAATTTCTTTAAGGCCCTGTCTCACCGCCTCTATCGGCCTCCCGGCAGTCATCAGATACCGCTTAGCCAGCAGTTTTCCTGTTTCGTCAATGATAGCCAGATTGGTGCTGATCGAGCCGATGTCGATGCCTAGATAAGCAATGATCTTGGCGCTGGCCCGTTTTTCGGTGCTGAATGGGTGAGATATCGCCGCGCATTTTCCATTCTTTGAATGCCTGGCAAAGAAATCATCATCCTTGCCAATAAGGGGGGCGTACCCTTGTTCGGAATTCTGAGAATCGGCCAGAAAGGCATCGAGCCTGTCAAGGTCGAAGGTGTTCAGATTACCTTCATCAATGTCCTTCATTGCCGCGCCGATTGCCCCCATCAATGCAAAATCAGGAGGAACAACCAGATCATTCAATTCAAAGACTTCACTGAAAGCACGAACCATACCTTTGTTTGCGGCAACGCCTCCCTGGAAGGAGACCGGAGGTTGCAGATCTATGCCCTGCGCGATGCTTCCCCTGAAATTCCTGGCAACGGCAAAGCAAAGTCCGGCAACGATATCTTCGACAGGGGTAGCTATCTGCTGCAGATGGATCATATCGGATTTGGCGAAAACGCTGCATCTTCCCGCTACCTTCGACGGGCGCTGAGACTTTGCAGCCGTATCGCTGAATTCCTCAATCGTAAAGCGCAGACGCTCAGCCTGCTGTTCCAGGAAAGACCCGGTACCGGCCGCGCATACCGAATTCATCGAAAAGCCTTTGATTCTTCCATTTTCAAGAAGAATAAGCTTCGAATCCTCCCCGCCGAGCTCGATAATCGTGCCGATTTCAGGAAACAGCTTTTTTATCGAATAGGACTGCGAGACAATTTCATTAATGGGCTTGATATTCAGGATCGAAGCAATAATCTTTCCTGCCGATCCCGTAATGGAGAGAGAACTTTCAGGATAGCGTCGAGTAATCTCGCGCAGCAGACTGAGGGCCGCCTTCAGGGGATGACCGTAATGCCTGATATAGTGCCCTTCTTGCTTGTTGCCGCTTTCATCCAGTACGACTGCCTTAACCGTGACCGACCCGGCATCAAGGCCAATAAAATGCATGCACAGCCTCCATATATAAAACTAACGTCCAGCGACGAATTAATCAACCGTTAACAACAGAAACTTCCAGAAGGAGGGTAACTTTATATCTTAATATTATAGCAGATATAAGGCAATCAGAAAGATAAAGAAGTAAAATGTATATAGTCTCGACAAAACAAAAAGGAGCGCTCGAAAGCGCTCCTTAAATAATAACTTTATACGAAAAGATGGTTACGGAATAGCGGCAACAGCGGCTGCGCATGTTGCAGCCCAACCTATACTACCAGTTTGGTTCACTGCAGCGAATATCCTGGCCGGTCGTGCGTTTGGGTTAGTAAGGCAAAGTGAGTATGTAGTGGCAGTTGCAGCATTCACAGTAGGGACATTGTTTAGACTGTATCTGGCCGTTGCCGTAAAAGCACCGATGGAATATGTTGAAACTCCAGCAGCGTTGACCACTGCTAATCCCAGATAATTCTGACTGTCCGAATTAATAGCTTCGACTGCTGTTGCAGCGTTCTTAATATCTGTCGACATCGACGCCTCGACTGCTCTCATTCGATAATCTGCAAACTGTGGGATCGCGATCGCAGCGAGTATAGCGATGATCGCGATAACGATCAGCAATTCGATGAGAGTGAACCCCTGTTCCCCTGCCTTAATTTTTTGGATTGCTTTAAACATATCATTCACCTCTTTTGAATCAAATTTAGCCAAGCGCGAAGTTATTCTCTAAATTACGTTGAAGAGTTTATAAATAATAAGTAGCAAAATCGATGCCAAGCAATTTGGAGGACAGCACAGAGATTTTGTGCTGGGCAATATGGAATCGCATGAAAAAAAAGGAGCGCCCGAGGGCGCTCCTCAAATCGCACTTTGTACTAAAGAATGTTATGGAATAGCAGCGACGGCAGCAGCGCAGGTTGCAGCCCAACCCAAACCGCCGGTCTGGTTCACCGCAACGAATAATCTGGCCGGGCGCGCGTTCGGATTATTAACGCAGATTGAGTAAGTAGTTGCGGTCGCAGCATTCACCGAAACAACATTGTTTGTACTATATCTGGATGTTGAGTTGAAGGCACCAATAGTCCATGTTGAAACGCCAGCTGCATTAACTACCGCTAATCCGGCATATGTCTGTGCGTCAGAATAAGTTGCTTCAACCGCTGTGGCACTGTTCTTTGCATCGGTCGCCATTGATGCCTCGACTGCCCGCATCCGATAATCTGCGAACTGTGGTATCGCTATAGCTGCCAAGATAGCTATGATCGCGATAACGATCAGCAGTTCGATGAGGGTAAACCCTTTCTCATCCCTAACTTTTAACATTTTCAATCACCTCTCTCGCATTCTCATTCCGCCAAAGGCGGTGTCTTTGTTTATAAAGAGATAGACCTTTTACTCGAATTATAAGCAAAACTTATGCCTAACAGTTGCCAGAACATTAACTGTCATGAATATCAGATAATTACAATGCTAAATACATCTTACGGAATTGCTGAATACCGAACACTGATCGATTAATTGACAATATTGGGCATGGCTATTGACAAAAAACGTCAGTCAGGTGTTAAATCTATCATGGCATCGCAATCCGTTTTTTATAGCTACTATAAAGCGGGCAGATTCATTTTTGCTCTTGCGCTGCTCATATCGTTTCAAATAGCGGGTTTGCATAGTGCATCGCCGCGTCTGTTGTACATTCTCACCGTTTACAGCCTTATCGCCCTCATAAGATTACTAATGTCGGAAAGCACCCTCGGTTACATTGATTTTCTTTTCGATATCGTTTTTATTTCCGCCGTGGTGCATGTAAGCTTCGGTGTCTATTCCTATATGACACTTTTCTATTTATTCCCCATTTTTTTCTTATCAATTGTCATCAGTAACAAGAAAATATTTCTTTTTCCCATGATAGCAGCGATATTTTACGGAATAGTGTTGTTTATCAATGGATCATTATTTGAAAGCGAAAATATCCTTAATTTGTCTCTGCACACCTTTTCTTTTTTTCTGATAGCCTTTGCCGGGAATAATCTAAAGGAGAAGCTGGATAAGCAAGAAAATTATATTAAACGCCTTGAAGAAGAAAAGATAAAGATGCAGGGATATGAGAGGCTCTATCGTGTGAGTGCTGATCTCGCGCACGAATTGAGAAATCCCCTGGCTGCTATTTCGGCTGTGGCCCAGTTTCTGAAGGAGGGAAAGAATAGCAACGACTTTGTCGAAATGCTCAGTACCGAGACAGCGAGGTTGTCGAATCTTGTTAACGATTTTTTGATGTTTTCGAGACCAGCGGATGCTCCCAAAGAAGAGGTAGATTTGTCTGATATGATGAGAATCATCATTTCGCGGAATGATAACGGTAAAAAAATAGTGTCGGATATTGGAGATGGTATCATTATTTCAGCAAACCGGATGTTAATTGAGGTGGCACTGACCAATGTAGTCAAAAATGCTATGGAGGCGGCACAGTCAGCTGTGTTTGTGAAACTCAACAGACTGTTTTCTGATATGAGAAGAAATAAAAGAGAAGTTATTTTAGAAGTTGAAGACGACGGGCAGGGCATTGACAAATCGATTAGAGACCGGATTTTCGAGCCTTTCTTTACGACCAAGCCGAATGGCACCGGCCTCGGACTTGCGATCACGTATCGTGTTATAACAAGTTTCGGTGGTTATATTGTCGCTGATGTGTCGTCTCATGGCGGCGCGAAGTTGACCATTGTTTTGCCGGATGAAAACAGACAAAACGAAAAGGACGGACGCTGACATATGAGGGCATTGATTGTTGATGATGAGATAAACATCCGTAAAGTTTTGAGAGTGATACTCGAAGAGAGCGATTTTGAGGTCCACGAGGCTGCAAATGTTTCTGATAGTGTTATAACAATAAAGGAAAATTATTTTGACGTAGCGATCATCGATATCAGGTTGCCGGATGGATCAGGTATCGATGTGCTCAGGACGATAAAAGAAAATAGCCCTGCAACAGTCGTATTGGTAATTACTGCCTTTGCGTCAACTGAAACCGCTGTTGAGACTATGAAAGCCGGTGCTTATGATTATGTGACGAAACCTTTTAATCTCGATGAGATCAGGATAATCCTCAAGAATATCAGCGAAAAAATATTGCTCGAAAACAGGGTCAAAGAACTTCAGCAATATGCTGATGAGTATCAGAACATGATCGGCAAATCCGAGGCCATGCAGCGGCTTTTCAAAGTAATTGATAAAGTGGCACCATTTGATTCCCATATATTAATTATCGGTGAGAGTGGTTCCGGAAAGGAACTTGTCGCAAAGGCTCTGCATAACGGAAGCAGGAGGGCCAATAAGCGGCTCGTGGCCATAAACTGCGCGAGCTTGCCTTCGGAACTTCTTGAAAGCGAGCTTTTCGGATATTCTAAAGGTGCTTTTACCGGCGCCTATGCCTCCAAGAGGGGTTTGATAGAGGATGCAGACGGCGGGACTCTATTTTTAGACGAGATCGGCGAGATGCCGCTTTCTCTTCAGGCAAAACTGCTGAGGTTTCTCGAGGACAAGAAGATCAGGCCCCTGGGAAGCGGAAAAGAGATTGATGTTGATGTCAGAGTCGTCGCAGCAACTAATAAAACATTCAGGGAGTTGATCGAAAGGGGGGAGTTTAGAGAAGATCTTTACTACAGACTTTCGACATTCGAATTAATGGTTCCTTCATTACGGGAACGGCGTGAAGATGTCCCTATTCTTGCCGACCATTTTATAAAGCTTTTTTCGAGAAAATTCGAAAAAAAGATTACGAAAGTGGATCCGGGTTTTATGGACTATATAATGCAGAGTGAATTACGTGGCAATGTAAGGGAGCTGAAAAATATCATTGAGCGCGAGGTGATTCTTTCCGAGGATGGGTGTATCAGGTGCACCGGCGGCAGACCCCTGATGCGCGATAACCTGCTGTCAATAGATATCCCCGATGAAGGAATGAATCTGGACGATTATATTTCTGGCATCGAGCAGGATATGCTGCAGAAAGCACTGAAAAAGACTAATGGAGTAAAAACAAAGGCAGCAGAATTGCTGGGAATGACATTTCGGGAGTTCAGATACAAGTTGTCGAAACATAAAGAACCGGGAGACAGATAATACCTTTCTCCCGGCTATCACAAGAGTATTTCTGTATCACCGATTTCTTTTACGGGCCTCCGACGACTTTGCCGAGCTGGAAGATCGGCAGATACAATGAGACAACGATGAATCCGATAACCGTTCCGAGGAAAACCATCATAATCGGTTCGAGCATTGTAGTAAGGTTAGCTACGGAATTATCAACCTCATCGTCATAAAATTCAGCAATTTTCTGGAGCATTTGATCCAGTGACCCGGTAGATTCACCAACGCTGATCATTTGAACGACCATAGGCGGGAAGACTTCAGATTTTGCCATGGGTTCTGACACAGTTTTACCGGATGCCACATCTTTCTTGACTTCAAACACAACCTTTTCGACAACCTTGTTGCCAGCCGATTTGGCGCATATTTCGAGGCCGTCCAGTATTGGCACGCCGCTACTGATGAGAGTGCCCAGAGTTCGGGAAAATCTTGCCACAGAGACTTTTCTCAGAAGATCGCCGAGTATCGGTAGTTTTAACAACAGTCTATCAGTGGTCATCTTGCCGTTCGCTGTCTTTCGATACTGAATTAATCCGACTATTGCTGCTACAATCAGCAGAAAAATTATCAGTCCGCCGATACCACTTAGAAAATTGCTGGCGCCAACAATAATTCGCGTCGGCAATGGAAGGGCAACCCCCATTTCTCCAAAAATTTTGGAAAAGACCGGAATGACAAAGATCATTATCATGGCAACAACCATGACGGCGACGAACATAACGATAGCGGGATAGATCATTGCCCCTTTTACCTTTTTCTTAAGCTTCATGGCTTTCTCTATATAGACTGAGAGCCTCTGGAGCACTGCATCGAGAACACCGCCTGCTTCGCCGGCAGCTACAAGGTTGACATAGAGGTCATCAAAGGCCCTGGGATGTTTTTTCATAGCATCGGCCAGTGTTGTTCCTGATTCGACATCGCTTTTTACCTGACTGACGACTTCCCGTAAGGACCTGTTCTCGGTCTGTTTCGTCATAATGTCGAGGCCCTGAACGATCGGGATGCCGGCGTTATACATACTGGCGAACTGTCGGGTGAAAATGATGATGTCTCTGTCCGTTATCTTCTTTTGTCTCTTGCCGAACCCCGTAAGTTTAAGCCCTGAAGCCTTCTTCTCAGCGATAATAGTTGGGATAATGCCCTGTTTCCGGAGAGATGCAATTACATCTTCTCTGGTCTCAGCATTAAGTTCTCCCTGCTGAATGGTTCCTTTAGGAGTCTTTCCTGTCCACTTAAAGGTAGTCGGCATTCGTATCTCCTTCAAAAAAATCTGCTTTCAGCATAACGGAAAAAACGTTGTTGCACGCTTGCATCTACTGTAAAGCAATTTACCATAGATGCAACGTGCAATACAACTGTTTTGCAATGATTTATTATAAGTATACCGTCTAATCGGATATGCTGTTAGTGATATCCGTCACAAATTACGGTTTCAATCAGATGCCGGCACGCATCTTGGCAGATTTTACTGTGTTCTTCATGAGCATGGTAATCGTCATAGGTCCAACGCCGCCGGGTACGGGAGTGATGGCCCCTGCGATCTCCTTGGCCTTATCAAAATCAACATCACCCCGCAGGATGGGAACCATCTTGCCGGTCTTTTCGCTCAACTTCTCGCCGACGCGATTGACACCTACATCGATCACGCAGGATCCGGGTTTGATCCATTCAGGTTTTACAAGGCCGGCCACCCCGGCTGCAACGATGAGGATGTCTGCCCGTTTGCAATGCGCTTCAAGGTTCTTCGTGCGGGTATGCACGATCGTTACGGTTGAGTTTGCTCCAGGTGCTTTTTGGACCATGATCATTGCGATCGGTTTACCAACGATATTCGAGCGGCCCACCACGACGACCTCAGCACCGGATGTCTCAAACCCGGAACGTACGATCAGTTCCTGAATACCGGCGGGTGTGCAGGGCAGGAACTTCGCTTCTTTTCCGCCGATCATCAAACGGCCGACATTGACCGGGTGGAAGCCGTCTACGTCTTTATCGGGATCTATCGCATTAAGGATCTTCTTATCATCGATGTGCTTGGGCAGGGGCAGCTGGACGAGGATGCCGTGCACCTTCGGGTCTTTGTTGTACTTATCGACAATCTTGAGCAGGTCCGCTTCGGAGAGGTCATCAGGCTGGTCGTCCTGGACCGAATAGAAACCGAGTTCGTGGGCTGTCTTCTGTTTGGCGGTAACGTAGCTGATCGAAGCGGGGTTCTTGCCGACAAGAATCGTAATCAGCCCGGGGACAATCCCGTGTTTCTCCTTAAGCTCGGCAACTTCCTTCTTGAGTTCCTCCCTGATCTGAGCGGCGACTTCCGTTCCACTAATAATCCTGGCTGCCATAATTACTCCTCCTTTGATAAAAAAATTTTATTGTGAAGATAAGCACTAAAATCTCAAAATCCAAAAAATGCCTTTATTCCCTCCGCTTCAACAGTTCGAGCATTTCCTCTCTGGTGCTTTGTTTGCTTCTGAATATGCCTCTGACAGCCGAAGTCACTGTCTTTGCTCCAGGCTTCTTTATCCCTCTCATGCTGAGGCAGAGGTGTTCGGCATCGATTACGACCATGCATCCCCTCGGCTTGAGTTTCTCCATGATGATGTCGGCCAGCTGCGTGGTCAGCCTTTCCTGGACCTGGGGCCGGCTCGCCAGATGTGCAAGGGCTTTCGCAAGTTCACTGAGGCCCGTAATTTTGCCATCCGGAATATAGGCAATACTTGCCTTCCCGATGAAGGGCAGCAGATGGTGTTCACAGATGGAATAGAATGGTATCTCCTTGAGCAGGACCATCTCGTCATGGCTTTCACCAGCAATGGGCTTCAACAGGTCTTCGCTCGGTTCTTTCAGGCCTGAAAAAAGTTCAGTGTACATTTTTGCGACCCGTGCCGGGGTGTCTTTGATACCAGGACGGCTCGTGTCCTCTCCGATACCTTCCAGAATAAGCCTCACGCCTTCTTCAATCTTCTTAAGGTTCATTACAGGTTATAATCCTTTTATCAGTAATAACGATATCCATTTTTATATCGTGTGGATTGCAGGGGAGGGCAGGTACTATCTGCTCTTCATAGGCGAGTCCGACGATAAGGGGTTTGTTGGCCGAAGAGCCTCTTGCGCTCAGTAATTTGTCATAATAACCTTTACCGTATCCCAGCCTGTTACAGCTTTCATCGAATGCGACGCCGGGTGCTAAAACGATGTCGATGTCGGCCGCCTGCAGTTCCCTTTCACTTGCTTCAATGGGTTCTAGTATCCCCCAGCTCCCGGGTGCCAGATCAGCCCAGTTTCTGATGACATAAAGCTTGAGGGTATCGTTGATCTTGACCACGCGCGGCAGGACCGTGATTCGGCGTCCTTCAAGGGATTGCCGGATAAGTTTTTCGGTGTTTACTTCACTCCGGAACGAGGCATAAAATAGTATTGTCCGCGCTTCTTGAAACGCTTTAAGTCCGGTCAACTGCTTCTCTATTGCCCTATCTTTCACTTCTTTGAATTCCGAACGGATAGAGTCACGCCGAAGGATGATCTCTTTTCTCAGAGATTTTTTATCAAGTAAGGGGGCGACGGGAATTTTGCGGCAGTTATTGGCGATGGTTTTTCCAGTTCGTTGAACAGGGGCCTCGGCCATCTCTCTCATTTGCGCGCGAAGGCATCGAGTTGCAGTT
>Ga0209048_10005681_pt1 | contig 11761 bp, 9 predicted proteins | sample FrelakmetCRP12CR_FD_187146 | JGI IMG/M metagenome (GOLD analysis project Ga0209048, IMG submission 187146) | Freshwater lake sediment microbial communities from the University of Notre Dame, USA, for methane emissions studies - CRP12 CR (SPAdes)... | ecosystem: Environmental > Aquatic >... | reverse complement strand
CGAGGTTATGGACAAGAAACTCGATGGCGTCCTCAAGCCGCTCATCGTTTTCTAGAAGTGAATACCAGAATTACCAAGTTGTGCAATGTTCTGTGAAGCATTACAACCTGGACTTTTGAAAGTTTAGCTGATGTGTAATTGTAAAAGGGAGTTGAGCGATCCACCTGGCTCTTACAGGCTAGATCAAATCGCTCATTTTATTATGTATGAAAGGAGACGGGATGAAAGCCGTCGCAGTTTTCCCACACACCCGCGAAGTCAAGTTCATCGAGCAGGAAGCTCCGCATATAACTGAACCCGACCATGTCAAAGTACGCGTGCTTGAAGTTGGCATTTGTGGTACAGATAAGGAGATATGCTCCTTTGAATATGGTACACCCCCGGAGGGTTCCGACTATCTGGTAATCGGCCATGAGGCGCTTGGTGAGGTGATTGAAGTTGGTCCAGCGGTCAATAAGGTGAAGGTAGGTGATCTGGTAGTGCCTACAGTGCGCCGACCTTGTTCCCATCCCGAATGCAATCCCTGTCGTGCCGGGTATGCAGATTTTTGCACTACGGGTGACTACACGGAACGCGGTATCAAGGGAGTACAAGGCTTTATGACCGAGGAAGTGGTTGACCACGAGCGTTATTTGCATGTCGTGCCACCCGAACTGCGCGATGTCGCTGTTCTGACCGAGCCGCTGACGATTGCGGAGAAAGCAGGCAATCAAGTTCGGCATATCCTGGATCGCCTGCCCTGGCTTGCGCAGTATCTCCAGGAAGAGGCCATGCACCACAAGACGACAGCGGTAGTTTTGGGCGCTGGGCCTGTTGGACTGTTGGGAGCTATGAAATTGATGGTGACAGGCTGGGAGACTTTTGTGTATGCCCTGGCACCTGTTCCGAATCCGAGTTCGGACATCGTCGAGTCGATTGGTGGGACGTATTACTCCGCCGGGAGAGTACCCGAGGAGATGCAAGAGGCGCTGTTCGGCCACATCTATCTTGTCTATGAGGCAACAGGTGTTTCGAGCCTGGCCTTTGAGACGTTGGAGCATCTTGGCCCAAACAGTATCTTTGTGATGACTGGCGTTCCCAGTCTGAAAGCGCCAATCGAAGTGAATGCAGATTTGCTGATGCGCAACATTGTGTTGAAGAATCAGCTCGTTTTCGGCACTGTGAACGCCAGCGCTGAAGATTTTGATGCAGCTATCAAGGATATTGGTCTTTTTCGCCAGCGTTGGCCACATGCTCTTCAAGCAATGATCACCAGCCATGTTGCACCTGAAGAGGCTCCAGATCTGCTGCTTGGCAAGAGTTCTGGCATCAAGAGCGTGATCACCTTTGACACATCCGCACGTACAACGAACAAGGAGTAAGAGAAATGTCAAACGACTGGATCGATATTTCAGTACCAATTCATACCGGCATGGTACACTGGCCTGACAATCCACCTGTGCAGGTTGATTACATGATGCATATGGATCGCGGAGACGTATGCACCGTCTCGACACTCTCCATGGGTTCGCATACTGGCACCCATATGGATGGTCCGCTTCACTTTATTGCAAAAGGTCTGGGATTACATGAGATGCCACTTGATGCCTCTGTTGGGCGAGCACGCGTCATCGAGATCAGCGACACCGAATCAATTAAGCCGGAAGAACTTGAACGCCACCATATCCAGCAAGGGGAGCGACTGCTCTTCAAGACATTGAATTCTACCCGCTGCTGGCGGACCGATACGTTTGTCGAAGATTTCGTGTATATTTCACAGGAAGCAGCGCGCTATCTGGCAGCAGTTGGAGTCCAGATGGTAGGTATCGATTACCTCTCAGTTGGAGGATATACGAAAGACGGAGTTGAGACCCACATGGCGTTGCTTGAAGCCGGAATATGGATTATTGAAGGTCTTGATCTCTCAGAGGTCGATTCAGGGATGTATGAGCTGGTTTGTCTGCCAATCAAGATAACTGAAAGCGATGGGGGACCTGCTCGCGCTATCCTGCGCAAGATAGGAGGCGAGGAATGAAGCTGATTGTGTTAGGCGGTGGACCCGCCGGGTTGACAGCAGCGCTCCAGGCACGCGAACTGCATGCCGAGGTGACCTTGCTCGAGAGCAAGCGCGTTGGAGGAACCAGTATCAACGAGGGTCCGGCGCCTGTACGAACGCTTGCTAGAGCTGCTCGATTGGCTCGCGATGTTGGATCCTGGGAAACCTTTGGGTTGCGGGGAGAACGTCCCCAGATTGATCTGGCTGCTGTTTTGGCCAATGCTAAGCGTGTCGCGCAATATGCTCACGAGAAAAAGCACATGGCAGAGTTTATCGGCAGTACTGGTATCGAACTTATTGAAGGAGTTGGCCCTGCACATTTTCTCGATCAGCATACTGTAGGTGTTGCTGATGGGCGAACGTGGGAGGCAGACAAGTTTGTTATCGCTGTTGGTGGGCATGGCCGAATCCTGCCCATACCTGGATCTGAACTTGCCCTGACATACAGCGATATCTGGTCGCTCACGGCGTTGCCAGCCAGCGTAGCGATTGTCGGTGGCGCGGCCACTGGCTGTCAACTGGCGTCAATCCTTGAGGATTTCGGCTGCCAGGTTTACCTGCTTGAGCTTGCCCCACGTCTTATTCCTCAGGAAGATGAGGATATCTCGCTCGCCCTGGCAGAAGCATTCGGCAAACAACATATGACAGTTATTACCGGGGCGCAAACCGAGCGACTCGAAAAAAGCGATGGTGGCATCAGGCTGCACTATCGCAAGGAGGGGCAACTCGAAAATCTGGATGTAGGAGCGGTCTTCTTCGCGACAGGCTGGCCAGGAAATGTGGATTCGCTCAATCTTACTGCCGCAGGCGTGGTGACAGAACACAGTTATATTCCTGTTAACGACTACCTGCAGAGCAATGTGCCGCATATCTTCGCGGCAGGAGACATCAATGGACAGAGCATGCTCGTGCAAAGCGCTCGCTACGAGGGCCAGATTGCCGCCAAAAATGCTGTGCTTGGGCCGTACCTCCACAGCACGCATGAGATTGTGCCCAGTGGCAGCTTCACCGACCCTGAATACGCCAGCGTCGGCTTGACAGAAGCTCAGGCCCGGCAACAGTACGATTGTGCGGTTGCGGTGGTGCAATATGATGACTTACTGCGCCCTGTGGCCGATAACCATCCAGATGGATTCTGTAAACTGATCGTCGAACGTCGTCACCACTTTATCCTGGGGGCACATGTGATCGGAGAATACTCGGTTGAAATCATTCAGATGGTAGCAGCTTGTATGGCGAGCGGCATGAGAGTCGAGCAGGTGGCTGAATTGCAACTGGCATATCCAACCTTCACAGAAGCTGTAGGGATGGCAGCACAGAAGCTCGTTCGCGAGTTAGGCCTGGCGCCGTTGCCTCAGTTGTGGACCGACATCAAATCGAACACTGCTTCTTGAGTCGCTCTCAGTGGGCAATACAAGCAAAGTTCATTATCACTCAGGTAAGGAAGGAGAGTATCATGGCGCTAACAGAAGAACATGAGCGTTTAAACAGTGATGGCGACAACTGGAAGCGCTGGGGGCCATATCTTAGCGAGCGAGCCTGGGGTACAGTGCGCGAAGACTACAGCGAAGATGGCAATTCCTGGATGTATTTTCCACATGACCAGGCTCGCTCGCGCACGTACCGTTGGAGTGAGGATGGCCTTGCGGGTATCAGTGACGAGGAGCAAATAATCTGTTTTGCTCTGGCGCTCTGGAACGGTCAAGACCCGATCCTCAAAGAGCGGCTCTTCGGCCTGGCGGGTCCGGAGGGCAATCATGGCGAGGACGTTAAGGAGTATTACTTCTATCTTGACTCTACTCCGACCCACTCCTATATGAAGATGCTCTATAAGTACCCGCAGGCGGCCTACCCTTACGATGATCTCGTCCATACCAACCGGTGGCGCGGAAAGGAAGAGCCAGAATACGAGTTGATCGATACCGGCGTCTTTGCTGAGAACCGTTACTTCGATGTGTTCGTCGAGTATGCCAAAGCAGGCCCAAAAGATATTTTGATCCGCATTAGCGCTGTCAATCGCGGACCTGATGCCGCGCCTCTACACTTGCTGCCAACGCTCTGGTACCGCAATAACTGGAGCTGGCATCTCAAGAAAGATCCTGGTTTTAACCAACCCACGCTGCGAGCCGCGAGCGCCGAAGATGGTGAATCGGGCGTTATCTTCGCCGAGAACTCCCGCATTGGGCGCTATGTACTGGCGTGGGAGTGTGCAAATGAGAATGCTGACGGTATCCCTACCATGCTTTTCACCAACAATGAAACAAATGTCCAGCGTCTCTTTGACTTCCCAAATGCGACTCCGTACGTCAAGGATGGGATCAACAATGCAATCGTACATGGGGCAACAGATGTAGTCAATCCCGAGCAAACGGGGACGAAGGCTGCTACGCATTATCGGTTCAATGTTCCTCCCGGCGCTACCGTAACAGCTCGCCTGCGCCTCACGGCCGGGGATGGAGATGGTGCAGGTGCATTCGATGATTTCGATGAGATTTTTGCTACGCGAATCTCAGAGGCTGATGCGTTCTATGCTGCTCTCCAGCCGACAACGCTCAGCGATGATGAGCGGCTGGTGCAGCGACAGGCTTTCGCTGGTATGCTCTGGTCCAAACAATTTTTTCACTACGATGTGGCCGAATGGCTACGTGGCGACAGCGCTCACCCCCCGCCTCCAGGTACCCGTCAAAAGGGTCGTAATCATGAGTGGTATCATATGAGCGCTCACGATGTGATCTCGATGCCTGATAAGTGGGAATACCCGTGGTTTGCTGCCTGGGACCTGGCGTTCCACTGTGTCACGCTGGCGCTGGTTGATCTCGAATTCGCCAAAGATCAATTGCTGTTAATGGGTCGTGAGTGGTTTCAGCATCCCAATGGCCAGATTGCTGCATACGAGTGGGCTTTCGGCGATGTCAACCCGCCGGTATTGGCCTGGGCAGCTGTGGAGATCTATGCGATTGAGAAGAAACAGCGAGGCAAGGGTGACCGAAACTTCATTCATAAAATGTTCCAGAAGCTTACATTGAACTTCACCTGGTGGGTCAATCGCAAAGATGCAAGCGGTAATAACTTATTCGGAGGAGGGTTTCTTGGACTCGATAACATCGGCGTGTTCGACCGTAGTGCGCCACTTCCGACAGGCGGCCATATCGAACAGAGCGATGGTACGAGCTGGATGGCCATGTTCTGTATCTACATGATCGATATGGCGCTAGAGCTATCTATAGAGGATCCCGCATACGAAGACATCTTTTTGAAATACGTCTATCACTTTATGTACATCACTGCTGCTATGCAAAATCTCGGTGAAAAACATATGTCATTGTGGGACGCACAGGACGAGTTCTTTTACGATGCCTTGCGCTTCCCTTCCAATACTGGCCTATTGATGAAGGTGCGTTCGCTAGTTGGATTGATTCCTGCGTACGCCGTGATGACCTATGAGGACCGGGTTTTGCGCAATTGGGATGTCTACTACCAGCGCATCCAATGGTTTGTGCAGCGCAGGCCAGAGATGTCGCGGTTGGTAGAGCGCATGTTGAAAAGAGGAACGGCCAATCGTTTCATGTTGTCATTGTGCCGCAGAGAACAATTGTTGCCCATGTCGCGCTATCTACTCGATGAGTCAGAATTCCTCTCTCCATACGGAGTGCGAGCCCTGTCGCGCTACCACGCTGAACATCCCTATATCATGCATGTCGATGGCGCTGAATACCGGGTTGACTATATGCCGGCAGAGTCAAATAGCGGGATGTTCGGTGGCAACTCCAACTGGCGCGGGCCTATCTGGATGCCGGTCAATTACCTGATTGTCGAGTCACTAAGACGGTATTACCTCTACTATGGAGATGATGTCACGCTTGAATGTCCGACAGGTTCCGGGCGATACCTCACGCTTGACAAGGTGGCCGACGAGCTATCGCAAAGGTTGATCCACATTTTCACACGCGATGAACATGGGCGGCGCGCGTTTTTCGGGGATGTGGAGTACTTCCAGAATGATCCGCACTGGCGCGACTACATCCTATTCTATGAGTACTTCCATGGGGATAACGGACGTGGAGTGGGTGCCAGCCATCAGACCGGTTGGACAGGCCTGGTTGCTTCGCTGATTCAGGAACAGGGAGAGAGGAGGATGCAACTCTAACTTGCGCAATGCTTTTGTTGCTTATAATTTTCTGGCTGTAATCAATGTTGCTCCAGGCATGAATAAGCGGTGACGTCGAACATTACCCATTCCTGCCTGCTCTAGCCACTCCTTTACCGTCGCAAATGGGTAGCATGTGCCTCCTACAGTGGTCATTGTCAGAGCCATGAATTGCACCATAAGTGAGGCTACACGTGAACCATGCGTTTGATCTGTGACCTGGTCGACAAAGACCAGCGTGCCGCCAGGTTTGAGCGTTTGGGCTACTTTTTTTAGTACAGCGGCATTTATGTCTGGTGGTAACAAGTGGGCGATATGAAAGTAGAGAGCTACATCATACATAGCTGCAAGGTCGCTGGAGAAATTATCTTGCACGATATTTGCACAGAGAAAACTTAAACGATCAGACATGCCAGTTTGCAGGGCAGTGCGTTTACCCGCCTCGATGCCTGGTTGAATATCCAGGATGGTAGCCTGGAGTTGTGCATATTTGCGACAGAAAAGTACGCTATATGCAGCGTGTGAACCTCCAACATCGAGCAATTGTTTTACGTGCCTGGGTAGACGCACTCGTTGCACAACTTCACCGCCAAGCGCTATTGCCAGTGAGGCAAGACCGGCATAATGTCTGGCAAGGGCCTCATTCGTTTCTGGATTTGAAGCATCTTCGTCGTAAGGCATGCGCATCACTTGCTTGTTTTCATGCACTACTTCCGGTAAATGGTCCCAGATTGCTACGATATCGGGACTATGGATAACATAGGGCGCAATGCTGATGGGAGAACTACTACAGAGCCATCGTTGGGCCATGCGGCTGTTCCTGTATTTATTATGACTTCGGCGTAGATAACCGGCGGAAACAAGCAATTGAAGGAGTAACTGGAGACCCTGGGGATGACACCGTAAACGCCTGGCCAGTACAGCGAGGGTTAAAGGTTGCTGGTTGAGCGCATCGAAAACCCCAAGCTCGCAGGCTGTTATGAGCACTTTAGCAATGCCCGATCCTAATGGCATATCAAGGAGTGGTGTAGGTAAAAGATTGAGGCGTGATAGCACATGTTCGAACGGAGTCAGACGTAATGGCATTATATAAGTACTCCTATCAGCCATCCCCCTGCCAGCACAATGCAGGTCAGAGCGACAAGGTAAAAATACGTTTTACGAGTCTTTGAATCCTTTTCCGGACCAAAGAAGATAATCATGCCCACAACTGCCAGGAATGTAAGTGTGAGCGTCGGCGTAACAATCCAGGGATTAGCTGGAACGATGCCGGTTATTGTCAATGCTCCAATCATTACTGCACACACTACAATCAGACTATAGCATGCAGTGAATGAACGCGCTACACCTAGAACCACGGCTAGCGTCCTCAAGCCCTGCTCTGCATCTTCTTCCAGGTCTGGTAGCGAGTTCGCAAGATTGAGTGCTATGCCTAGCAAAAATCCAGCGGGTACGAGCCACAAGATAATTGGCGGTATGTGACCTACGCCTGCAAATGCATAGAGAGGAATCAATGGCATTGCCAGAGCAAAAACAATCCCGCTCAGGGGTGTTGATTTTAATCCCAGGTTGTAGGCCTGGCCCAGCATAAGATAACAGAGCGAGATACCCAATGCCAATAGTGGGAGTGGAATGAGCAAAACAAGCATGATTGCGATCATTAGAAGGCCAGCGATGAGCGCCTCTCGTGGTAGGATGAGACCTCGTGGAATAGGTTTCTCAGGCTTGCTCTGTGCGTCTATTCTACGATCACAGAAATCATTCAGCATAGCAATCGAAACCTGCATAGCAGCATGCGCAGCAATTACCAGTACAATAATGCTCCAGATAAAGTGAGGCCAGGCAGCAAGCAGCGTGAAAATGGTGACTGCTATAATGTGAAATAAGACGGGAATGGGATGACTGAGCAAGAAAAAGCCCAGTATGATGTCATTGAATGTGCGCTTTTTAGTAATCTGCATTGCTTAAGTGTCCGTTCCTCTTATCTGTTGCATTTATTACAACGAGGATATGCTGAACTTTAGTTTTACTAAACGACCCAATCTTATCATACCATGATAAGATTGGGTCGTTAGCAGACCAGGCCTGTTGAGGTCGAATTCGAAGACAGTATCCAACTCATTCCTCATCACCAGTACAATTTTCGTGATCAAGGAGATATCTGTGGGGTGGTTGGTCTTATTGTGCTGGTTGCTGTGGTGTCAATTAAAAAAACACAGCGTGAGCATCATAAGCGAGTTGTCGATCAGTTTGTCAATCGATGTCAAACTGTGAGAAGAGAAATGCTAATATATCACTATGCTCCTCGATAACCTTCACCATGGGTTTACCGAAGCCATGTCCGGCCTTCGTCTCGATACGTAGCAAGATGGGATTATTTCCGCCATTAGCAGCCTGTAACGTTGCTGCAAATTTCTTGGCATGAGCAGGCACAACTCTATCATCAGTATCAGCGGCAAGGATCAGAGTTGCGGGGTAAATTACCCCTTTTTTCACATTATGCAAAGGAGAATACACATAAAGAAACGTGAAGTGCTCTGCATTGGTTTCGGCGTTTCCGTAATCTGATACCCAGTATCGCCCAACAGTGAATTTATGATAGCGCAACATGTCGATGACGGGAACATGGCAGAGTACAGCGCTAAAGAGATCTGGCCGTTGTATCATACATGCTGCAACCAGTAAGCCGCCGTTACTATCTCCCTGGATTGCAAGTCTGGAACTGCTCGTATATTGATTGGTGATGAGCCATTCTGCGGCTGCAATGAAGTCGTCGAACACATTTTGTTTCCGCTCGAGCGTTCCCGCACGATGCCAATCCTCTCCATACTCGCCTCCGCCACGTAAATTAGCCACGGCATAGACACCACCATGTTCTAACCAGATAAGCGTTGGAATAGAGAAAGACGGCGTCAGGCTGATATCAAATCCTCCATATCCGTAAAGCAATGTTGGGTTATTCCCATCAAGTACCAGCCCTTTCTTATACGTGAGAAACATTGGGATGCGAGTGCCATCTTTGGAAGTATAAAAAACCTGTCTGGTTTCGTATTTTTCAACATCAAAGTCGGTCTCAGTGCTACGTAATAGCGTAAGTGTGTCATGCATAAAATCATAGCGGTAGATAGTAGGAGGGAACAAAAACGAGGTGAAACTGATAAACATCTCTGTTTGATCTGGTTTGCCCGAAATTCCAACGATTGATCCATGTGTTGGCTGGACTATGTCCTTTACAAAGCTGCCGTCAAGGTTGTAGATTTTCACCTGGTGATGAGCATCGTGCATATAGGTCACTACAAACTGGTTGTTTACCAGAACAATGAAATGCATTACATCTTCTTGCTCTGGAATAAGTTCTTGCCAGTTTGCCCTTTCGGGAAGCCGGGTATCGATTGCAATCACACGTTTGCGAGGCGCATCCAGGTCGGTTTCAATATAGAAAATCGGGCCGCTATTTCCAATAAGGTTGTAGCTTGCATCGGCTTCATCTAGTAAATGAACAAATGCTCCGTTGCTGTTTACTTCTCTATAATATAAGCGATTTTTTGGATCTGTTCCATGCCAGATATGCAGAAGAAGATAAGCGCCATCATAAGTGATAAAGGGAGAGAAACTGAGTTCTTTGGCCTCTGGTCGTTCATAAATGAGTTGATCCTCCGTCTGGGGAGTACCAGGCGTATGCCAGTAGACCTGGCTAAAATTATTTTCATCCTCAACAGGCACCGTTCCTGGTTCCGGTAAACGATTGTAATAGAATCCTTGATGATCATCTCGCCAGGCAACACTGCTGAATTTGCACCAGTGTATGGTCTCTGGATAGTCGATGCCACTATCAATCCGGCGAATTTTGATCTTCTGCCAATCGCTTCCACTGCTCGACATACCATAAGCAAGCAGTTGCCCATTTTTGCTGATCACCTGGTTTGTGAGTGCTACAGTGCCATCTTCGCTGAAGTTATTGGGATCTATGACAGTGACTGAGTCACTTTGCAATGTCTGTTGCATGTACAGAACGGATTGATTTTGCAGGCCTGTATTTTTGGAGAAAAAATAACGATCTCCTTTTTTTACTGGCACTGAATATCTTGGGAAATCCCAAAGGGAAGTCAATCGCTCCTGTACCTTTTGGCGAACTGGGATTGCCTGGATATAGTCTGACGTAAGTTTATTTTGCGCCTCTACCCAGGCAAGCGTCTCTTCAGAAGAGGGGTTTTCAAGCCAGCGATATGGATCGGCAACCTTTGTACCGTGGTAATCTTCGATGATGTCATCTTGTCGAGTAAATGGGATGTTCAATGTTAATCTCCTGATGAAATGTGATACTAGAGTCTATCATCTCACGGGGAGTCGTTCCATCATAGCCTTGAACCACTGTGTGCGCATTTCAGAGCCAGCAAAGATCAAGGTAATACAAACACCGAGAAGTGTGCCCGCAATCCAGAGAGCAAGAATGAGTGCTGTACTATCCACGTTCATCAATGCATGCAGCATATTAAAATAAGCCAGGGAGAGTCCATCATGTCCGTTTGCGATTGGTAACATTGAACGGATGGATGATTGTTGAAGAATGGTGCCTATTGTTGCGATAGTAGCCAGGGCCGCAGCCACCAGTATTTCCAAAAGCGAAGGGTGCCAGAGCGAAAAACGAGAGGGTGAAGTATTACGTTGCGAAGCTGCTATAGCCACTCTACGCATGATTTTCACATTCAAATCATCGGGTTCGGCGACAACTTTGAACGTTTCTAGATCATTCACTACCGTCTCAAAAATTGTGAGTTCTTCCATACAAGCATTACAGGAGGCGAGATGCGCTTCAAGCGTGCGGATCTGCTGAATAGTCAAACGATTATCAAGATAGAGTTGTAGTTTATGAGATGCCTCTTTACAGCGCATTACTAACCTCTTTACCCCATGTCAGATTCGTGATTAAATGACTGTAACCGTTCTTTCAGTAAATTACGTGCTCGGAACAAATGTGTTTTAATAGTGCCAATAGGCATAGTTAAGATTTCAGCCATTTCTTCATACGTCATATCTTGTAGATGACGGAGAATCAATACTATGCGATATTTTGTTGGCAAATGTGAAAGATGTTCCTGAACCAGTAACTGGCGGTCATGCGCATCTAATTCCGCATTTTCGCGTTGCTCATCGCTGGCATTTCCCAGAATTCTTTCCGCTTCCAATGCGACTTGTAAAGCTCGATCTCGCTTGCGCAGCTCAAGTTGTTTTAGCGAACAGTTATAGGCTATTCGATACAACCAGGTAGGAAAGCGCGCATCTCCACGGAAAGCGGGTAACCCCTGCCAGGCAGCCAAAAAAGTCTCCTGTGTAATCTCGGTTGCTTCCTCATACTGCTGAAGCATGCGATAAACGAGATTAAAAACAAGCCGTTGATAGCGCTGTACAAGCTGGGCAAAGGCTTCCTGATCTCCGTTTTTGCTTGCAGCAACAAGCAGCAGGTCGTCCTGTTCAACGGCGGAAGGGGCCACATTTGTCAGGGGTATCCCGATAGTCTGTGACGATTGCAATAAGTGCTCGCGCATATATTCCTTTAGAGGCTCTAACTATTGAAAATG
>Ga0209048_10005680_pt1 | contig 11762 bp, 10 predicted proteins | sample FrelakmetCRP12CR_FD_187146 | JGI IMG/M metagenome (GOLD analysis project Ga0209048, IMG submission 187146) | Freshwater lake sediment microbial communities from the University of Notre Dame, USA, for methane emissions studies - CRP12 CR (SPAdes)... | ecosystem: Environmental > Aquatic >... | reverse complement strand
CTGCGCCGATGACGACGATCGGCCGTGGAACTGCAGGCAGCGGCCAGCGCTGGCGGAGGGAGGGGAGGGTGGTTGGCTCAATCATGTGAAGGTGCGGTATGCCTTCCGGGAGACGATCTTTTGTCTGTCTTCAACCGGATCAGGAGTCATCTCACGAAGTTCACCGCCCACTCCGCCTGCATGCTACCATGCCGCCCGGAGGAATGACCATGCCGCACACGATCATCGCACTCCGTACGCGCGACATCCGCACGCCGACGTCGCGCACGCTGGCCGGCTCCGATGCGATGCACGCCGATCCTGACTACTCCGCTGCCTACGTCGTGCTCACCACTGACCACTCCGATCGGCTCGCCGGCCACGGGCTGACGTTTACCATCGGACGCGGAACCGAGGTGTGCGTCAAGGCCATCGAAGCGCTGGCACCGCTGGTGGTTGGTCTCACGCTCGAATCGATCGCCGCCGACATGGCCGGGTTCTGGCGCCGGTTGACCGGTGACACGCAGCTGCGCTGGATCGGACCAGAGAAGGGCGTCATCCACCTGGCGACGGCGGCCATCGTCAATGCAGTGTGGGATCTCTACGCCAAGGTCGAGGGCAAGCCGGTGTGGAAGCTGGTCGCCGACATGACACCGGAGCAGTTCATCGCCTGCATCGACTTCCGCTACCTGACCGACGCACTGACGCCGGCGCAGGCGATCGAGATCCTACGCCGTAATGTCGGCACGCGCACAGCACGGGAGGCGGAGATGCGCCGCGACGGCTATCCCGCCTACATCACATCGGCGGGCTGGATGGGATATGCGGACGACAAAGTACGCGCGCTCTGCCGCGAGGCACTGCGTGCGGGGTGGACGCGCTTCAAGATCAAGGTGGGACGCGATGCGGAAGAGAACGTCCGCCGGTGCGCGTTGGTGCGTCAGGAAATCGGCCCGGACGCGTGGCTCATGGTTGATGCCAACCAAGCGTGGGATGTCGATGAGGCAATCGAACACATGCGTCCGCTCGCGCCGTTCCGCCCACTGTGGATCGAAGAGCCCACCAGCCCCGATGACATCTTGGGCCACGCCACGATTCGGCGCGCCATCCGGCCCATTGGCGTCGCCACCGGCGAGCACTGTCCGAACCGGGTGATGTTCAAGCAGCTCATGCAGGCGCAGGCGATCGACTTCTGTCAGTTCGACAACTGCCGCCTCGGCGGCCTGAGCGAAGCGCTGGCGGTGCTGCTCCTGGCGGCCAAGTTCGGCGTCCCTGTCTGTCCACACGCCGGCGGGCTCGGTCTGTGCGAGTACGGACAACACGTCGCGCTGATCGACTACATCTGCGTCAGCGGCAGCCTGCAGAACCGCGCCATCGAGTTCGCCGACCACTTGCACGAGCACTTCGTGAATCCGGTGGTCGTGGGCAACGGTCGGTACCTGCCGCCAACCGCGGCGGGTTTCAGCGCCGAGATGCACGCCGCGTCGCTCGCCGAGTTCGAGTTTCCGAACGGCGGAGCGTGGGGGAAGTGAGTCAATCCCTCGCTTCCAATGAGTACACCAGGTCCATGTCCGCCCACCACTCACCGGGCTTGGCTTCTGGAACGGGCTCTTGGAACGTCTCCATGAGCGCTTGCCATTCACGAATGCGCGGATCGCTGCCCATGTAGCGCGCGAAATCGCGCTCGGGGTCGAAGGCGTCCACGGTTTCCATGAGCATGAACAGCCGCCGTCCGAGTCGCCAGATCAGCATGCGCTCAATGCCGATGGCGCGCAGGCCACGCTCCACTTCGGGCCAGACGTCACGGTGGTACTCGATGTAGCGTTGGATGACCGCCGGATCGTCTTTGAGGTTCAGCGTGCGTCCGTAGTGCTTCATAGTGTCTCCCCATCGCCGCAGGATCAGAATGCCAACACCCCGCCATCGATCGGGTAGGCCTGGCCGGTGATGAACGCCGCCTCGTCCGAGCACAGATACAGTGCGAGTGCGGCAACTTCCTCCGGTGTCCCCATGCGTCCGATCGGCTGGTATGCGGAGAGCTGCTGGAACATCTCCTCCTCACGGCCCGGGTAGTGTTCGCGGAGGTAGCCATCAACAAAAGGCGTATGGACGCGTGCCGGGCAGATGCAGTTACAGCGAATGCCCTGTTTGATGTAGTCGACGGCGATCGAGCGCGTCATCGTCAGCACCGCGCCCTTGCTCATCGAGTAGGCGAAGCGGTCGACGAGGCCGATGAGCGACGCGATGGAAGCCAGGTTGAGGATGACGCCGCCGCCGTGGCGCTTCATGCGCGGAACCGTGGCTTGCGAACACAGAAAGACGCCCTTCACGTTGACGGCGTAAATGCGATCGAGATCGGTCTCCGTGGTGCTCTCCACCGTGCCGATGTGGGCGATGCCGGCGTTGTTGACCAAGATGTCGAGCCGGCCGGCGTCGGCATCGACGCGCGCGAAGGCTGCGGTCACCGCTGCGGCGTCGGACACGTCACAGGCCACCGCCACCGCCGCGCCGCCACTGGCGCTGATGTCTTCTACCGTCTGCGCCGCGGCACGCGCGTCGCGTTCGAGCAGGAACACACGCGCGCCCTGCGCCGCGAACGTCGAAGCGATCGCTTGCCCGATGCCGGAGCCGGCACCGGTGACGACGGCCACTTTCTCATCCAAGCGAAACATCGTGTTCTCCCCCGCCTCACAGGTCGAGCGCGCATGTCGGCGCCGGCTCAGCTGGCGCTGCCCCGTGTGCTCCAGTACACGCCGGCGAGCACGGCGGCGCCGCCCACGGCTTGTGCGAGTTGGAAGTGCTCCCCGAGCAGCAGCGTCGACAGCAGCGCGGTGAGTACCGGCATCAAGTAAATGAAGACCACTGCCCGGCTGACACCGAGCGTGCGCACACCCATCAAGAAGAACTGGCCGGAGAATACCGAGGCGGCGACCGCCATGATCACCACCCCGCCGATCGCCGTGGCGCTCGCGGCGCGCAGCTGCGCCCAGGGATGCTGCGGCAGGCCGAGCCCGTACAACGCAACGCACCCCATCACATAGACGACGCAGTTGGTAAACGCCGGTGTCAGACGCGTCACCACGGACCGCGACGCCAGGTTGAACACTGCCCAGACGGCGGCCGCCACTACGGCGAGCAGATCGCCAACATTCAGAGACAGGGCCACGAGATGGCGGACGTCTCCTTTGGTGATCACGGTTGTCGCTCCCAGGAGCGCGACCGCGACGCCGGTGACACGCTTGGCAGTAAGATGCTCGCCGATCAGCGGCGCCAGCAGAATCGTGAAGACCGGATTCAGTGCAATCAGGAGGGCGGTGTTGGTTGCTGTCGTGCGCGACAGCGCCAGCAAGAACACCCATGGGTACAACACGCTCCCGCACACGACCAAGACGGTCAGCGGCCCCGCGACGCGGCGGACCTCGGGCCACGGAACGGCGCGCGCGCCGAACGGCAACAGGATCAGCGCTGCCACCGCGAAGCGCCACGCCGCCACCGCCAGCGGCGTCATCTCGGCGAGCGCGAACTTGCCGGCGATGTACGCCGAGGCCCAACCCAGACTCGCGACGGTAAGGCCGGCGTACGCCAGCAACTCGGCGTCGAGTCGCGGCACCGAGTGCGTGACGGCGGGAGCGGAGTCCATACGCCCCCGCATATCATCGCCCCGGCACTATCGCGAGGCCAGTTCTACGAGGGTGGATTCAGTTGATTTGGACAAGCGCATACGCCAGTGTCCGCCGGCGCGCGGAGGCAGCTGCTGGACACGGCTGATCACAAGACGGATTGGGGAGCGGAGGCACCACTGCCGCTGCACGTCAAGATCGGCTTTGGACTCGGCGACCACACGCTCAACGTCGCACTCTCCGCCCTGTCGTTGCTGTACCTGTTCTTCTTGACCGAGATCGCGGGGCTGCGACCGGCGCTGGCCGCCCTCGTCCTGCTGCTCGGGCGGGTAATCGATGCCATCACCGACCCGCTCATGGGACGTCTGTCGGACATCACACCGTGGCGGTGGGGACGCCGGCGCCCATACTTCGTCCTGGCCGCCGTGCCGTTTGGTCTGAGCTTCGCGCTGCTATGGCAGGACCTCGGCTGCGATGCACAAGCGACGCTATTCGCGGCCTACGCCGCCCTCTACATCCTGCATACGACGGCGTCGACGATGCTGGGCGTGCCATACATGGCGCTGCTGCCCGAGTTGGCGCTGGGCTACGACGAACGCACCGCGCTGAACGTGTTCCGGCAGGTCGGCGCCGTACTGGGCACGTTGGTCGCCGCGGTCGCCATGCGCCCTCTGGTAGACGTGTTCGGTGGCGGTGCGCGTGGCTTTGCGCGCAGCGGCGTCGTGCTCGGCGTGTGGATGACGCTGCCGTGGTTCGTCGTCTACGGTGTCACCTGGGAGCGCCCCGCCATCGCACGCCGGGCGCAGATGAGATTCGCGGAAGGCGTGCGCCGCGTCGCCGCGCACCGTGCCTACCGCATCCTCGTCGGCCTGTTTCTGTGTGCACGGATCGCACTCGACCTGGTCGCCGCAATGATCATCTTCTACCTCTCATACTGGCTGCAGCGTGAGAAGGATTTCCCGGCAATCATGGCGACCATGCTGCTAGCCGCCAGCCTGTCGTTGCCGCTGTGGCTGCACGCCGCGCGGTACGCCAATAAGGCGACCATCTTCATCGTCGGCGTGTGCTGGTGGATCGGTACACAGCTCATGCTCCTCGTTATGCAGCCGGAGTGGCCGCGGTGGGTGATGTTCGCGGTAGCGGCGGCCACCGGCGCCGGCTACGCTGTGGCCGACCTGATGCCGTGGTCGATGCTCGGGGACGTGGTGGATGCCGACGAGCTAGCTACGGGCGAGCGACGCGACGGCATCTACGCCGGTACGTTCACGTTCCTCCGCAAGCTCGGTGGCGCAACCGGCGTGGCGCTCGCGGGGCTGGCGCTCGACTTTGCGGGGTTCGTGCCCGGTGAGGCGCAGTCAGCCGCGGCGCTGCTGACGATTCGCGTGCTCACCGCGGCAGTGCCGGCGCTGTTCCTGGCGGTGGCAGCGATGATTGCATGGTCGTACCCGCTTGGACGCCGGCAGCACGCGGAAGTCGTCACGCAACTGGAGACACGCCGGAACCCCGGGAGGGGTGACCACTGACGACTCGCACCGGCCAGAGGTCGGTGCCACCATTTTCGCTTCCTTCTCCAACTCACCCTGCCGGGACCAGCTCAGGGTGGCTCGGTGATGTGCGAGTCGGCCGAGATGATTGTGCGGGCCATGACTTCCTCCTGGGATGCCGACCTATCACACACACGCCCCCAAGGGGCAACGGCGGTTCTTGAAACGCGTGCCCTCCCGGTGCATCACAGTGCGGATGACCAACCATGAAGCTGTCACGGTCCGTCCTGCCGAGGACACCGACCGCCCCGCGCTACTGGTGTTGATGCGTGCCCAGTTTCGCGAGCATCACATCGCCCTCAGTGACGAGGGGATCAACCGCGCGATCGCGGGAGTGCTGCGCGAGCCCAGCTGGGGGCGCATCCTCGTCGCCACCCTCGCCGGCACAGCGGTCGGATTCGCTGCGCTATCATTCATGTGGACCTACGAGCACGGCGGCCGTGCGGCGTGGTTGGAGGAGCTGTACGTCGAGCCGGCGCACCGCGGCCGCGGTATCGGCCAGGTCTTGTTGCGGTTTGTCTACCAGGTCGCCGCCGAATGCGGCGCCGTGGCGCTCGATCTCGAGGTCGAAGCCACGCATCGTCGCGTCGAGCAGCTCTACGCGCGCCAGGGCTTCGCACGCCTCGATCGCAGTCGCTGGTCGCGACCGCTTGCCAGCCAGTCGCATTCCAACGACAATCGATAAGCCGGCTGGCGCGGCTGGCAACGCGAACGGAGTTGCCGTAGAGGAGGCCTGGGGGGGGCACAGCGACGGATACGGTTGTTCTCATCACCACCGGCGGCACGATCGCCAGCCGCGACGTCGGTGCCGGTGCGGTACCGCAGCTGGGTGGCGCCGATCTGCTGCGTTTGCTCGGCGAGACGGCGACGTTGCCCCCAATCGACGTCGTCGAGTTCGCCCAAATGCCCGGCTGCGAAATGACGCCGGTCAAGATGACGGAGCTGGCGAACGGCCTGCGTGCCGAGCTGGCACGCAACGATCGCGGTGGCGCCGTGGTCACGCATGGCACCGACACGATCGAAGAGAGCGCCTTCGTCTGCGACCTCACCGTGCCGCACGGCAAGCCGGTGGTGTTCACCGGCTCGTTGCGCACGGCCTCCGACCTCTCGTGGGATGGGCCGCGCAACTTGCTCGATGCATTGCGCGTCGCGGCGTCACCGAGCGCGTACGGGCTCGGCACCCTGCTGGTGATGAACGAAGAGATTCACGCGGCGCGCTGCGTCACCAAGAGCAACGGCGTCGTCCTCGGCGCCTTCCAGTCCCCGGCGTGCGGTCCGTTGGGGCGCATCTACAATGGTACGCTGCGATTCTCCGCGCGGGTCGTGCCGCCGGCGCGCCGGTTGGAGCCACGGCTCGATGAATCGGTTGCCGTCGTGCGTGCCCTGAGTGGCGACACGGTGAGCCTCGCGGCAGCCCTTGCACTGCCTGATCTGCACGGGCTCGTCATTGAGGGTTTTGGCAGCGGGCGGGTGCCGGCGTCGTGGGTCGAGCCGCTGCGGGGCGCGGTGGAGCGCGGGATCGCCGTGGTCCTCGCCTCACGCACCGGTGCCGGCGCCATCGGCGACCCGTACGGCTACCCCGGGTCTGCCACCGGCTTGCTCCGTCTCGGCCTGATTCCGGCGCACGAGCTACCCGGCCACAAAGCCCGGCTGCAACTCATGCTTGCGCTCGGCAACGGTCTGCGCGGTGCTGCGTTGCATGCCTACTTCGAGGAAGGATAGCGGTGCCCGATGAAGAGAATCCTGACACTCCTGGCGTTCGGCGCGCTGGCAGTCATCGCCGTGTTGCTGATGCGTACGCTGCGTTTCGGCTCCAAGCAGATCCAGGTACAGCCGGCGGCCCCGGTCGTGCTCGATCGACAAGCGCTGGCGACGCGGCTGGCTCAGGCGCTGCAATTCCAGACGATCTCCCACCAAGACCCCGGGCAGTTCGACCGCGAGCAGTTTCTCGGCCTGCACAACTACCTCGCTGAGCAGTTCCCTCTCGTCCATGCGCACCTGAAGCGCGAAACGGTCGGCGACTTCTCGTTGCTGTACACCTGGGAGGGCGCCGAGCCGACGCGCAAGCCAGTGCTACTGCTCGCGCATATGGATGTCGTACCGGTGGAGCCGGGCACGGAGGACAAGTGGAGGTACCCGCCCTTCGCGGGGCGCATCGCGGAGGGCTTTATCTGGGGCCGCGGTTCGGTCGATGACAAGGGCAGCGTGTTCGCCATCCTCGAGGCGGTCGAGACGCTCTTGCGCGCTGGGTTCCAGCCGCGTGCGCCGGTGCTGCTCGCCTTCGGACACGACGAGGAGATCGGCGGCGAGCGTGGCGCACAGCAGATCGTCGCGCTGCTGCAGTCGAGGCGGATTCAACCCGAGTACGTCCTCGACGAGGGCGGCGCGATCATCCAGGGAATGATCCCCGGGATCGCCGTGCCGGTGGCGGCGGTGGGCATCGCCGAAAAAGGCAGCGTCAGCGTCGAGCTCAGCGTGCGCGCCCCCGGCGGGCATTCGTCGTCGCCACCACCACACACCGCCGTCGGCACCGTCAGCGCCGCGGTGCAGCGCGTCGAAGACAATCAGATGCCGGTTGAGCTGCGCGGCGCTACACTCCGCTTGTTCGAGGCGGTCGGCCCCGAGATGCCATTCGCGTATCGCCTGGCGCTCGCGAACCTGTGGCTGTTCCGTGCCGTGGTGGAACGGCAGCTCGTCTCGACACCGGCTACCAACGCCACGGTGCGTACCACGACCGCGGCCACGATGATCGAGGGCGGTGTGAAGGAGAACGTTCTGCCGACCAACGCGCGGGCAGTCATCAATTTTCGCATTCTCCCCGGCGACAGCGTGGACAGCGTCGTCGAGCACGTGCGCCGCATCGTGAATGATGCGCAGGTCGAGATCCGCCCGCTGCCAGGTGCGCGCGAGCCCACGGCCGACGCACCGATGGACGGGCCGAGCTTCTCGGTGGTGGCACGTACCATCCGCGAGGTCTTTCCGGGTACCATCGTCGGTCCCTACCTGACCATCGGCGGCACCGATGCGCGCAGCTACGAGCCGCTCACGCAGAACATCTACCGCTTCACGCCGATCATCGCCGATCCCAGCGATCTGATTCGCATTCATGGTATCAACGAGCGCATGTCGGTGGAGAACTTCGAGCACGCCGTGCAGTTCTTCGTGCAACTGATCAAGAATTCCGGCGGCGCCCGCTGAGACGGAAGACGGCGCACGCCGTGCGCTTCCCCTCCCTGCGACTTCAATCGCTGCGCCGTCTGAAAATCCCAAACGAGCTCGTGTAGCCGTGCAGGAAGGTCGTTCCGTGTACGGGGCCGATCTCGCCGTTGCAGAAGAAGCCGCCGAGCGGGACGTCACCGAGATGGCGGCGGAAGGCGTCGGTGTCGTGATCCGGCTGGCCGTACAAGTGCACGCCTCGGCCCAGACACGAGAACAGCAGCGCGCCACGCGGTTGCATCGCGCCGTGCTCGTAACGCGCCAGGAGCTGCTCCAGGTCTTCGGCGGAGGTCTTGGCGTCGCGCAGGTGAAACTGCACGACCGAGTTCTCGCGCAGTACCGCTCCGACACCCAACACACCGCGCGTCGCGTCCATCCCGATGATGTTGCGGATGAGGAAATCGCCCTGGCGATACGCCTGTTGGTTCTCACTCATCACGATGCCGAGAAAGAGCGAGTGCCGCGCGAGCTCTTGATCCGCGGGGTCGAGCTGCTCGTACAGATCCTGCAACACCGTGGCCGCGGACACGCCATCGAGCTCCCAGAGCACGTTGTCGTGGCATTTGGTGATGAACATTGGTTGGCCGATCGGCCGACAGCCTTGCGCCACGATGGTGTCCATCTCGATGTCGCCATCCAGCGCGACGCCGACGAGGCCCGCACGATGTACATCACGTCCGAGGAAGAGCGCGTTGGTGCCCGGTTGCTGGCCGCCACTGGCGAGCCCACCGATCTTGCGGCTGCTCGGGTGCGTGCGATCGAGGCCGCGCAGAAAGGCCTCAGCATCGAAGGTGAACGGGTCCGCGAGTAGCACGAAATGCGACTGCTGCGGCAGATGTGGGTGCGGCGCACCTTGCTCGATATGGAACGGAACCACATCGACACCGGGCAATACCGCGGCGGTGAGCGACACGCCCGGACGTTGCTCGACCTCGTGGCCACCGCCGATCACGCCGCCGGCCGAGCAACCGAGGATGGGCGCCGACCCGAACGCGGCGGCAATCAGCGACGGTATGCGATCGAACGCCTCGGCGTGATGCGCTGACGCAAAGACAATGAGCAAATCAGGCCGGACGTCTGCGAGTTGCGCGCGCAGCGCCGTCGCGGCGGCGCGCACCGCGGGTTCGATCACTGGCTCCTCCGATACGGTCGATGTCCAGCGCATGACGCGTCTCCTTCCTTACCCCGCATCCCGGCGCAGTTTGATTGTGCCGCTCGTGTGGCGCTCGTCGACGGCGCCGCAGGTACCATGCTAACGTAGTGCAATGCCGGCGCGGGAGGCAACCAGCGAACCTGTGGCGACAGAGCGAGGCGAGCGCAGCGGCCTAGATCCGTGGAGCTGCGTTTACGCGGCCATCGGTGGCGCGCTCTGCGGCGGACTGGCTGTGCTGTTCCGCCTGGCGCTCGGATGGGCGGAGGACGGCTACGTCGAGCTGATTGCCACGGCCAACGCACTACCCGACGGCGGATGGGCCGTGTTGCTCATTGTCTCCACCGCGCTCGTTGGGTTCGCCGGTTGGTTGACGTTCCGCTTCGCGCCGGAAGCCTCGGGGAGCGGCATCCCGCACGTCGAAGACGTGCTGGCCACCGGCCTCATCATGCGCTGGCGGACCTTGTTGCCCGTGAAATTTGTCGCAGGATTGTTCGCCTTGGGCGGCGGCATGTCGCTGGGACGAGAAGGTCCGACGGTGCAGATGGGAGCGGCGATCAGCGAGGGACTGGCGGAGCGCTTTGGGTTGGCGCCCGGGCTGCGCCGCGCGCTCATCGCTGCCGGGGCAGGCGCCGGTTTGACGGCAGCGTTCAATGCGCCGCTCGCCGGCTTCGTATTCGTGCTCGAAGAACTGGGCCTCGACGCCAACGCCCTGACGTACAGCACCGGCCTGATCGCGACCGTGACTTCGAACCTGGTCATGCAGATCGGACTCGGGCCCGACGCGATCTTCTCCGTCGGCGACGCACCACAGTTGCCACCAACGGCGCTCTGGCTGTTCCTTTGTCTCGGCGTGGCGAGCGGAATCCTCGGCGTGTGCTTCAACCAGGGTATTCTGCGCAGTCTGGACGCGTTCGCGTTCTGGCGCGCTGGGCCGCGCTGGTACCACACCGTTGCAGCGGGGGCGCTCGTCGGCGTCGTCGCGTGGTGGTTCCCGGATGCGATCGGCGGTGGAGAGCACGTTGCTGAGCGCTTGCTGCGCAGCGAGTTCTCGGTCGCCGAGCCGCTGAACTACCTGCTACTGCTGCTCGGCATCAAGTTTTTTCTGACGGTCGTGTGTTACGGGTCCGGCGCTCCCGGCGGATTGTTCGCGCCCTTGCTCGCCCTGGGCGCCGCATTAGGAGCGATCGCCGGGCAGTATGCGGAGCCCTTCTTTGACGTCGCCGTGACCCCCGCATTTGCGATGGCAGGTATGGTCGGCATGTTCACCGGGAGCGTGCGCGTTCCGATCACCGGGGTTGTGCTCATCCTCGAAATGACCAATGGCCAGCACCACCTCTTGGAGTTCACCATTACGGGCCTTGCCGCCTACCTCGTGGCGACGGCGTTGGGTGATCGCCCGATCTACGAAGCCTTGTTGGAACGCGATCTCAGCCAGTGATGAAGGGTGAACTCCACGTCCCACTCTGTGGACGCCCGCGGGCAGAGCGGCGCTCTCGCTTGGCCAGATAAGCACCAGTACGGCGGCGAGGGTCTGCGCCAGCACCAGACCCATCCCGAGGCGGCGTGAGTCGAGCGCACCCCAGCCGCGGACCAGCATCGTCAACCCGATGCCGAGGTTGCGCTCCACGAGATCCATCCACGTGAAGACTCGGTCGTGCTGTGCGCTGTCGCCAGTCAATACATTCTGCACCAAGAGGATGCCCGGGAAGACGAAACCCGGGCCCAGGACACACCACGCTGCATGCGCAACGCTGTACGTCATCCGCAGCGCCAAGACTAAGCCGCAACGAGCATGCGTCCGAGCATAGCAAGCGAAGATGGCGTCAGGTCAGCAAACGTCAGAACCGTCAAGAGTGCAGCTGCCAGAATTTGTCATCGCACGTTCGGGATCCGAATGCAGGCGGTCGCCGGCCCGCAGATCGAGTTCGGAAGGTTGCCGCGAATGCAATTGCCGAGTTGGTACGCAGGTTGCTTTTGCCAAAGACCGCAGGAGGCGACACATGAATCACGCAAATGCCCCACCGCCCTGATCCTGACTGGGCAGCCGACAGGCATCGTTACAAACGTGGATGATAAACTAACACGATACAACATTGGGAGAAAAAATGAAAACTTTGAAGAACAATGAGGGTTTCACGTTGATCGAACTACTGGTCGTCGTCGCCATCATCGGCATCTTGGCCGCCATCGCGATCCCGCAGTTCGCACTCTACCGTCAGAGAGGGTTCGATGCGCGGGCGCAGTCCGACC
>Ga0209048_10005679_pt1 | contig 11763 bp, 10 predicted proteins | sample FrelakmetCRP12CR_FD_187146 | JGI IMG/M metagenome (GOLD analysis project Ga0209048, IMG submission 187146) | Freshwater lake sediment microbial communities from the University of Notre Dame, USA, for methane emissions studies - CRP12 CR (SPAdes)... | ecosystem: Environmental > Aquatic >... | reverse complement strand
ATGCTCGTATGCCGCCTGATCTGTTGCCGCCAGTTCATCAACCAATAGAAATTGTAGCCGGGGTGAGCGATGAAGTAGCAAGAATGACTGGTTTATTGCCAGGAACGCCAGTAGTAGCAGGTAGTGCTGATCATGTTGCGGCTGCACTGGCATCTGGGTTAACCCAGAATGGCGATATTTTATTGAAATTTGGTGGCGCTGGCGATATATTATATTGTGACTCTCGTCCCGATCCCGATCCACATTTTTACTTTGATTATCATGATATTCCAGGTCTCACGCTTATCAACGGTTGTATGGCTTCTAGTGGCTCGCTAGTCAAGTGGTTCTCCAACACACTGGCTGACGGAATGTCTCCACAAGATCTGGATGTGGAGGCACAGGCGATTGAGCCAGGAGCAGGTGGTATAATTGCGCTTCCTTACTTTCTTGGCGAAAAAACGCCTATTTTCGATCCGGCTGCGAGAGGGGTTTTCGCAGGATTGATGCTTCATCATACGCGCGCGCACCTCTATCGTGCTATCCTGGAAGCCGTGTGCTATGGTTTTGCTCATCATCTTGAGCTACTACGCGAGGCTGGCCGTCCAATACGTCGTGTCGTCGCAGCCGATGGCGGGAGCCGAAGCGCACTCTGGATGCAGATAGCAGCAGACGTTGTAAACCTGCCTGTTCAAGTTGTGGCAGGAGAAGCTGCATCCGCGCTCGGTACTGCCTATGTTGCAGCTATGGGTGCCGGTATGTTTACCGACTGGAGCGACATCACGCGTTATATCTTACAAGGTCCTGTCTATCATCCACAGAGTGCTGTAGTTCCTCGATATCGTAAAGGCTTTACCCTCTACCGCGAACTCTATACACGTTTGCAATCATATCTGCCAGAACTTAGTCAGCTTGACTCCTGGGGCATTCCAAAAATGTGAGATAATAAAGAACATAGAAGCCCAATGAAGAGTTTCACATTCCCATGGAAGGATACCCGAATGGAACAAAAGCAAGCTGAGCCAAAGACTATGTTTGAGAAGATCTGGGATGCCCACGTTGTACGCGATGTCCCTGAAGAATCCATTATTCTGTACATCGATAGACATCTAGTACACGAGATGACTTCCCCACAGGCTTTCGCTGGTTTGCGACTTGCTGGTCGCTCGGTGCATCGGCCCGATGCCACCATTGGTGTGCTAGATCATAATGTACCTACCGTTCCAGGCAGGCGTATGTTGGATGTTGTAGATAAAGATAGCCTTGAATGCTTGACTACGATGGAGAAGAACTCCCAGGAGTTTGGGGTCACTTTATATGATATTGCAGACGCGCGTCAAGGTATCGTGCATGTGATAGGGCCGGAACAAGGACTGACGCTGCCAGGAATGACCATTGTGTGTGGAGATTCGCACACCTCGACGCATGGCGCGTTGGGAGCCTTGGCCGTTGGCATCGGCACCAGCGAGGTTGAGCATGTGCTGGCCACCCAATGCCTGCTGCAAAAACGACCCAAAACGATGCGAATTCGCGTCGAGGGAACCCTGGCCCCTGGTGTGACAGCCAAAGACCTGGCGCTGGCCATCATCGGCCAACTGGGAACCGGCGTGGGTACCGGGCATGTCATCGAATTCAGCGGGTCAGCCATTCGCTCCCTCTCGATGGAAGGACGCATGACATTGTGCAACATGGCCATCGAAGCAGGAGCCAGAGCAGGCATGGTGGCTCCCGATGAGAGCACCTTCGCCTACATCAAAGGCCGACCCTATGCTCCCAAAGGCGCACAATTCGAGCAAGCAGTGCAGGCGTGGCGAACGCTGGCCAGTGACGCAGGCGCGCACTTTGATGCCGAATACGAGGTTAGCATCGAGGGATTAGGGCCGCAGGTGACCTGGGGCATCAACCCGGGCATGGTGGCAGATGTGGGAGGCGTCGTGCCTGACCCGGCCGAGCAAGAGGATCCAGAGGAACGTAAAGCGTATGAACGGGCCCTGACGTATATGGGCCTGAAACCGGGCCAGAAGATCACTGAGATTCCCCTGGATACGGTCTTCATTGGCTCGTGTACCAACTCGCGGTTGGAAGATCTGCGGATGGCAGCGCACTATGTCAAAGGAAGACACGTCTCGCCACAGGTGCGAGCCATGGTGGTGCCGGGCTCCATGCTGGTACGTCGTCGAGCAGAAGAGGAGGGCATCGCCGACGTCTTCCGCGAGGCGGGCTTTGAGTGGAGAGAGGCGGGATGCAGCATGTGTATCGCCATGAATGGGGATCAGCTTTCCGAGGGAGAGCGGTGTGCTTCCACGAGCAACAGGAACTTTGAGGGACGGCAGGGTCGAGGCGGACGCACGCACCTGGTGAGTCCTGCTATGGCTGCCGCTGCCGCTATCGCTGGCCATTTTGTCGATATCAGAGAAATGTAACGTGTTTTGGCATTCGTCAATGCTGTTGCTTTACACGAGCGATATGATGGCATTGACGAATGTAAGGAGTGTAGTGAATGGAACCTTTTACAACTCTCACGGGGCTGGTTGCACCATTAGATCGTTTGAATGTCAACACAGATGAAATCACGCCCGCTCGTTTTCTCAAAACGATCAGGCGTACCGGCTTTGAAAAGGCCCTTTTTGCGAACTGGCGCTACCTTGATCCTAACGGTCAAACTCCAGATCCTGATTTTGTACTCAATCAGCCTCGTTATCAGGGCGTGACTATATTACTCACGGAAGATAACTTTGGCTGCGGCTCATCACGCGAAATGGCTCCCTGGGCGATACACGATTATGGTTTTCGCTGCCTCATCGCGCCGAGTTTTGCTGATATCTTCTACAATAATTGCTTTAACAATAGCATGCTGCCGATAACTTTTGACAAAGCCACAATTCGAGAACTCTTCTCAGAAGTTGAAGCAACCGAGGGTTATACCTTGCATGTTGACCTTGCTTCGCAAACAGTCGTAACTCCAGCAGGGCGAATACTGCACTTTGAGATCGATCATTTCAGGAAAAATGCTTTGCTTCAGGGTCTGGACAATATCGGCTGGACGTTGAGCCATGGCGATGAAATTGCAGCCTATGAAGAGAAAAGGAAGCAAGAAGCTCCCTGGTTATTCTCTAGCTAATCAAGTTTCTCTATTTTGTAGATGCTTGTAGGAGTTTCATATGTCTATCCAACAAATTGACTCCAGCTCTGTTCCCTATCAAATACTTGATCCCGAAGGCAATCTTGTAGGTGAAATGCCCGATCTCAGTGCTGAGCGCATGCTTTCACTCTACCGCTTCATGCAACTGGGCCGCATATTCTCCAACAAGATCGTTGCCCTGCAGCGCCAGGGGAGAGCCACCACCTTTGGTTCATTGGTTGGACAGGAAGCGACAGCCGTTGGATTAGCGGCTCCCTTGCAGCCGGAGGATTGGCTCTCGACCTCGTATCGAGAAATTGCCTCTCTCTTCGTCAAAGGCGTTCCAGTTCCAACAGTGGCCTATTCATTTCGTGGCTTCACCCCTCCAAACTGGCCTACAGAAACCCACTGCTTGCCGATTCAGATCGTCATTGGCACGCAGATGTTACACGCTGTTGGCCTGGCGATGGCCGCCAAGATTGCAGGTGATCCTGTTGTTTCGGTAGGGGTATGTGGTGATGGGGCAACCTCCGAAGGAGATTTCAACGAAGCGCTCAATTTTGCTGGTGTCTTCCAGGCTCCCGTGGTGCTGGTCGTGCAGAATAATGGCTGGGCCATCAGTGTCCCACGTCACAGGCAGAGTTTTGCTCAGACGCTTGCCTCTCGCGGAACAGGCTTCGGTGTGCCATCAGAGTTGGTTGATGGTAACGATATCTTAGCGGTTTACGATGTCATGCAGAAAGCGGTCGAGCGAGCGCGTTCAGGACAGGGGCCAACACTCGTAGAAACGCTCACCTATCGTGTTGGAGCGCATACTACTGCTGACGATCCTACACGCTACCGAGATCAACTCGAAGTAGCGGCCTGGCAGGCGAAAGATCCGATCACGCGTTTCCAAAAATTCCTGATAGGGAGAGACTTACTTACACAAGATCGCGCAGAGCAAACAGTCAATGAACTTGAGGAAGAAGTCAATGAAGCCGTTATGCTTGCTGAAGCAATGCCACCCATGGCTCCAGACAGCTTCTTTGATTACACAATGGCTAACTTACCTCATCGACTTGAGGAGCAACGCGCCGACCTTTTACGATATGTAGATCGCAAAGAATAAAAGGGAGTGCAGAGGGCGCAGCCCTCTGCCGGGGTGTGGGGTGTCCCCACAAAACTTCTTTATTATTACTCGCCGCCGCAGGCGGCGAGTTAAATGGGCAGAAAGCAGAGAAACCCCGCCATAACACCAATTGGAGTAATCTCAAATGCAAATGACCATGATTGAGGCCCTAAATTCAGCGCTCGCGCTAGAATTAGAACGAGATAAACGAGTCGTACTACTTGGACAGGACATCGGAGCGAACGGGGGTGTTTTCCGTGTCACTGAACATTTACAAAGCAAGTTTGGTGAAGATCGCGTCTTCGATACACCTCTTTCAGAATCTGCAATCATTGGCAGCTCGGTTGGTATGGCAGTCTATGGTCTGCGGCCGGTGGCCGAGATTCAATTCGCCGGTTTCCTATTTGTCTGCATGAATCAGTTAGTCTCGCAAGCAGCACGCATTCGATTTCGTAGCGCTGGAGCGTATACCTGTCCGCTTGTAGTACGTTCCCCTTACGGCGGTGGCGTACGTACACCCGAATTACATTCTGATAGTTTAGAAGGCGTGTTTTTACAGACTCCGGGCCTTAAAGTAGTGATTCCATCCAATCCATACGACGCCAAGGGGCTGCTTGCCTCAGCAATTGCTGATCCTGACCCCGTATTATTCCTCGAAAATATCAAACTCTATAGATCGTTCCGGCAGGAGACGCCTGAAGAACACTACGCCATTCCACTTGGCAAGGCAAAAACAATACAAGAAGGCAATGATGTAAGCATCTTTGCCTATGGCGCTATGGTAAACGTTGCCGTCGAAGCTGCAAAGCTAGCACAGCAGGAAATGGGTGTAAGCATCGAGATCATTGACCTGCGTACCATCTGGCCGCTAGACGAAGAGGCCATTATTCGCTCTGTTGAAAAAACAGGTCGCGCAATTGTCGTCCATGAAGCGCCTCGCGCGGGAGGCATCGGAGCTGAAGTAACAGCCATCATCAATGATCACTGTCTTTATTCACTTCTGAAACCTGTCGGGCGTGTGACGGGCTACGATACACCTTACCCTGTTCCAGGTCTTGAAGAATACTATTTGCCAACATCTGCTAAAGTTTTAACTGCGTTAAGACAGGTGATGGAACCTTGAGAGATGGAGATTGAGTATGCAGGAATTCAAATTGCCAGATCTTGGCGAAGGGATGCAAGAAGCGGAAGTCGTTGAGTGGCTTGTCAAAGCAGGCGATACGCTGAAGCTTGACCAGACCATGTTGAAAGTCGAAACGGACAAGGCAGTCGTTGAAATACCTTCCCCTGTTGCCGGTCGTGTTGCAGAAATTCGCGTCCAGGATGGGCAGGTAGCTAAAGTTGGTGATGTGTTGATTGTCTTTGAAAGCACAACTTCTGCGAATGGAGGAAGTTCAACTCCCACACAGAGCTTGACGTCTGGATCAACGACTATGCAATCAGCAAGCATGCCCTCTCCAATTTCAGTCTCACAGACTCCAGCCACAAAGCAGCGTGTTCTTGCTGCCCCTGCTGTGCGCAAACTGGCTTTCGAACTGGGGGTAGATCTTGAGAAGGTGACTCCTTCTCTTCCCAATGGCCGCGTTTCTATTGAGGACGTGCGATCTTACATCGAGCATGAAAAAGACTCATCTTTACCTTCTGCACCTTCCCCGGTTCTGGTGGAAGAGAAAGAAACAGAACAGCCTGTTTCTCAAGCTTCAACTACTCTCATTCGTAAGATTGAACATCCTGTTACACCAGTTCAAGATGAACGTCAACCTTTGAAGGGCTTGCGCAAACGAATTGCCGAGCACATGGAGCGTTCCTGGCGTACTATTCCGCACGCGACGGCTTTCGATGAAGTTGATGGAGGCGCCCTTGCAGAACTACGTGAAGCTCTCAAGCCTACAGCGGAAAAGCGCGGCGTGCGCCTGACATATATCCCCTTGCTGATCAAACTTTTAATTCCGTTGCTCAACGAGTTTCCCATTTTCAATGCCAGCCTGGATGAAGAGAACCGCGAGATTATCTACCATCGCTCATATCATGTTGGTGTAGCCACCGCCTCACCGGAAGGACTGCTCGTACCCGTACTACGGAATGCTGATCACCTTACTTTGATGGAAATAGCAAGCAATCTTGAGAATTTGATAGAAGGAGCCAAAAAGCGTACTCTTGCACTATCTGAACTGAGTGGCAGCACTTTCACGCTGAACAATGTTGGAAGCTTTGGTGGAAGTACCGGCACACCTATTATCAATCACCCTGAAGTTGCGATTCTCGCTGTAGGTAGACTGCAAGATAAAGCAGTCGTGCAACAAGGTACGGTTATTGTGCGCCCGATGATGCCATTGGCGCTCTCCTTCGACCATCGACTCATCGATGGAGCCATGGCTGGTGCATTCCTGGCTCGCTTCAAAGAACTTGTAGAAAATCCACAGCAGTTGATACTAGATATGGTTTAGAAAGAACAGCAGGTATGGTAGTCGGAGATGTGACAACAGCAGTTGATGTACTCGTACTTGGTGCAGGTCCAGGCGGCTATGTTGCCGCTATTCGTGCCGCGCAGCTTGGACGGCATGTAACTCTCGTCGACAGTGGATTGCCCGGTGGTACCTGTCTCCATCAAGGGTGTATTCCACTCAAGGCCCTGCTCTCTGCAAGCGAAAGGTATCATCAAACTCGCCCGGAAGAACTCACTGCAATGGGTATTCATGTAGAAGCAGTGGCGTTTGACTGGGCTTCCATGCAGGCATGGAAACAGGGAGTTGTTGATCGGCTTGCAGAAGGTGTACGGCGCTTAATTGCTGGCAACCACATCGAATATGTGTATGGTACTGGCTGGTTCATCAATGCACAGGAAGTGCGTGTTGAAGGCGAATATGGATCTCTCCGTTTTAAATTTGAGCACTGTATTATAGCTACTGGAGCCGACGCTGCTCCTTTCCCCGGCTTCCCTTTCGATGGGAAACACGTCTTGACGCCTGAAAAGGCTTTGATGTTATCGGAGCTTCCTGAAACCTTGAGTTTCGTAGGGGACGACTACATCGCCCTGGAACTGGCTACACTCTTTGCTCGCCTTGGCGTAAAGGTGAAACTTCTTTCACCAGGAGATCAATTGATGTCAGGCGTTGATCCTTCCGCACTGCGTCTTGTTCAGGCGGGATTACGTAAATTGGGCATCCAGGCAAGCACTGGAGTAGCGCTTGATAGCATTGCTGAACGACCGGTCGTAATCTCGCGGAGTGTTTGTCCTCGTACATCCGAATTACATCTGGACGCCGTAGGGTTAGAGGTGAGTGCCAATGGTGGCATCAAGGTTAACTCGATGCAGCAGAGCAGTGTATCGCACATCTTCGCGATTGGAGATTGTACGGGGGCGCGCGCCCTGGCAAGTATCGCCATGAAGCAAGCAAAAGTGGCTGCCGAAGTGCTGTCTGGCCAGCGTGTCCAATTCGCTCCACTCGTTTTGCCGCTCGTAGTTCACACCACACCCGAACTGGCTACAGTTGGGTATACGGCAGAAGAAGCTTCCAAAGCAGGTTATACCATTGTAACGGGCAGATTTCCTCTCGCTGCAAACGGTCGTGCTTTGACGTTAAGAAACGATAACGGAGTTGCCTTACTTGTCGCCAATGCCGATGATGGAACATTATTAGGCGCCACATTAGTAGGACCTCGTGCCGGTGACTTGATTGAACAGGCTGTCCTGGCAATTGAAATGGGCGCAACGTTAACCGATCTTTCAGAAATCCTCTATGCTCACCCTGGCTTAAGCGAGACCTTACTCGAAGCAGCCGATGGAGCTTTGGGCAGGGCGGTACATATGCTGGCAAGAGGGTGATTAATAGCTAAACGGAATATTGACATTTGGTGACGTTTATGCTATTCTATTCCCATGAGATTAAGCGCATATGCCAAACAGATGGGTGTCAGCTACAAGACGGCTTTTCGTTGGTGGAAAGCTGGCAAACTGGACGCCTATCAACTCGATACTGGCACCGTGATTGTACGGGAGCCGCTCGCATCTGAAGCGCCGGCAAACGTAGCACTCTATGCACGGGTCTCATCGGCAGATCAGAAAGAGGATTTAGAGCGGCAAATGCAACGGCTCAAGGACTATGCAGCCTCACGCGGCTATCAGGTTACTAAGATCGTCAGCGAGCTGGCATCGGGACTGAATGATAGCCGTCCGAAGTTTCTCAAGTTGCTCACTGATGCCAGTATCGGCGTGATAGTGGTCGAGCATCGGGACAGGGCTACGCGCTTCGGACTTACCTACATTGAGCAGTTGATGCAGATGCAGGGACGCCGCTTAGAGGTCATCTTCCCAAGTGATACGGACAATGACCTGGTAGACGACTTCATCGCCGTGATCACGAGCATGGCAAGCCGTATCTATGGACGCAGAACCTCAAAACGACGAGCTGAGAAGATCAAGCAGTGTGTTGAACACGCCATGCAAGCAGAGGATGAAGCATGATTGTCAAACGAGGCTACCAGGCAGAACTTGACCTCAATAACGCACAAAGCACACTCGCTCGCAAGCATTGTGGTGCTGCTCGGTGGGCATACAACTATGGGTTACGGCGCAAACAGGAAGCTTATAAAGCGGGTGAGAAGACGCCGTATGCTCCTGACCTGCACCGTGAGATCAACACTCTGAAGCAAACAGAGATACCGTGGATGTATGAGGTGTCCAAGTGCGCGGCCCAAGAGGCGCTCAGGGACCTCGACAGCGCTTTCAAGCATTTCTTTCGCAAAGTCGCACTGAAAAAGCAGGGCAAGTGGAAAGGCAAGTGCGGCTATCCCAAGTTTAAATCCAAGAAGAAAGCCATTGGTGGTGCTCGTTTCACGGGCTCTATCCACGTCTATCCTGATGCGATCCAGTTACCGCGCTTAGGACTGCTCAGACTCAAGGAACACAACTACCTCCCCATGAACGTCAAGATCGGCAGCGCCACGATCAGCGAAAAGGCTGGCAGATGGTACGTCTCCATTTGTGTGCATGAGGAACAGGCAGAGCCAACACAAGCGACAGGTGAAGTCATTGGTGTAGACCTGGGTATCAAAACATTAGCGACCTGTTCCGATGGACGCACATTCGATAATCCCAAAGCCCTAAGAAAGAAACTGAACAAGCTGAAACGAACGTCACGGCGACACTCTCGCAAGCAAAAAGGCTCTCAAAACCGTAAGAAAGCCAAAACGAGATTAGCCAGGATGCACGCTCGTATTGCCAACGTTCGCAAAGATGCCCTGCACAAAGCCACCTCTGCTATCGTGGCGAGAACCAAGCCTGCTAGCGAACGGCCTGCGGTCATTGTGCTGGAAGATTTGCATGTCTCAGGTATGCTCAAGAACCATCGTCTGAGTCGAGCTATTGCCGATGTGGGCATGTATGAGTTTAGGCGGCAGATTGAGTACAAAGCCCGCGCGGCTGGCGTGCAGGTCAAGTTTGTGTCGCGCTGGTATCCCTCATCAAAGACCTGCTCTGAGTGTGGGTGGATACACGAAGACTTGACGCTTGCTGAACGAGTCTTCATCTGTCAACAGTGCGGTGTCGTCCTTGATCGAGATGAGAATGCGGCCTTCAATTTGGCCGCATCAGGCTCGTTGATTGAGGTACCGCGAGTTACGCGGGAACTTACGCCTGTGGACATCATGTAAGACCTGGGACACCAGGCAATGATGGTGGAAGCAGGAACCGAACATCGTTTGTGGCCTGTCCATAAACGTCTCAGTTTCGGATAACGGTGATCTTGCTATTGGAAGTAGATCAATCTTTAAGTCGTATCATGTGTTAGCTGGGTATTTGAACGCTGGTACGTTCTGGTTGTCTGCGGCTTCTTGCACTTTTCACTTATAAGCAGACAACTCTACTATATAACAAAAATATCGCTCACATACCGCGCAAAATGCGCGGTATTTTTTCGGCACAAATCATTGCTATTGATCCAAACTCTCTTGACATTTTCATATCTGTATGATATATATCTAATAGATATATATCCAGGAGTTACAAAGCTATGGCTAAAGAAAATAAAAGCAAATTTGCTTTACTTGGCATACTCAGTATGTGCCCAGGCTCTGGTTATGACATCAAGAAGTTCATGGAACAGAGTACCAGCAACTTTTGGAGTGAGAGTTATGGGCAAATATACCCTATCCTGAAGCAGTTAGTAGAAGCAGGCCTGGCTACAAGCCATACTGAGAAACAGGAAGGCAGGCCGGAGCGATACGTTTACACCTTGACTGACAAAGGGCTTGAGGAACTGCGAATATGGCTCACTGAACCAATCGAGCATACGGTTGAGCGTAATGAATTATTACTCAAGTTGTTTTTTGGGAGGGAGAATAGCATTGCCGATAACATTGAGCATGTGAAGCAATTTCGCATATTGCAGGAACAACTTCAGCAAAAGTATCGGGGCATAGAAGCGTATTTGAAGGCGAATTGTGCTGATGATGCGGATCAGTGTTACTCATTGATCACTTTAAGATATGGCATTCTCAGGTGCCAGGCTTTATTGACCTGGTGTGAAGAGACGATTGACAAGTTGAGTATATTCGCAGAAAAAAAGAAGCTGTAAAGCAGTAATGTGACGCTACTACATATTGTATGTTTCTGAAAGGAGCTATTCATCGTGGCTAAAGTGATACCCGGAAGATATACAGCGCAGACCGATGAACCATTCGTTGTTTTCCTGATAGGCATGCGTATCAACAAATTCTTTGCCTTTCGCAAATGGATTCCGGTTGCCAGGGCTATGGGGCCAATGTTACACACGTTATACCAGCATCCTGAAAAAGGCTTTCTAGGGGCAGAAACTTTCTTAAATTTACGCGGACCTGTGCTCATTCAGTACTGGCGATCATTCGAGGATCTAGAAAAGTTTGCCAGGGATAAATCTGATCCACATTTAGGCGCATGGAGGCAATTCAATAAAGCAATTGGTTCAGATGGAAGTGTAGGTATCTGGCACGAGACCTATCTGGTCGAGCCAGGCAAGTATGAGGCTGTCTATGGCAATATGCCAGCCTTTGGATTAGCTTCCGCAACCAACCATGTACCAGCTGTTGGTCGTCGCGAAACTGCACGCCGTCGACTGGGCGGCGAGAATGAGCCAGCGATTGCATCACCAACATAGCCTGATATGAGCCAAAATTTGAAAAATGCAACCCATACGTTTTGCATTAGTAGCTAAGTAAGTACTGATTGTTTCGCGTTGAATTCTCGCAGGAGCGGAACAATAGTTGTTTGCGCTTCAGTGGTACGCACTCGCAACAAGTTGTGCCAATTGCCCTATATTATTGGTAATAGATAGATAAAGTATGTGCTGATTATCCTGCCAGAGGGGAAATGATGCGCTTGCATGGATGTTGGCAAATTGAATAGGCGAGCCATGTAAGACGTGTGACTGTAGGGTGCCTCCATCACTATAGATCAGCGCGCGGCCATCTGGAGACCAGCTCATACCCTGTAGCTGGCGCTTCAGAGCAATGGTGAACAGGGATGTCTGTGTAGGTACAGTAATCGCGTTGATAGTGCTATGCCCATGCACACCTG
>Ga0209048_10005677_pt1 | contig 11767 bp, 11 predicted proteins | sample FrelakmetCRP12CR_FD_187146 | JGI IMG/M metagenome (GOLD analysis project Ga0209048, IMG submission 187146) | Freshwater lake sediment microbial communities from the University of Notre Dame, USA, for methane emissions studies - CRP12 CR (SPAdes)... | ecosystem: Environmental > Aquatic >... | reverse complement strand
CTATGACTCTATCAAGCCCCGGGTAGCCCTCAAGGAGTCCGGCGGCATCCTCCTCCACGAGCCAGTCGATTTCCGCTTTTGGGAACCTCCTCCGCAGGGCAATAAGCATGGGAAGGGTTTGAACCACATCTCCGATGGCGCTGAGTTTGACGATTAAAATTTTTTGGGGGGGAGGTTCCGTCGACTTCATAATCCTTTGAGATCCTCGAAAATCCACTCCATGGCTTCTCGCAAACCGACGGCAACAAAAGAAGGTCGCCGCCATTGCGTCCCGACCCCGGAGACCCACTCTTCTTTTCCGTATCCCGTGAGGACGAGAACCCCTTTCGTCCCGACCCGCATTCCGCATTCCAAGTCGGCGAAACGGTCCCCCACACAGTACGATCGTTCCAGATCAATCCCCATTTCCGAAGCTGCGCGCAGGACCATTCCCGAAGACGGTTTACGGCAATCACAGGCTCGACGGTACGGATCTTTTCCTTCCGAAGGATGATGGGGGCAAAAATAGATCTGATCGAGAAAAGCCCCTTCCTTTATGAGCTGCCGTGAGAGTTCGCGGTGAATTTCCTGCAATTTTTCCTCGGTGAGAAAACCTCTGGCAATCCCCGATTGATTCGTGATCACCACGGCTTTAATCCCGCGGCCGTTTGCCAACCGGACGGCCTCCGCCGCTCCCGGAAGCAACCGGACTTGTTCCGGTGAGCTCAGATATCCCACTTCTTCGCAAATGGTTCCGTCTCGATCTAGGAATAGGGATATATCTTTGTTCCGGTCCATCCCGTGAAAAAAAATCCGTGTCAGTGCAAACGTTGATTCCGACCGGCAATTTGCAGGTCTCCAGAATTCCAGAGTATCCTTGCTTTTTCGTAGACTTCATCCACGGAAATCTGTTCCATGCAATCCCGCTTTTGAGGACAATGCGGTTCTAAGCAAGGAGAGCAGGGCAAATCGCTTTTAACCACCCGGCAGTTTCTCCCCAGAGGACCTGTTCGCACCGGGTCGGTGGAACCGAAAATCGCCACGACCGGAGCGCCCAGGGCAGCGGCCACATGCATAAGCCCGGAGTCATTGGTAACGAAGAGGCGGCAACGGGCGATCAACCCGATGGCCTGCCTCAAAGTCGTCTGCCCCGTGAGATCCATCACGGAAGCCTTGGCGTTCCGGGCCACCAGGGAGGCCGTGGAGGTATCCGCACGACTGCCAAAAATCAAAATTCGGGCCCCCAAATCCTGGGAAAGACGATCGGCCAAGGCCGCAAATCGTTCCGGAAACCACTGTTTGGCCGGGCCGTACGTGGCCCCCGGGCCAAATCCGACTATCTTTTCTTCTTCATCAAGACCTAAAAGACCCAAAATCTTCAGGGCCTCTTCTTTCCCCTCCTCAGATACCTCGAGAGCGGGGATGGACGGGATACTCTGAAATCCAAGTCCCTTCACCATCTCCCGATAATAGTCCACCTGATGGCCTTTTTTCACCTCTCCATTCACTTGGATCGCATGGGTGAGGAGGATTCTCCGGGCGTCGGTGTTATAGCCGGCTCGCCGTGGAATTCCAGCCAGATATGAAATGAGGGCGGCCTCAAAGGCGTTCTGAAAAAGAATGGCGAGGTCGAACCCCTCTTTCTTCAACTCTTGGGCCAGCCTCAATTTCCCGCGAATCCCTTCATGCTTTCCCGGGCTCTCATAAACGATCACTTGATCGACCAGAGGATTGGGGGAAAAAAGGTCCGTCACCCATGGTTTGGCCAAAATGGAAATATGTCCCTGCGGAAATCCCTCGCGGATGGACGCAAGAGCCGGCAGAGTCATAACCGCATCTCCGACCCAGTTGGCCGCCCGAACCAGGATCTTCCGGATTCCTCGAAAATCCCTTTCAAAAGGGGTGGAGGAATAATTCATATTGAAAATTCGGTTGTCCCTTTCATTCTCTTTGCCTGCCAAGGCCGCGTCTTCCACCGCTGGTGGACCCAAAGCCACTGCTCGGGATATTCCCGGATGTATCTTTCGATGACCGCAGTGAAAAGCTCCGTGTTCCTCTGGACATCCGCCCCCTTGTCCCCTGTGCGAATCAATGGGATTTCGGGTTCGATGATGACCCGATAACGGCCATCGCGCTCCCGAACGTTGAAAGTCGGAAGAATGGCCGCGCCGGTTTTGAGAGCCAATAGCGCGAGCCCTTCATTAGTACAAGCCAATTCGCCGAAAAAATTGACGAACACCCCTTCCTGCCAAGCCACATTCTGGTCGAGAAGAATCCCTACCGCCTCCCCGCTCTTGAGGAGACGCAAGATTCTCCCCATGGATTTCTGCTTGGAGACCCCCTGATTCCCCGTGCAAGAACGCAGCCTTTCCACGATGCGGTCGAGAAAAGGGTTGTCGATGGGCCGGAAAATCACATGGGCCCTTCTGCCGGTATACAGAGGAAATGAGGCCGCCATCCACTCCCAGTTGCCAAAATGGGCCGTAAGAAAAACGATTCCTCTCTTTTGCTCCTGGGCCCTCTGGCAATGCTCCAGCCCCTCAAAGACAACGAAATCCTGAATATTTTTAGGATTGAATCGAGGGATAAAGGAAAATTCTCCGAAGACCCTCCCCAGATGGCGAAACGCAGCCAAGGCAAGATGCTTCCTTTCCTTCTCGCTTCTTTCGGGAAAGGCAATGGTCAAATTCCTAAGCGCAATCCGGCGGTGTCTCTCGTCCACAAAATAGAGGATTTCTCCGAGGCGTTGGAAAACCCATATTCTGACCCGGAGGGGAATCCAGTTCATAAACGCAAATATAATATTTTCGGTGAAATTCGTATATCCTGCCGGGGATTTCACCTCATTCGTTCCCATCCCAGTTTGACGCTTAGAAATTCTTCAAATTTCTTCTGTTCGCCGTTTATAAAATCGGGTTTTATGCAAACGATCCAGAGGGGGATCCTTCCCGTAGTCAAATCCGCTAACCGAACGGCGTCTTTTTCCGTGGTAACCAGCGCCTCGGCCCCCTTTTCTTCTCCCTCTCCCATGAGTCCTTGAATATCTTCCGGTTTAAACCAGTAATGATCAGGAAAGGAAACAAATCCCAATACTTGAGATTCCAAGTTCGTTATGGTCTTATGGAACGATTCCGGATTTCCGATGCCGGTAAAGGCCCATATTTTTTTGTTGCGCAAAACTGCAATGGGCAAAACATTCTTTTCCTTTAAGACCCGAATGCCCACGGCCGCATAATTCATCTCGAAAATCGGGCGATCCAAGGTCCAGCTCGACAGATTTTCCTTTAATTTGATAATGTTATCACATTGATCGGTTTTTGTCAAAATGACGGCGTCGGCTCTTTTCAGTTGGCTCAAGGGTTCCCTCAGGATCCCTCGGGGAAACAAATGCCCATTGCCAAAGGGGACCCGGGCATCCAATAAGAGGAGGTTAAGGTCCCTTTTCACGGAAAGATGTTGAAAACCATCGTCTAAAATAATCACTTGAGATTTGAATTTTTCGATGGCAAACTGCCCAGATATACGCCGCTTTTTTCCGATTATGATTGGAATTCCCTTTAGCTTCATGGATAAAAGGTAAGGCTCATCGCCGGCTTGGCGGGCATCCATGAAGGTTTCCTCCCCATCGCTAACGACACCATAAAGACCTGAGAATTCTCCCTTGTACCCCCGGCTCAAAATTGCGACTCTAAGCCCTTTCTTCTTGATGAACTCCGCCAGGAATGAGGCCAAAGGGGTCTTTCCTGTTCCTCCCAGGGTAATATTTCCGACGCTGATCACTTTGCAAGGCAGGGGATAGGAGCGGAAAATGCCTTGGGCGAAGAACCACACCCGCATCCGGACCAGAAGGCCATAAAAAAAAGAAAGCAAGCAAAGGGGAAAAAGAAATATTTTTCTGAGCTTACCTTCTTTTTTTTCCGCAATCAGAAACTGAAACCAATTTGTCGTTCTATTCATTTCGCATTGCGAAGGTCTTTCCTTCTCCTTGTAAAATCAGGAAATGGGCGTTTCCGTATCCGTATCGTTCTTGTTCGCTTTAGCTGCGTCGAAATCGTTATTGATGAATTGCAGCAGATAGAGTTTGCGATACTCCCCGTCCTTTTCCAAAAGCTCTTCGTGGGTTCCCTCTTCCACAATCATCCCGTTGGAAATGACCACGATCCGGTTTGCTTTGCGAATCGTGGAAAGACGATGGGCAATGACTAAGGTGGTTCGTCCCTCCATCAGGAACTCCAAAGCTTTTTGAACTTCCACCTCCGATTCTGAATCGAGGGAAGAGGTCGCCTCATCAAGGATCAGGATCGGAGCATTTTTCAGGAGCGCACGGGCGATACTCACCCGCTGCCTTTCTCCCCCGGATATCTTCACTCCCTGCTCGCCGATCAAGGTGTTGTAACCTTCCGGTAAGTTTGTGATAAAGGAATGGGCATAGGCGGCTTCGGCCGCTCCCACAATTTTTTCAAAGGGCTGGCCGATGTTTCCATAGGCGATGTTGTTTTGCACGGTGTCGTTGAAGAGAATGGTCTGCTGCGTAACGATAGCGATTTTCCCCCGCAGAGACTCCACGGTCAGGTTGCGAATGTCTTCTCCGTCGATCAGGATCTTCCCCGTGGTAACGTCGTAAAAGCGAGGCAGAAGGTTCACGAGGGTCGTTTTCCCCCCGCCGCTGGACCCTACGAAAGCCACCACCTCCCCTACTCGAATCTTTAGGTTGATTTTTTTCAGGACCCAGTCCTCTTCATATCGGAAGGAAACATCCTGGAATTCGATCACGGAAGAGATGTGCCCAAGTTTTTTCGCGCCGGGTTGGTTGCGGATCTCCGGCACCGTATCGAGAATTTCAAAGATCCGGGAAGCCCCGGCCAGCCCTTGTTGGATGGTGTTGTTGACGCCGCTCAATCGTTTGACCGGCTCATACAGCATAAGCAGGGCGGCTAAAAAAGAAAAGAAAGTCCCTGCCGTGGCCGTTCCTTGGATGACGTTGTATCCTCCATAAAACACAATGAAGGCGATCCCCAGTCCACCCAGGGTTTCCATGAGGGGGTGCGAAATCGCCCGGACCCGGATCGATTTCATCGAGATGTTGAAGAGTTTTTCATTCTCCCTCGAAAATCGCTGGCGTTCATACTCTTCCATATTGAAGGCTTTGACGATGCGGTTGCCTGAAATCGTTTCCAGGAGAATCGTCGAAATATCGGCCATGGTCGTCTGGCTTCTGGTGCTGTAGGATCTGAGCTTCCGGCCGAACTTGAAAATCGGATACACCGCCATCGGGAAGACCACCAGGGCAATAAGGGCCAGCTTCCAGTCGCGATAAAAAACCACTACCACCAACCCGATGATGGTGAAGAAATCCTTGAGCAGCCCCGTTACCGCTTCCGTCACCGCTCCCTGGACCAGGCCCACATCATTCATAATGCGCGACATCAAAACGCCCGTGGGGTTCTTGGTGAAAAAGGAAAGAGAGAGGGACTGCACGTGGTGGTAAATTTTATCCCGGAGATCCGTAATGATCCGCTGGCCCACATAAGACATGAGAGATGCCTGGCCATAATCGAAAATCCCCTTAAGAACAAAAAGCACCATAATGGCCAGGGGGATCAGCTTCAGCATGGTTAGGTCTTTTTTAAAAAAAACGTCATCCAAGACCGGCTTCACCAGAAAGGCGGAGGCGGCGGTGGCCGCCGAAACAAAAATCATGCACATCATGGCCCCGGCTAAGCGGGTCCAATAGGGCTTTACGAATTGAAGTAAACGAAGGTAAAGATCCATAGGTTCCTGCGCATGTTCATCGGGGAGTCTCTAAGCCGATCTACGACCCGGCGACCATCTTCACGGCGATTTGCGCCACCCGAGACGCTGCCCCCGATGTACCCATTTTTTTTCGAACTTCTTTAAGGCCCGCGATCATGGTTTCCCGGTAATCTGCCTCATTGAGAATCTTTAAAGCGGCAGCAGAGATGTTTTCCCCACAGGCCTCTCCCTGGAGGAGTTCGGGCACAATTTTCCTTCCGGCCACAATATTGGCCAACCCGATGCAGTTCACGTGAACCAAAGCCCGGCCGATCCAATAACTGAGGGGCGAAACCCGGTATACAATCACCATGGGCCGGCCCAGAATCGCCGTCTCCAGGGTCGCGGTCCCTGAGGCTACGATCGCCACCTCCGCGGCCTGAACCGCTTCATAAGTTTTTCCTTCCACGATCGTCAGGGCCGGAAATTCTGGGGGGAGATATTTCTCCACATCCTCCCGATGAATCGCGGAGGCTAAGGGCAAAATGAACCTGGCCTGCGGCATCTCGCGAAGCAAGAGGTCAGCCGCTCGCACCATCTCCGGAAGCAACGAAGAAATCTCTTTTTCCCGACTCCCTGGCAGAAGAGCAATCAGCGGGGCCCCGCCAAACATCCCTCTTCCTTCAGCCCTCCGGCCTTCTTCCCAAGAAGCCAGAACATCCATAAGGGGGTGGCCTACGAACTCGACCGGAATTCCCGCCTTTTCATAAAGAGGGACTTCGAAAGGGAAAATGACGGCCATTTTTTGAACATACGGGGCCATGGCTTGCACCCGCCCGGCACGCCAGGCCCAGACCTGAGGGCTGATGTAATACAAAACCGGGACCCCGTGTTTTTTCGCTACCCGGGCCAGACGGAGGTTGAAGTCCGGAAAATCGATCAAAATCAAGAGGGCCGGCTTTTGTCGGCGGATAAACGCTTTTAATTCCCTGTAGGCCCGCAGGATGGCCCCCATACGGCCGAGCACTTCGGTAATCCCTACCACCGCCAGGGGAGTCGAATGAACCACGATTTCGGCGCCCGCAAGCCGCAACTCCTCTCCCCCCATGGCAAAGATTTTTACCTCGGAAGAAAGACTCTGAAGGGCTTTCGCCACCCCTGAACCATGGAGGTCTCCAGAGGCTTCGCCGGTTATGATCAGGATCTTTTTCGGTGCCGCGGTCAAAGGGGTATCTTCTCTTCCTTCGGGCCCCTTCCTACCAGGAATGATCTCGAGGCCCTTCACTGATTTCATAAAAAGAAGTGATGGAGGGAATCTTTTTGATGTTCTTCTGGATCTCTTCATTGATCTGCAAGGCCAAAGCCAAGGCCTTTTTTCCGTCTTCCCCCGATACCCGAGGAACCGAGCGCATCCGGGAACATTCCAGGAACGAGCGAATCTCATTTTCCAGGGCATCCCCTGGCTCCACAGGAATCGATTCCCCATCGATCTTTGTTTTCCCGCTGGGGACAATCTGAGTCCGGTGGAGAAGAGCGGCCTTCTTGGCCGCATAATCAACCGCAATATAGGCCTCCGGTTGAAAAATCCGGATCCGCCTTTGCTCTTCGGTGGAAATGCGACTACCCGTGATATTGGCCACGCAGCCGCCCTCGAACTGGATCCGGGCATTGGCGATATCTACGTTTTCAGTCAGGACGGGAACCCCCACCGCATGGATCTGTTCCCATTTCGTCTTGACGAAACTCAGAATAATATCCAGATCGTGAATCATAAGATCCAGAACGACATCCACTTCGATGCCCCGTCCCCGGAAGGAAGTGAGCCGGTGAACTTCAATAAAATGGGGCGCCCGGATGCGTTCACGGACTGCTAAAAACGCAGGGTTGAACCTTTCTAAGTGACCCACCTGAAGGACCCGGCGGCACATTTTCGCAGTGCCAATCAGATCTTCCGCCTCCCGCAAGGTGGAGGCTATCGGTTTTTCAATAAGGACATCGCAGCCGCTCTCTAAGAAATCTTTGGCTACGGAAAAATGCTGATCGGTGGGCACGACCACACTTACGGCATCGACTTTTCCCAGAAGATCATGATAATCGACGAAAGCCCGGGTTCCCAACCGGTCTGCCCATTCCTGAGCCCGCTCCCCAACTAAGTCCACCAACCCCACCAGATCGACTTCCGCGATCTGGGCGTATTTCTGGGCATGGAATTTTCCCAGGTATCCGGTGCCGATCACAGCGGTTCTCATTCTCTGCCCAACCTTCCCTAAGGGATCGTTCAAAGGCCAACGAGGCATAGGTGATTCCTGTCTGCTACGCGGAGAACCTGTTCTTTATCCATGACAATGGTCTTTTCGGCCTCGACGGCCAGGAGCGAGCCTCCGGCTTTCGCGAGGACCCGCAGGGTGGAAGGACCGATGACCGGCAGATCCAAGCGCCGGTCCTGCTTGGGTTTGCAGATCTTGATGACGGCAACGTCCCCCCGACCCAGTTTCCCCCCCCTCCGGATGGCTGCATCCGTTCCTTCGATCGCCTCCACCGCCAGAATGATTTGATCCTTGACCACAACACTCTGACCGATATCCAAAATCCCCATCTGTTGAGCCAGCTCCCAGCCGAAAACCATATCTTCCTTTTCACGCTCCGTCGGCTGTCGCAAGCTCCAGCACCCTTTGGGGGCCAAGTGCTCCTTCAAAAAAGGAGCCGGACTGATCACTTGCATTCCTTCGCTCTCGATTTCCTCCGCTAAGGCCCTGAGAATGGCGTCATCTTTTTTGTCCCGCAAGCGACTCAGGACTTTCAGGGCCCGGCCATCCGGTTTGAGCCGCGAAAAAAAATGGCGTTTGGAAATGCCTCCGGCCAGCAATACCTTTTCGACCTTCTCTCCTTTTAAAGCCCGGATGATCTCTTCCAGTTGCCCAATTTGAACCCATCTCAGGGAATCCACATGGCGCTTAAGGTCCTTCCGGGTCTCGCCCATATGACCGACAGCCACCAAACGGTGACCCTGTTTGCGGAGGCTTTGGCTCAAAAGGATGGGAAGCTTGCCATTTCCGGCTATCAGTCCAAAAGTAAGATTCACCGACAGATGCCCCTCTTGGAATTCTTCAGGAAGTCTAAAAAGTGGCAAACTTCCGGCACCTGAGGAACCTCCTGTTCGGCCCGCTCTATGGCTTTCCGCAGGGGCAGGTGAGAACGGAAGATAATCCGGTAGGCCTGTTTCAGAGCGCTGACTGTGGCATCGGAAAAATGATGTCTTCTCAGACCCACTAAGTTCAGACCAAAAAGCTTGGCCCGGTTCCCCGAAGCGGTTGTATACGGAGGGATATCCTGGGGCGCGGCCGAGGCGCCACCGATGATGGAGTAACACCCCACGCGGACGAATTGATGAATCGCCACCAATCCTCCAATGATGGCGAAGTCTTCTACCAGAATATGACCGGCCAGGGTTGAACCATTGGCCATGATCACCTGATTGCCGATTTTACAGTCGTGGGCGATATGCGAGTAAGCCATGATAAAGTTTTCGTTGCCCAGGAGCGTGTTTCCTCCCCCTTCCGGCGTCCCCCGGTTGATGGTGACGAACTCCCGAATTACATTGCCGGACCCCATGATCAGCCGTGTTGGCTCGCCGCGGTACCGAATCGCTTGGGGTGCTGCGCCTATGGATACAAAAGGGAAAATGCGGCAATTTTCCCCGACCTCCGTCCATCCCTCCACGACCACATGGGAATCGATGATCGTGTTCTCACCAATCGACACATGCTCCCCAATGGTCGTAAACGCTCCAATTTTAACCCCCGAACCAATTCGGGCTCCGGGATGAACGATGGCATGGGGATGAATTTCCAAAGCGCACTCCTTGGGATTACATAGAAAATCGCATAGCGTAACAACAGAAAACAAAAATTATTTTCATGGTTCGTGGGTGACGAGCCCGCCATGAAAAATTAGTCTGATTTCAAATCCATAAAAAAACTGAAGCCTGAGGTTGAATTTTTACGAATCCTTTTCATTACTATTCTCTGGCACCAAGCATGCCAGGACCCTCTCCAATTCTTCAACCCGTTTCTCCAGGGCCGTCAGGCCTCTTTTCATTTCCGGGAGTTTGGGGAAAAGGGCTTGAGCTCGCAGCCAATCGCGGTGAGGAAAAGCTGGGGAACCGGACAGGATTTCTCCCGGCTTTACCTCCTGGGCGATGCCAGATTGGGCCCCCACCCGAGCTTGGTCGCCGATTTTTACGTGTCCCACTACGCCCACCTGCCCTCCCAGGGCTACCCAATTTCCGATCTCCGCACTTCCCGCGATTCCAACCTGGGCAACCAAAACCGTATTTTCCCCCACCACCACATTATGCCCGATCTGAACCAAATTGTCGGTTTTGACCCCTTTCTTAATCCAAGTCCTGCCCATGGCCGCACGATCGATGGCGCAGTTGGCCCCGATTTCCACATCGTCTTCGATTTCCACGAATCCCACTTGAGGAATTTTCACATATCGATCTTTATCCGGAGCAAAGCCGAAGCCGTCGCTGCCGATCACCGTTCCCCCGTGAACGATCACCCGCTTTCCCAAGCGACAACCATCCATGACGATCACGTTGGGATACAAAATCGTCCCTTCTCCGATCTGAACGCCCACACCGATGTAAGCCCCCGGGTAGAGGACGACTCCGTCCCCGATTCGACTGTCATTGCCGATATAGACAAAAGGATAAATGGAGACGTCCCGGCCAATCTGCACCCCTGACCCGACAAATGCCCGTGGATCAACTCCCAGCGGTGTGTAAGGGCGGGATGAGAAGAAGGTTTGAACTTTCGCGTAGGCAACATAAGGATTCGAGGTGCGGATCAATGGCTTCGGGAAGGGAGGAAGGTTAGAGGGAACAATAATTGCCGAAGCCCGTGTCTTTTCCAGCCTGGATATCAGCTTCCGATCCGCGAGAAATGAAATCTGTCCTTCTTCGGCGTCTTCCAGACTGGCCATTCCCCGGATTTCCAGAGCCCCGTCCCCTTCGAGAACGCCACCCACCAGAGTTGCCAAATCGGCTAAAGTAGCCTTTTCATGAATCCTGGCGATATCCTTGGATGTCATTTTTTCTTGAAGTTCTGATCGGCAATTTTAATCACTTCATCCGTTAAATCAATGACATTGGAAATGTAAACAAAAGCCGGCTGATTTTTCTCGAAGATCACCGTAAATTTTCCTTCTTCTCCCAGCTTTCTGCCAATCCCCGCCAGTTCGGAAAGGATTTTAGCCGTATATTCCTGATCTTTCCGCCGCAAGTCCTCTTCATAGTCCCGCTGCATGCGTTGCATATCGCGCAATTTGGTCTGGTAGTCTTTTTCTTTCTCCCTCCGCACGCTCTCGCTCAACACGCTTCCTCTCTTCTCCAGATCTTCTTTGATTTTTTCCAATTCCTTTTGCTTGCCGACAAATGTCTTTTCAATTTTTCCCACTTCCTCGGTAATTTGCTTCTTCGCTTCTTTTCCGGCTTCGCAGAGGTTAAGGGCCTTCTGCATGTCGACGTAACCGAGTTTAATCGCTTCTGCGCCCTGTGCTGAGCAAACGAATCCCCAACCAACGAATGCGGCCATCAGAAAGATTCCAATTTTTTTCATCCTTTTTCTCTCCTTACGCCATTAATTATCGTGAGACGCATTTTCACAGCCCGGTTCGCCCAGACCTTTTTCTGCTCCCAGCAAACCATTTTCCCTATTGTACCTTAGAGGGATTTCATTGGGGAAAAAAAGATTCGGTTCCCTTTAGAAAAGAGTCCCCATGGCAAAATCCCACCCCGAATGTTTCTCCCCAGGTTGGGGACTTGTGTTGTATCCCCACATTAACTGGATGGGCCCCATCGGTGAAATCCACCGCAAACCAAACCCAACGCTCGTTCGCAAATCTCCCAAATTATAAGGCACTCCGGGTGCCCATGCATTTCCCGCATCCAAAAACAAAACCCCTTTCAGCTTGATTTCCTTAGAGATAGGAAAGATGGTTTCAAAATTGAACAAGAGTTCCTTGTCCCCTCCAATCACCTCACCATTGGGGG
>Ga0209048_10005676_pt1 | contig 11767 bp, 9 predicted proteins | sample FrelakmetCRP12CR_FD_187146 | JGI IMG/M metagenome (GOLD analysis project Ga0209048, IMG submission 187146) | Freshwater lake sediment microbial communities from the University of Notre Dame, USA, for methane emissions studies - CRP12 CR (SPAdes)... | ecosystem: Environmental > Aquatic >... | reverse complement strand
ATGATCAGATCAAAACCGGGACCGGCCGCGGCCGCGCGCCAGTCGCGCAGGACGGCGAAAACATCTCCCGCAATATTTTCGCTGTCGTGGTCTGGGTCAAACCCATTCAGCCGTAGATTGGTCTCCGCTAGTTCCAATGCCTCGACGCTGCTGTCGACGTTCGCCGCAGCCGGCGGCGGTTCTCCGTCACGGCCAGCGGGTCGTCGCCGACGTGCAGGGCGAGGTTCAAAGAGGCGTACGCCCCGGTGCTGACACCGCCGCGGCGCAGCGTCGAGACCACGCGGACCCCCTGCGCAGCCGGCCACGCGGGCTCGAGCCATTGCGGGGCATCGCCCGTCATGCCGGCGGCGCAGCGTCCCGGGCGAGAACCGCGAGCAGGGCCACCATGTCCGGCGGCAAGGGCGCCCGGCACTCGAGCGGGTGGCCGGTCACCGGGTGCTCGAGCTCGAGGCGCGCGGCATGCAATGCCTGCCGCGGAAAATCCCGCAGCGCCGTTCGCAGTTCCTCGCTCGCCCCTCTTGGCAGCGTCAGCCGCCCGCCGTAGACGCGGTCGCCAACCAGCGGGTAGCCGGCATGAGCGAGGTGCACGCGGATCTGGTGCGTGCGGCCGGTCTCGAGCTGGACGCGCACGTGCGTGTGCGCCCGGAATCGCCGGATGACGCGATAGTGCGTCACCGCCTCGCGCCCGTCCTCGCGCACGGCCATCTTCACCCGATTCACGGGATGGCGGTCGATCGGGGCGTCGATCGTGCCGCCCGCAGTCATGACACCCTTGCAGACCGCCTCGTACTCGCGGTGGATGGCCCGCTCCTCGAGCATGCGCACCAGTGCCGTGTGCGCCGGGAGCGTGCGCGCGACGAGCAGCAGCCCGCTCGTGTCCTTGTCGAGCCGGTGCACGATGCCGGCCCGCGGCAGCTCAGCGAGCTGTGGATCGAGCGCCAGCAGAGCGTTTTGCAGGGTGCGGTCGGGATTGCCGGCCCCGGGGTGCACGACGAGCCCGGCTGGCTTGTTGACGACGAACAGGTGCGGGTCTTCGTGGACGACGTCGAGAGGGATCGCCTGCGGCTCGGCCGACACCTCGACCGGCAGGCTGGCCCGCAGCACCACGGCCTCTCCGCCGAGCACCTTGTCCCGGGGCCGTCGAGGCAGGCCGTCCACGCGGATTTCCCCGCTCTCGATCCACCCCTTGAGGCGGCTGCGGGAGTAATCGGGCAGCAGCGCCGCGAGCGCCTGGTCGAGGCGCTGGCCGGCCCGGTCGGCGGGGATCCGCAGTTCAAGCTCGATCCTGGAACTCTTCATCACGGCGACATTCTATATACTTCGCTGCTTCCGCCGCCCCGCCGGCCCTGCCGACCCCAATCATGCCGCCCGACCGTCCCCTGCAACGCTGCGCCCGCTGGTTCCTGGTCGCGCTGCTGTCCTCCACCGTGCTGCTCGGCGGGTGCTCGCATTTCGGCAAGAAGAAGGAAGACAAGCTGGCGAAGCTAACGCCGGAGCAGATCTACAGCAAGGCGCACCAGGAACTGCACAACGGAAACTACTCCGGCGCCGTGAAGGACTACGAATCGCTGGAGGCCCGCTACCCCTTCAGCGAGCAGGCCAAGCAGGGCCAGCTCGACCTGCTGTACGCCTACTACAAGAACCACGCCCTCGAGTCCGCCATTGACCAGGCGGACGAGTTCATTCGCGAGAACCCGGCGCACCCGCGCGTCGACTACGCTTGGTACATCAAGGGCCTCGTCTATTTCGAGTCGGGCGCCAACGCCCTCGAGCGCATGGTGCACGCGGACGTGAGCAAGCGGCCGCCCGGCGAGATCAGGAAGTCCCTGCAGTCGTTCCAGACCTTGCTGCAGCAGTACCCGAAGAGTCCCTACGCCGCTGACGCCCGCCAGCGTCTGATCTTCCTGCGCAACCGTCTGGCGGACTACGAGCTATCGGTCGCTCGGTTCTACATGAAGCGTGGCGCCTACGTCGGCGCCGCCAATCGCGCCCGCGGCGTCATCGAGACCTACGATGGCGCCCCGGCGGTCGACGAGGCCCTGTTAATCATGGCGGAGGCGTACCGCAGGCTCGGCATCAACGACCTCGCCGCGAACGTCGATAAGGTGCGCGCTGCCAACCCCGCGCCACCGCCCGGTGCCGAGACGAAGACTGGATTCTTCGCCAGCCTCGGCGGGGCCCAGGCGGCGCCAGGGCAGCCGGAACTCGGCGTGGATTTCGCCAACAACATGCCGCAACGAGCCCATCGCCTGGAAGCGTTCGCCGGCCTCGGGATCCAGAACTCGGCGACCGTCGATTTCGCGGGCGGCACGAAGGCCGACATCAAGGGCAGCACCGGCTTCCAGGTCGGCGCCGCCTATCACTTCAACGACTACCTGGAGCTCGGCGGACAGTTCGGCTATGGCAAGCAGGACTACACCGCCGAGGTCGCAGGCAACCAGGGCAGCGCGCCGTACCCGATCCAGGGGACGCTCGACTCCATGTCGCTGATGTTCGACGCTACCTACAACATCCTCGCCCGCCCGGTCACGCCGTTCATTGCGGGCGGCCTAGGCTGGAGCTGGGTCGACACGAACATCGCGACCGGCCCGCCCACGGTCGGCTGCTGGTGGTACCCCTGGTACGGCTATGTCTGCACCGGCTACCCGAACTCCAAGACCCTCAGCGGCCTCGCCTATGAGCTGGGCGCGGGCGTGCGCTGGGACTTCAACCGTAGCTTCGACGCCCGCGCCAGCTACAACATGAAGTGGATCGACTTCGGCAACACCAAGGGCAAGCCGGATTTCGACGGCTTCCAGCTGCTGTTCGGCTGGAAGTTCTGAGGTCAGTCGCCCCGCCCCCTGCCCGAGCGATGGTTCGCCAGCCGTCCTCCGTCAAACCGCGTCCGGCACTGGCATGCCCTTGATCCGCTGGTTTCTCACCGCGCGCGACAGCGATGCACGCCTGACCGAGCAGGCGCCGCTGCAGCCCGGTACCACCCGTCCCGAGCTGCCCGCTACCGTGGTGAGCACGCAGCGAGTCTTCCAGACACTCGAGGGGTTCGGCGGCGCATTCACGGAGGGCCGCCGCCGTCAACTGGCTCACGCTCGGCGCTGCGCGCCGCGCCGAGGTGCTCGAAGCCTACTTCGATCGCAAACAGGGCCACGGCTACTCTTTGTGCCGCGTGCACATGGGCAGCTGCGACTTCGCACTTGGCAACTACGCCCATGTCGAGACGCCGGGGGACCTCGAGCTCGCGAGCTTCAGCATCGCGCGCGACAAAGAGGCCCTGCTCCCATTCATCCAGGCGGCCCAGCGCGCAGCCGGCGAGCCGCTGCGGCTGCTCGCGCCGGAGCTCGGCAAGCCCTTCGCCAGCCAGGTGTTCGGCGGCAAGTACGCCTACAACATGTGGTGGACCGAAGAGCCGCGCCAGATCCGCGGCATCAACCTGCTGCCCTTCACGCCGGCATCAACGTATCTCGGGGCGGATCCGGCTTTCGTCTGCAAGACGATCGACGCGCTGCCCGGCGAAGTGAAGACCTACCAGGCGAAAGCCCCACCGACGGCACGCCAGCCGACGTCTGGCAGGACGTCCTGGCCTCCTACCTCGCGCTCGTGGATCCCGAGGCGGGCCTCGCTTTCTGGAAGCGCGGCGGCAGCGTGGAATTCGGCGAGACCCGCACCCGCACGCTCTACTGGCTGCTCAGCCTGAAGGAGATGGGTTCGCCGGAGTTCTCGGTCACCGCCGACACGCCGCTCTACGCGGTGTTCAAGGACAAGAATGGCGCCAGGACGTACCTCGCCTACAACGCCCGCACCGCGCCGATTCACGTGACCTTCAGCACGGGCACCTCGCTGGACGTGCCGCCCCACTCGCTCGCGCGAACGCACTGAGCGAGCTTCGGGGCGGCGGCGAGCGGGCTACTTTTTCCGCGCCTTCTTCGCGGCCGTCACGAGCGCGTCCTCGGGGGTCCCGGCGCTGCCGATCGAGAACTGGTCGGTGAACAGCGGCCGGGCGCTTCCCTCGCGATACCAGGTGACCACCATCGGGATCTTGGCCTGCCGGAACAGCCCGAGCTGCGGGCAGCGCCGGTGAGTTTCCCGAGCGAGTTCCTTGACCCGGGACGCCGTCTCCTTCGTGTCCACGACGAGGTCGAAGTTCAGTTGCTCGTACTGCGGCTGCAGGTGCAGATCGAAGAAGAACCCGCGGATGTCGATGAGCGAGCGCAATTTGGTGCGCAGGCCCTTGTAGCGGAACTCCTGGTCGCGCGCGACGACCGCGATCGTGATCGAGGTACAGCCCGCCAGTGCGGCGAGCTGGGCGTGGACCGGCGTCCAGCCGCGCGAGCGACCGCGCAGGTCGGGCGGATCGCCGATATCGAACCCTTCGGGCTCGTCGAACATGATCGACGGCTGGCCGTCGAAGAACGCCTCGACCCGCATCTGCTCGAAGGAGCGGGTGGTCACGTCCGACACGCCGATGTACTCGGGGTAAACAGCAGCTTCTCTCATGAGCGCCTCCCTGGGCCGGCGGCCCGGTAGGCAGATCTTGCCACTGTGCGAGACAGCCGCGTAGCCCCGGTTTAATCCGTAGTACCCATCGCGGCAATGTCGGGCGACAATGCGACCGCCCTCCCCCCGCCCCAGACCATCGCGCCGTGAACGCACTTCCCGAGACCCTGAGCCCGCCGTCCACCGCCCCGCCCGATCACGCGCTCGATCCGCCCGCCCGGCTGCGCGAGATCCCCTACAACTACACCTCGTTCTCCGATCGGGAGATCGTGATCCGGCTGCTCGGCGAGGGCGGCTGGAGCCTGCTCGACGAGCTGCGCACGGAGCGCCGCACCGGCCGCTCGGCGCGGATGCTCTACGAGGTACTGGGCGACATCTGGGTAGTTCACCGCAACCCGTACCTCGAGCAGGACCTGCTCGACAACCCGAAACGCCGCGGGATGCTCATCGAGGCGCTGCACCACCGCCTGCACGAGATCGACAAGCGGCGTGACGGCCGCGACACCGAGCGCGACAGCAAGGTCGGCCGGCTTCTCGAGGCTGCCGGGCGGGCCGTGACGGACTTCGAGCAGTCCTTCGCCACTATCGACAGCCTGCGGCGCCGAGCCCGTCGCGCGCTCGCCGCCCACACGCGCGGCGACAACATCTGCTTCGACGCCTACGCCCGCGTCTCGCACGCCACCGACGCGACCGACTGGCGCGTGGAGATCCCGTTCGTCGTCCTCACGCCTGACGAGGAGGAGGAGGTGCCGGGCCTGGTGCGCGCTTGCGCCGAGGTCGGTCTCACGGTGATCCCCCGCGGCGGCGGCACCGGCTACACCGGCAGCGCGGTGCCGCTCACGCCTTTCGCCGCGATCATCAACACCGAGAAGCTCGAGGGCATCTCGCCGGTGGAACCGGCGACCCTGCTGCCGGAGGTGGACCGGCCCGTGCCGACGTTGCTCACCGGGGCGGGCGTAGTCACGCGGCGCGTCGAGGAAGCGGCGCAGCAGGCCGGATTCGTCTTCGCGGTCGACCCGACGAGCGCCGATGCCTCCTGCATCGGCGGCAACATCGCGATGAACGCGGGTGGCAAGAAGGCCGTGCTCTGGGGCACCGCGCTCGACAACCTGGCCTGGTGGCGCATGGTTGACCCGGACGGCAACTGGCTCGAGGTCACCCGCATCGGCCACAACCTCGGCAAGATCCACGACGTCCCGACGGCCGTGTTCGAACTCCTGTGGAAGGACGGGCGGGAGGCGCCGGCGAAGGCGCGGGAAATCAAGAGCCAGCGCCTCGAGATTGAGGGCCGCGTCTTCCGCAAGCGCGGCCTCGGCAAGGACGTCACCGACAAGTTCCTCGGCGGCCTGCCCGGCGTGCAAAAGGAGGGCTGCGACGGCATCATCACCTCGGCGCGCTGGGTGCTGCACCGCATGCCGGCGCAGATCCGCACGGTCTGCCTGGAGTTCTTCGGCCAGGCACGGCAGGCCATCCCGGCCATCGTCGAGATCCGCGACTTCCTCGAGCGCGACGGCCGCGCGCGCGGCGTGCAGCTCGCGGGGCTCGAGCACCTCGACGAGCGGTACCTGAAGGCCGTCGGCTATTCCACCAAGTCGAAGCGCGGCTCCCTGCCGAAGATGGTCCTGCTCGGCGACATCGCGGGCGACGATGGCGCCGCGGTGGCCCACTGCGCCTCGGAGGTCGTCCGCATCGCCAACGTCCGCCACGGCGAAGGCTTCGTCGCGGCCGGCGCCGAGGCGCGCAAGACGTTCTGGCGCGACCGCAGCCGCACGGCGGCCATCGCCCGGCACACGAACGCATTCAAGGTCAACGAGGACGTCGTCATCCCGATCGAGCGCCTCGGTGAGTACACGGATGCAATCGAGCGCATCAACATCGAGTTCTCGATCAAGAACAAGCTCGCCGTCCTCGACGCGCTTGAGACCTATCTCGCGGGCGAGCCGCGGGTCGGCAAGACGGGCGACGCCGACATCGACCGGCTGCCGCGCGAGGAGGTCCTCGGCGAGCGCCCGGCTGTGGCGCGCGAACTCATCGCCGATTGCCGGCGGCGCTGGTCCTGGTTCCTGGCCAACCTCGATCGCCCGCTCGCCCCTGCGCTCGCGGAGCTCGAATCGCTGTGGCTGGGGCGCACGGTCGAGGAACTCGCCCGGCGTGCTGCCGACGATCCGGCCGCTCGCATCTTCGACGTCGTCCAGGACCGCACCGTTCGCATCTCCTGGAAATCCGAGGTCCGGGCCGAGCTGCGCCGCATCTTCGAAGGCGGGCCGTTCGCTCCCCTGCTCGCCGACCTCGACGCGATCCACAAGCGCGTGCTGCGCAGCCGGGTCTTCGTCGCGCTGCACATGCACGCCGGCGACGGCAACGTCCACACGAACATACCGGTCAACTCCGATGACTACGCGATGCTGCAGGAGGCGAACCACGCCGTCGCGCGCATCATGCGCATCGCCCGTGACCTCGACGGCGTCATCTCCGGCGAGCACGGCATCGGCATCACCAAGCTCGAGTTCATGGAAGAGGCGGAGCTCGCGCCGTTCCGTGCCTACAAGGAGCGCATCGACCCGGAAGGCCGCTTCAACAAGGGCAAGCTGCTGCCGGGCAGCGACCTGCGCAGCGCCTACACGCCGAGCTTCAACCTGCTCGGGCACGAGTCTCTGATCATGCAGCAGTCGGACATCGCCACGATCTCCGACGCAATCAAGGACTGCCTGCGCTGCGGCAAGTGCAAGCCCGTGTGCACGACGCACGTACCCCGCGCCAACCTCCTCTACTCGCCGCGCGACAAGATCCTTGCAACCTCGCTGCTGATCGAGGCATTCCTCTACGAGGAGCAGACCCGGCGCGGCGTGTCGGTCCAGCACTGGGACGCCTTCTCGGACGTCGCCGACCACTGCACCGTGTGCCACCGCTGCGAGAAGCCCTGCCCTGTCGACATCGATTTCGGTGATGTCTCGATGGCGATGCGCGACCTGCTCCGCCGCATGGGCAAGCAGCGCTTCAACGCCGGCAAGGCGGCGTCGATGTTCTTCCTCAACACGACGAACCCGGACACGATCAAGCTGACGCGCAAGCTGATGATCGACTGGGGATTTACTGCCCAGCGCGCAGGCCATCGCGCGCTTCACGCGCTCGGTGCTGCGCAGACGCGCCGCCCGCCGGCGACGACCGGCGGCCGCCCGCCCCTGCGCGAAGAGATCGTCCACTTCGTCAACAAGAAGATGCCGGGCGGCCTGCCGAAGCGCACGACCCGTGCGCTCCTCGACATCGAGGACCGGCACTTCGTGCCGATCATCCGCGACCCGCAGGCGACGAGCAGCGAGTCAGAGGCCGTGTTCTATTTCCCGGGCTGCGGCTCGGAGCGGCTCTTCTCCCAGGTGGGCCTCGCCACGCAGGCGATGCTCTGGCACGTGGCCGTGCAGACGGTGCTGCCGCCGGGCTACCTCTGCTGCGGCTACCCGCAGCGCGGCTCCGGGCAGTTCGACCAGGCCGAGAAGATCATCACGGACAACCGTGTGCTGTTCCATCGGGTGGCCAACACGCTCAACTACCTCGACATCAAGACGGTAGTGGTTAGCTGCGGCACGTGCCACGACCAGCTGCAGGACTACAAGTTTGAGGAAATCTTTCCCGGCAGCCGGATCGTGGACATTCACGAGTACCTGCTCGAGAAGGGCGTGCGGCTCGCGGGTGCTACCGGCGTGCGCTACATGTACCACGACCCGTGCCACTCGCCGATCAAGACGCACGATCCGCTAAAGGTGGTGAATACTCTGCTGAACGCGGAGGCCAACGGCAGGGTCGAGAGGAACGAGCGATGCTGCGGCGAGTCGGGCACGTTCGCCGTCGCCCGCCCTGATATCGCCACGCAGGTGCGCTACCGCAAGCAGCAGGAGATGGAGCAAGGCGCGGCGCGGCTGCGCGGTGACGGCTTCCAGGGCGAGGTGAAGGTGCTGACCTCCTGCCCGTCCTGCCTGCAGGGCCTGCAGCGCTACGGCGACGACGCCGCCACTACGGCCGACTACGTGGTCGTCGAGATCGCCCGCCACGTGCTGGGCGAGTCGTGGCTCCCCGAGTACGTCCGACGGGCGAACCAAGGCGGCATCGAGCGGGTCCTGGTCTGACCTCGAGAGCGGCATGATGCGCGCACTGGCGACCCAGGCCCGAGGGGACCTACTCGCCTGCTGGCGCCAGCCGCTCGCACTGCATCTGGTGATGCAGCTCGCTGGGCTTGCGCTGTTCACGCCGCTGCTCGGGCTGTTCGCGGAGCACTTGGTGTCCGCCAGCGGCGAGTACGTCATCACGAACTACGACCTCGCCAGCTTCGCCCTCTCGGTGCGCGGGGCGGTGTTCGTCCTGGTGCTCGCCTCGATCACGCTCGGACTGCTGCTCGCCGAATTTGCCGGCCTGAGCTCGATCGCGGGCGACGCGATGCGGCGCCGGCCAGCTTCGCTGTACTCGACGCTGGCATCCATCGTGCGCCTCCTGCCGCGCCTGCTCGCAATCGCGGCCCGCGTGTTCCTCCGCCTGCTGTTGCTGCTAGTGCCGTTCCTCGCCGCCGCAGGCGTGCTGTGGCTCGCGACGCTCGCCGGGCACGACATCAACTACTACCTGAGCGAGAACCCGCCGGAGTGGCAGCGCGCCAAGGTGGCGGCCGCAGTGCTCCTCGTGGGCTATGCGCTGCTCGCCGCCTGGACTCTGGCGCGGTGGCTGTTTGCGGTGCCAGTACTCCTCTTCGAAGATGCCATGCCCGCCCGGGCACTCGAGCGCAGCGCGCAGCTCACCCATGGACATCTGCGCGCCATCGTCGCGCCGCTCCTCCTGTGGTGGCTGCTGCTGACCGCCGCCATGGCGGGCCTCACGCTGGTGGCCCACGCCGCCGCGGAACCCGCGCTCGCCTGGGCGGGCATCGACGTGCACCGTGTACTGCCGCTGATCGCCGTGCTCCTGACCGCGGGCGCCGTCGGCAGCTTCCTCTACGGCGCGCTGTCCCTCGCGGGACACCAGCTCCTCATCACGCGCCTCTATGCCGGGCAGCTCGGCCTGCCGGTGGTGCCCGACGTGCGACCCGACGCCAGCGACGAGCGGTCGCGCAGCCGTGTCCAGCCGCTGCTGCTCGGACTGCTGGCGGCAGCAGCGCTCGCAGTCGGGGTCGGCACCGTGCTGTTCGTACACCTCGACGTCAAGGGAGACGTGGCCGTGACCGCGCACCGCGGCGCCTCGCTGCAGGCACCCGAGAACTCGATGGCGGCCTTCCGCGCAGCCTATGAGGCCGGGGCGGATTATGTCGAGCTCGACGTGCAGCGCACGCTCGACGGAGCGGTCGTCGTCCTGCACGACGGCGACCTGATGCGCATGGGCGGCGATCCGCGCAAGGTCAAGGACCTGACTCTCGCGGAACTCAGCAGCATCGACATCGGACGCCGCTACGCCGAGCAGTTCGCGGGCGAGCACGTGCCCACCCTGCAGGAGGTGATCGGGCTGGCACGCGGTCGCGGCCGCATCAACATCGAACTCAAATACAACGTGCCCGACCCGGACCTCGCGCCGGCGGTCATCGAGCTGCTGCGCAGCGAGCACTTCCTCGATCAGGTCGTGATCACTTCCCTGGACTACCGGGCGCTGCTGCAGGTCAAGAGCCTGGAGCCGAGTCTCAGGACGGGCCACATCGTCACCGCGTCGATCGGCAATGTGGCCAGGACGCGCGCGGATTTCGTGAGCCTGAGCAGCGCGCAGGCCAGCGCCTCACTGATCCGCCGCGCGCACGCGGCGGGCAAGGAAGTTCACGTCTGGACGGTCGACAAGCCCGAGGTGATGCTGCGCATGATCGAGCGCGGGGCGGACAACATCATCACCAACGATCCCGCGCGGCTGCGGCTCGTGACGCGCGAGCGCAATGCGCTCACGCGGCCGGAGATGCTGGGCCTCGGTCTGCGCGTACTGTTTGCCAAGGCTCCCGCCGAGGTGGAGACAGCAAAGGCGGTGCCGCAACTGTGACGGCACCGCGCGCGCCGCGGGCCGCCCGCGGCTAGAAACGGAAGGTGAGCCCGAGCTGCGCCTCGCCCTGGAAGACTGTGCTGCCCGTGGTCTTGAGCAGGCAGCCCGCGCCGGCGCTGCCGCTGACGCACAGGAATTGCGTGTTCGAGGCGACGAAGGTCAGGTAGCCGCGCAGCCCGAGCGTGGCAGCCACGTTCTTGCTGAACGGCATCCGCACGCCGCCGCCGAGGCTGGCGGAGACCTTGGTGCTCGAGTCGTACCCGCCGCTGTCCGCGGCGAAGCGCGTTGCGCCGAGCGTGAGCGAGAGGTAGGGCACGAGCCGCTGGTCCTCCTGCGGATAGAGCACGGTGCCGCCGAACTGGAGGTACTCGACGTTCAGCTTCAAACCGTGCAATGCGGCGGCGCGGGTGTCGAGGCCCGCCTGCTGCCGGCTGTAGAGCAGCTCGTAGAACGAGTTCGAGTCCCTGTACATCCCGACGTCGAGCCCGAAGCTCGCGTCGCTCTGCAGGTCGACCGACTGCTCGGGGCCGCCCTGCGGATTCGTGAAGTCGAATTTCCCGCCCGCGCGATAGCCCACGAACGGCGTGAATTCCGCGCTCGGATCCGCCGCCTGGGCAGCCGGCGCCAAGACTGCGAGCAGCAAGCCGGCGACGGCAGAGATCCTTCGAATGCAGGGTCGGCGCATGGGTCCAGCTCCTTCGGCGTCATGTTCGGCCCGTGCCGCGACGACGATTGTAGATCGGGCGCGTGTTTTCCGTAGGATTCCCTCGTCCGGCCGCTGCTACACTCGCGCTGCTGCCCCTCCAGCGGAGGACTCGATGAGCGAACTGCAACAGACCCTGCGCCAGCTGCACCGCGAGCTCGGTGGGGCGCAGCGGCTCGATCCCGAGGACCGGGCGATGCTCGAATCCACGCTCGCCGACATCCAGCATGCACTGCAGGGACCGCCCGGTGCGCCCGTGCCGCGCACGGGTGGCGACACCCTCGAGGGCGCCGCGGTGCGGCTCTGCGCCCTCAGGCTGGCGCGCGGAACAGGTAGTCGAGTGCGATACCGAGGAACACCACGAGGCCGAACCAGACGTTGTTGGCGAAGGCGCGGAAGCACCGGGCCGGGTCGCGGTCGCGGATCAGCCACTGCTGGTAGGCGAAGAACGCGGCGCCGCCGGCGAGCCCGGCCCGGAACCACGGGCCGAGCGCGGCCTGCTCGCCGGCCAGCCACAGCGAGCAGAGCACGAGCGCCTGCATCGCGCCGAGCACGACGCGGTCGGCATCGCCGAACAGG
>Ga0209048_10005675_pt1 | contig 11770 bp, 11 predicted proteins | sample FrelakmetCRP12CR_FD_187146 | JGI IMG/M metagenome (GOLD analysis project Ga0209048, IMG submission 187146) | Freshwater lake sediment microbial communities from the University of Notre Dame, USA, for methane emissions studies - CRP12 CR (SPAdes)... | ecosystem: Environmental > Aquatic >... | reverse complement strand
AAGTTGATGGGGATCTCCCTCGATCAGGTACCTGTCTTTAAAACTCCCGGGTTCCATCTCGTCGGTATTGGCGATGACATATTTGGGCCGTGGAGCTTTATCCCCCATAGGGATAAGGCTCCATTTCCTGCCTGCGGAGAATCCCGCCCCGCCCCTGCCAAGCAGGGTTGAGCGCACTATCAAGTCGGTAATTTCTTCAGGTGTGTAGTTCGCGAGTGCCTTTCGCAAGCCCTGATACCCTCCCTCTTTCTCATATTCCCTGAGGTTAAGTGGATGTTCGCCAGGCCTTATATTATTGGTAAGCGGTCTTTCCCTGATCATATCTGTTAATATTTTGCGAGTATCCCATCAATAAGTGACGGTGTGAGATTCGTGTAAAGGGTTTCATCAATCATCATCGCAGGTGCTTGGTCGCACGCACCGAGACAGGCTGCGGGCAGGAGCGTAAATTTGCTGTCTCCAGTGGTTTCGCCCATGGCGATCCCCAGTTTTCCCATGAGGTGCTTTTTTATATCCTCATACCCCAGAAGCCAGCAACTCACGCTGTCACAGAGGAGTATGACATGCTTGCCGACAGGTTGACGGAATATGAGTGAGTAAAATGTAGCCCTGCTGTCCAACTCGGCGGGTGTCATATCGAGCATGCTGGCAAGTTCTTCGATGGCATCGTCGGGAATCCATCCCCGGGATTTCTGTATCACCTTTAGCGCGTCGATAGCGATGGCCCCTTTATTGACGGCATGCCCGATCTCCGATCTGATCTCTTTTATTTCTTTCTGTGAAAGCATCATCCCACCTTCATCTGTCGACATCAGCCAGCACGAAGTCGATACTCCCCAATATCGCCATGAGATCCGGAATCATAAATCCCCGGCACATCTGCGGCACCATCTGGAGGTGAGGAAAAGAAGGCGTCCTGATCCTGACCCTGTAGGGCATTGTGCTTCCGTCGCTTATCAAGTAGTAGCTGTTCATGCCTTTGGCAGCCTCGATGCTTAATCCCGCCTCACCAGGGGGGATGACTGGCCCCCAGCTGACTCCGAGAAAATGGTTAATGAGAGTCTCGATGTCATGCATAGTACGCCCTTTAAGCGGAGGCGTGGTCAGCGGATGGAGCGCCTTGTACGGTCCATCCGGCATATTATTCAGACACTGCCCGATGATGCGAAGGCTCTGGCGCATCTCCTCGATGCGAACAAGTCCCCTGTCGTAGCAGTCCCCGTTTAGGGCCGTGGGAATTTCGAATTCAAACTGCTCATATCCGCAGTAGGGCCTCTTCTTCCTGACATCCCAATTAAAGCCACAGGCGCGCAGGCCCGGTCCCGTCACTCCCCATTCGATAGCGTCTTGCTTTGTATAACACCCTATCCCCTGTGTCCTCGCCTTGAAAATTTGGTTTCCCATGACGATCCGGTCATACTCCGCAATTCTTGATGGCATATAATCGAGGAATTCCTTGACTAGTTTGTTCCATCCGTTGGGGAGGTCCTGTGCCACACCTCCTATCCTGAACCAGTTAGGATGCATCCTGCCACCGCAAATTGAAGCGATGATATCAAAGATTCGTTCCCTGTCGGTGAACATATAGAAAACGGGTGAAAGCGCCCCGACATCCTGTGCGAAAGTTCCATACCATACGAGATGGCTCGCGATGCGAAAAAGCTCTGACAGCATAACCCGTATAACTGCCGCCCTGTCAGGAACTTCGATCCCAGCCAGCTTTTCGACCGAAAGGACATATGACAGATTATTCATAACGCCGCCCAAGTAATCGACCCGGTCCGTGTAGGGTATATAGGTATGCCATGATTGGCGTTCACCCATCTTCTCCGCGCCACGGTGATGATAGCCGATATCGAGTGCTGATTCCACTATCTCCTCACCGTCGAGTTCAAGGATGACCCGCAGGAGCCCATGCGTGCCGGGGTGCTGCGGACCAAGATTGAGGAACATCACTTCGGTATCTCCACTTGAGGGATGCATTCCCCACTCTTGAGGACGGAATTTCAGTTCCTCCTGCCGTAACATTTCCATTTCATCGGAAAGGCTGAAAGGCTCCATCTCGGTCGCCCGAGCCACGTGCTCCTTGCGCAATGGATGGCCCTGCCAGTAAGATGGCATTAATATTCTCTTGAGGAGCGGATGATCATCAAAGGCGATGCCGAACATGTCCCACACCTCACGCTCATACCAGTTCGCGGCAGGCCATAGAGTGACAATGCTCCCAATCGTTGGATAATCGCCTTTCAAAGGAACCTTGACCCTGATATCTGCGTTTCTTGCAAACGACAAAAGGTGGTAGACGATCGTGAAATCGCTATCGGGCTGATTGGCGCAGTTGGTGCGTGCGCGCTCATCGACGGCAGTGAGATCGTAGAGCATCTGATAAGGGCCTTCGACATCCTCTTTGAGATAACGCAGGACATCCCGCACCCTGTCCCGTGAGATCCAGCATGTCGGGACAGAGTCCATCGTCTTCTGCACCATGATGCTGTCGTCACTAAACCTGCCCTTGAGTTCTTCAATCACCGGTTTATCCATCTGCATTACACATCATCAGGTTCTTTCAGGGTTGTGATCTTTGATCTCTGTGTTCGCATCGTATCACGCATTGAGGGCAGGGGTGCCTTCTTGATCTCTTGAGACCCCGCTCGCCAGCTCAGGGGACGTCTTTCGGAACCGACTGCCTTCTGCAGCAGGAGAAGCCCCTCCATGAATGCTTCCGGGCGTGGAGGGCATCCAGGAACGTACACATCCACAGGAAGAAATTTGTCTACGCCTTGCACTACGCTGTATATATCGTACATTCCGCCTGAGTTGGCGCATGCCCCCATCGATATCACCCACCTGGGCTCCATCATCTGGTGATAGAGCCGCTTGATAATTGGTGCGATCTTGATGAAGACCGTTCCCGCGATGATCATCACATCCGCTTCACGGGGCGTTGCCCTGATGACCTCGGATCCAAAACGTGCGATATCGTGCCTGCTCGTAAGGCTCGCCGCCATCTCGACGAAGCAGCAGGAGAGACCGAAATTGAACGGCCAGAGTGAATTTTTTCGCCCCCATGCGAGTATGTCCTCAAGACGCGACAGGAAGAGGACCTTACTAACCGACTCTTCCATCGACTGTTGAACCTGAATGGACGGAATGGGTCCGTCGGGGCCTCCGGCTGGACTGTTCATAGATAGACTCAACTCTCCCTTGCCATGGCAGCATTTCTTTTGCGGGGACCCCACTGCAGGGCACCGATCCTCCACAAGTAGACCATCATTGAGAATAATACCGCGATGAAGACAAGCATCACAAAATAGCCGGACCATCCGGTTTCTACAAGGGCCACGGACCAGGCGAAGATGAAGACGGCTTCAAGATCGAAAATGATGAAGAACATCGCGACCATGTAAAACTTAACATCGAACCGCATACGGGCGGACCCCGTTGACACAATACCCGATTCGTATGGTTCCTCCATTTCATTTTCGCGATGGCGCTGTCCCAGGAAATACGAAATGATAATTATTGATGCTGTCACGAGGATGACGGCTAATGCGTATATGACAAAAGGCCACAGTGGTTGCGGATGCATCATCACCTCACATTATTAACGTATGAGTATAAGTGTAGCAACGAAAGGAGAGACTTACAATTTTGCTGCCGGGATAGAGTGCTGAACTGCAATTGTGACTTCAGTAGGGACGATCATACAAGTCCCCGGCAGGGGGAAAAAACCTCTTGAGTATCAGTCTGTGACTTCATCGGAAATGAGGCGGAAGCAGGTTCTGGAAGTGCCGAAAGAGCATCTTTCCCGATAGTCCATACATTGCTTTTGGGCCGGGTTGTTAATATATTTTGCTTAAGAAGCTATTGAACAGGAGAATTGGATGAAGGGTCTTTCTATATTTGCGGTCATATTGTCGTTAGTGCTTTTTGCTGCTCAAATCTGGGCAGCCGAGTTCAAACTTTCCATTCCGCTCCCATTGACGGGATCCGAGGTTAAATTCGGTGAGATTCAGAAACGGTCCTACGAGATTGCCGCCGAAGAAATCAATGCCAAGGGCGGCATCAACGGTAAACGCCTGGTGCTGCGTTTCGAGGATTCCCAGGCCAAGCCCGAGGCCGCACGTGCAATTGTCGAGAAAATTATCGGCAATAAGCAACCGATCATTGTCGGTGAATACACGTCATCTTGCGCCAAGGCCGTTGCTGCTATTGCGGAAGAACACAAGACGCCGTACCTGGTAGTTGCAAGTGCTGCCGATGAAATCACGCAGAAGCACTATAAGTACGTTTTTCGCCAGAACGCCACAAGCGCTCATTATGCCGATGCGGTCATCTCATTCATGACTGAAGTGGTCAAGCCCAGGACAATGGCGATTATTTACGAGAGCACCAACTTCGGCACCTCCGCCGCTGAAGACATGGAGAAACAGGCCAAAAAGCTCCGTATCAAGGTTCTGGTGAAGGAGAAATATGAGAAAGGCACAGTTGACTTCAAGCCGATCCTCTGGAAAGTAAAGGCTGCTCATCCGGACATCATCTATATGGTTTCGTATGTCATGGATGCATCATTGCTGATGAAGCAGATCAAGGACCTTCGTATTGATGCTAAACTCTATGCGGGCGGTGCGGCCGGATTTACCATTCCCGAGTTCATCAATAATGCTAAGGATGCGGCGGAATATGTCATCACGGCAACCCTGTGGTTCCATCAGCTGAACTATCCGGGTGCACATGAGTTTGCGAGCAAGTACAAGACTAGATACGGTGCGTATCCGTCTTATCATGGAGCATCGGCATATGCCGCGCTCTTTATTGTCAAGCATGCCCTTGAGACGGCCAAGAGTTGGAATCCCGAGGACATCCGGGCAGCACTCAAGGCGATCAATACAACGACGGCATTCGGTCCTGTGAAATTCGAGGATAAAGATGGGTACCAGAACCAGAATTTCCACGAGACTTTCGCGCTTCAGGTTCAGAAAGGCACGTATGAGCTGATCTGGCCTCCGAAATACGCCAACAAGAAATACATCTATCCGATTCCGACATGGGCAGACAGAAGATAGACTCAAGACGTACTGGTGATGGCGCCATGGATTGAAGGCCTGAAAGGCGCGATGTTCGATTCCTATAAGCTCCCTTATCTTGTCCATAAGGTCAGATATTGGAAGTGGCCGATGTCATGAGAAAATACAGGGTTGGGCTCCTGAGTATTCTCACCGACTGTGAAGGCAGTGAATTGGATTTCAGGCAGATCGTCATGAGAGACCGGATTAGCAGGGCGGAACAGTTCGAGCCCCTGCAAAAATAGCTGCAGGGGCTCGATCACGGTGTCAATATAAAGCAAGACACTTAAAGTCTCATCTGCGCTCCACAGTGTGCCTCCACTTGAGTATGCGGGCGGACAGGAGAATCGGGTATACTTCACTGTGGCATATAAAACAGCCTTCGATCTGAAAAGGATACTTGGCAAATTCTATAATGACTTCGATTTCACGGGTGCCATTGTCCGCGATCCTATCGCATTTCCTCATGCTTACCGGAGGTCGGAAGACAAAGAAATAGCGGGCTTCATTGCGGCTGCTTTCGCATACGGCAACGTCAATCTCTTCAAGCCTGTTGTGGGGACCATGCTCTCCCGTATGGGCGAAAGTCCATTTGGGTTTATCCGCAATTTTTCCGTCAAAAGGCACCGCAGACTCTTTCTCGGAATAAAATACCGCTTCAATGAGAATGATGATATCATCGCCTTCTTCCTTATGCTCCACGAACTCATCAAGAAGCATGGCTCAATTGAAACTGCATTCAAGAAACATTATGATGCCGGCGATGTGGACATCGGAAAAGCTCTGTCGGGATTGATAGCGATCCTTATCGAAACGGATACGTCGCCCGTTTACGGTAGCGACATAAAACCTTCAGGCCTCCTTCAACTCATTCCGTCACCCATCAGGGGCAGTGCCTGCAAGCGGATGAACCTTTATCTGCGATGGATGATACGGGACACGGACATCGACCTTGGCATTTGGAAAGGCATTCCAAAGAACAAGCTTGTCATACCTCTGGATACTCACATAGCGAGGATTGGCAGGTGCCTCGGCCTCACGACAAGGTCATCGCAGGACTGGAAAATGGCCGTCGAGATTACGGAATCTTTAAAAAAGCTTGATTTCGAAGACCCATTGAAATATGACTTCGCCCTCTGCCACCAGGGTATTTCAAAGGTATGTAGCACAAAGAAATGCGAGCATTGCAGATTGTTTGGAAAGGGCAGCGCATTATAAGGACTGTGATCAGTATTGTGCAGTTGCAACGGGCATAAGATATACCTTTGTGTGAATAACTGCATAGTCAACGCGTTCACCGAGCTGAACCGGTGGATTCGCGCGATTCGCGCTGACGCACTCAATCTCCCGATGCAGCGTCATCGTTAGGGAATATGATGTAATGGAAAATGTCCTAAGGAAGACAATCTTTATGGCAACGCGTGATATCATAGACGGGCAGGTAGGTAGTCGCCTGGCTTCATATTGAGTATAAAACGGAGGAAAAGATTTTTCTCTTTCGGTAAAAGATGCGGTGAGAGAGGATAAGGCGGCTAAAATTATCGAGGCACTCCTGAGGTACTGAAGCAATAAGACTCCGTTGTGAGAACTGATCCATATGAGCTACGAGAACATTCTTCAGAACATAAGGGTGAACGGCTTGCAGTAAGAATCGGGTACCCTGGAGCAAACATGCTCCGTAGTCTGTGATAGGTGGTCTTGGCTTAGGCTCTGCGCCCTGCCGCCGCCCAGCGCACAATCTCTTCTGCCATCGCCTTAATCGTCGCTTCTTTGGGCATGATTGACACTTTCAGCCCGGCTGACTCTATAGCCTTCGCAGTTACCGGTCCGATCGCCGCGATGGTGACACTCTGAAGAAAATGGGAAGCTTCGCTTCCCATAATCTCGACGAAGTTTGTGAATGTGGCAGCGCTTGTGAAAGTGGCGACGGTAATCCTGCCTGACTTGAGAAAGCGATAAAGACGCTTTCCATGCTTCTCAGGCTTTATGGTGCGGTAGGTTGTGGGACAATCGATCTCGCCGTTAAGCTCCCTGACCCGCTCGGGGAAAAGCTCCCTTGCCTTTTCGGCGCGCGGTAAAAGCATCCGCAGACCGTCGAGGTTGGAAGTCTTGTGCCTTGTATCCTGTACGGTAGCCCTAGCTTCTTTAATGAACGCTGCAATAAGTCCTTCTGCATTGAACTCCTCGGGGACAAGATCTACTTTCAGCCCGTATTGCCTCATTGCCTCAGCTGTCTTAGTGCCGATGGCGCAAATCTTTATCCCCTTGAGGTCCCGGATATCCCTGTCTCTCTCGATGAACCGCCGCACGAAAAAACCGAAACCGCTTGCGCTTGTGAAGATAAGCCAGTGATAGGTCCCGATCATGTCGATGGACCTGTCGAGTGCCGAATAATCCTCTGGTGCGACGGTTTTTATAGTCGGGAACTCAAACACCTCTGCCCCGAGATCTTCAAGTGGTTCATAGTCAGGGGTATACTCGCGGGTGATGAGCACCCGGTGGCCGAAAAGAGGTTTTTTCTCATACCATTTCAGCGTTTCCCTGAGCTTGACGACATTGCCGACGATCATGACCGCAGGCGGCCTTATATCTTCGGCGACGGCCTTGTCGGCGATATCGATCAGCGTGCCAACGACTGTCTTCTGGTCGGGTCTTGTCCCCCATCGCACAAGAGCAACCGGTGTGTCGGGGGCCTTGCCGTGATCGAGGAGCTTTGAGGTAATCCGGTGCAGGTTTTTTACCCCCATGAGAAAGACAAGGGTATCGAAGCTTCCAGAGAGATGCGGCCAATCGAGCGTGCTTTCGCCTTTATCAGCGTCTTCGTTGCCGGTGATCACCGCAAAGGAAGACGAATATTTCCTGTGGGTGAGCGGGATGCCCGCATAGGCGGGGGCGGCGATTGAGGAACTTACTCCAGGGACTAACTCATACTCGACGCCGGCATTGACAAGCGCTTCGGCTTCTTCGCCACCCCGGCCGAAGACAAAGGGGTCTCCACCTTTGAGCCTGCAGACCATCTTACCTTCCCCTGCCTTGGCGACAAGCGCCTCGTTGATCTCGTCCTGAGTCATCGCATGATGTCCGCCACGCTTGCCTGCATAGATGAATTCGGCGTTGTGGTCGATATAGTTGAGTATCTGTGCGTTGAGGTGAAAATCGTAAACGACTACCTCTGCTTTCTTGAGGTACCTGAGACCTTTCAGCGTGAACAATCCGATATCCCCCGGACCTGCGCCGATTAAGTATACTTTTCCTTTTTTCATTAATTCTTCAGACCTTCCCGCGGATTCAAATTGATGTTATTCCCGCCTACCCGGAATCTGTCCCATCATAGAGCTGTAGGATTCAATTCAGGTTCAGCTCGCTAAATCACCGTCTATTCCAGGGACGCATCGACCGTAGACCTCATCGAGTATTTGCTTTGCACCGCGCGAAAGAAGTCTTTCCGCCAGGGCAAGACCGAGTGATTCGGCATCAGTGGGGAGGCCCTCTATGCGTTCTTTTATGATGATATTGCCCGCAAGGTTTCCGACAAGACCTTCCATCGAAAGAATGTGAGATTCGATCCTCGCGTATGCGGCGATCGGCACCTGGCAGCCGCCTTCGAGTTTCCCGAGGAAAGACCTCTCTGCGCGCACGCAGATCGAGGTTTCGGCATCGTTAAGGGGGGCGATGAGATCGTAGATCTCACTGTCAATCCTGCATTCGATCCCGATGGCGCCCTGTCCGATGGCTGGCAGGCATGTCTCAGGAGAAAGGATCTCTGTTATCCGATCAGCCCAGCCGAGTCTTTTCACTCCAGCGGCTGCGAGGATAATCGCGTCAAATTGGCCTTCGTCTAGCTTTTTGATGCGGGTGCCAAGGTTTCCCCGTAATTGAGCGATCTTGAGGTCCGCTCTGATATGAAGGAGTTGGCATGAACGCCTGAGACTGCTTGTCCCTATCACGGCCCCTTCAGGCAGACCCCCAAAATTCGTGATTTGTGATTTGTGATCTGTGATTTGTGCTATAAGGGCGTCCCGAGGGTCTTCCCTTTTGCATATGACCGCCAGGTGCAGCCCTTCGGGAAACTCGGTCGGCACGTCTTTCATGCTATGCACCGCAATATCTGCCTCTCCCCGCAGCAGTGCTTCTTCAATCTCCTTTACGAAGAGGCCTTTGCCGCCCACCTTGGCGAGCGGGACATCAAGTATTTTATCGCCCGTCGTCTTAATCTTGTTCAGCCCGACCTCGATCCCCGGATGGAGCCTCTGTAATTCTGCCTTTACCCATTCGGCCTGCCACAAAGCAAGCTTGCTTCCGCGTGTGCCAATAACGATCTTTCTATTGTTCATCGTCTCCGTTTATCCCGTATAGTTTTTTAATCACAATAGTTATCATTTCACGGTCCTCCGCGTTCTCCTTGAGTGCAACCGTGGGGTGATGTATGAGTTTGTTTGTTAATGCGTTTGCGAGATGTTCCACCGCCTGCATTTTCTCCTTGTCGAGATCGGGAAATTTATTTTTGAATTTTTCAATTTCCTCCTGCTTGATACCGTCGGCCTTCTGCCGGAGGGCTATGATTAGAGGCACCGAATCGAGGGTAGTCAGCCAGTGCGCGAACTTTTCGACCTCTTCATCGACTATCGCTGCTGCCTTCGCTGCCTCTTTTTTTCTTCCGAGGATGTTCGTATCCACGACTTCCTGAAGGTCGTCGACATTATAGAGATAGGCGTTGTCTATTTTATTGATATCGGGATCGATGTTTCTGGGCACTGATATGTCAATCAGAAAGACAGGACGGTGCTTCCGTTCTTTCATTACCTGTTGCATCTGATCTTTGAGAAGAACGTAAGAAGGCGCACCAGTGGAGCAGATGAGGATATCTGTATGGACCAGTTCCTTGACAAAATCTTCGAAGCGGACCGCCTTGCCGCAGAACTCCTGTGCGAGCTCGCAGCAGCGCTCATAAGTCCGGTTTGCAACCTTCACATCAACTACTCCGCTGTTTACGAGGTGGCGGGCGGCGAGTTCGGCCATTTCGCCCGCACCAAGCAGCATGAAGGATTTGCCGGAGAGTTCAGTGAATATCTTCTTGGCGAGTTCGACTGCCGCAAAGCTAATAGATACTGCATTTTCGGCTATCCTTGTCTCGGTTCGCACTCTTTTGGCAGTCGAGATCGCCTTTTTCATGAGACGGTTCAGGAAGACGCCGGTTGTTTTTTTCGCGAGGGCGAAGTCGAATGCATCTTTGAGCTGGCCGAGGACTTGAGGTTCTCCGACGATCATCGAATCAAGGCTTGAAGCCACACGGAACACGTGGCGCACTGATTCAGAATTATTATAGACATAGAGAGACTTCTCGAACTCGCGTCTTTCGATGTTGTGAAAGGACGAGATGAAATCAATCACTGCTTCCGCAGCTGCAACTCTGTCCCCCACTGCCAGATAGATCTCGACCCTATTGCAGGTGGAAAGCAGCCCTGCTTCATTTACAGATGACAGTTGTCTTACCTTGAGGAGCCCCTCTTCAAGCTTCGGGCCGTTGAAGGCGAGTCTTTCCCTCAGTTCTACGGAAGCGGTCTTATGATTCAATCCGATGACGAGGATGTTCATTGGAACGTGTGAACACTTTTCAAAAGAAGATTAACACCGAAAAAGGTGAACAAAACGACAATGAAACCGATTATGGAGAGCAAGGCGGCCCTTTTCTGGCGCCATCCCGCAGTAAGTCGCAGATGGAACACGACTGCGTAGACAAACCAGGTGATGAGCGACCAAACCTCTTTAGGGTCCCAGCGCCAGTATCTCCCCCAAGTGTTTTCGGCCCAGAGTGAGCCTGTAATGATAGCCATGGTAAGAAACGGAAACCCTATGTTGATCAGCTTATGGTTGATATCATCCAGAACCTGCACGCTTGGGAGTCTCTGGAACAGACCACCCCAATGCTTTGATTTCAGGTAATGCTCCTGGAGCAGGTACATAATGCCGACACCGAAGGCAACTGCAAAGGCTGCATTGCCGACAAAGGCAAAGATCGTATGTATCCAAAGCCAGTTGCTCTGAAGCGCCGGACTCAAGGGTGCCATTGCCCTCGGAAGGAAAGCTGCAGAGAGCATCATCAGAAATACGATGGGGAGGGTGAACGATCCCATGATTCCGATCTTATACCTGAATTCCAGGAAGAAGTAAATAAGCACGATGCACCATGCAAAGAAAGAGGTCGCTTCATGCATACTGGTTACGGGCAGGTGGCCGCCAACAACATAGCGGTAAAGTATGCATGAGGTGTGGACAGCAAACCCGGCAGCGGCAAATGAGATCATCAGCTTCGACGATTGCTTGCCGCCCCTAAATATATCGAAGATGCCGAGGACGGTGGCGACAAAGTAGCCGGTAACGGCCAACTCGAAAAGTATGGTATCCATCAGAAGCAACCGAGCTCGCAGTTCTTGATTTTGATTTTCAACTCGTTCGCTGCGTTACCAATTTCACTATATGACACGCTAAGCTCTTCAGCAATCATCCTCGCGGCAGTACAGGTAATCCGGGCATCAATGGCCCTTTCCTTTAGCATTCGTTCAATCTCTTTTTTCTTCACGATTTCATCCATGAAACTTATTATAACCTGTATGGCCTCATCATCAAATACGTAAGGATAGTCCTTCACAGCATGTATCTTCGCCGATGTCATTGAGACAAGACGTACTGTCCAGGCCGCGTCT
>Ga0209048_10005674_pt1 | contig 11772 bp, 12 predicted proteins | sample FrelakmetCRP12CR_FD_187146 | JGI IMG/M metagenome (GOLD analysis project Ga0209048, IMG submission 187146) | Freshwater lake sediment microbial communities from the University of Notre Dame, USA, for methane emissions studies - CRP12 CR (SPAdes)... | ecosystem: Environmental > Aquatic >... | reverse complement strand
CGCCCACCTGCCGTTGTCGTGGAACGGCGCCTGCTGGCCGTTGTGCCATCCGTTCGACTTCCTGGGCTCCGACGGCGGCGGCGGCATCGGCGGCGGGCCGGGCATCGGCGTCGGCGCGGCGCTTGCCTTGCGCGGCACCGGCGTGCTGCCGATCGCGATCTGCGGCGACGGCGACTTCCTGATGGGCGCGACCGCGTTGTGGACGGCGGCGCACTACCGCATCCCGCTGCTCGTCGTCGTCGCCAACAACCGCTCGTTCTACAACGACGAGGTCCATCAGGAGCGCGTGGCGCGGATGCGCGAGCGGCCGGTCGAGAACAAGTGGATCGGCCAGCGCATCGGCGATCCCGACATCGACCTGGCCGCGATCGCCCGGGCGCAGGGGGCGCAGGGCTTCGGCCCGGTCGACGGCCACGCGGGGCTGGCCGCGGCGATCGGCGCGGCGATCGAGGCGGTCGCGGGCGGCGCGGTCGCCGTCGTCGACGTGCGCGTGCAGGGCGGCTACACGCCGGCGGGCGCGACCGGCGCGGCGCCGGGCCGCGGCGAGCGCGGTTGACGCGATGAGCGCCGGCATCCCTCGCGCGTCCGGCCCGCCGCTGCTCGACGTCGCGCACATCGTCAAGCGGTTCCCGACCCCCGAGGGCGCGATCACGGCGGTCGACGACGTCTCCTTCACGATCGCCGCGGGCGAGTTCGTCTCGATCATCGGGCCGTCGGGCTGCGGCAAGTCGACGCTGTTCAACATCATCGGCGGCCTCACCGGCGACTACGAGGGGCGTGTCACGGTCGCCGGCGACACGATCGACGGCACGCATCCGGCGATCGGCATGGTGTTCCAGGAGGAGTCGACGTTTCCGTGGCGCACGGTGGAGGAGAACGTGGCGTTTCCGCTGGAGATCGCGGGCATGGCGAAGGCGCAGCGCATGCAGCGCGCGGCGCACTTCATCGCGATGGTGGGGCTGTCGGGCTTCGAGCGCCGCCGCCCGGCGGAACTGTCGGGCGGCATGCGCCAGCGCGTCGCGATCGCGCGCACGCTCGCCTCCGAGCCGCGGATACTGCTGATGGACGAGCCGTTCGCCGCGCTCGACGAGCAGACGCGCCTGCTGCTCGGCGACAAGGTGCTGCAGATCCAGCAGGACCTGAAGCAGACCACGCTGCTCATCACCCACAACCTCACCGAGGCCGTGCAGCTCTCCGACCGCGTGCTGGTGATGACCTACCGTCCCGGCCGGCTGAAGCGCGCCGTCGCGATCGACCTGCCGCACCCGCGCGACTCCGAGGTCGTCAGCAGCGACGCCTTCGGCCACTACGTCGCCGAGATCTGGCACGACCTGCGCGAAGAGGCGAGCCGCGGCATCGCCGACGACGAATCGCGGGTGCGCTCGCGCGGGGCGCGGCGATGACCCCCAAGGCCTGGATCGCCTCGCGCGGCGGCGCGCGCAGCGTCGGGGCGCTGACCACCGTGGCGGCCATCCTCGCCGTCGAGCTGCTGATCCGCGCGCGCGTGGTCAACCCCTTCATCGTGCCGCTGCCGTCGCAGATCCTGGAGTCGCTCCCGCGCATCGTCGTCGAGGAGCACGTGCTCGCCCGCTTCTGGCAGACCACGCTGGAGATCGGGTGGGCGAGCCTGCTGCTCGCGCTCTTCGGCATCGGCGGCGGTGCGCTGCTCTACCGTTTCCGGCTGCTGCGCGCGGCGTGCGAGACCTGGGTCGGCGCGCTGGCCGCGGCGCCGATCGTCCTGATGTACCCGCTGTTCCTGGTCATCTTCGGCCGCAGCGCGACGACGATCGTGATGATCGGCTTCGCGGCGGGCCTCGCCCCGGTGATCCTGAAGACCCTCGAGGGCCTCGCCGGCACGCGGGCGGTGCTGATCGACGTCGGGCGCAGCTTCAAGCTCACCCAGGCGCAGCAGTTCCGCAAGATCCTGCTGCCGGCGGCGCTGCCGTCGATCTTCGTCGGCATGCGGCTGGGGCTCATCTTCGCGATGATCAACATCGTCGGCGTCGAATTCCTGATCAACTTCGGCGGCCTCGGCCAGCTGATCAACGAGCTCGCCGAGCGCTACGACCTGCCCGGCACCTACGGCGCGATCCTGTTCGTGATCCTCGCGTCGATCGTGTTCTTCGACCTGACCGAGCGCGCCGAGCGATGGCTGAGTCCACAGGCCTAGGCCTCGGCGCCGCGCGATCGCGCGTGCTGCTCGTGCGCACGGCGATCGTCGCCGCGATCCTCGTCGCCTGGGAGGCGCTGGCAGCGTCGGGGTGGCTGTTCCGCGACGTCGTGCCTTCGCTCGGAGCGATCGGCGCCGCGGTCGGCCGGCTGCTGGTCAATCCGGACTTCTACGCGAACCTCGGCGTCACCGCCGGCGAAATCGGCGTCGCGATGCTGATCGGCGGCGCCTGCGGGCTCGCCGCCGGCATCCTGCTGGGCGCGAACCGGTTCCTGTCGCAGGCATTCGAGTCGCTGCTGCTCTACCTCGGGCCGACGCCGAAGATCATCTTCTTTCCGGTGCTGATCATGTGGTTCGGCGTGGGCTCCGGCTCGAAGATCGCGATGGGTGCGGTGTCGTGCTTCTTTCCGGTGGCGATCAGCGCCGCGGCGGGCATGCGGCAGATCGATCGCGTCTTCATTCGCGTCGGACGGAGTTTCCGCGCCTCGACCGCGCAGATCGTCACCAAGGTCTACCTGCCGGCGATGCGCACGCCGATCGTCAACGGCATCCGGCTCGGGCTCGGCGTCGCGATCGTCGGCACGCTGCTCGCCGAGACGAAGCTGTCGAACCGCGGCATCGGCTACCTCGTCATCCAGGCGTATTCGCTGTTCGACATGCCGCGGATGTACGCGCTGCTGATCGTGCTGTTCGTCGTGGCGATCGGCGCCAACGAACTCATCGGGCGCCTCGGCCGGTCTCCGGCCGCGGGCGGCCGTTAGACGAAGGAAAGGCAACGACGATGGACCTGCCCCTGCCCGCCGCGCGCGACGTCTACTACGGCGGCGCGTGGCACGTGCCGCGCTCGGAGCGTTACGCCGAGACAGCCAATCCCGGCACCGGCGAAACGCTCGGCCGGGTTGCGCTGGGCGGCTCCGCGGACGTCGCTGCGGCCGTCGCCGCCGCGCGCCAGGGCTTTGCGCAGTGGCGCGACGTGGCGCCGCTGGAGCGGGCGCGGATCCTGCGGGAGATCGCCGATGTCGTCCGCCGGCAGGCGCGCGAGCTCGCGCTGATCGATGCGGCCAATTGCGGCAACCCCGTCACCGAGATGGAAGGCGACGCGCGGGTCGCCGCCGCGCAGCTCGAATTCTTCGCCGGGCTCGTCACCGAGATGAAGGGCGCGTCGATCCCGATGGGCCCCGACCGCGTCAACTTCTCGGTGCGCGAGCCGGTCGGTGTGGTCGCCCGCATCGTGCCGTTCAACCATCCGTTCATGTTCGCCGCCGGCAAGTCGGCGGCGCCGCTCGCCGCGGGCAACGCCGTCATCATCAAGCCGCCGGACCAGGCGCCGCTGTCCGCGCTGCGCCTGGCCGAGCTGATCGGTGGCCTGCTGCCCCCCGGCGTGTTCAACGTCGTGCCCGGCGACCGCGACACCGGCGCCGCGCTCGCCGCGCACCCGGACGTGGCGATGGTCGCGATCATCGGCAGCCTGGCGGCGGGTCGCGCCGTGATGCGGGCGGCGAGCGAGACGGTGAAGCCGCTGCTGCTGGAGCTGGGCGGCAAGAACGCGCTGATCGCTTTCCCCGACGCCGATCCCGACGAGGTCGCGGCGGCGGTCGTCGGCGGCATGAACTTCACGTGGTGCGGCCAGTCGTGCGGGTCGACCAGCCGCGCGTTCGTCCATGCGGCGATCCACGATGCCGTGATCGAGCGCGTGCGCTCGCGCGTCCGCGCGTACGTGCCCGGCCTGCCGACGGACCCGGCGACCACGATGGGCGCGATCGTCAGCCGCGAGCAGCAGGAGCGCGTGCTCGGGTACATCGCGTCGGCGAAGGAGGAAGGCGCACGGCTGGTCGCGGGCGGCGGGCGGCCGGACGACCCGGCGCTCGCGGGCGGCAACTTCATCCTGCCCACGGTCTTCGCCGAGGTGACGCCCGCGATGCGCATCGCGCGCGAGGAGATCTTCGGCCCGGTGCTCGCGATCCTGTCGTGGTCGGACGAGGCGCGCATGCTGGACGACGTCAACGCCGTTGCCTACGGCCTCACCTGCTCGATCTGGACGGACGACCTCTCGACGGCGCACCGCACGGCGGCCGCCGTGCGTGCGGGCTATGTCTGGATCAACGAGGTGGGCCGCCATTTTCTCGGAGCGCCGTTCGGCGGCATGGGGCAATCCGGTTTCGGCCGCGAGGAGTGCCTCGACGAGATGCTGCGGTTCACGCAGGAGAAGAACGTGCACGTCCGGTTGCGGGCCCGGCGCGGTCCGGCATAATTCCGGTCAGCGGAAGTCAAGCGGAGACCCCATGGCGCAGAAATCGATGCAGGCGGAACCCTACGAGTTCGACTTCGATCCGCGGTCGACGGCGCTGGTGATCATCGACATGCAGCGCGATTTCGTCGAGCCGGGCGGTTTCGGCGAGGCGCTGGGCAACGACGTCACGCCGCTGCAAGCGGTGATCGCGCCGTGCCGGCGCGTCCTCGACGCGGCGCGCGCGACGGGCATGCTGGTGATCCACACACGCGAGGGCCACAGCCCCGATCTCGCCGACTGCCCGCCCACCAAGATCGTGCGCGGCAGGGGCGCGACGCGCATCGGCGACGCCGGCCCGATGGGACGGATCCTCGTCCGCGGCGAGCACGGGCACGACATCGTTGCGCAGCTCCATCCGCAGGCGGGCGAGGTGGTGATCGACAAGCCGGGCAAGGGCGCGTTCCACGCCACCCCTCTCGATCACATCCTGCACAACCGCGGCATCCGGTCGCTGATCGTCTGCGGCGTGACCACCGAGGTCTGCGTCAACACCACGGTGCGCGAAGCGAACGACCGCGGCTACGAGTGCGTGGTGCTCGCCGACTGCACCGGCTCGTATTTCGCCGAGTTCCAGCGCGCGGCGCTGGAGATGATCAAGGCGCAGGGCGGGATCTTCGGCTGGGTGTCGGACTCCCGGCGCGCGCTGGAGGCGCTCGGCGTGTAACACGGCGCGGCGCCGCGCGCCCTGTGCGCTGCGCTCCCGACGGCGCGGCAGAGGGCCCCGGCCGAGCCTACCCGTGCGCGACGCCCACCATCACGCTGCTTGCCTTGATTACGGCAAATGCCGGCGCCCCGACCTCGAGCTTCAGCTCCTTGGCCGAGGTCGTGCTGATCACCGATACGATGTCGATCCCCGGCGCGACGTTGATCGTCACCTCGGCGCTGACCGGGCCGAGCTTGAGGTGCGTGACCTTGCCGGGAATGCTGTTGCGGGCGCTGATCTTCATGGGAATCCTTTCGGGGTGCGAACAGGCTCCCATTTTACGCCGTCGTCACGCTGCCTCCGCGCCGCCGATCGCATCGACGCCGACGATGGAGCCGGCCGCGTCGGCCTTGTAGCCGGCGAACCTTCGCGCAATTCGCGCGAACATCGGGCTGCGCAACGCGTCGATCAACCGTGCTACGCGCTCCTTCCCGACCGCGTTCGCGCGCACAGCGAGAAAGTAGCGTTCCCTAACCAACGGGACGAATCCGAGCCGATGCTCGGCGGCAGCGGCCCGCAGGCCGAATCCGGCGTCGGCACCGCCGGAAGCCACCGTTGCGGCGACGGCCCGGTGCGTGAACTCTTCGTTCCCGTAGCCGATGATGTCGGCAGCATCGATCCTTTCGCGGGCGATCAGCTGCTCGATCAGCAGCCGCGTGCCCGAGCCCCGCTGACGGTTGACGAACCGCAGGCGCCGGCCGGCGATGTCGCGAAAGGTCTTCACGTGCGCCGGGTTCCCGTGCGGAAGGATGAGTCCCTGGTCGCGGTCGACAAAGCGGATCAGTCGATCACGCCGCGGCCGCAGGCCGTGCAGCATCGGTGAGCGGTCCCAGTCGACGCGGCCGGCGACGGGGGCATGGAACCCGGCGACATCCACCCGGCCTTCGGCAAACTCCTTCAGCGCGTGCAGGCTGCCCATGAACGACAGCTCGAGACCGAATTCCGGCGCGGCTGCCATCTCATCCGCCAGCGCTGCCAGCACGAGGTCGTGACTTGCGGCGAGCCGCAGGCGCTGCGGCCCTGCGCGCCCTTCCTTGCGCGGCACCGAGCCGATCTCCGCGGCCAGTCCGGGCAGGATGCGCGCCACCCGCCGCGCCGCCGCGCGCTCGGCGCCGAGGAGTCTTTCCCCGGACGGGGTGAGGCTCGCGCCGCGGCCGCGCTCGAGCAGCACCAGGGGCTCCCCCAGCTTGCGCTGGTACTCGCGCAGCAGTCCCCACGCGGCACGGTAGGAAATCCGGCATTCCACGACCGCCGCCGCCAGCGACGCCGTCGTCGCGATCGCCTGCAGCAACGGCAGCAGCCGCGCGTCGAGTGCTTCGACCGCATCGCCTTCCAGGTTCCAGATCAGCGCCGGGGCGATTCTCATTATGCACATCCGGGCATATTTGTCCTTGATGCAACTTCCGCTATGATCGGTCCCAATAGGGCAATCGGGCGCATTACATGCAAATACTTGCATATAAGGACGGAATGCTCAAGCCGCCGGGGACGCAGTGAACAGCATTGCGGAAGCCGCCGGACAAGCCATGGGGCTGGTGGTCGCCGCCGATCCCAAGCTCGTCGGCATCGTGCTCCTCAGCCTGAGGATCAGCGTCACCGCTGTCGTCATCGGCTGCGCGATCGGGTTGCCCGTCGGCGCCGCGATTGCAGTGAACGAATTCCGGGGCCGCCGCGCACTGATCGTGATTCTGAACGGCTTGATGGGGCTGCCCTCCGTCGTGGTTGGGCTCGTGGTCTACCTCCTGCTGTCCCGCGCCGGCCCCCTCGGTTCGTGGGGTATCCTGTTCACGCCGACGGCGATGGTGATTGCGCAGACCATCCTGATCACGCCGACGCTCGCCGCGCTCTCGCGCCAGGTCGTGGGGGACGCGTGGCAGGAATACCGCGAGCAGCTCCGCTCGTTGGGCGAAACCCGGCTGGGTGCCGCGCCGACGCTGCTCTGGGACCTGCGCTTTTCGCTGGTTACGATCGTCCTCGCCGGATTCGGCCGGGCCGCGTCGGAAGTCGGCGCGGTGATGATCGTCGGCGGCAACATCGACGGCGTGACGCGGGTCATGACCACCGCGATCGCGCTGGAGACGAGCAAGGGGGATCTGCCGCTGGCCCTCGGCCTGGGGTTCATCCTGCTGTTCATCGTTCTCGCCCTCAATGCCGGCGCCTCCGTCGTCAAGGAGACGGCGCAGCGGCGGTACGGGTGACGCCTCGCGCCGAAATGCGTGCCCCGCTCTCGCTGCTGCCGCTCGCCCTCGAGAACGTCGTGTTCGCGGTCGGGTCCCGACGCATCATCGATGGCGTCTCGGTGCGCATCGACGCGGGGCCGCGGACCGTCATCCTGGGGCCCAATGGAGCGGGCAAGAGCGTGCTACTGCGCATCTGCCACGGGTTGCTGGCGCCGACCGCGGGAACCGTGGCGTGGAATGCCCCCGAAATCGCGGGCGGGCCACGCCGGCAGGCGATGGTCTTCCAGCGCCCGGTGCTGCTGCGCCGCTCGGCGCTGGGCAACGTCACCTATGCATTGAAATTGGCCGACGTTCCCGTCGGGCAGCGTGAAGAGCGCGCGATGGAAGCGCTGCGCAAGGTCGGGCTCGATGGCCTCGGCAGGCACTCGGCGCGCGTGCTCTCCGGCGGTGAGCAGCAGCGGCTCGCGCTGGCGAGAGTGTGGGCGCTGCGCCCGGAAGTCCTCTTTCTCGACGAGCCGACGGCGAGCCTCGATCCGGGCGCCGCCCACGAGATCGAGCAGGTGATCGCAGCGCTGCACGCCGCCGGCACCAAGATCGTCCTGGTGACCCACAATCTCGGGCAGGCGCATCGGCTGGGCGACGAGGTCCTGTTCCTCCATCAGGGCCGGCTGCTGGAACGCACGCCGGCCGACCGCTTCTTCAAGCATCCGACCTCGTCCGAGGCCGCCAAATTCCTGGAAGGAGAGCTGCCATGGTAGTCGCCCGGCGTGCATTCGTTGCGCTGCTCCTCGCACTGGCCGTGTTCGGTGCGCAGGCACAGGACCGCTTCATCACCGTCGCGTCGACGACCTCGACCGAGCAGTCGGGCCTGTTCGGCTACCTGCTGCCGATCTTCGAGAACAAGACCGGCATCCAGGTCCGCGTCGTCGCGCTCGGTACGGGCCAGGCGCTCGACCTCGCGCGCCGCGGCGATGCCGATGTCGTGTTCGTCCATGCCAGGGCTGCCGAGGAGAAATTCCTCGCCGACGGGCAGGGCGTCAGGCGCTATCCGGTGATGTTCAACGACTTCGTGCTGATCGGCCCCAAGAGCGATCCGGCCGGGGTCGCCGGCAGCAAGGACATCCTGGAGGCGCTGAAGAAGATCCAGTCGACGCAGGCGGCGTTCGTGTCGCGCGGCGACAAGAGCGGCACGCACATGGCCGAGCTCGATCTGTGGAAGGCGACCGGGATCGACATCGACAAGGCCAAAGGCGCGTGGTACCGCGACACGGGTCAGGGCATGGGACCGGCGCTGAACACGGCGTCGTCGATGAATGCCTACCTGCTCGCCGATCGCGGGACCTGGCTCGCTTTCAGGAATCGCGGCGACCTCGCGATCCTGGTCGAAGGGGACAAGCGTCTCTACAACCAGTACGGCGTGATGCTGGTGAATCCGGACAAGCATCCGGCGGTGAAGAAGGCCTTCGGCCAGAGCTTCATCGACTGGCTGGTGTCGCCGGAAGGGCAGAAGGCCATCGCCGATTACAAGATCGGCGGCGAGCAGCTCTTCTTTCCCAACGCCGGGCAAGCCGGCGCATGAGGGACCGGCTTGCGCCGAGCGCGTTCGTGAGATGTCGCCGCTGATGCGGCAGATCCCGGCGGACGATCCACAGCCCGGAACGCTCGTCGCCCGCGCTAGGTTTCGATGGACGTTGCGCCGCCACCGTGCGACTGCGACATCCCCGGGAGCACCGCATGCGCCTCGTAGATGAAGAGCGCCTTGACCTTGTCCCAGAACTCGCCGCCCAGCACGAAGAAGCTCGTGAGGAACAACGTGTCGCCGATCGCGCCGAGTACCCAGTGGGGCAGATCCTTGTGGTCGACGAGCAGCGAGAGGTAGGGCTCGAGCAGAGATACGGCGAGGGGGAGAAAGAGCATGACGAGGCCGATGCGATAGCGAAGCCGGCTCACGTGCGCGGGCGGCCCGAGCCTCCTCGCGGCGCCGAACAGCTGCTCCATGAGGTAATGAAAGCCCGACTTGCCGACGAGCGCGATCGCGACGACGGTCAGCAGCTGCGGCAGGCCGAGCAGCAGCAGTCCGGACAGGGCCGTTCTCGTCGCCAGCGGCATCGGCAGCGTCGCCACGAGCGGGATGAGCAGCGGCAGGAAGAATCCGCCGACCCACAGCGCCAGCGCGACACTCATCCGCCAGGTTGGGGGCTTGCGTTCTACGGCAGGCAACGAGTCGACGCGCATCTGGATCCCAATCCCGGTGGAGAGGCGAACGATCCATTCTACCGGCCTGCGCTCGACGCGCAGGGCCGACTGCGCTATGTTGAACACGGTGACCTGGCCCGACTTCCCGCTGGCGTTCTATCCGGTCGCGATCTTCGCGATCCTCCTGACCGGCATGGTGAAGGGGGGATTCGGCACCGGTTCGGGCGGGCTCGCGGTGCCCCTGATGTCGATCTTCATCGCACCGCCCGAGGCCGCCGGCATCATGCTGCCGATCCTGTGCGCGATGGACCTGTTCGGCGTCCACGCCTACCGCAACACGTGGTCGCGCGAGCACGTGCGCGTGCTGGTGCCCGGCGCGCTGGTCGGGATCGGCGCCGGCGCGCTGGCATTCGGCGCCCTGCCCGTCAACGCGATCCGGCTGCTGATCGGGCTGATCGCCGTGACCTTCGCACTCAACAGCTGGTTCGCCCTGACCGCGCGCATCGTGAAGCGCATTGCCAAGCCCGGCCCCCTCGCGGGCGCGTTCTGGGGCGCCGCATCGGGGTTCACGAGCACGCTGGCGCACGCGGGCGGGCCGCCGTTCGCCGTCTACATGCTGCCGCAGCGCATCGACAAGACGCTGCTCGTCGGCACCTCGGCCGTGTTCTTTCTCGTCGTCAACTACGTGAAGCTGGTGCCGTACGCGTTGCTCGGGCAGCTCAGCACCGCCAACCTGACGGCGGCGCTCATCTTCGCGCCGCTGGCGCCGCTCGGCATCTGGCTCGGCGTCTGGCTGCATCGCCGGGTGCCGGAGGAGAGGTTCTACAACATCACCTACACGCTGCTCCTCGTCACCGGCGCGAAGCTCATCTGGGACGCGCTCGCGCGCTGAGCGCGCCTCAGTCCTTCGGCGGCGCTCCCGCCGGTCCCCGCCCCAGCACGAGGCAGGTGACGCCGAACAGCGCGTAGCCCAGCGCCACCATCGGCGACACGGCCCAGCCCAGTTGCGCGCCGTGGATCAGCCCGACGAACGCGAGGATTGCGCCGGCGAACGCCCACGCGGCGGCGTGGCGCATCCTGCTGTCGATGATGTAGACCGCCATCGCGCCCAGCACCATGCCGGCGAGAACGGAACCTCCGCCCACCGACTCGAGCCCCCGGTAGAGCACGCCGGTGCCGGCGAGCTTGGCCATGCCCACCTGCGCGGCGGAGGTGCCGGCCGCGGTGAGCGCGCCGTCGATCTGCGTCTTCGCCCATTCGGCGATGTTCGGAATGAGTGCCAGCACCACCGCCGGCGCGTGCCGCGCGGGCGAGGCCTGGAACGCCTGCGCGCCGATGACGAGCCCGATGTAGAGCAGGATCGGCAGGATCGCGACCAGCGGAATCACCGCGAGCAGCAGCGCCGTGAGGCCGAGGAAGCACACCGCCGCGATGGCGACACCCGTGGCGAGCGAGTAGCCGATGCGGCCCCCCACGGCCTTCCAGCCGGGGTGCCCGATGTAGACGGCAGGAGGGAACGGGCTGCCAAGCATCGAGCCCACGACCGCGCCGAGGCCGTCGGCGAGCAGGATCTTGCGCAGGTTGTAGTTGTCGCCCGCCGCCGAGGCGCTCTCGACGTTGTTCATCGCCTCGGTGAAGTTGTAGATGCCCAGCGGTATCGCAGTGACGAGCAGCGGCGCCACCTGCGCGAGTCCGGTCCAGACATCGCCCGAGAACATCGGCAGGCGCAGCCCGAACTGCTCCAGCGACTTGCCCACCGCGGCCGGCTGCATGTAGTCGCTCCCGCCCAGCAGCGAGACGGCCCAGCCGATCGCCGAGCCGACGATCACCGCGACGAGCCCGCCCGGCAGGCCGCCCGGCATCCGCAGGTTGGCGGTCCACGCGATCAGCACGATGGCGAAGCACACGAGCCCGATCCACGGCGTCTCCCACATCTGGAAGGCGGGGCGCATCGAGATGAACGCGATCGAGATGCCGGCCAGCGTGCCCAGCATCGCCGCGCGCGGCGTCAGCGCGCGGATCTTCGGCCCGACGAATGCGCCCAGCAGCACGATGACGCCGATGATGAAGCACCACGCGAGCCCGGCGTGCCACGCGACGACGGGATCCTTGGTCTTGAGGTACGTCGGCAGCATGATCAGGAACACGACGATGAACATGTGCGGCACGCTGGGCCCGTACGGCATCGCGGTGACGTCGCTCCTGCCTTCGGCCTTGCCGAGCTGCCAGGCGA
>Ga0209048_10005673_pt1 | contig 11772 bp, 12 predicted proteins | sample FrelakmetCRP12CR_FD_187146 | JGI IMG/M metagenome (GOLD analysis project Ga0209048, IMG submission 187146) | Freshwater lake sediment microbial communities from the University of Notre Dame, USA, for methane emissions studies - CRP12 CR (SPAdes)... | ecosystem: Environmental > Aquatic >... | reverse complement strand
GGCTTGATGTTAAAATAATTTTTAATTTTTAATTTTGTAATTTTTAAATAATTTTTAATGACAAAATTTTCAAATTTCTTAAAATTACTAATTGGGAAAAACAAATCCACTTTGTCTTTTAGTCTCTTCTGCACATCTTTTCTATTTGCCAAGCATCCGGTCAAGATGATTTTGACTTTTGACTTTCGACTTTTGACTTTCGACTTCAGATTATGTATTTGGCCATAAACCCGATCTTCTGCCATCTGTCGTACGCCGCAAGTATTGAAAACAACCAAATCAGCCGAATCTATATCTTTCGCTGGCTCGAATTTGTGCAATTCTAAAAATCCGGCGAGGCGTTCGCTGTCAGAGTAGTTCATTTGACAGCCGAAGGTTTTTATGTAATACTTCATGGAAGTTTCTTTAATAAAGCGGTACTCATAAGAGTACTTAATAATATGTCAAAAATCAAGGGAGGAGGTAAATATTATGCCGTTTGGACTCGATGAAGATACAGACACATTGGATTTTTTCTCAGAAATTATATCGGGCTTTGAAGGAATTGTTGAAGTGGCCGGCTGTGTAGGATTGATACTTCTATTACTTATGCTATCGGTAGGATTTGGCCAATGGCACGAAAGGAAACTGAAAAATGATCCGGCGTATGCAGCAAGGTATTATGACAGTGAAGTTCGCTTTGAGTAAAGAAAAAGCCGACGGGGCAAAACTCCGTCGGTTTCAAAAGAAGAAAAGCAAAAGGAGGGCACTATGGATTGTGCGGGGCTACATAACGGTTGTCGGCAGTGTAGAAGTGAACTTGAAAAACGTTTAGAAAGACTTCTGGATGTATATTTGTATATTGTCAAGCTGGAAAAGGACAAAGAACGTTTAGGGAAAGAAGTAGGAGAGCTCAAGGGAACATTAAAGAAAAAAGAAGATGAGGAAAAAGAGATAGTGCGTAGAATTAGCATGGGAGCCGTAGCTTTAAAAACGATATGATGAAGAGATAAGCAATGGGGCCGACGGGGCAAAACTCCGTCGGCTCAAATTTTTTATAAGAAAGTTTGTTATTTTTTCCCTTCAATTTCTTTTTTAATCTTTTCCACAAATTCATCAACTTTCATTACTTCTTGTTTTTTGTCTCCGCGGCTGCGGATAGCGACGGAATCAGCGTTCATTTCTTTTTCTCCTACCACGAGCATATATGGAATTTTTTGCTTCTCGGCTTCGGAAATTCTTTTGCCCAGACTTTCTTTGGAGTCATCTAATTCAGCTCTGATGCCAGTTGCGATTAATTTTTCTTTGACTTGCAAAGCATAGGCTCCAAATTTTTCTTCAGAAATTGGAAGAACCACGGCCTGGACAGGGGAAAGCCAAATTGGAAACGCGCCGGCGAAGTGCTCAATTAGGAAGGCGACGGTTCTTTCGATGCAACCGATAGCCGAGCGATGAATAATCACCGGTCTTTGTTTTTTGCCTTCATTATCCACATAGGTCATGTCAAATCTTTCTGCGGAATTAAGATCAATCTGGATTGTAATTAGGGTTTCCTCTTTGCCGTGGACGTTTTTGATTTGAATGTCAGCCTTTGGGCCATAAAAAGCGGCATCGCCAATTCCTGTTTCATATTTTACCCCGGCTTTTTTTAGAATTTTTAACAAGGACTCTTCGGATTCATCCCAAAGTTTTTCGTTGTCCAAGTACTTGGCCTTTTCTTTATCGCGAAGAGATGCGCGAAACCAAATTTCTTTATCAAGTCCAAGTGATTTCAAGCTAAATTTTACCAAATCCAAAACTCCTAAAAATTCCTGTTCCAGTTGTTCTGGTGCGCAGATAATGTGTGCGTCATTAAGGGTGAAGCCCATTACACGAGCCAATCCCGAAAGTTCGCCGGATTTTTCTCTGCGATACATTTCGGCTAATTCCGCATAGCGCAAGGGCAATTCTTTATAACTGTGCTGGTCGGCTTTATAAATCATAAATTGATGCGGGCAGGTCATCGGGCGCAGGACATATTCCTCGTTTTCAATTTTCATAGCCGGGTACATGTCGTCTTTGTAATGTTCCCAGTGGCCGGATATTTTGTATAATCTGACATTTCCAATAACAGGAGTGTATGTCCGCATATAACCGCGCTTTGTTTCTTCATCTTCAATGAAGCGTTCAAGAGTTTGCCGCAGGATCGCGCCTTTAGGCATCCAAAGCGGAAGTCCCTTTCCGACATTTTCATCGATATAAAATAATCCTAATTCCCGCCCAATCTTTCGATGATCCCTTTTTCCCGCCTCTTCCATTTGTGCTAGATATTCCCCTAATTCTTTTTTATTTTCAAAGGCCACACCGTAAATTCTTTGCAGTTGTTTGTTTTTTTCATCGCTTTTCCAATAAGCGCCGGAAATACGGGTAAGCTTCAAGGCTTCGGCGTTTATTTCGCCGGTGGAATCCAGATGCGGGCCAGAACAGAGATCCACAAAGCCGTTGGTTTTATAAACCGAAACGTTTTTAGCTTTTTCTTTTTCCAGATCCTTGATGAGTTCAATTTTATAATCCTGGCCGGCTTTTTTAAAATGCTCAAGGGCGTTTTTGGCCGAAATCTCTTCCTTATCGAAAGGATAATTGGCCTTAATTATGGCTTTCATTTTTTCTTCTAGGATTGGCAGATCTTCTGGAATCAAAGTGCGTGGCAGATCGAAATCGTAATAGAACCCGTTTTCAATGGCCGGTCCGATGCCAAATTTGGCATCCGGAAACATTTCCAAAACCGCCGCGGCCAGGACATGGGCGGTGGAATGGCGGAGAATTTCTAAATTGTTGACTCTTGACATAAACTTAAAGTTGTATTAAAGTAGGCTATCGTGGTTCTTTTTATATTATAAACAAAAGCAGCAAGAAAGGAAAGAGGGAGGAAAAAATGAAAAGAAGGATACCCTTAACAATTCTTTGCCGGAACCGCAAATGCAGAAATCCAACAGAAGTGATTGCAACACTGGATATTTCTTACTATCACACAGAATATCGCGAAGACATTTACAAGGTAAACGTCGATATTGCATCCAGTGTACAGGACAAGAGTTGCAAAAAATGTGGGAGGAAGATGGTGATCATTGGTCCCCTGATAGGATCAGTGGTTTGAATAATTTTTGTCAAAAATTGAAAGGAGGACAGAAAATGAAATACGCGGTATGTCCTAATCGCAAAAATAAGTTAGATTGCAAGAGTCTCTATATAGCTGGTGGAGAAGTATGGGATCCCCAAAAAAAGCGTTTGGTCAAAGTTCCTAAAAATAACTTCGAAAAATGCCTGAATTGCGGCGCGGTCCTCCTTAAAAGTTTAAGCTCCTGCGGATGCGTGAATGAGCATTCCGGCGCTTGCAGAAGTTATATGGGACCGGATTAAGGGATTAAGGATCATCAGCAATATAAACCGTTCTAGAAAATTAGGTCATTGACTGAAATTTTAGGGCGGTTTTTTTATTTACAAAATATTTGGAGGGAGTATGGTATAATACAAACATGATCGAAGTTAAAAATCTTACCAAAAAATTCGGCGATTTTGTCGCTGTGGACGACATAACTTTTTCCGTGAACGAGGGGGAAATTTTTGCGTTTCTTGGACCCAATGGGGCGGGGAAGACCACGACTATCAAAATATTCACTACACTGCTCTTACCCACTAACGGCCAAGTTTTGGTCAACGGTTTCGATCCGGTAAAACAACCGGATGACGTACGCTGTTCATTTGGAATTATTTTTCAGGATCAAAGCCTAGATGATGAGCTCACGGCTTTTGAGAATATGGAATTCCACGGCGTGCTGTATGGCGTGCCCAAAGATACGAGAAGAAAAAGAATTGAGGAGCTTCTGAAAATAGTCGAGCTTTGGGACCGCAAAGACAATCTGGTCAAGGAATTTTCCGGTGGTATGAAAAGGCGGCTGGAAATCGCGCGCGGACTCTTGCATCATCCCAAAGTTATATTTCTCGACGAGCCGACTTTAGGATTGGATCCGCAAACGCGGAATCACATCTGGAGCTACATCATAGACTTAAACAAAAAAGAAGGAATAACTGTATTTTTCACTACTCATTATATGGAGGAAGCTGAACGGGTAGCTGGAAGAATTGCCATTATTGATCATGGAAAAATTATAGCCCAAGGTTCCCCCCAAGATTTAAAAAATCAAACTAACACGACCTCGCTTGAAGACGCGTTTCTGGCGCTTACTGGAAAAACAATTCGGGATGAAGGTGGGACCGCAGTCGAGCGACAAAGAATAAGAAACAGAGTATGGAGAAGATGAAACAATTAGTCAGAGTAGTCTATATTCTCTGGTTGCGACAGGTGAAGCGTTACTATCGCTCGAAGCCTCGGATGATTGGATCATTGGGGCAGCCGGTACTTTTTTTAGTGGCACTGGGCTTTGGCTTTGGCCCGATTTATCAAAAAGCCGGCGGGGGAAATTATATCGAATTTCTGGCGCCGGGCATCATTGCGATGAGCATCATCTTTACAGCTATGTTTACCGGTATTGAAGTTATTTATGACCGTCAATTCGGATTTTTGAAAGAAACACTGGTGGCGCCGGTGCCGCGCTGGTCCATTATGTTGGGGCGGACACTGGGCGGAGCAACGGTGGCGACTTTGCAAGGGGTCATTGTTTTTATAATTGCGCTCTTCATCGGCTTTCGGCCGGAAATCGCGGCGCAATCGCTTTTGGCTTTGGCTTTTATGATTTTAGTGGCGATTTTTTTCACAGCTTTCGGAACAGCCATTGCTTCACGATTGGAAGATATGCAAGCCTTTCCCTTAATCATTAATTTTTTAATTATGCCGCTTTTCTTTTTGTCAGGCGCGCTTTTCCCGGTAGAAACCGTAACAGGCGCATTGCATACGGTCATAAGTTTTAATCCGCTATCCTATGGAGTTGATGGTATCCGTGGGGCGCTGACCGGTCAAATTCATTTTGGATTTACCAGTGATTTTACTTTTTTAATTATCGTGACTTTGGCGGTTCTGGCCATTGGCACATATCTATTTTCAAAAGTTGAGGTATAAAGAAGAATAAAATATACCAACAGTTGTAGTCTATTATACAGGCATAAAATAACCGCCGCTCGTTTGTGGGCGAAAATGGAGAGGAGGTGGCATGTATGCAAAAACTAAGTGCGCTTGATTGGGTCGCGGTGATCCTGGTGGTCATCGGCGGTCTTAATTGGGGTTTGATCGGACTGTTTGGTTTCAATCTGGTTGATACTATTTTTGGAGTGATGGGGATTATCTCCCGTATCGTTTATGTTGTTGTCGGTCTGGCATCGCTGTATTTGATTTTTTCTGTTTCTTCTTGGGGCAAGCAGTAAAAAATAAATAGGTAAGATTCAATATTTCTAATAGAAATATTAGCATGTTGGGTTTGGGCAAATATGCCTGCTCTTTCTTCCATGCAGGCGGGTATTGACAAACCGGCTTTGACCCTTTTAAAAACGTGCTATAATACCAGTATAAGTAATAATTAAAAAACAACATGGCAAAAATGACGAAGTCACAAATCGTTGCCGCTCTGGCTGAAAAGTCGGGAATGGCGAAAAAAGATGTTGTGAGCTTTATGGACACGCTGGCAGAGCTGGCGTATTCCGAAGTGAAGAAGAACGGAGAATTTGTTCTTCCTGGATTCGGAAAAATGGTAAAAGCAAGAAGAAAAGCTAGAATGGGCGTAAACCCAGCCACTGGCGAAAAGATTCAAATTGCTGCTAAAACTGTAGTTAAGTTCCGCTTAGCTAAGGCTGCCAAAGAAGCTGTTTTATAATCAGAGCGCTTTATCAAAAAACGGCCGATTTTTCATTGAGCCGTTTTTTGTTTTTGGTGGTATAATACAGCAAATGATAAGAAAGACATTCAATTTATTGGGGAAAATAGTTATTGTCGCGGTAATAGTCTTTTTGTTTGTTTGGTTTAGAAATGGAGGCAAGATTGGAATAAACACCAGACAACTAATGCAAGGTACCCAGGAAATTTCCAATTCAGAGGAGCAATTGCCGCAAAAGGCGAATCCCGAAACTGTCGATTTTAAATGGACTTACAATAAAAAAAGTTACGCGATAACTGAAACGCTGTACGATTCGATCTATGATTTCTATCAAGCGAAGCCCAAAGATTTCAATTACCAAGGAACACTGCCGGCTGATTGGAAGGAAAAATATTTCAGCATGTTTTTACAGGTCGATCCGGGAGACGACGCGATCCAGACACTCGCAGCTGATATCAAGCAGGTTGGTTTAAAAAATGGACTGAGCAATGATCAACTGGCGGAGCTTGCCATGTCGTTCGTCCAGTCTATACCATATGACGAAGCCAAAGCCAAAGAAATTTTGGGCGGGCAGGCGAGCGGTCTGACCAACTATCCTTACGAAACTCTCTATGAAGACAAAGGAGTTTGTTCAGACAAAAGCTTTTTGGCATATTTGTTACTCAGGGATTTGGGTTATGGCGTCTCGTTGTTTGTGTATGAATCAGATAATCATATGGCGGTCGGAATCCAGTGTCCGAATCAGTATTCGAGTTACGATTCCGGATATTGCTATGCAGAAACAACGGCGGCCGGCGAAAAAATCGGCATGATTCCAAGTTTGAGCGCGCAGAATAATCAAGCGCAGGCGGTCAAAAAATTAAGTTATTACGGCCAACAGCACCAATTTGACGTGAAAAATTTGGGGCCGGTGGAAATTTACGAAAAAACCGAGGGAAATGAGTACGCGGGTATAATCAACACTCTGCAGATTTACCAGAGAATTGGTATTTTGAATGGCTCGATCAGCGGCGGAAAAGCCTCTTTGGCGGTCGCCAACACAAAAATCAGCGCTGACCAGTCGGCACTCAAAGAGATGAAAAACAAAATGAATAAATTTTATAAAGCGAAAGACTACAAGGATTACAATAGCATGGTTTCCGAATATAACGACTTGGTTTTGCAGTTGAAAAAAGAAATTAAGGATTACAATACGCAGGTAAATGCATATAATCAGAAGATCAACGAATACAATGGTCTGATCGCGGGTTTTCAATAAAATTCAAGAATGCTATAATAAATAAGCTGATTATTAAATAAACCAAATAAATTATGTCACAAAGATTATTCTTAGACATCGAGACGATTCCGGCTTCCGAAGAAGCGCGCGAAACTTTGGAAAAATTGCACGCCAAAAAGAACAGAGGCACCGAGGATTTTGAGGAATATATGGCCAAGACGTCCTTTGACGGCGCTTTTGGCCGGATCCTTTGCATCGGCTACGCGGTCGATGACGATGAAACTGATGTTTTATACAATGAAGAAAATGAAAAAGAAACCCTGCGCCAATTTTGGGAACTGGCCAAAAACACGGATGTGTTTGCGGGGCATAATGTTATGGATTTTGATCTGCGGTTTATTTATCAGCGCTCGATCGTGAATAATGTCGTGCCATCGGTGGATCTAAGTTTCGCGCGCTACCGGAATTATCCGATTTATGACACGATGCGTGAATGGGCGAAATGGGGAAGTAATAACATCGGGCTTGAGCATCTGGCGCTGGCGCTCGGAATTCCAACGCCAAAAGACGGCGGCATTGATGGTTCGCAAGTTTGGGATTTTTACAAGCATGGGAAAATTCAGGAAGTTTTGGACTATTGCAAGCGGGATGTGGAAACAACCCGCGCGGTGTTCAAGCGGATGGTTTTTGAAGATTAAAAAATAAAGTCCCCGGTGAGAACTGGGGACTTTTTTGATTGGGCCTCTTTTATTAAAAGAGGCAGGGTTCAGGTTGGGCATTGAGGATAAGGTGTTCCGTAAGCTTGCTATTGAGGTTAGCCCTTCCTCCGAAAGCTTGTAGATAGCGCCCGTAAGAAACACATTTGCCGAGAGCGTGATATTTATCAATCATTGTTTTTGTGGCTATATCAACCCTTTCTGTCTTGCATATTTCTGCAAGTTCTCTCAACAAATCTACTTTATGATGCCTTTCAATGGTTCCGTCCATTTAGACACCTCCTTTTTTAATGTAATGTTTAATTATATTACATTTTACTTCAATTGTCAATAGCTACGCTGCTTTAGCCTAATTCAAGGGTTATTTCCGGGATAGCATTTTTAAGTGAGACGAAAAGATCTTCCGTGTGCTCTATACAATACGGCGTTTCTAGTTTGGAATTGCTGATGGATAAAAAGACCTTTGTCGATCCGCGCTCGCATTTGTCAAAAAAACTCGAGATTTTTTTCAGCGTCTCGGGGGTGGAATTATTCGGCAAGGTGATGATGAGTCTGCCGCTTTTACCCTCATCTGCCCTGCGGGCATCTTCTCCCTGATTAGGGAGAAGAGAAGTATGTGGGCTTCCGCCGTTCTTTTGTTGCGTGTCCAGAATTCTTTGGAATTTGTCTAGCTCTTCCTGGGTGACGGCAGTGACTGTGTCGCAAAGCAGTTTGAATTGACCGTCCTTGTCGGAAAGTTTTCCACTGACCAGAATGATTTTTTCTTCTTCCCAGACCGATCCGGTCGCCTCCAAAGTTTTGGGGAAAACTAAAATTTCCAGCTTGCTTTCCATATCTTCGACCGTAACGAACAGCATGGTTTTTTGGTTTTTGAGATAGATCTTATCGATCTTGGAAATAACGCCGCCCACATTGATGTTCTGGCCGACCAGTTGCTGGGTTATTTCTTTGATAGGCGTCGCCATCTTGCGGAAATATTCTTTGTATTCCTTGACCGGGTGATCGCTGATGTATAAGCCCAGTAATTCTTTTTCCCAATTCAGCCGTTGTTTCGGGGAAGCCGGCTCAGTTTCCAAAAACTTTATTTCCGGCATGGAAATATCCTCAACGCCAAAAAGACTGATTTGGTGTGAATTCTGTATATTTTGGAAATTTTTGGAATGCGCCAAAATATTTTCCATCGAGACGATGATCTGGTTTCTTTCACCAAAGCCTTCCAAGGCCCCGACCTTAGCCAAAGCCTCGATAGATTTTTTATTGAGATCTTTGGTGGCGACTCTTTCTATAAAATCTGTGAGATTTTTGTAGGCGCCATTTTTCTTTCTTTCCTCTACAATTTCATGGGCAACATTGTGGCCGACGTTTTTGATGGCATTAAGGCCGAAGCGGATTCGTTCTTTTTTTGTCTCCGGGTCGACGATGACGGCGAATTCTTCAAAACTTTCATTGATGTGCGGGGCCATAACCTCGATGCCCATTTCGCGGCATTCAGAAACTTCAATGGCGACGCGGTCGATGACATCAGCGTCGGAAGTTAAAAGCGCCGCCATAAATTCGGCCGGGAAACGCGCCTTGAGATACGCTGTTTGATAGCCGATCAAAGCATAACAAGCCGCGTGTGAGCGATTGAAGCCATAGCCGGCAAAGGGTTCGATATATTCAAAAACTTTTTCACCGATGGCGCCGGGGATTCCCTGATCAATGCAACCGCTGATAAATTTTTGTTTCTGTTCTTGAATCAGGGTAAAAATTTTCTTGCCCATGGCTTTGCGCAAGACATCCGCTTCACCGAGAGTGAAGCCGGCGAGATCACGCGCGATTTGCATAACCTGTTCTTGGTAAACGGCGACGCCGTAAGTTTTATTGAGAATCGGTTCCAGTTTCGGATGCAGATATTTTATTTGTTTCTCGCCGTGTTTTCTAGCGATGAAGTCGGGGATCCAATCCATCGGTCCCGGACGGTAAAGAGCTACCATGGCAATAATATCTTCCAGGACATTTGGCTTGAGCAGTTTCAGATAGCGTTTCATGCCGGAACTTTCCAGTTGAAATACTCCGGTTGTTTCAGCCTTTTGTAAAAGTCGAAAAGTTTTTTTGTCGTCCAGAGGGATATCGTCAATATTAATATCTAAATCTTTAATTTTGCGCACAATGCGCAAGGTATTTTGAATGATGGTGAGATTTTTGAGTCCCAAAAAGTCCATTTTCAAAAGTCCAATTTTTTCCACGAAACTGTATTTAGTGGAAGAGGAATATTGGGTTACCGTGCCCTCGCCCTTGCCTTTGCCAGTGATATTTTGAAGCGGCGTGTATTCCGTCACGGGTTCCTTGGTGATCACGACGCCGCAAGCGTGCATCGAAGCATGGCGGGCCACGCCCTCCAAGCGCTTGGCGCTGTCGATCAATTTTTTTGCATCGCCCCCACTATTGTAGAGATCTTTGAAGTCCTTAGCTTCTTCCAGCGCTTCTTGGATATCGGAGAACTGGGGAATCAATTTGGCGGTTTTATCGCAAAAATCATAAGGGAGACCCAAGGCCCGGCCGGCATCACGCACAGCGGCGCGCGCGGCCATGGTTCCAAAGGTGATAATTTGCGCCACGTGATCGTTGCCATATTTATGGCGCACATATTCCAAAACTTCATCGCGCCGGTCGTCGGCAAAATCCATATCCACATCAGGCATGGACACTCTTTCCGGATTCAAAAATCTTTCAAAAAGCAGATCATATTTGATCGGATCGATATTGGTGATGCCGGTGAGGTAGGAAACAAAACTACCGGCGGCGCTGCCGCGTCCCGGACCGACGACGATACCCTGATCTTTAGCCCAATTAACAAAATCCTGGACGATTAAAAAGTAGGAAGCGTAGCCGGTTTTTTCAATGACGCCCAATTCATAAGCCATGCGTTCCCTATGTTCATCCGAAATATTTTCAGCATTTTCTCCAAATCTTTTTTTAAGTCCTTTTTCGCACAGATGCCGCAAATAAGTCTCAGCAGTGAAACCTTCCGGCACATCAAAATATGGCAACTGAGTTTCCCCTAATTTTATCTTAAGGTTGCATTTATCGACAATTTCCTGCGTGTTAGAAATAGCATCAAGCGTATCTTTGAAATGCTCAGCCATTTCTGCCGGGCTCTTTAGATATAATTCAAAGTCCATCAGATTCATGCGGTCAATTTCGGCGACTTTTTTATTGGTTTGGATGCACAGTAAAATATCCTGAATCTCGGCATCTTCTTTGTTCACGTAATGGATGTCATTAGTGGCGACCAGCGGAATATTATATTTTCTGGAAATTTTAATCAGCGCATCATTGGCGATTTTTTGATTGGAAAATTTTGGGTGGTGTTGGAGCTCGAGGTAAAAATTACCCTGACCAAAAATATCCTGATATTCCAAAGCAAGTTTTTCCGCCTTTTCCAGGTCGCCCATGATAGCGGTCGCCGGCACTTCGCCTTCGGCGCAAGCGGAGAGGCCAATGAGTCCTTCAGCGTATTTTCGCAAAACCTCGCGATCAATTCGAGGTTTGTAGTAGAAGCCTTCCAAATGGGCGATGGAAATCAGCTTCATCAGGTTTTTATAGCCCTTTTCGTTTTTGGCTAGGAGAATCAAATGATGTCTTTTTCTGTCTTCACTAGAAGGATTTTTACTGTGCAGGTCGTGGGGTGTCAGATACATCTCGCAGCCGATGATCGGTTTTATTCCGCGCTCCTTGGCTTTGATGAAAAACTCAATGGCGCCATAGAGCACGCCATGATCGGTGATGGCCAAAGAATCCATGCCCAACTCTTTGGCGCGATCCAAAATATCGTCGATCTTGGCGAGGCCGTCAAGCAGGGAATAGTGAGTGTGGACATGTAAGTGGGTAAATTTTAGTTGGGTGGTTTCGGGCATACTATGCTAATTATAATTTTTAAATGTTTAATTTTGTAATTTTTAAATAAATCACAATTCTCTAATTTTTAAACATTTAAACAATTAGAAATTATTTAAAAATTAAAAATTGGAAATTAAAAATTTGAGCGAAATAAAAAACCGGTTCAATCTAA
>Ga0209048_10005672_pt1 | contig 11773 bp, 10 predicted proteins | sample FrelakmetCRP12CR_FD_187146 | JGI IMG/M metagenome (GOLD analysis project Ga0209048, IMG submission 187146) | Freshwater lake sediment microbial communities from the University of Notre Dame, USA, for methane emissions studies - CRP12 CR (SPAdes)... | ecosystem: Environmental > Aquatic >... | reverse complement strand
CGTGCTGTCGCCGTGCGTCACCTTCAACGATCACGACGGTTCGACGAAGAGCTACTCGTACGTGAAGGACCATGACGAGCCGCCCGAACAACTCAGCTTCGTGCCGTTCTTCGAGGACATCAGCGTGGACTACGCGCTGCTCGAGCCGCGCTCCGCCAAGGGCGAAGGCAAGTCGGGCATCGTGTGTATCCCAGCGAGTTTCGACTGGAATGACCTTGGCTCGTGGGCAGCGCTCTACGAGCATCGCAGCGCCGGGATGAACGACGGCGCAAACGTCATCGATTCGCCGCATAGCTTCACGCTCAATGCGCAAGGCAACTTCATTCATTCGAAGAAGAAGTTTGTTGCCGCCGTGGGAGTGAGCAACCTGGTGGTGGTGGAAACCGACGATGCGTTGCTCATCACCACCCGCGAGAACTCGCAGGACGTCGGCAAAGTGGTGAAGTATCTGGACGAGAAAAAACTGGAGCGGCTGGTCTAGGCACAGCCCCGATCATGCGTCGGCGGTGCTGCTATACTTATATAGCGAGGTTGTTATGCTGGCGATCCGACTACCGCAATCTATTGAAAAGAGACTTGAACGCCTGGCTCAACGCAGTGGCCGCACCAAGACTTATTACGCCCGCGAAGCAATCTTGAAGCACATTGAGGACTTGGAAGACGCGCACGAAGCCGAGCGAATCTTAGGACGCGTCAGGGCCGGAAGAGAACGAACCTACACCCTGGACGAGGTAGCAAGACGCCTTGGCTTGGACGATTGAATTTACCGAAACCGCCGTTCGACAGCTCGCAAAACTTGACCGAACCGCAGGAAAGCGAATTCGGAAGTTCTTGCAGGAGCGCGTCGCCCCGTCAGAAAACCCTCGCAGTATCGGCGAGGCATTGCATGGGCAATCGTTGGGAGAGTTTTGGAAATATCGAATCGGCGACTACAGGGTAATTACCAGAATCGAAGACAACCGCCTGGTTGTGCTGGTGGTCCGGATCGGCCATCGGCGTGACATATATCGTTAGCGGTTGGCGAAAGGTCGTTCAGGCAAATTGATGGCGGAGCAAATAAAATTCGGAACCGATGGCTGGCGTGGCATCATCGCCGACGACTTTACCTTTGACAACGTGCGGCGCGTGGGCAACGCCATCGCGCATTACGTTCACCAGAACGAAGACGCCGGCAAGGGCCTGGTGGTCGGCTATGACACGCGTTTCGCTTCCCGCCAGTTCGCGGAAATCGCCTCCGGTGTTCTGGCTGCCTCGGGAATTGCGGTGCGGTTGTCCAACGACTACACACCCACGCCCGCGCTCTCCTTCGCGGTGAAGAATTTGGGAACTGCCGGCGGCGTGATGATTACGTCGAGCCACAATCCCTTCAACTGGAATGGGGTGAAGTACAAAGCCTGGTACGGCGGCTCCGGCACTCCGGCCATCATGAAGTCGATTGAGGGCGAATTGGATTCGCCACGCCTGGAGCGCAGCGGCGGCAGCGTGACTGCGACCGACTTCAAGACCCCATACATCGCCGCCATCAAGAGCTTCGTTGATCTTGTTGCGATTCGCAAAGCCGGTTTCAAGTTCGCCATTGACGTGATGTACGGCGCAGGACGCGGCGTGCTGAAGGACATCTTCGCCGAGAGCGGAATCGAGCACCTCGAAATCCGCGGCGAGATCAATCCGGCGTTCCCCGGCATCAATCCTGAGCCGATTCCGCCGCACATTGCGATGTTGCAGGAGACGGTTGTGCGCCAGCGCTGCCAGGCTGGATTGGCGACGGATGGCGACGCTGACCGCATTGGTGCAGTCGCCGAAGATGGCAGCTTTGTGGATTCGCACAAGTGCTTTTCCATCATTGTGGAATGGCTGCTGAAGCGCAAGCAATGGCCCGGCGAGATTGTGCGCGCCTTCAACACCACGCGCATGGTCGATCGCATCGCCGCGAAGTACGGCCGCAAGATGCACGAATGCGGCATCGGCTTCAAGTTCATCTGCGATCTCATGCTGGAGCGCGACATCCTGATTGGCGGCGAAGAATCGGGCGGCATCGGCATCCGACGGCACATGCCCGAGCGCGACGGCATCCTGAACTCGCTGCTCCTGGCGCACATCATGGCGGAAGAGAAGAAGCCGCTCGGCCAACTGGTGCGCGACCTCCAGCAGGAATACGGCGAACACCATTACGGCCGCCTCGACCTGCACCTCAGTAACGAAGTGAAAGACGAGGCCATGCGTCGCGCCAGCGCCAAACCTGCGACGATTGGCAGCTTCGGTGTGCAGAAGGTGGAAACGCTCGACGGCGTGAAGTTCTTCCTGGATGCTCCGACGAATGGAAATGACGCGGAAGCCTGGGTGCTGGTTCGCGCTTCGGGTACCGAACCACTGCTGCGTATTTATTGTGAAGCGGCGTCGCCGGAACTGGTGTCACAGATTCTGGGCGAGGCAGAAGCGTTCGTGAAAGCCGGACAGGGAAACGCCGCGACTGCGCTGTCGGGAGCAGAAGCGACCTAGCGGCTGTTTCGGAGACGGCGCCTCATCTGGCATACTGGATGCAATGTCGGGCAGCGGCTGCGCCAAGGGTTGCTTTGTCCAGCCCGACCCCCTAGAGGATGGCTGCAACCAACTCAATTTCGCAACCTGCCGATTCCCCCGAGGTACGCCGCTACAACCGCATCCAGCGCTGGCTGAGCATGGCCGACATGGCCATCGGCTTTGCGTTGCTGGTCGTGCTGCTGGTGACCGGCTGGACGGGCAAGCTGCGCGACTGGTCCTACCTCGGCGCGCGCCAGCACTACTTCCTGGCAGTTTTTCTCTACGTCCTGATGTTTGCCATCATCTCCAAGCTGTTGAGCGCGCCCTTCGACATTGTGGGATACCGGCTCGAGCATCAGTACAACCTGTCAAACCAGAAAGTGCGCAGCTGGCTCTGGGATGAAGCCAAAGGCTGGCTGCTTAACCTCGTGCTGTGCGTCATCATGGTCGAGATCGTGTATGGCATCATCCGCATCGCGCCGCAGCGCTGGTGGATCATCGCGTGGGCCGTGTTCATCGGGTTGTTCCTGCTGATGGCGCAACTCGCGCCGGTCGTTCTAATGCCCATCTTTTACAAGTTCAAGCCGCTGGAGAACGACGAACTGCGCGAGCGCCTGACCAGACTTGGGGAGCGCGCCGGAACCCGGGTGCGCGGCGTCTATGAGTGGAACCTCTCGGAGAAGACCAAGAAGGCCAACGCTGCGCTCACCGGCCTGGGCTCAACGCGGCGCATCATTCTTTCCGACACCCTGCTGGAGAACTATAGCGACGACGAAATCGAAGCAGTGTTGGCGCACGAGCTTGGACATCACGTGCACCGGCACATTCTGCAAAGCATCTTTACCCAGATTGGAATTACGTTCTTCGGCTTCTGGCTGGTCAACCAGGTGCTCCGCTTCGTCATCGCGAAAAACTGGTTTCCTGTGCTCGATCCGCGGCTGTACGACTTTGCCAATCTGCCGCTGATGGTGCTGGTGGTGACAATCCTGAGCTTCCTGCTGATGCCGGCCTTGAACGCCCTCTCGCGCCGCCACGAGCGGCAAGCCGATCGCTATGCCTGGGAAAACATTCCGGCGATCGCGCCCTTCATCACCTCGATGCAAAAGCTGGCCGATCAGAATCTGGCAGAGCGCGAGCCGTCAAAGTTCGTTGAGTGGTTGTTCCACTCGCATCCGTCGATTGGAAAACGTGTCGCCGCGGCGGAAGCGTGGGCCAACCAACAGCCGCAGCCGCACCCGGAAACCCAGCCGCTCAGCTAGCGCTTCGGTTGCCGCAGAACCGCTTCCACTCGCCGAAGATCTTCTTCGGTATCTACCCCGATCGTATCGAACGGTGTTTCGGCAGCGTGGACGGCGATGCCGTTATCCAGAAAACGAAGTTGTTCCAACCGTTCACTGCGCTCCAGAGCTGACTCAGGCCAGGCGCAAAAGGCGTCGAGCGCGGCTTTGCGGTAGGCGTAGAAACCCAGGTGCTTGAAGTACGTCACTTTTCCGATGCGGTCGCGGTCGAAGGGAATGGTCGCGCGCGAGAAGTACAGCGCCCGCCCTGCGAGGTCGGTGACGACCTTCACCGCATTGGGATTGTCCACGTCCTCAGGCGAACACGGTGTCTTCAACGTCCCGACTTGGATGTGACGATTTTCCATCAGCTGCAACAATGCCTCGAGATGTTCACGGCGAGCCAGGGGTTCATCGCCTTGCACATTGACATAAACCTCGGCCTGGATGGACTGCGCGACTTCGTGAACGCGCTCCGTGCCACTGCGGCGCTCCGGCGAGGTCATGCGACAGTTCCAGCCGTGCTGCCGGCAAACCGAAGCAATCTCCTCGGAGTCGGTGGCGACAATGACGTCCCGCAACTGGGAGCAGCTTCGCGCCGCGTGGTAAACGTGACCGAGCATAGGGCGGCCGCTGACGTCGCGAAGCACTTTGCGGGGCAACCGCGTCGAAGCAAGCCGTGCGGGAATAATGGCAATCGCGTCCACCAGAGTAGTTTCAAGGGCGGGCCGCAGAATGGCAAGCTGGGATTGCGGCCCTCGTTGTAATTGACCGCAACCAATTGCCAAAAATAGAATCAATAGCTCAGACAGATCGGTAGGGACTTTTTGCCTCTTTACGAATACCAATGTAAGAAATGCCACAGTCTGATGGAACGGATCCAGAAGTTCTCCGATCCGCTATTGACCGTCTGCCCGCATTGCGAGGGCGAACTGGAGCAACTGGTCTCTGCGGCGGCCGTCCGGTTTAAAGGCTCGGGATGGTATGCGACCGACTACGCCCACAAAGGCCCTGGCAATGCGGCCTCAGGTGGAAATGGCTCGTCTACCGGGTCTTCGACCGAAGGCAGCGGCGATAAGTCCTCCCCGGAGAGCAGCAAGCCGAGCCCGACGACAGAACCGAAGACCAGCGATGGGAAGTCCGGCAAGAAGTAGGCGGAAAGCGGCGAACACAGCTTTCGGTTATCCGTCACTGATGCGTGTGATACGCGTCTCATATCGGCGTGTTTGTGATGTTTTTTGGCGCATCCAGGCATTAGAATGGCCTCGGACGAACACTCGTTCACAGAGCGCGCCCCGCCAAATTCATAATGTCTTCTCTCACAGGAGGTATCGGTCATGCCGAAGAACGCTTTGACCATCACGGACCAACGCAACGATAAAACGTATGAAGCGCCGATCGAGTTGGAAACGATCCGCGCCATGGACCTGCGGAAGATCAAGACGGACCCCGAAGACTTCGGTTTGATGACCTACGATCCCGCGTTCATGAACACGGCTTCATGCAAAAGCAGTATCACCTTCATTGATGGCGACAAGGGAATCCTGCGTTATCGCGGCTACGATATCGAGTCCCTCGCCGAGAATTGCACGTACCTGCAAGTGGCGTACCTGCTGCTCTACGGTGAGCTGCCGACGCCCGAGCAGGACAAGCAGTGGACCTACGAGATCACCCACCACACCATGCTGCACGAGAGCACCAAGCACTTCATCGACGGATTCCGTTATGACGCGCACCCCATGGGGATTCTCGTGAGCACGCTGGCGGCGCTTTCGACGGTGTATCCCGAAGCCAAGAACGTGCACGATCCCGCCGTGCGGCAGAAACAGATCGTTCGCCTGGTCGCGAAAATGGCGACGCTGGCTGCTTATTCGTATCGTCACCGTCGCGGCCATCCCTACGTCCACCCGGACAACGATCTGAGCTACCCGGAAAACTTCATGAACATGCTGTGGAAGATGGTGGAGCCAAAGTATGTGGCCAGTCCGGTCATCGCCCGGGCGCTGGATATTTTGTTCATCCTCCACGCCGACCATGAGCAGAACTGCAGTTCGACCACGATGCGCGTGGTGGGGAGCGCTCAAGCCGACCCCTACCTCTCGATGGCGGCGGCCGCCTCGGCCCTCTCCGGCCCATTGCATGGCGGCGCCAATGAGGAAGTGCTGCGCATGCTGGATGAAATCGGCTCGGTAAAGAACATTCCCACTTACATCAAACGGGTGAAAGAAGGCGAACTCAAGCTGATGGGTTTCGGGCATAGGGTCTACAAGAACTACGACCCGCGCGCCCGTATCATCAAAGCGGTTGCCAACGAGGTGTTCGAGGTGACCGGCCGCAACGAAAGGCTCGACATCGCACTGGAACTCGAGCGAATCGCCCTGCAGGACGACTACTTCGTGCAGCGCAAGCTGTATCCCAACGTGGACTTCTACTCGGGAATCATCTACCAGGCCATGGGCTTCCAGCCGGACATGTTCACCGTGCTGTTCGCCATTCCGCGCGCCGCTGGCTGGCTGGCGCAGTGGAACGAGATGATTCAGGATCCGGAGCAGAAGATTGCGCGTCCCCGTCAGATCTACACCGGGGTCATGCATCGCAAGCTGGAGACGACTAAGGATGAGAAGTCGGCGGTGAAGGTCGGCTAAGCGTCGAGCATTCACGAACCACTTATGGGGCGGTCCTTCCGCCCCATTTTTCTTGGCAGGAGGTTTTGCTACGTCCGCTGCACCACCCGTTTCATGCTCTCGTCGAGCGATTCGCCAACTCATGAGTTGCGGCGAACTGGGCAACGTGTTTGAATTTGACCGACCGTAGTGCATCAGATTCCCGGGGGGCTGTCATGTTCAAAGGATTTCGCGAGTTCGTTCTGCGCGGCAATGTAGTGGACCTGGCTGTGGGCGTCGTAATCGGCGCGGCCTTTGGCACCGTCGTTAGCGCATTCGTCAAGGATCTGCTGACTCCAATCATCGCGGCCGTTGCCGGCAAGCCCGACTTCTCCGGCTTCTATTTCGAGTGGAACGGTGCGAAGTTTCTCTATGGCGATTTCCTGAACGCCATCATCTCGTTCCTGCTGATCGCCGCTGCGGTGTACTACTTTGTGGTGCTGCCGGTGAATTCGCTCATGAAGCGTTTCGAGACGCAGGCGCTTCCCGACAAGAAGAAGTGTCCCGAGTGCCAGAGCGACATTCCGATCGAAGCGCACAAATGCGCGTTTTGCACTTCGGTCGTCGCCTGACGGGCGCAAAGGCCCCGGCGGCGGGACGTTCTCCGAGGTGTCACGAGGTCAAGCTTCTGTCGTGGACTTGCTGCCGCTTCCACAGCGCGTAGCCGGACCCACGCACCGCAGAAGAACTCCCGGGAACGAGTATTCGCGTCTCGTTCACCGCGTTTTCGATCTTGTCTTTCAGCTTCGCCATAGGCCGGTAATGTTTACTGAGGCGTTACTAGTGAAAGCAGGATTGCGGTGGTCGTCAATGGAGTTGGGCGAAGGCCGCCAATGCCTACCTGAATACCTCCAACAAGCTACTGAATACAAGCGATTTACCTCGCTGGCAAGCCGTCGCCTGCAGCGCTGTTTTGTGCTACAATCAAAGAGTATTGTCAGGCTCCTAAATAGTTGAAAATTAAAGTGCTTAATGGTTATCGATGAGATAACCCTGCCCTGACGATTTCTGCGCAACACAGCAACGCCCTACGCGATACGCGTTGCTCATGAATGGAGCAGGATGGCCTCGAAAGATCTGCAAACCGCCGCCGTTGCGGCGCCTGAGAACGACAAAGTCAGCGACAAGCCAGCGAAGAATGGAAAGAACGGCACTCACGCCAATGGTGAGTACACCGCCGACTCGATCAAGGTCCTCGGCGGGATGGAAGCGGTGCGCAAACGCCCCGCGATGTACATCGGTTCGACTGGCGAGATGGGATTGCATCACCTCGTCTACGAAGTCGTGGACAACTCCGTGGACGAAGCCCTGGCCGGATTTGCCGACCGCGTTGACGTCACCATCCACATCGACAATTCCATCACCGTCGTGGACAACGGCCGCGGCATTCCGGTTGACGACATGGACATCGACGGCGAGCGGGTACCTGCGGCCCAGGTGGTGATGACCACGCTGCACGCCGGAGGAAAGTTCGACAGTTCGACCTACAAGGTTTCCGGCGGTTTGCACGGTGTCGGCGTCTCCTGCGTGAACGCGCTCAGTCACCAGCTCGATCTCGAGATCTGGCGCGACGGCTTTGTGTATGAGCAGAGCTACTCCAAGGGCGAGCCCATCACCAAGCTCAAGAAGGCCGGCACCACCAAGAAGCGCGGGACCCAGGTCAAGTTCCTGCCCGACCGCGAAATCTTCACAGTCACGGAATATAACTACGACACGCTGGCGCAGCGGTTGCGCGAGATGGCCTTCCTCAACAAGGGCCTGCTGATTACGCTGACCGACGAGCGCGCCACGGACGCCAAGACCGGCGAGCCGAAGACCACCGAATTTAAGTACAACGGCGGCATTGCCGAGTTCATCAAGCACCTGAACCGCGGCAAGAGCGTACTGCACGACAAGCCGATCTACATGGAAGTGGAGCGCGATGGCGTGGCCATGGAGATTGCGCTGCAGTACAACGACGGCTACTCCGAGACGGTGTTCAGCTTCGCCAATAACATCAACACGGTCGACGGTGGCTCGCACCTGTCCGGCTTCCGCACGTCGCTTACACGCACCATCAATTACGCTGGACAGCAGCTCGGTCTGTTCAAGGACGTGAAGGAGAACCTCACCGGCGACGACGTCCGCGAAGGACTGGTCGCGGTGGTCAGCGTGAAGCTGCCCCAGCCGCAGTTCGAAGGGCAGACCAAGGGCAAGCTGAATTCCGACATCGCCGGTATCGTGCAGGCGTTCGTCAACGAGCGCCTGGGCGGCTTCTTTGAACAGAACCCGCCGGTGGCCCGCAAGATCATCAACAAGGCGATTGAGGCCTCGCGCGCGCGTGAGGCAGCTCGCAAAGCGCGCGATCTGACACGCCGTAAGGGGGCGCTCGACGGCGGCGGCCTGCCGGGCAAGCTGGCTGACTGCTCCGAACGCCAGCCGGACCGCTGCGAAGTTTACCTGGTCGAGGGCGAGAGCGCCGGTGGCACAGCCAAGCAGGGCCGTGATCGCCGCTTCCAGGCCATCCTGCCGCTCAAGGGCAAGATCCTGAACGTGGAGAAGGCGCGCTACGACAAGATGCTGGGCCACGAGGAAATTCGCGCCATGATCACCGCGCTGGGCACCGGCATCGGCAAGGAAGACTTTGATGTCTCCAAGCTGCGCTACGGCAAGATCATCCTGATGACCGACGCCGACGTGGACGGCTCGCACATCCGCACGCTGCTGCTCACGTTCTTCTTCCGCCACATGCAGGAGCTCATCAAGCGCGGCAACGTGTACATCGCGCAGCCGCCGCTCTATCGCATCAAGAAAGGCAAGTTCGAGCAGTACATCAAGAACGATGCCGAGTTCGTGAAGGTGATGGTGAAGCGCGCCGCCGACGGCATCGTGGTGCGTTACGGCGAAGGTGCGGCCGCGCTGGAAGGCGCTCCGCTCACCAAGTTCATGACCACGCTCAACGACTTCATCGGCTTCTTCGACAAGGTGGACAAGCGCATTCGTGACGAGAAGATTACCGAGCTGCTGCCCAAGGCCGACTTGATGAAGCGCGCCGACTTCGAAGGCGACAGCAAGACTCCGCCGAAGAAGATCGTTGCGCTGGGCAAGGCACTAAGGGCCATCGCGAAAGAGCGCGGTATCAAGGAAGTGAAAGATCCGCGCTTCGAGGAAGAGCACAATCTCTGGGAGATTGCCTTCGTCAATTCCCAGGGCGCCGAGCATGTCATCAACTGGGCGCTCGCCTCCACGCCCGAGTTCCGCCAGATGATGTCGAAGTACAAGCAGGTGGAGCAGTACATGCAGCCACCGTACTTCATCGAGAGCGTGCAGAAGGAAGCTCCCAACAGCGGCAAGGAGGAGCTTAGCGACGCCGAGCGTGTTGACCAGGAAAAGGCCGAACAGAAGAGTCCCAAGACTTCCAAGCGTAAGACGGCGGCTACGGAAACCGTCGAAAAGAATTCGCCGCGTGAACTGTTCGACTACGTACTCAACGAGGGCCGCAAGGACTACGCCGTGCAGCGCTACAAAGGACTAGGCGAGATGAGCTCGCAGCAGCTCTGGGAGACCACCATGGATCCCGAGCGCCGCACCCTGCTCTCGGTGAAGCTGGAGGACTTGACCGAAACCGAGACCATCTTCTCCACGCTGATGGGCGAAGATGTCGAGGCGCGCCGCAAGTTCATCGAAGAGAACGCGCTGGATGTGAAGAACCTGGATATCTGAGTTCCTGAAATACTGCCACCGAGAGGACGCGCGAGCGTCCTCTTTACTTTGACCGTCAAGCTGTCACGGACTGGCGCCGCCGTGTTACAACAAAAGCTCATGTCCTTGCCCAGCCTCCGCTCGCGAATTGGTGTCCCGCAAATCGTTTCGCTCATTCTCTTACTGATTTTTGCGGCGCAATGTTTCTGGTTCTCAGCGCACATACCGCTGTCGGCCATGGAAGGCAGCTACATCGAGGCGGGAATGCTCCACATGGAGCGCCTGGCGACCGCCAGCTCCACCGAACGTTCGCCATTGGTGCCGCTGCTGGCCGGGCTGGCCGGACGGGTGAGTGGCGCCGAGAAGGACATCGGGCACCCGAACGACTACCGCTTCGTCATCCGTCTTCCCTTTCTGTTTGCCGGCTTACTTCTGGGCGCTTCGCTCTGGTACGTCGCGCGGCGGCTTTACGGCAATCTCGGCGGATACATCGCGCTCGGCCTGTATTGTTTTTCACCGATGATCGTCGGCTGTTCCAGTCGGGTTGGTCCCGACATCATCGCAGCCTGGGGCGCCTTCGGCCTCGTCTTTACCTCCATCGCCGTCGCCCATACGCTGTACGCGCCGCGCGAGGTCGTGCTGTGGAACTGGCGGCGCATCCTGCTGATGGGGCTGTCCATCGCCATCTGCGTTGGCTCACAGTTCTCACTGTGGCTTGTCCTAGTTCCCGCGCTGGGCTTCATGCTGTGGGTGGGACACGTGCGGCGCGGCGCGGTGGTCACGATATTTCTGGCGGCGTGCGCAGTCGGGACAATATTGCTTTGGGCGACCTACAGCTTCCGGCCGAAGGTCTTTGCCGACGCTCTGTTGCACGCTGACTGGCTGGAGATTTCCCGCACGCATCTTTCCTGGCGCGCGCTGGCGACATTGTTTGGCGAGTTCTTCCTGCAGAACGGGATTGGCCTTGTCCTCCTGCTGGCCGTGTCCGTGGTGACGTTCGTCGTGTGGAAGCACACGCGCTTCTTCGGCACGGCGGCGCCACTCATCGCGGGGACCATGCTGGTGGCGGCGGCGTTCCACGTGCAGTTCTCCGGGTTTACTTTCCTGCTGGTCGGACTGCCCTTCCTCATCCTCTTCATGGCCGGGGTCTCAGCCGACCTGCTAGAGAGCCGTTTCGCCCTGGCGGCCAATGCGGTCATCGGCGGCGTGCTCATCGCCAATGCCATGATCGACGTTTACGAGCTGCTGCACCTCACTTCGCGCAGCCGATAAGAACTTCCCCGCATCCAACGTGTTGTACTAGACTGAGGAAGTGATGCGGGGCGCGAGCCAATTCGTACGTCCCAGGGTGCATGGCAGTCGACTGCGCTTGGCGATGATGCTTGCCCTAGCATCGGCCGTCGTCGTACTCACGGCTTTGCCCTCCGCCGCCCAATGGCCAGGTCCTCCTGCCCGAACCACCGTCGGCGGACATTTCCTTGCGCCGCCTGCCAGCGTTACCTCGCTTAGCGGTCGTCACATGCCGCTGCCGGCGCCCAGTGTGACCTCCATTCCCAACTACTGGGGACAGAACTCCTACTACTCTCGCTATGACTATTACCGTGGACGCGGCAACGCCTACGGTTATGGCGG
>Ga0209048_10005671_pt1 | contig 11775 bp, 14 predicted proteins | sample FrelakmetCRP12CR_FD_187146 | JGI IMG/M metagenome (GOLD analysis project Ga0209048, IMG submission 187146) | Freshwater lake sediment microbial communities from the University of Notre Dame, USA, for methane emissions studies - CRP12 CR (SPAdes)... | ecosystem: Environmental > Aquatic >... | reverse complement strand
CCGCCAAGAACATTCGGAAGCGCGAGATCGCGATCGAACAATTATTGACCCATGCGAGTAATGTTATTGGTCTTACAATTCCGGCTATAAGATCGCTGATCATTGGGGGAGACTTCAATACCAATCACGATCAGGATATGTTTTCAACCGAGAATACGTTGAAGTCGCTACGGGATGCTGGATATCAATGCGGATTTGAAGGCCTCCCACTCAACGAACGAATTACACACCCCGGAAATCACGGATACCCCGATGCCACATTCGACTATTTATTCACTAAGTGTGTCCATCTAAAGTCAATAATCAGTCGGACTTCCGCTTCGGATCATTTTCCTGTAACCTTGGATCTCGTTCTGCCGCAATAACTGATTCATATTTACGGTCAAGCTAATCGCCTCCTTCTCGTTCTCCGTAACGAAACGCCACAAAGATTTTGCTGTCCTGAAGATGTGGAAAGCGTTCCCGCATATCAGCAATTTCACTTTTCAAGTCAGCTTCCGTCACTGTTTGCATAGGTCGCAGGAACTTTGGCTAAGTGGAGACCCAATCGTCACGATAGTACGGCCAATCATCCGCGGCCACTGATCGGGCCAGCAGGATTATCCCCGCCGCAATCACTTCGACCTTAGCCAGGCCGCGCATACCCGATAACGGTGTAGCGATTTCGGGTTAATCTGGCAACATCCATTGCCGTTTTTAGCGGGCAAATCGCCTATTCTCCGAAACCAAGTCTAAGTGGATTCGAACCCAATACTTGTGTCCCATGTTTCAATAGGTGTTGTCTATGAACAAACCACCGTTCGCCCATGAACAGCAGAAAGGCGCCCGAAACCCGATTGCCCAAAGTGCTTCTCGAACATCGTGGGAATTCCGTAGGCTTGGCACGGAACCATGCGTTTCTGGTAATCATTTAAAATCAAGGATTTCCGGTTGGATCGACGGCTCTTATGCGTCGAGGCGTGAGAATGAGAATACTATGAGACTGTTGAAATACTGGCATGGGTGCCTCCAGATCTTTAATCCCGCTCCCTGTAGCGGCGGTCGAAGGGACAGACAGGCGGACGATCCAGCGGTCACAGACCGCCGCTACAGGGAGAACGATCCGGCGGTCAGAGACCGCCGCTACAGCGGACAAGTGAACGAGCAGGACTAAAGACGAATACAAAGCGATTCGCCGGCGAATCCAGTATTTCAACAGTCTCCTACGCGAGCAATTCGTAGGAGAGAATGCTCAAGCAATAGATCGACGCGGTTTCAACGCGAAGGACAATCGGACCTAGCGTGATTGGCCTGCAACCCTTGCTCCGAGCAAGCGAAAGCTCCGCGGGCGTGAAGTCACCTTCCGGACCGACCAGCATCAACACACTGGCGGGTCGATCGCCATTCTTATCCACTGAAAACTGCCGGAGAATTTCCTTGAGATGCAACGCATCGGACTGCAGCGAACCGATCAATTGTAAATCGAAATGGCGAGGAGTCTGAAAAACTCGCGCGAGCGTCCGCGGTGTTCGCACCTGCGGCAGCCAGTTCTGGCCACATTGTTTGGCAGCTTCAATTGCGACGTTCTGCCACTTGGCCTGCTTTGAGGCAGCGTTCTCTTCATCCAGACGGACCACCGTGCGATCGGAAAGAATCGGAGCGATTTCCGCCGCGCCGATCTCCACAGCTTTCTGCACGATCAGATCCATGTTTTTCCCTTTGGGAATTGCCTGGCCAAGCGTAATGCGACAGCGAAGCGGCGGCGTTTGCGCATCGTGTAATTTGCGGAGATGAACCGCCGCCGTGTCGCTGGAAACGATCTCGGCTGTGATCTCGCCTCCGCGCCCATTGAAAAGAACAATCTTGTCCGGCGGACCGAGACGCAAAACGTTCCGGCAATGATGCGCCTCCGAACCTCTCAAGACGAGGTCATCGGGACGCCAATCTTCCGGCGCGAGGTAGAAGCGATGCATGGGAAAAAGTGTTCAGGCCCGCCTTCGGACGGACTCGCCGGGGCGAGTTTCAGGCGTGCAATTGAGACGCTGACCTCTGAAATGTGATCACCTGAAGAATTCTTTCGCGCGATCGAAGAAGCTCTTGCGCAGCGGCGTATTTTCGTCGCCGCAGAGAGCGGAAAACTCTTCCAGCTTCTGGCGTTGCTCGCTGTTCAAGCGACTCGGCACCTCGACCAGGAGACGGGCGAGGAGATCGCCCCGATCCCGCGCATTGACGTTGATGATGCCTTTGCCCCGCAGCTTGAACACCTGGCCGCTCTGAGTTCCCGCCGGCACCTTGAGATTCGCTTTCCCTTCAAGCGTCGGCACCGCAATCTCGCCACCAAGCGCGGCCAGGGTAAAGGCGATTGGCACTTCGCAGTAAAGATTGTCTTCCTCGCGCTGGAAGATCGCGTGCTCCTTAATGTGGATAACGACATACAGGTCTCCGGCCGGTCCGCCCCGGATCCCAGCCTCTCCGTTGCCGGACGTGCGGAGACGCGAGCCATCGGAAATTCCGGCTGGGACCTTGAGTTTAATGCGGCTGGCGTTCTCAACGCGTCCTTCCCCATCACAAACACGACACGGCTTCTCGATGATCTGCCCCACGCCTCGACAGCGAGGACAGGTTTGGGAAACCTGAAAGAATCCACGCGAGCTAATGACCTGGCCGCGGCCGCCGCAAGTGGGACAATTGATCGTGCGCGAGCCGGACGCCGCGCCCTTACCGTTACACTTACCGCAGGTATCGAGCTTGCGAACTTCGATCTCCTTCTCCACACCGAAAGCGGCTTCTTCGAGAGCAATCTGCATGTCGTAGCGCAGATCGGAGCCGCGCTGGCGTCCCTCACGATCAGTCGTCGCGCCTCCACCAAAGAAGGTTTCGAAAATCCCGCCGGCCCCGCCGCCGCCGCCGAACACCTCCCGAAAAATGTCGAACGGATCGTGAAAACCACCGCCGCGCCCGGCCGTGCCTTGAGCAAAGGCGGCGTGACCGAAACGGTCGTAGGCCGCGCGCTTGTCGGCATCCATCAGCACGTCATACGCTTCGCCAAGTTCCTTGAATTTCTCTTCGGCGTGCGGATCATCCGGATTCTTGTCCGGATGAAATTTGACCGCGAGCTTGCGATAAGCACGCTTCACTTCTTCCTCCGATGCGTCTTTTGCGACCGTCAGGACTTCGTAATAATCGCGCTTCTTCGTTGGCATGGCTAAATCTCGCTCTCGGAAACTGTGAGCGGACCGGGAAGAATCCTGCTCGTTCCCACGCTCGTCCTCGTCCTCGTTCCCACGCTCGTGCTCGCGCTCGGACGCGCAGCAGCCTGGTGGAGTAAAGTCAGATCGATCACGAGCAGGAGCACGATGACGAATTGATCACTTCGCAGCGCCACTCGCGACCACAACGCTCGACGGCCGAAGAAGCCGATCCTTCATCCGGTAGCCACGGCGCGTCTGACGGATGACGATTCCTTCAGAAAATTTCTCGCAGGCTTCACGAGCAATCGCTTCGTGCAGGTTCGGATCAAATTTCTGACCGGTCGCATCGATCGGTTGAACCCCCTGTTCGGTCAGAAAATCCATCAATTGTCTCAGGACCATGCTCATGCCGGAAAACACCGGAGACTTCTCGCCTTCACCTCGCGCGGCTTCGAGACCGAGCTCGAAATTATCCACGATGGGAATAAGCCGCTCCAGGAGCGCGCTGTTCGCGTATTTGATCGCCGCCTCTTTCTCGCGCGAGGCGCGTTTCTTGTAGTTTTCGAAATCGGCCTGGCTCCGCAACGCCAGATCGCGAAAGCGGTCGAGATCCGCCTGCAACCTTTCGTCTTCGTCTGGATCGGGCGACGCCGGCTGGACCCCGGGATTGGCTGGCTCGGGTTGGTCACTCTCCGGGGATGATTCCGTTATGGGGACTCGTTTCATGTCTTGCGAATAGCAATCAAAGTGATGTCGTCATTTTGCGGTTGTGCTCCAACGAAGCTCCGCAGTTCGTCGATCAAACGTGTAATCATGGCCGGTGCGCCACTCGGCGCACTTTCGCGAACGCATTTGACCATGCGGTCAAAGCCAAACTCATCTCCGTTTGCGTCGAGCGCCTCGGTCACTCCATCCGTGTAGAGAAGCAGGCAATCGTCGCGTTCCAACGAGAGGGCAAAGTCGCTGGTTATCCTATCGAACACGCTCCCACTGTCAATCCCGACGACCATTCCCGGGGGCTTTACCGCGGTCACCGTTTCGGTCGCGCGCTGGTAAAGAAGCGGCGCGTCATGTCCGGCGCGGGAGAGCACCATGGTGCTGCGCGCGTGATCCAGAATCACATAGGCCATACTGATAAACATGTCTTCCTTGATGTCTGGATAGATCTGCCGGTTCACTTTTTGCAGAACCTGGGCCGGCGAAGAATTGCCCGTCGCCTGACTGCGCAAGACACTGCGGCAGATGGCCATGATGATCGAGGCCGGCACGCCCTTTCCCGAGACATCGGCGATAGCCACGCCGAGCCGATCCTCATCCACTTTGATATAATCGAAATAATCGCCACTGACATGCCGTGCGGGAATGTTGATGCCACTGATCTCAAAGCCCGGGACGACCGGCGCTTCGCTCGGGAGCAGGATGCGCTGGATATCACGCGCGATCTCGAGATCGTGATCGAGACGCTTCTTTTCGTTCGCTTCCGAATAGATGATGGCGTTGTAAAGCGCGAAGGCCGATTGCTCGGCGATCGATTTGAAGACAACGAAATCGCTCGACGTAAAAGGCGGGCTGGCCGAACCGTTGCCAAGGGCCAGCACGCCCATGTTTTGTTTTCCGTAAAGCAGCGGCGTGACCATGAGCGAGGTAACCCCGAGAGAGGTGCCACGCGCGGCGGCCAACTCGGGGGCACTGGCCAGATCCGTCAGGCAGACGGGCTCACGGGTCTGCCAGACCCGGCCAATGATCCCCTCGCCCGGAGGAACGGTATTCAGCCGCAGATAACTCTCCAGGGCCGATGGTGCTGTCGCGGCTTTTTCCAGAACGTCCACCGGCACATTGACGAAAGGCGGACAACCTTTTGAAATATAGGCGGGCGCCAGCTTTCCTCCGGCGCGTTCCATCATGTAGAGCGCGCCTCCGTGCGCGTCGAGAATTCGGGTCGCCCCTTCAACAATCAGACGGTGCAAATCCGCTGCCCGGATGGTTTCAGTAAACGCCTCCCCCAGGCCGTGCAGGAAATCGAAGACCAGCGTCTCCTCGATTTGAATTTCTTCTTTGGAGCGCTCGAGCTGGCGGACCCGTTTTCGTTGCTGCAGCCAGGTCAGCAGCCAACCCGCGAGACACGCAACCAACAGCGCAAGAAGAATGATTGGCCACATGCGCCGAAGGCTGGATTAATTCGGCGTCGTCTCGTGGTGGAGATCTTGTCTTAGATAATCGAGAACGTCTTTGAACTGGGAGCGATTTTGCGGCGCGGCGTCGCACAAGGCCTGGTGCGCGTCCAGCATCTGCCTGGACGTCTCTCGCTTTTTTTCCTCGGGCGATTCGGTGGCCGGTTCGTGCTGGAGTAATTCGCATTGCGGCGACACCTCCCCGTTCGCATGGATGCTGAAGATCTGGTCGAGACCCAGCCCGCTCAGGAGGCTGCGACTGCGTTCACCACAATGGACCACGTGAAGATGTCCGTGCCCCAGTTCTTTCAGACGCAAGGCGACGCCGGCCATGGTCCCCATAAACGTAGAATCCATCATCGCGCATTTTTCCAAATCGACGACGAATTCGCGATAGCCGCGATTTACCATCTCACGGGTGAATTCCTTTAGGTTGCCGCTATTGAGGAAGGTCCCCTTGCCCTCAACTTTCACCCAAACGGCATCGCCGTTTACTCCGACTTGAATTGACGACTGCACTGAGTGAGAAAATATAAGGTTGCGCTCCCTGGTGTCAAACCAACTGCATCTTCGGCGGAATCAAACGAAGTCTGGCCCACATCTTCCGGCCGGGCCGGTTTATTCCCACAAGTAGGAACGGTTTTCGGCCACGATATGCCCATTCTCGATCAGCAAACAACGCCACGAGATCACGCGGCCATCATTAAGATAATCATCGCCAATCACCGTAAACTCCGTCTTGTGAGTACCCTTGGCCTCGGCGTAGATCACCTCGCGGGCCTGAACAAAAGAGCGAAGCTTTTCCTGCCGGTACTCCAATCGCACCGTCACCTTCGCCGGCCGTTTCGCTCGCCAGAAGAAATCGAAATAGTTGCCAAACCTCTGGCGTTGATCCGCCGCGGTAATTGCGCCGTACATTCGATAGGTGCGCTCGAAATTCATCGATGCCTCCGCAATCCCCGGATTGCGCGCGGAGGTGGACAACGCCGACGACCTGCGTGCCTTGGGCGCGACCTCGCTGAGTAAGAAGAGCTTTGTTTTCCGGAACTGAAAATCGTCGTTCAAGGCGACGGGCAAGGGGTCAACCCTGGATAACAGCTTTGGCGCATCTACCGCCAGGGCCGTGTTGGCCAGAACGGCTGCCAAAAGAGAAATCGTCGCAACCTTCATTGGCATCACGGAAAGGGAACCGTGACGCGCTGTCAATGCAACCCCGAGATGGCAACGTCGTTCTGGCCAGGGTGAGGGCAAAGCTGCTAAAAGCGCATTGTGGGCTCGACGCGGAAGAGCTGGCAGAAGAAACTGGCCGGCGACCAGGGCCTTCCCAAGGTGTGCGCCATCAAGCGCGAATCTCCGATCAACGTCCCGGCGATGCGGCCGCCGGCGTGGCCGTTGAGACGGGCGTCACAATCACCTCTTCGATCCGATCGCGTCGAACTTTTTGGACGTTCGCGTAAATCGCCACCAGGGCGAGTCCAAGGAAAATGACAATCATCAAGCGCACGCCCGTGCGAGGAGCGCGATTTGGATCGATGTCATTCTGCTGTTCAGTCGATTCCACGTCCCAGCGTCCGCTGGCGGGGACTCCTGCGCAAGACAGTCAATCAAGTGAAAGCGCCGCGATCGCGTCCATGACGCGTTGGCTTAGACGGAGGTAAAGATCCTTGCCGGGCGGCTGGAGATCGGCGGCGGTAAAGTGGATTGGTTCGCCCACCAGGATAGTGATGGGACACAAATGCACTCTTCTACTCCCACGGGGCAACGCTTCGCGAGCACCGAAAATCCTCATCGGCACCACCGGCGCAAGCGTCTTGGCAATCACGAACCCCAGCCCGGGCAACGCCGATCGCAAGGATCCATCGCGCGTCCGCTCACCCTCGGGAAAAACCAGGGTTCCCTCCCCGGCTTTGAGGATCCGAATCAGTGCTTTCAGAGCGCTGCGGTCGTTCCCTTCCTGATCGATGGGAATCACATTCAGTTTCGGCAAGAGCCAGCCAAAGAAAGGTCCCGTCAAGAGTGTTTTCCGCGCCAGATAAAAGATCGCGCGATCGCAGACGCTGCCAAGGAGCGGTGGGTCGAGATAACTCTCGTGGTTCGACGCCAGGATCACCGGACCGTCATTGATCATCCGCTCGTGATGAACAACGCGCAGCCGGAAACAAATCCGGCCAACAAGTTTGACCGCGTGATAGACGAACCAGTAGTAAGGATTCACAAAAAACCGGCGATTGAACGACCTGGTAAATTAACGAATGAAGGCCCGCGAGTTCATTCGCCCGGGATGACCATCCCTTTCATTTTCAACTGGCCGATAATTTCGCTGACTACTTCCTCGATGGTCAGATTGGAGCTATCGACGACCTGCGCGTCCCGGGCGATGGTTAGCGGGGAAGTTCCCCGGGAGGAGTCAGCGCGATCGCGAGCCGCAATCTGGTCTCGCTGGCCTTGCGCAATTCGCCGGCGCCAACGGATCTCGGGCGAAGCGTCGATGTAGTACTTGTAGGGAGTATCGGGAAAAACGACCGAGCCAATATCCCGGCCTTCCATGACAACGTCGCGGTCGCTCGCATAGGCGCGCATCTTGGCGACAAGGATTTCGCGAATCCGCGGGAAACTGCTCACGAGAGAAACTTCGTCGTTCACCCGATCGTCATGAAGATAGGCCGCGGGATCGACCCGATTGATCAGGATTCTGGCACCGTTTTCCGCGGGATCGCAATCGATGCGGGAATTCTCCAACAGGTGCGTCACGGCGCCTTCGTCACCAGGAGAGATTGCCTTCTGCAAGACATGCCAGGTCACGGCGCGATACATCGCTCCGGAATTCAGGTAATCGAAACCAATCTGTTTCGCGACCTTCCGCGACACGGTGCTCTTGCCAGACGCGGCCGGCCCATCAATCGCCACGACTCGATGAACAGCCGGGATATTCACGGAGAGAAGAGGGACCTCCCAACCCGGGGGCTTGCCGGAAAACCTTCCACCTTCGCGATGCAAGCGATCTGCTTGCCAGCCTTCATTCTTCGTCCGGTTTGGAGTGGGTCAGTGAGCTGATTACAGGCGTCGTCAGGCGGGTCCGCTTTGAACTCACGAATTCGTCCAGGGCCTTTTCGAATCCCGGATAAGATTCACGGACACACTCTACGTCCTGGATGATTGTTTCGCCGTCCGCAAACATTCCGGCGACCGCAAAAGCCATGGCAATGCGATGGTCGCCGAAGCTCGACAGGCGTGCGCCGCGAAGCTCCGCCCGCCCATGAATCTCAAGCCCGTCACTCAGCTCGACGACTTGGACTCCCATCGCACGCAGATTGTGCGCGATCGCGGCGATGCGATCCGTCTCCTTCACTCGCAATTCCAGCGCATGACGAATAATCGTCGTGCCACTGGCCAGGGCGCCGGCCACGGCGAGAATGGGCAATTCATCTATGAGCTGGGGGATCTCCTTGCCCTGAATGACCGTGCCCTTGAGCGGCGCGCCAGTCACTTCCACAGTTCCGCGCGGCTCGATTTGATCGACATCCTCAATCGCCTCACGGACCTGGGCTCCCATTCGGATGAGCACGCCGAGTAACGCCGTGCGAGTGTCGTTCAAGCCAGTGCGGCGTACCAGCAAATGACCACCCGGCTGTGCGCCCGCGGCCACGAGCCAAAACGCAGCCGAAGAAATGTCGCCGGGAATCTGGAAGTCGCGCGATTCCGGTACCTGATCGCCGAAAATAGTCAGGGTACCATCCTCGTCGCGAGCGATGCGGACCAGGAAATAATGGAGCATGAGTTCCGTGTGATTTCGGCTCAGCGCAGGCTCGTGCACCGTGGTTTTCCCTTTCGCGAAAAGGCCGGCCAGAAGGAGTGCGCTTTTTACCTGCGCGCTGGCCACGGGCAAGTCGTGCCGGGCACCCTTGAGCTTGACGCCATGGATTTTCACCGGCGCCGTTTCGTTCGGTCCCTCGGCCACAATATTCGCGCCCATTTTACGAAGGGGGACGATGACCCGATCCATCGGACGAAGGGCGAGGGTGGGACCTCCGACCAAACGGCTGTCGAAATTCTGGCCGGCGAGCAAACCGGCCAGCAAACGCATGGTCGTCGCGGAGTTCCCACAGTCAATTTCGCTGGCTGGCGCCGTCAGGACCCTTTTCTTTCCGTGCACGACCAGCATGTCCGGTTCTGGATGCTCGATCTTGATTCCGAGTAGCCGAAGGGCCTGCACCGTTTTCATGCAATCGTCGCTCGGGAGGAATCCGCGCAGGACGCAGGCACCATTCGAAAGCGCGGCGATAATGACGGCCCGGTGAGAGATGCTCTTGTCTCCCGGGACGGTCATTTCCGCCTCGATTCGCGGCGCCCTTTTGATGCGGAATTCCATACGGCTTCTATTGTTTCGATCCAGCGTAAGCCTCGACGATGCTGCCGGGGCCGCGCGCGACGCTCAGCATCGGATAATCAGCGGTCTTGTCCAGTCGTGCCACGAGCCTCGTCCCCACAACTATCAGCGATTCGCTTCGAGGGCCATGAACGGGCCGAAGCCGGCTCAAGGGACGAGAAAAATCTTGTTCGTGTATGGGTCCTTGACTTCGGTTCCGGGAGGAAACCCCCGGACATCCACGTAGCCTTGATTAGGCGCGAATGGACTCGTGACAAAGCCAGGTTTATTGGGCACGGGAATTCCGTAGGGGATGTCGCCCTTGCTTTGTTTTGGCGGCACGGTCACCGCAGTCTGCGGCGGGGCTTCTGCATTCTCATTTGACGGCGGGGTCGGGCCGTTTGCATAAGGCTGTGGCGGCGGCGGGTATTCGCTCTGCGAAGGCGGGGTCGGGTACTTTGATGGATGATGTCGCGTCGAGCGAACCGGCGGTTCGTCCTCGCAAGCTGAGAAGAGGAACGCACCTAAAAAGAGAAGCGAGAGCGACAGTTTCATAAGTTGATTTCGACGATAGGGTATCCGTTGTAATTCATTGTTCGCTGGCTGACAATCGCTTATTAGCCGGATCGCATCAAGGTTTGGCCCGGATTCATCAATCTTGCTGATCTCATCGCCTTTTTCACAAGCGGAAAATACAATTTCGCAGCCCCCTGCATTTGAAGCACCCGACAAGACGGGCCCGAAATCGAGCGACTTTATTCTGGTGGCGGACGACGACGCGACAGGCCGAAAACCGCTCCTGCGCATTCTCTCAAGCCCCGGGCGCTCTTGCACCCCGGGGCCCGATGGAATCGAGGCTCTGGCAGCGCTCCACAAGAAACCGCCCTCGCTCCTGCTTCTGGATTTCGACGTGCCGGGCATGGCCGCGGTGGCCGGGCGACGCTCAAATTGACCAAAGAAAATCTTTTCGATTCGCTAAGATTAATATTGCCCTCCCACGAGTGAAGGATTAATCAGCCTCTATGCCGAAACCCAAAAAGACTGCTTCAAAACGTAAACCGAACGCCGCCTTCATGAAACCGGTGCAGCCCGACGAAAAACTTTCAGCGATCGTTGGCTCCAAACCGCTCCCCCGTTCCGAGCTCACCAAAAAGCTTTGGGACTACATCAAGAAGCACGGTTGCCAGGATAAGAAAAAGCGCACCATGATCAATGCGGACGACTCGCTCAAACCGGTCTTCAACGGCAAGAGCCAGGTCAGCATGTTCGAGATGACCAAACTCGTCTCAGGACACATCAAGAAATAAATCTTTCCATCGGTTTTTTAGCCCGGCGTTCTGCGCCGGGCTAGCTTTGTACAGGCCGGGCTGCTTGCTATGCCGGGACATCTGCGGAAAGTTGCGGGTGTGACCATCCGTCGATCTGCCCTCCTCGTTTTGGCTGCAGTTATCTGCGTCGCGCTCTCGGGATGCGGACGCCAGTCGGAATCGACCGATGTCCCGGTCACCGAATCCAAGCCGCCGGCTCCCGCTGGCAGGCCAGGTTGGATCACCAGTTATGAACAGGGGCAGCAGGAGGCGCAGGCCGGCAATAAACTCATGCTGGTCGATTTCACGGGCTCGGATTGGTGCGGATGGTGCAAGTTGCTCGACCAGGAGGTTTTTTCACAACCCGAGTTCAAGGAATACGCGAGCAAGAATCTGGTGCTCGTGGAAGTTGATTTCCCGAAGAGGAAGCGGCTACCCGACGAGATGAAGACGCGAAACATGCAGCTCGCTTACCGTTATCAAGTTCAGGGGTTTCCGACGATTGTTCTGGTCAACGGCGACGGCCAGAAAGTCGGCGAGCTCGGCTATGTGGCAGGCGGTCCGGCCGCTTTCATCGCCCAGCTCGAAAAAATTCGTAAAGGCTAAGAGACTGTTGAAATACTGGAATGGGTCGCGCGTAGAGGCAGAAGGGCGGATGGCAAGAAGCGAATGAGGCGCATCCCCGCAGGGGGCTGGAACGAACGAGCGACGCCGCCAGCTGCCCTTCTGCCTCGCGCCCTCGAGGGTTGCGTTGATTTTGG
>Ga0209048_10005670_pt1 | contig 11775 bp, 11 predicted proteins | sample FrelakmetCRP12CR_FD_187146 | JGI IMG/M metagenome (GOLD analysis project Ga0209048, IMG submission 187146) | Freshwater lake sediment microbial communities from the University of Notre Dame, USA, for methane emissions studies - CRP12 CR (SPAdes)... | ecosystem: Environmental > Aquatic >... | reverse complement strand
CAATGTTGCCCTGATCGGATGGTGCCGGTATATGACACTTTCCTGTCGTCGGAAATACCATTTTATTCTCTGGAATGTGAGCCAGTCAAGTTTCATGGCCAACGTGGCGTGGAACCTGAATTCATCAGCAGAATCCAGATCGTAGTTCCGTAATGAGCAATACGGAAAGAGTGCCCGGGATAGCTGATACCGGAATTGTTTCAGGTTCTCATCGGGGGTAATAGTGATAAAAACAACCCTCGAACCGTCAAAAAAACCGTACCCTCCAACCTCATATTCTGGAATCTCCTTCTGGTTCGTACATATTCTTGTGAAATCTTTCACCAGTTTTTGTTCATCGGTGGTCGAAAAAGGCCCGGCCAGGGTTATATGCGGGATAACCCGTTTGTTCCCGAGATTAAATTTCTCCGCCAGATGATTGCTTAAATTACGAATCTGGTTCTTCACTGACCCCATCATGCGGATATCTATCAGATAGTGGGTCATTTCTCACCCCCTGGTTCTACTACCGATCTCCTGCTTCATGCCTGTCTTGCGAGGACCGCAGGTATTCCAAAAAATTTCCCGTACCGGGTGACCTCTGATTCCACAGCCTCCAGCTCATCATTGTCCAGTCTCCGGAACGGATTCAGGTGGATCCCGATCGTTTTTTTCTTCAAAGCCCTTTTCCACGTTCCTGCCACCTTCCCGTTTATGACGATAACTGCTGTCAGGGCGTTTCCCCGGGAAATCATCCTTTCAATGTCCCGTGCTTTACTGATATCGCGTCTGTCTTTATAGGCAATCGTGTATTCGTCATAGATTGACAATAAAAATGCTGAGGGGGAATCCCGTGCCGTCATCTCCGCAGGAGGGGGGTAAAAATAAGTTCTCCCGTCGAGTGTTGCCTGCTCCAGCCCGGATTTGATACCATCGAGGGCGTATCCAGCCTCTTTTTCGGTAATTCCCGACCACCAGGAGAAGTCCTTGAGCTGGGCAGGCCCGTGACTGGTAAAATATCTGCGTGCGAGCCTGTCAAGGGCTTTTTCCCGACTAAGCTGTATCGACCCTCCCACGCGTTCTTCCAAAAGGGCATAGGTAAATTGTTTACCACGCTGCGGTCCGCTGCAGATCAATCCATCCAGCTCCGCCCGCATAATAATATGAGCCAGGTGCTGGACATCGGTACTGATACCTATGTTCGCCAGGACCATCTTCAACTCCAGCCGGGTGAGATAGGTGTGACTGTCTAATGCTCTGACAATCGCGGCATTGCTCTTTTCAAACAACGCGTCATCAAGCCCGAGCTTCCGGTTCGAACTTGCAAGGAATGATTTTACTCGCGGTGCCGTCAGCTCGAGCATCCATCGGATATCTTCCGGCATGATAAAATGCCAGGTGGGACGCATGACATGAGTGCGAAGGATGGTACCGTTGTTAAAGGCTTTTTCAATATCTACATTGTTTGAATTTTTCACACGAAGCCCGAGCGCCCATTTTGCGGCAGCGAAATCCTGTGCCTGAACAGCACCTAAGTGGGTCACTGCGTCACCCGCATTGTTAAAAGGAGAATGGCTTAAACCCGTGTTACGAAGACGGCAGTTGAGAAGTTCTGAATCGTTCATTTTTCACCCTCCATATCCCTCAACCGAATGTCTCTGCACGGGACAACATCCTTGCCGGACTATAAGCACTTCCAAATCTTTGTATTTTGCCTCTTGAGGTGGTACAGTCAGGTCACGCTGGCTCTTCGGATGTTTCCACAAAAAATGAATCCCCTCATTAATTCAGCATCGGCCCTTGCAGCCGTATTTGATAGGCCCGGTTATCGTGTGGGACAAATCGCAAATCTGTTTTTTTACCTGCTGCCAGAATAAAAAGTTTTTATTATCTCTTCACCTATTGAGGATTCGTGAATGTCTGATGTCAGCAATTGTCCATTTTGACGTACCCACAGAAGATGTTGAGAGAGCGAAGAAATTTTATTCTGCACTTTTCGGATGGAAATTCGAATCTTTTCCTGACATGCAGTACTACCTCTTTACCACAACAAACCTGGATGGATCCCCCGGGGTCGGGGGCGGTATGGGAAAGCGGATGGAGCCCTCGCAGCGTATGATGAATTATTTTGGGGTGCCTTCCATTGACGCCGCAATGAAGCAGGTTACAAGCCTCGGGGGAAAGGTCCTTTCGGAAAAGATGGCAGTGCCCGGCATGGGTTTTTTAGCCAACTGCATGGATACCGAAGGTAACTTGTTCGGGCTCTGGGAAGAAAATCCTCAAGCCATATAAGAGATGGGGAAGAGTATCATGAAGACCATTATCTATTATTTTACCGGCACCGGCAACTCTCTTGCCATGGCAAAAAAGATGGCAGCAGTCCTGGGAGACTGCGAGCTCGTTCCAGTTGCATCGCTGCAGAACACAACCGGGGACATAACCCCCATGGCTGACCGGGTTGGCATACTATGTCCGGTATATTTTACCGGTCTGCCGCTGATGGTGGCTTCGTTTGCCGGGCGTCTCGACCTTTCGCGTTCACCGTACACGTTCTCCGCAGTCACCTTTGGCGGTTCCGGAGCGTCGGCCGCATTGCACCAGCTCGACAACATTCTTAAGATGCGGCAGGGCCGCGGACTGGATGCGGGCTTTATGGTAAAAATGCCCGGCAATTACATCCTGATGTACAGCTCTCCTGCAGGAAAAAAGCAGGAAGCACTCCTTGCTATGGCCGATAAGCAGATCGCGGATATTGCGGGTTTCGTCAACCGGTGTGAGACACTGAAGTTGCCCTCTTCTCTTCCTGCACGGCTGGTGCATATCCTGATGTACCCCCGTTTTGCATCACACGTCCATGATGACGACAAAAAATTTTCTGTCAATGACAACTGCACGTCATGTGGGATTTGTGCAGCCATCTGCCCCGCAAAAAACATCGAACTGGTAGAAGGAAAACCCCTGTGGAAACATCGCTGTGAACTCTGCTGCGGGTGTATCCACCTTTGCCCGGCCGGGGCTATCCAGGCCGGTTCCCATACCGCATCCCGACAGCGGTACCGGAACCCTTCAGTCAGCATAGAGGAACTCAAAGAGCTGCGGGGAACCAGACCGTAAAGACAATCATCTGGTATTGTACCGGCACCGACAACTCTCCTGCCCGCTGCAAGAAAGATTGCCACAGTCCTTCCGGACTAACGAGCCCGGACCGATAGAACATAACCGGGGGTTATCCTCCGGACTTCTGACCCTGTCAGGATTGCCTCTCCCAACCTGACCGTTAAACGAACGCCAAGCTAAAAGGGTCTGTTAGCGCATTTTTCGGAGCCCGTATTATGCCGAATCCAGCCAAACTGGGCGCGATATGTGTTTTTTCGAAAATAATAAGCTCTGTTTTTTGCGAATTTCACATTTTTTGGAGGCCAGGACCATTTCAAGGGGAAGAATCTCCGATGGAGAAGTGAATTGAGCAGAGTACAGGTCTCCCAAGTTCTAGGACCGGAATGTTCGATCCCAAAAACAGGGGTTCCTTTCCCTTTGACCGTGCTACCTCCACAACCCCCCTCAGTTTCGCCTCCCATTAGCGTCCATTAGTGTACATTTTCCTGCCCTTTAAATGCGTATTTTGACTGGAAAACGATGAATTACGCTCTGTTCAAAAACATGTGCCGGAATTCGCGGTTTTGTGCAACCTGTACCGGGAATCCACCCCCCGTTTGGGCAAACCGGGCACATACAAGGCCTGGATTGGGGGGTGTGAGATGAGGTCTCTCAGGGCGTGGTGATACGACGGAGATAGGGTAGAGACGAAACCCCTCTTTCCCTTCCCCATCGGCCCGGTACCAGCCCCCCACCACAGCCGGTCCGGGCGGAATGGAGGACCTGGTACTATTTCGATCTGGTGAATAGTCAATTCCCAAGAGCTCACAATCCTTATCTGTTTCGTTGACGAAATTTCCGGGTGGTTTCAATGCAGAGTCAGCATTTTCCTCTCAACACCCTGTTCAAGCCATCGCCTTCGATGAAGATATGGTTCCGGGGTGGGGCATCGCGCTCATTATCGGTTTCGTCCTGCTCTTTTCCTACGCGCCAATAGCTCTGTTCTCTGATATGCCGGCAGTGTTCTCGGTTGTTATCCTTTGGGGAACGATCCTCCTCTTTGTTTTGCTCTGGTACTGGGTCGGCCTCTATTACGACAGCATGTGGTACGAGCTCCGCGAGGACGAGATCAACTGGAAACGGGGCGTCTGGTTCCGGACAACCGGGATCGTTCCGTATAACCGGATCACCAATCTTGACGTCCGGCAGGGGCCGTTTATGCGGTATCTCGGGATCTCGAGCCTTGCTATCCAGACCGCGGGTTACTCCGGGCAGGCCGTGCCGGAGATTCGTATTGAGGCTATCGAGCACGCAGAAGAGCTCCGGGAATGCATCCGGTTGATGGTCCATGGTTCCCCGGTACATGACGACGGGACCGGGAGCAGTACCCTTCCATCCACCAGCGGCTCTCCTGTCGACCAGCAAATCCTCGGTGAGCTGAAAAGCATCCGGTCTCTCCTGGAGAAACACTGAAATTTGCGTTTTCCGGCAATGCACTATGCCCAAGAAAAATTCATAAGTGATGATACCTTCAAAAAACCTTTTATAAAAAACCTTTAACCATTCAGCGCACGTGTAAGAGTGTAGTGATACTCTTGGAACGACAGTCCGTCAAGTCCGTTATTCTGCGCTCTGTGGGATATGATGACAGCACAAAAATCCTGGAGATAGAATTTCACTCAGGACTTGTTTACCAGTATTCAGGGGTTCCTTTAAAAGTCTACAAGGATCTCATGCGTTCCGGTGAGATTGGAAAATACTTTTCCGAAAAAGTCAGGACCCGGTTCCGGACAAAACAGGTTGTCGTATAAATCGCACCTCTCGAAATTCTCGAACCTCAGCAGCCGGTTTTAACGGGAAATGCCGGGTTTTAAAAAATCATATCAGAAAAATGTATTGACTCCCGTGACCCTTGGGCGATTATAGTAACCTGAGCCCCCTCGTATGATCTTCCTAGGCAGAGCCCTGCTCCCCCACACCGTACCGCCGGGGCGCCCTCACCGGTACCGGCCTCCGGTTGCACGGTCACGCGAGGATCCTTCCAGCGCGGACAGTGTTTTATGGTAAAAATTAATCCGAAATACATATCATACGAAAAGAGAGAGTCTGGGGAGTCGGAAAGTAGTACGCTTACCTGAGCCTGCAGTACCCGCAACCTGTCACATGAGGATCATGAAATGAGGAATTTTTTTTTTAGAAATCTTTCAGTAACAGTCCTTTTTCTCCTGGTGGTGATCAGCATTGCACTACCTGTCTGTGCCGGTGCATCCGGCTCCTGGCAAATCCCGACAGTTGATGAAGGCAGGGTCGGGAACGGTGCCTCTCTTGCACGGGATTCACGTGGCTTTGCCCCTGTCATCTCTATCGATTTCAGTAATGGGAACCTGAAGTATGCCGGTCAGGATGGATCAGGATGGCATGCCACAACGGTTGATACTCAGGTTGTTGGATGGACAAAAACCTCTCTTGCCCTTGATCACGGGGGAAATCCGCGTATCAGTTATTATAACACCGCAGCAGTGGCAGTAAAATATATCCAGGCCGCCACTCCCGGGGATCCTCAATTAACCACAACCACCATCTCTTCCATCCCTGCTGCCTCACCGTCGGTTGAACCCCCAGGAACTGCTGGTGCTTCGATCCCTGAAACCGATCAGGCCAGTACCGGTTTCATCCTTTTAACCGGGCTGGTGGCAGGTATTTTCTGTATTTTTTGTATAGTCACCTTCCGGTTTTCCAAAAGCCCGGAAAAAACGACATATCATAAAAAAGACCTGAATGTCCTCGTATTCCCGGATGAAACGAAGATTTTCTTTGTCCTGGTAATCCTGTTATCGTTTGCCGGTGTCCTGCGCATGTTGCTGTTTTTCACCGACCTTTTTGGTGAATTTTCCCGTACAGCATTCGCATACAGGATTTACGTCGAACCTGATCTTTCCTTCCTCATCCTGATACCCTTCATCATCCTGGCTCTTCTGGTCTACTCTCTGAGGCCGTTGTACCTGATATGGAAGGAACGCATGGTCCGGCTGGAAGGAGAAGCACCTGCGATAGCAGCAGAAATTTCCGGACTTGCAGGGTCACTGGACATGGCAACACCCGTGACTGCCATGCTTTCACCGGATAACGGTGTTGATATCTACACGTTCGGGACCCACCGGGAGCACTATATTGTGATGAACCGCGGATTCATCGATGTTTTTCACGACCATGCTGAGGAATTCCGGGCAATCCTCTATCATGAACTAGCTCATATCCGCTCTGGTGACGTGAAACGGACAGAACTTGCCCTGGCATTCCTCACTTCGTTCTTTTGCGTTGCGGTAGTTTTTCTGGGGATGGGTATTACAACGATCACGATAAATTTTTTCCGTTACGGGGAGGATCTCGGTTATACAAAATATTATCATGATTATTATACCGATAAATCTGGTTTTCACGCCGTTAGTGTAATCCCGGCACTTCAGAATTTTATTACGAATTTTTCCACGGCAATCATTATTATTGCTATTGTGGGGGTCTCGATCTGGTTCCTGATCCGGTTTATTATCCGGTATCGTGAATTATATGCCGACTGGATGGCAACGCACCTGATGGGGGAGAGCGTGTCGCTTGAGAGGGCATTGGCCCGTATGCAGGCAGTTGTCCTGTATCGGGGAAAGCGGCACGGTTTTTTCTCGCATCCGCGATGCCCCATTGTTCCACGGTATCATCCGACCATTAAAGACAGGCAAGAATTCATCGATGATCCGGGAAAGTTTTTTTCGTCGGGACTTTCCATGCCATTCATTATCGGTTTTTCTGTTGCGTGGCTTTTCCAGATGATGGCACTATTCCAGATGATGGGTACTATCCCCCCCGGCCCAGACAATATGCTTGTTTCCGTATATATTCCGCGAGTATTTCTCGCGGCGGCTCTTCTCCTGCCACGACTAACTTCACAACTGGTATTGCCTCATAATACACGGTTCTGGTATGCGAATCCTGTGGTGGTTTCCCAGATCTTCATGCTGGGATATGCTTCCAGTTCCTATATTATCATAAATTTAAGTCAGGTTCTGGATACAATTATCCACGACATGCTCCTTATCGGAACTCCGGTTGAATTCAACATGTCGTATGTGTACCTTGGAATGGCATTTCCTCCCTACCACCCGGCCATTGCTCTTATCGGGGCCGAACTTGTCGCGGTGAGCGTTTTGGGAATCCTCCTGACATCCATGATTGTCACTCAACTGCTGGTAGAGTTCACGGCGTTCCAATGGCTGTTCAGACACCCCGTCCTCTCTTTCCTTGTCCTGCCCGGGACTTTGGCCGCCGGAATCGTTCTAACCGCGTTGATTGCCAGCCCTGTACTGGCGCTGGGTCTCCTGTTTTTTATGCTGCTCGTTCTCATCCTCGCCCGCCGGAAATTCCGGAAATGTCCCGTGTGTGCTTCCCAGGTACCGGGGAGTTTTGATCCAGGTATTTCCTGTCCCGCATGTGGGTTTGATTTCGGGTGGTGGATAAAAAACGCTAAATAGGCAGATAATCTAACGATCCATAACCATGGACACGGCAGGGAGGGAAGACGATATCCGGATCCTGAGTATCCAGATCTCCCGTACGCTTCTGTCCGAGCTCGATATCAGGGAAAGCAGACATTGCGATATTTTTGTCGATGAATACCTGCGCTCGCCGGGGGCGCTGGATATCCGGAATGCCCCGCAAAGACACGGTTTTGTCGATGTCGGGGCCCTCCTTGTCACCGATCTGCCCGCTGCACTGCTCTGTGGGTTGGTCGTCGAATTTGTAAAATATTTTTTTGCTGAACTGCATCAAAAAATCGGACAGATGAGCGAGGGTGAAAAAATTGAGACCCTCTCAAACAAATTTTCAGACGAAGCCGTGAAGATGGGTATGACCCGATCGCAGGCTGAAAACCTTGCTCGTAAGTTCACCGAGATCCTGATGGTCAACCCGTTCCTCAACCCATGAAAACGAGGTAGCCGCCCGGAGAACCCCGCACCGTCGGAGAAACCTGAAGGTCAGAACAGGTTCATCTGCCACGTCCTGGCCTCCTCCGCCCCCACCACCAACAGCTGCACCCCCATGCAAGAATTTATACTATATCGCACACGCAATCTGGATCACGGAATTGGTGAAGGACAATGCTCTACAGGAAAATGAAAAAGGCCGAACCGGAACTCTCCATCCTCGGGTTCGGGTGCATGAGGCTCCCGGTGAAGGATAACGGGCAGATTGACGAGGACTTAGCAACCAGCATGCTCCGGTATGCGATCGACCACGGTGTGAACTATGTCGATACCGCGTATCCTTATCATAATGGTGAGAGCGAACCGGTTGTCGGACGGGCACTTGCCGGCGGGTATCGCGAAAAGGTGCACCTCGCGACCAAGCTCCCGAGCTGGCTGATCAAGACCCGGGAGGACATGGACAGGTATCTCGATGAGCAACTCGTCCGGCTCAGGACCGACCACATTGATTTTTATCTCGTGCACGGGCTCAACAGGCCGTTCTGGGAGAACCTCTCGGCGCTCGGTGTCACGGACTTTCTCACCGATGCACTGGCTGACGGTCGGATCCGCTATGCCGGGTTCTCATTCCATGACAATACAACGCTCTTTAAGGAGATCGTGAAAAGTTACGACTGGACGTTTGCACAGATCCAGTACAATTTCATGGATGAGCACTATCAGGCCGGAACGAAGGGGCTGGAATATGCGGCGAAGAAAGGACTCGGTATCGTGGTCATGGAACCGATCCGGGGTGGCCTGCTTGCCAGAGATCTTGCTGGTATCTCAGCGATCTGGAAGAAAGCGAAGGTCCAGCACCTGCCCGCTGAATGGGCCCTCCGCTGGGTCTGGAACCATCCGGAAGTGACCGTCGTCCTCTCCGGTATGTCAACGCCAGATCAGGTCCGGCAGAATGTCGCCCTCGCAAAAAGCGGCTTTCCGGGCTCGCTGAGCAGGGCAGAGCTCTCCCTTTTCGGTAAGGTCAGGAAAACCTTGGAAAAGCGGATCACGATCCCCTGCACCGGATGCAAGTACTGCATGCCCTGCCCGCACGGCGTGAGCATCCCGGAGTGCTTCGAGTTTTACAACCGTGGGCACATGTACGAAGACGAAGAACAGACCAGGGAGATCTATGCAATGTTCCTCGGCGGTTTCTTTGATGGCACCCCTCATTACGCTTCGCTCTGCCAGGAATGCGGGGAATGCGAGGAGAGATGTCCCCAGAGCCTCCCGATCCGCGAGAACCTGAAAGAAGTGGGGAACTATTTCGGGAAATAACATGAGGAACCCGACATTGAAATTATATGCAATCAATGGGAGCTCACGATGACCCCCAACGGCACGCTCAGCCAGGTAACGTATGAAAACATGGTAACGTTCTTCCGGTATTATACCGGCAGAACCATCGGCAACGCCCCCGGTGAGGAGACTGACAGGCCTTCCTTCTACCAGTAATTATTTTCCTTTGCCCTAACGTAAATCCGACTTTCAGGTTTCGGTACCTGAAGAGAGGATTCTCACTTCCTCCCTCCAGCACAGCCCTTCCTTTCCTCTTCACCCTTCCCAGCCCCACCTGGAACCTGATCGCCCCTTCAAAAGAACCCATTAGTGGTCATTTTTTAAGGAGTTAAAACCGGACTGCAAAAAAATGTATGTATAAAACAGCCTGTTTAAATTTCGAATAGTTAATATATATTGGAATAAAAGACGACAATATATGGCAGATAATGATGAATTAATGAAACCCATAATCCGGGTAATTATCACGTTATTCATTCTTGCGATTATTAATGCAATTATCCTATCATTGCCCGGGGTGAATACTCAGATCCCCGGTATGTCTATGTGGAGCATTCCGATCATAATCTCCGCGATTATATCAACTATTATGATTATAATTGTGTGGAAATTCGGGTTGACGATTGGTCCGATAATCGAAAATCAATATCCAAAATTTACTGAACTTCGCACAATTGTAACGAATATCATTTATTTGATTTGTCTTATAATCGCATACTATGCTTATAGATACCTCCTGATCTCCTTTTTATATAATTTTACCTGGATATACGAGATCGCGTTTTTATTGGTGGGTCTGTACTTAGCGTATATAATAGCTACACTACTCCTGAAAAGCTCGGATAAATTATCAGAAATCGTATTACATGATGTAAAACAAGCGACCGGTGGAAAAAAAATCTGCAGGAAATGCGGGACGGAAAATCCCATAAACAATAAATTTTGTGACAAGTGCGGATCTCGTCTTGACTAAGAACAGAGGGGAATTTTAGAGCGGGCAGAATTTTTATGCCTCGATGAATTTTTTAATAATCGTGAATGTTTCAGGATATGACCAACGCAGAATTTTGTCCTAAATGCGGCTCTCCGAAGACGAGCGTGAGCGCAGAATTCTGCGGCCAGTGTGGAGCTTTTCTCCCTTCAATAATTCCGGTATTGTGCCCAAAATGTGGCGCTCCAAAGAAGAATGCGAACGCAGAATTCTGCGGCCAGTGCGGAGCTGCATTTGACAAACCCGTTCAGTCCCCTGTCGAACCCGGAGTTCAGACTGCACCGAAGTCATCAACAAAAGCTCCCGGTCATCATGATGTCTTTATTTCCTACTCGAGCAAGGATAAACCCGTTGCCGATGCGGTCTGTGCCAGTCTTGAAAATAATTCTGTACGATGCTGGATTGCACCCCGGGATGTCTTACCCGGGGAAGATTTCCCCAAGGCAATCATTAACGGGATTAACGAAAGCAAGATCATGGTGCTCGTTTTCTCTGCCAATGCAAATGCATCCCCCCATGTTACCCGCGAAGTAACAAAAGCTGTAGGCAGGGGAATAATCATTATTCCGTTCCGGATCGAAGATGCTCCCATGTCGGAATCCATGGAATACCTTATCGGATTACCCCACTGGCTGGATGCCCTTACCTCTCCCATGGAGCAGCATATCGATACCCTGGTCAGGAGAGTAAAGACGCTTGTGGAGGATAATAAATGAAACGATGTCTCAGGAAAAACACTATCCTGAAAATACCAGAGGAACCGTCCGGCATCCTGCACCATGCAAAGCCATTTCCGTTTTTCATTTTTAAAGAAATCCTCGCACTGCCATAAAATTTTTACCATTTCTGCCCATTGAATTGACTCTTTTGTTAACCCTTCGGTTACCCGTGCATTGGAATGCTCCGGTGCCATGCCTTTTTTCATGAAACAGCGCAGCACTGCGTGAGACCTCAAGGAAAGATCGCAATGCACGGACTCAGAGCAAAAAATTAGTAAAACCAAGGTGAACAGAATAGTATCTGACGTATAAATTGAAGATCAGGGTTCTTCGATAAAAAAAATTCAATACGGTGTTAGTATGGAGAGAAATACGTAGAACGGGAGAATTGTATCGAAGCCGTACCACGTATTGCGGGGTATGCAGGTATCCGGAAGGAAGGTACGAAATTAAAAAAAATCCACTCCCTAAAAAAAATTTCAAATTTCTTTTCTGAAAATCTCCCATCCGTCCAAAACCCCCCCGGTTTCCCCACAGCCTCAGCCACCCTCATTTTTCGCAACCCCTCGTCAACACCGGATCCCAAAACCCTGGTATCCAAACACTCACCCTTCCCCAGCCAATCCGATCTCCGATCGCCCTTCCGGAATGTGCTATGAGGAGTCATTTCTGCGCA
>Ga0209048_10005669_pt1 | contig 11776 bp, 10 predicted proteins | sample FrelakmetCRP12CR_FD_187146 | JGI IMG/M metagenome (GOLD analysis project Ga0209048, IMG submission 187146) | Freshwater lake sediment microbial communities from the University of Notre Dame, USA, for methane emissions studies - CRP12 CR (SPAdes)... | ecosystem: Environmental > Aquatic >... | reverse complement strand
TTTTTTCATGGTACGATGAACAATCCCTTCATTTCCCTGATGCTTTCATTTTTTCTTTTCTTGTGCGCTCAAAACGCCTTCGCCGGCCTCAAGGTGCTTGAGGGGGAACATACGGTTGTCTATGACATCGTTAATCCCCGGGGCGTTGCTTTTATCCCTGAATATTCGAATGAATCATTTGCTCAGAAGGTGGAAAACCTTGATGAGTTCAGCAAGCGGGTGACCGTAACATCGAGGATGGGTCCCTTGAAGACGAGGGTCCCTTTCCCTGTCTCAACGCAGCGGCTGCCGGCGGCTGTGTCACGCTATCTTCTGTCTGAGCAGGACCGCCAGTCTCAAGATCCTTCCATTGTGCGCCTGGCAGGGGAGGTCACCCGGGGAAGCGCGTATGCCCATGAAGCGGCAAATGCCGTTCTCGCCTGGTTGGCTGACAATCTCACCTTTGACACGAGCATCACGGTGCCGAGCGATGCGGTTTCTGCCCTTAAATATAAAAAAGCATACTGCGTCGGTTATTCCAACCTTGCGGTTGCCTTGCTGCGCGCAGCGGGTATCCCGGCGCGCGTTGCCCATGGATACCTGCCACCGGGCTATGAATGGGGATTTTCCAAGGAGTACTGGGGCGTCAAGGTAAATGACGGGGGATACCATGCCTATCTGGAGATATATTATCCCGACACGGGGTGGGTGTTCTCCGATGCCGAGCATTCTCATCATTTCGTCGATCCGTTCCATATCATTCTGCGTCTTGATGACAGGGAAATGCCCGGTGCGTACAAAGGGGGATACCTGGACGTTGACAAAGCTACGTTCTACACCATATTCAGGGAAGAGGACAGTACCATTATGGTCGACGAACTTCCCTCCCCGAAACAGAAGCGGCTCGGCAGACGACTTGATGAGCGCCAGCATTCCGCGCTCGTGACCGGCAGGGTGGTCGACAAAGCTGGTCAGCCGCTGCTGAAAGGTACCGTGGTCCTGTGGAAGGACGGGAGAGGGACGCCGTCTCCTTTTGTTGACGGAAGATATGCAGTATCGTTATCGAACCCGGGCAAATACCGTGTAGAACTGAAAGGTCCGGGTTTTTCAAAATCGTCTCAGGAAATTCAGGCCGAGCCGGGCCAGATATACAGGCTGAACTTCACGCTTCAGCCGGGTGGTGTGATCAAAGGCAGGGTCGTGGATGCTGGCGGCAGGCCTTTGCAGGATGGCGATGTTTTTTATCAAGACGGCGCCGCGAGCTTCGGCGTTCCGATCGACCCGGACGGGACCTATAGAATAGAAGGGCTTGCTCCCGGCCAGTATAAGGTCTCAGTCATAAGCGGAGAGAATAAAGTCTCGCAGAACGTGCAGGTCGATGCAGGCAAGGAATCGGTGCTTGATTTTGTGCTAAAATAAATCTGCAAACAGGAAACAGAAATATCTTGTTCTCTTGCAGTGTTGACATTCCAGCCAGGAGAGATAAAAAGATGAAGAACCCTCTCGTGATCATACTGCTTATAGCCGTGCTGAACGTTTCTGGATCGGTATTTGCCCAGAGCAATGGTTCCGGAGAAGCTGTTGAGACGGTGAGTTCGGGCAAGATCAATTGGACTTCCGGTGAGGTCACCGCAACCGGTATCGGAGCACCGCCGGCACAGCCCGCGAATTCAGCGCAGGCCCGTGCCATGGCCGAACGTGCCGCTTTTGTTGTTGCGCTTCGAAACCTCCTTGAAGTGGTGAAGGGAGTTCGCGTGGATTCCGAGACGCTGGTAGAGAACTACATGGTCAAAAGCGATGTGATCAGGACCCGTGTCGAAGGGATCGTGAAAGGCGCCCGGATCGTAAAAAAACAGTACATGTCCGACGGCTCAGTCGAGATGCTGGTCGCCATGCCGCTGAAAGGATCATTGATGGACACGATCGTGCCGGAAAATTTTGGGAGACCTGCGGGAGGTCAGATGCCAATGAAGCCAAATCTGATCCCTCAAAAACCAGCTGACATAAAACCATCGCCGCAGCCTTCGAAACCCGCCGAACCTTCAATACCTCCTGTCACTCCGTCCCCGATTCCTGAAAAGAAACCAGAGCCCGTCAAGCCGTCGCTCCCGCCGACAGCCATAACACCGGAGAAGAAACCGGAGCCGCCGAGACCGGTCACGCCATCATCGGAAGGGCCTTCGATCGATTTCAAAGGCGGTGTGGCAACCGGACTGGTGATTGATGGCAGGGGACTCGGTCTCCGGCCCGCGCTTTTGCCCAGGATCGTCGATTCAGCGGGGCAGGAGATCTACGTCGGACAGGTGGTCACCAGGACCAATGCCGTGGAACAGGGCGTCGCAGGCTACGCCAAGGACGTGAAAGCAGCAGCGAACAATTTCCGGGTCACGGACAACCCGGCGGTCATTAAGGGGTTGCGCGCATCCGGTTCCGCGGGGACCGATATTGTTGTGGCGCAGGCGGACGCCCAGATGCTGCATCAGCTTGGCGGGAAGGGTGACTTTCTCCAGAACTGCAGGGTCATCATCGTGTATTAGGTCGATCTCCGGGTTGTTCCCGGAGGTGAACGGGAGGCAAGGAACAAACCATGCTGCTGACATAATGCCATTATCATCATTTTGGGCTTGACGCCCGGAGTATTTTACATTACAAATGAGCAGATAGTTATCGCGTTCAAGGGGGACAGAATGGCCAAGTTTGTACAATATCTTTTAGTGCTTTGTGGGGTGATGTGCTTCACAGCCTGTGTTATGCCTCATCCGCCGCTTCCGTGTGATGCCAGCAACCCATACAAGCGGGTTGCCGTGCTGCCCATGGTGAACGATTCGAACGATGTCGATGGCCCTGAAGTGATGCGGACGAAAATGGTCCAGGCATTGATCAACCGATCCTATGTGGTGAAGGACCTCAAGGAGACAGATCAGATACTCCGGGATCAAATGGGCATTACGCTCGGCGGACAACTCGACCTTACTACTGCCCGAAAGCTCGGTGAGACGCTTGGCGTTGACGGTGTGCTTTATGGAACGCTGATGGATTTTGATGAAACGACGACCGGCGTGATCAACGTGAAAAAGGTGAGAGGCAAGTTCAAACTGGTGAACGTCATGACCGGACAGACGGGATGGTCACGGGGATTGGGCGTGCGAAGCGAGATGAAAATGCAGGGTGCCGCGGGCGGTCTTGGCTCTGTTCTTTCGAAAGCATCTGACGCACGCGATAAGGATGTGCCGTGGGTAACCATTGAAAGCACCTCCACCGGCAGTGACAACGTGGGAAAATCTTTTGCAATCGGATTGGGCGCGAAATTGTTATCCAAGGCCATCGGCAAGCATCTTGACTCCGAATCAACGGAGCTGGCGAGGCGGGTAACAGATAATCTCCCGTGGGGACCGTGTGCGGCTGATATGCCGGCAGCAGCAGCACCACCACCGGTGCCGAAATTCGCCATGCCGGAGATCAAGATGCCTGAGCCGCCCTCCTTCGGGTACATGGACTGGGAAGGGAAAAAGGACTTCACGGCGATCGTACACACGGAGAGCATCAATAAGAGCGGGAACGAACCATATACCATGGATATGCAATTGGCGGTCGCGGGCAGCAAAAGCAAAATGCGGATGGATATGGATATGGCCAAAACGATGAAATCGGACAAGCCGTCTCCGATCAGCAAGATGGTCATGATCAACCGGGGAGATAAAAAGACGGGCTGGACGCTTTATCCGAATGCTCAGAAGTACATGGTTCACACGGAAAAGGATGAGGTCGGTGAGAAACCCAACGTTGAAAAGACCAAGGTGGGCAGCGAAATTATCGGGAAATATAAAACTGATAAATATAAGGTGCGTATCACGTACAAGGACGGAAAAGCGGAGGAAGGGTTTATCTGGAACGCTAAAGCCCTGGATAATATGACGATCAAAAGCGAAGTAGAGAACAAAGATTATAAGGTCACCATGGAACTACGGGATATAGTCCTCGTGACCCCGGCTGATTCATTGTTCGAGATACCGGACGGATATGTCGAAGCCAAGGGGTTCATGGATCTGATGGCAGCAGAGCCGAAAAAGAAATAAATTAACAAAAAATATTTACATAATTCTAAGGAGGGTATATTCATGAAAAAGAATTCACCGTTGATTGTCGCATTCTTTTTACTGCTGATCGCCGCTTTTGTTGCTGCTTGCAGTCCCACGATGTCCGGAGCTGTCAAGGACGATACGACTCTGACCGATACGTCCAAACAGTTGAAGACAGGCAGTGATATGGGGAGTTACAAGGGCCCGAAGCTGAGGGTTGGCGTGGTCAATTTCCAGAACAAGACGGCTTCAAAGGTGCTCGGCATCGGCGAGTCCGCGGCCGATATCCTGGGAACGATCCTTCAAAAAACCGAGCGATTCATCGTGATCCCCCAGCAGGACATGGAGTCCATTCTCGCACAGCAACGGCAGGGAGCAACAGGGGCCGTCAATCCTGATACCGCGGCAAAGATGGGCCAGATCCTGGGCCTGAATGCGATCGTGACCGGATCGATAACCGCCTATTCCGAAACGGAAGAGGGCTACGATTATCTGGTGAGTAAAGGGAAAAAACAGATCGCCCGGGTGACCGTTGATTACCGGATCGTCGATACTACGACCGGAGTCCAGCTATTGGCTGATTCAGGCGCGGGGATTTACGAGAAGAAAGCCAAATCGGTTCTCGGAATGGGAACCAAAGCGGCATATGATACCGACCTTCGCGACGGCGCTCTCCGGGACGCCCTTACGAAAGCCATGGTGAACATGATGAAGCAGCTGGAAAGCCAGCCGTGGAAAGGCAAGATCGCCAAGGTTGCGGGCACCAAACTTTTCATCAACGCGGGGAAAAAGACCGGCTTGCAGGTGGGAGATAAGCTTGATGTGTATCGTGTGGGTGAAGATATCATAGACCCTGATACGCACGTGAAATTAGGAGCATCAGAAGATAAGGTAGGACAAGCCATTATTCAGCAAAATGACCTTGGCGACAAGGCGGATATGTCGGTGGCGCTAACAACATCAGGCATGGGATTTAAGCAGGGAGATGTCGTCAAGTTCATCGGCAAGTAGGCCATGGACGGCGGATGGAAGGATGATACCATGCTGAAACCATCTATAATGTTATCTCTCTTTATGCTTTTAGCGTTCCTGTGCTTTTCATCACCCGTTCCCGCCGCCGAATCGGGCGGAAGCAATGCCGTGGTCACCGTCATCAAGGGCACGGCTCGCGTGTACTCAAAAGAGGCTACCCAGGGACATGTTATCAAAAAAGGGGATCGTATCAGGGAAGACCAGGAAGTCCGGGTCGCCGAAAAGTCGCGCATCGAGATGCGGTTCCCCGATGGGACCGTGATGAGGCTTTCAGAGAAGTCCAGGCTCAAGATGAGCGAACTGACCTTCAATAAACAAACCGAGAGCAAAAATGTCAAGGTCGATCTTGAGGGGGGGAAACTCTGGGCCAACGTGAAGAAGCTTACCACGCCTGATTCCTCGGTCGCGGTGAGAACATCGAATGCTGTTGCCGGCGTGCGCGGCACCGTGTACCAGGTCAACGTGGATGAGGATAAGAGCGCGCTGGTAAAGGTATACGACGGCGAGGTATATGTGGCCAATCCGCCGAGGGACACCACGCAGCAGACTGACAAGGTGAAAGCGCCGCACCCTGTTGCCGGTCCGCATGAGGTGCCGCCACCGATGCACGAGGTGTCGATGGAGGAGTGGACCGTCATCGTCAAGGCTATGCAGCAGATCACGATCTCACCGGAGGGCGTTGCGTCAAAGCCCCAGGCCATTGATCCAAAGACTGATGCGGACGATTGGGTCAAGTGGAACCAGGAAAGGGATAAAACATTAACCTTCTAGGGAGCGCGAGAAGATGATTATGAATTGGCCGTCCGGTTTATCGCCGGACGGCTATTTTTTTGCAGCGCACAGCAGAGTAACTTGTAATGCTGGGCGGTACGCCTGCTGTGCACCTTGACCTGTTGTACGGGATCTGAGAGGGTGTTAAGCTTATGACTGTTTATAATAATGTTTATCTGAATTCATCAGAGAACAATTAGAAAGGGGCTTGTCTGCATTTGGAAATAACGCTTGACAGCGGATTTATCACATGGTATATAACTCATATTGAAAATGGTTATCAAAATCAAATTATGCAGAAAAAGCCCACCGAACATTTAAGTGAATACCTCGTTGTGCAGGGGTTAAAGTCGACGAGCCAGCGGGACAAGATCCTCGATATCTTTGTCAAAGCAGGCCGGCACCTGAGCGCCGAAGAGCTGTATGCTCGTGTGAAGAAGTCGCATCCCGGCATCGGCTTTGCCACGGTGTACCGAACGCTTAAACTACTCGCTGAAGCGGGGCTTGCCCAGGAGCGTCGGTTCGAGGACGGGTTTACCCGTTATGAACACGCAAAACCCGACGCGCACCACGATCATCTTATCTGCACACGATGCGGCGCCATTATCGAGTTCGAGAACGAGCGCATCGAGGCGCTCCAGCAGGACGTAGCGAAGATGAATCGCTTCACGGTGCAGAACCATAAGCTGGAGCTGTATGGCTTGTGCGAAGTCTGTCAAGGGAAGAAAAAAGGGGTCAGGAACCAGAGGTCGGTAATCAGTAATAAGTAATCAGAAGACAGAAGCCATTCTACAGGCTCATGGTGGTGAGCCCTTCGGTAATGAGCCGCTCAGGACCGAACTGTAAAGTCGAACCATCAGAAGTCAGAAGATAGTCCGGAAAGTGAGGATGTTTATAGAGTGCACGACCATGGTTCAAGTGATGAGAATCGTTATCGCGATTCCGCGTTACATAAGGTCCTTTTGATCGGCAATCCCAATGTTGGCAAGAGCGCGCTGTTCGGTCTGTTGACGGGGACCTATGTTACCGTGTCCAACTACCCGGGCACGACAGTGGAAGTGACCTATGGGAACGCGGTCTTGAACAAGACGAAGACCCTTGTGATCGATACGCCGGGTGTGAACAGCCTTGTACCCATGTCCGAGGACGAGAAAGTGACAAGGGACATATTGCTTTCGGACCGGGCTGATGTGATCGTGCAGGTTGCTGATACCAAGAACCTGCGGAGGGGCCTGTTAATCACGCTGCAGCTTGCGGAAATGGGTGTGCCTTTCATCCTTGACCTCAATATGGACGATGAGGCCAGGAGCCGCGGTATCGTCATCAATCAAGAGACACTATCAAAAATCCTCGGTGTTGAGGTGGTAAAAACCGTCGCTATCAGGAGGAGCGGAATCGACAAGCTGTTGAAAGGCATTCAGCATCCCCGGCCGTCCGGTATCGAAGTACGGTACGATGATACGATCGAAGGCGGGATCAGGGACATTGCTGTTCTGTTGCCGGAAGCGAACATCTCGCGTCGGGCGCTCGCTCTTATGATCCTTGCAGGTGACGAGAGCCTCAGGGGATGGCTCCATGCAAACCTTCAGGACCATGTGATCGCGGAGATCGAAAAAATCCGGCAGGTAGCGCAGGCCAAATTCAACAACTCGCTCGGTTATCTTATCAACCAGCGAAGAATGAAAAAGGCTGATGAGATCCTGGCGCAAGTGTTGAGTCTCCACGAGGCAGGCAAAGGTTCAACCATCGCGTTTTACATCGGCAAGTGGTCCATGCATCCGGTCTTTGGCTTTCCGATCCTGCTTGCCGTGCTTTATGCTGTCTATCAGTTCGTTGGCGTTCTGGGCGCCGGCACAGCGGTCAATTTTTTGGAGAAGACGGTCTTTGGCGGATACCTGAATCCCTGGGCGATAAAGATCGTAGATTATGTTCTTCCTGTACCGTTTCTCCAGGAAATGATCGTCGGAGACTATGGCCTGGTGACCATGGCGCTCACCTATGCCATTGCCATTGTTCTGCCGATCGTGGGTTTCTTCTTTATTGCCTTTGGATTGCTCGAGGACTCGGGTTACTTGCCGAGGCTTGCGGTGATGGTGAACAAGGTTTTTAAGATCATGGGGCTGAACGGCAAGGCGGTACTCCCGATGATCCTCGGTCTTGGCTGTGATACCATGGCAACGCTGACGACGCGCATCCTTGAGACCAAAAAGGAACGAATACTCGTAACGCTTCTCCTCGCGCTCGGAGTTCCCTGTTCGGCCCAGCTCGGGGTGATCCTGGGGCTGATCGCGGGGTTGTCGGGCTTTGCAACGTTCATCTGGCTCGGCACACTTATCGGCGTAATGCTTCTGGTAGGGTATCTTGCAGCGAAGATCATACCCGGCGAGCCGTCTGACTTCGTTCTCGAATTGCCGCCTATCCGTGTGCCGCAGCTTGCGAACATCCTGGTCAAGACTGCTGCACGCGTGCAATGGTATTTGAAAGAAGCGGTGCCACTCTTTATCCTGGGCACGTTCATACTTTTTATCGGTCACAAGTTAGGGGCACTGGCGTATATCCAAAAGCTGACCGATCCGATCGTGGTCAGTTTCCTGGGTTTGCCGAGCAGGGCGGCCGAGGCTTTTGTGATCGGTTTTTTGCGCCGCGATTACGGCGCAGCCGGCCTCTTCATGCTTGCCAAAGAAGGCCTGCTCGACCCGATACAGATCGTGGTGAGTCTTACCGTGATGACGCTGTTCGTGCCCTGCATAGCAAATTTTTTCATGATGGTGAAGGAGCGGGGAATGAAGACCGCGTTGTATATGGTGGCATTCATATTCCCCTTTGCCTTTGGTGTGGGAGGGGTGTTGAATTGGGTGCTGAGGACGATGAAGGTGCAGCTGTGAGAAAAGAGGGACGAGAGACGAAGGACGAGGGACGATAGAAGAGGAATGTTGCGTCCGTCGTCCGAGTGAGCGCAGCAAACGGTCGTCCGTCGTCCATCGGATTTATCAAGGAGGAGCTATGTCAGAACATAAACGAATAGACACCATTGAGGGAAAAGCAGGCCATCCTGCGCTGTGCGTACTGCCGGAGATCGAGAAAGAGGATGAACTTTTTGAGATCATCTGGACCCTGCGGGAAGATGGGGACCTGTCCATTGACCAGATCGTCCAGAATTGTACCATCACGGGATGTGAAGAGATTCTTAACGATCTTGCCAAGAACGGGTGGATCGAGATAAAAGGCCAGTCAGTCGAGCTACTTGCCAAAGGCGAAAAAAGGGCGCGGGAGCTTGTCAGGAGACACAGACTCTCGCTGAGGATGTTCTACGATCTCTTTGCCCTGGACGGTGCCGAGGCAGAGGCGTGCAAGTTCGAACACATCCTTTCACCCGAGGTAACGGACAGCGTCTGCACCCTGCTCGGCCATCCGCCGAATTCGCCTGACGGCAAGCCTATTCCTCGTGGCGAATGCTGCGCCATGTTCAGGCAGGAGATGAAACCTCTTGTTGCGCCGCTCGCGGATCTCGCGCCGGGAGAACAGGCTAAGATCGTGTTCATAACGCCGGGCTCTCATTCCAGACTTGACCGCCTCTCAGCGATGGGGGTGGTGCCGGGCAGTATTGTTAAACTGCATCAGAAGCGGCCGTCCTATGTGATCCAGCTTGGCGAGACCATGATCGCGGTGGACAAAGACATTACGAAGGAGATCTTCGTGAAGAAGATCAGATAGGCGATCAAGATGAAAATCGAGCTTGACAGGCAGCCAATTATACAATACCGTATAAAGGGAAAGAGCGGAACCGACTATGAAAAATATACTGATAGCGAATGACCTGAAAAATTTCCTCACGAAGAGAAGCAGCTATCTCAACACTGCGGATATCAAGATATATACGGCGGCTACGAACGATGAATTGTTGAGTATCCACACGGAAGTAAAGGCCAATCTCATCATCACGCATCTCGACATGAGCGGCATCAAGACAGTGGATCTCTTCAGGATCATCAGAAACAATAAGGACCTGCGGGATGTCTCCGTCATCATGATCTGCAAGGGCAACCTCGCCAACCGGGAACTTTGCAGACAATGCGGCGCCAACGCGATCATTACATTACCAGTGGACAGGGACCTCCTGAACATCAAGGTGCGGCAATTGCTTAATATTGCGCCGAGAAAGAACTATCGGGCCGCACTCGCTGTGGCTATCGAAGGCAAGTTCAAGGACAGACCCCAGCCGTTTTGGACGGAAAACATAAGTTCCAGCGGGATGCTCATCAAAACAGAGGAGCCGCTTTCGAGAGACGCCGGGATTTTCATTTCGTTCTTTCTCCCTGACGGCACGCACGTCAGCGGATATGGCGAGATCACCAGGGTCATTCAGTTGGAGAATGAGCCTGGTTTTCTGTACGGGGTCAAGTTCACGTCTATCGATCAGGATGTCAAGTCGGCGATCACAGAGGCTGTGAAATAAATCTGCCCATCATACTTTTTGCTTCGCGCCCGGAAACGAGGATTGTCATAATCGCATTTCTTGAAAAAGAAACCTGCGGCATATAAGCAGGAGGCTTCTCCCTCGACATTTATCCCCTTGCCAGATCTTTCTTCACCACTGCCCGCGCGTTCCTGTCCGCTCTGGTCGCTGCAGCGCGGTCCGCAAAAGTTCACGTGCCTTGTTGAACATCATTATGTAAGTTTGCGAGCAATAGTCGAGGTAGGTATGCTCGAAAGGGGTAAAGCTCCGGTCTTTGTTGGCGTACCGGAGCGTTACTTCGGCATAGATGCCATTGCCTATATAGAGCCGGTGAGAGTAGTCTTTGGTTGTCGCAAGCACGACCTTGGCTTCGGTAACATATCCGGGGTCAAGGTTGATCCTGCGTCGCATGCGGCTCCCTGCCTGAACGGCGAGGCTTTTTTCGATCCTGGTGGTATTGAGTTTTATCGATGACAGATCGCCGGGGTCCACCAGGCGCTCGAAGAAAATAAACTGCCTTAAAATGCCGGGCCCCATCTCTTCCTGATAGAAATCAGAATTGGTCCAGGGAACGATCTCACTTTGATAATCCACGGGGCCATATTCCCTGCACACGATGTCAGAGCATGAGCCGAACAGCGCGGGTTCGGGTGAAAGTATCCCGATGAACAGCTTGACGGGTATAGGAAGCCGTATTTCTTTCATAGTGGTGGTTGAACGATAACGATGATCCTTATTACGTCGCGAGACCCGTGTATGGTTACCCTCGTGCCTGGTGTTAGAGTGTACTGCCCATGACCTTTTGTTTCCTTTTGTGTGCAATATTATATCACAACGCAGAGAGATATTGCCTCAATATTGTGCAGCATCAATCGGCAAAAAGTAGTATATCGTGCTTGACAAAGACATCAGGTTTGATATAGTTGTTGCATGCAGGTAACACGTGAAGGAGATTACGGGATTAGAAGCGTCCTGTATCTTGCCCGCCAGCCGTTCAACAAGGTAAGTTTTGCAAACGAAATTTCCGAGGAATACAAGATACCGCGGAGTTTTCTCGCAAAGATACTTCAGAAACTGGTGAAGGCGAAGATTGTCAGGTCCTACCGCGGCGTGAAAGGCGGTTTTTCGCTGGCCAAACAGGCGAGGGAAATCACGCCGCTGGATGTGCTTGCCGCGATCGAGGGCAGGCTTGCCATCAACATTTGCCTTGCCGATAAAAAGAAATGCAATTTTTCTAAACACTGCCCGACCTATTTTTTGTGGGTCAATGTTCAATCAAAAATAGTCGAAACGCTAAAGAAAACAACTTTCGAAGATCTGGCGAAACAAAAAGTGTAATGCGCCTTCCTGAACAAAAATTCTATGCATGGAGTCAACCTTATGGCGGAGAATACCTATGATTACCGTGCAGTAAAAGGATTTGCCTTATCCTCGCTCTTCTGGGGGATCGTTGGACTTC
>Ga0209048_10005668_pt1 | contig 11777 bp, 11 predicted proteins | sample FrelakmetCRP12CR_FD_187146 | JGI IMG/M metagenome (GOLD analysis project Ga0209048, IMG submission 187146) | Freshwater lake sediment microbial communities from the University of Notre Dame, USA, for methane emissions studies - CRP12 CR (SPAdes)... | ecosystem: Environmental > Aquatic >... | reverse complement strand
TACCATGGCAAAGAAAAAACAGGTTGGAAGAAGAGTAGAAGGCTGGAAAGCCAAAAGCTGGTTCAAGGTGCACGTCCCCGACAACCTCGGCAAGGCGTATATCGGTGATACCATTGCAAATGATGCTGATAGTGTAGTCGGCAGGATCATGCAGGCAACGCTTGGCGAGATCACCAATGATTACGCAAAACAGCACATCAAGATGAGCTTTAAGATCGCAACCGTGACCGGCGATGCAGCATACACTGAATTTGTCGGCCACGAAGTCACAAGAGACTACCTCCGCTCGCTTGTCAAGCGCCGGAGCTCCCGTGTGGACTGCCAGGTACCGCTCCTGACAAAAGACGGCAAGAAAGTGCGGTTGACGATAAGCTGCTACACGTTTGCCCGTGCCAACATTACGCAGGAGCACGCCATCAGGAAGGCAATCACAGAATCAATCACCGCCCAGGCCTCGGCATGGGACTTAACGACCCTCGTCAACGGTATTGTATCTGGTGAGATCTCAAGAGATCTCTTCAAGGCAGTCAAGACCATTTACCCGACCCGCCGGGTCGAAATCATCAAATCCAAGGTCGAACCGATAGCAGCACGGATCTCCACCGCATAATATTAAAAGAATTTTCTTTTTTTGTGGGTATTTTTGTGAGCATGTTTCTCACGGTTATCCCCCGCTTTTTTAATCACCATACCAAGAAACATAATTAGTCTCCGCATCCAACCATTCCATACGAATGACCGCCAAAAAGATCCTGTTTATCGTACTTGACGGCATCTCCGATCGCCCCTGCCCTGAACTCGGAGGACTTACCCCCCTCGCTGCGGCAAAAAAACCGGTTCTTGACCGCCTGGCTCATGAAGGCATCTGCGGGATTATGGATACCATTGCCGCAGGAGTCCGCCCGGGTTCAGACACTGCACATCTCGCCCTTCTCGGTTACGATCCCTACAAATATTATACCGGGCGGGGTCCGCTCGAATGTGAGGGTACGGGCATCCATATGGAACCGGGGATGATCGGGTTCCGGTGCAACTATGCCACCGTCTCAAAGGACGGGATCATTATCGATCGCCGTGCAGGAAGGATCCATGATACCACCGACCTGAGCAGGGCAATCCAGGATGGCGTGGATCTCTCAAAGCATGGTGTCGAATTTGTCTTCCGTTCCGGTGCAGGTCATCGGGCATCACTGGCGTTGAAAGGAAAAGGTATCGGGCACTGTGTTTCATCCAACGATCCCAAAAAAGACGGTGTAGTCCCGCTTACCGTCCAAGCGATCAAACAGACAGCTGAAGATGTAAAGACCGCAGCGATCTGCAACGAGTTTGTCCGTCAGTCAGGCAGGATCCTTTTTGATCATCCCATCAATCAAAAACGAATATCGGGCGGGTTAAACCCGGCAAATATTGTCCTGATGCGGGGAGCCGGTGAAATGGGGCATTTCGAGCCGTTTACAAAAAAATATGGCATCACCGGCAGCGTAGTCTCGGCGGCAAGCCTGGTAAACGGAATTGGTAGTGCGGTCGGACTTTCCCGGGTTCCTGTACAGGGCATCACCGGCTCACAGGACAGCAAGATCCAAAATAAGATTACAGCAGCGATCAACGAATTAACAACACGGGATTTTGTCCTGGTAAATATCAAGGGTGGAGACGAGTCAGGACATGACGGGCTTCCTGAACAGAAGCGTGATTTTATTTCAAAAACCGACTGGGCACTTGCACCCCTGCTTAATCTTAATGATTGTATCATCGTCATTTGTGCCGATCATTCTACTCCCTGCAGTATCAAGGACCATAGTGCGGATCCAGTACCGGTCCTCATCCATGGTGAAGGTGTCCGGGTTGATGATGTGGAGAGGTTCGATGAATATTCGTGTGCCCGGGGAGGACTCAACCGGATCTGCGGGACATCGCTCCTCGCAACGGCACTCGACCTGATAAACAAGACACACAAATTCGGGGCCTGATGAACGTTTCGGGGGTCAGATGAAGGAAAGAACCGTAAAAAACTGGCATAAACACTGCCTGCTTCCCGATGGGACGGAAATGCAGGAGCACAGCATCAAAACTGACCGTAACATTGTTGTTGGTGAGTTCTGCCAGATCGATTTTGGCCTCAGGGGAGCCGATGTCTATGTCGGGGAATCTTCAAAGATCCGCGAATATGTCTGGGCAAGCGGTGATGTGCGGATCGGGAACTGGTGCGAAGTCGGCAACGATGTGATCGCAAAGCAGGATGCCTATATCGGGGAAGGCGTGAAGATCGCCGGAAAACTGGAAGTCAACGGGACTCTTGACATTGGGGAAAAAGTCGAGATCGGGGAAGGATTTGAAGCAAAAGGCAACGTGGAAATAAGAAATCCAATGCCGGTATTCCTGTTTATTATCATTTATCTGATGACCCTGTTAAGGATCGAGAACGAAAAAGAGCTTGACCGGATCATTGATGACCTGTTTTCAGAAGACCAGGAGAAGCTGGAAATTCCCCTCATGATTCCCGCCCGATCGAAACTGAACCTGAAACTCTTTGCCGTACCTTCCACTATGAAGATCGGGAAAGGGTGCCGCCTCCATGGCAACATACGGGCAGGGTCGATTTACGTCCAGCAGAACACGGTTATTTTCGGAAGTCTCCGGGCAAAATACCGGATCACGGTTGTTGATGGTGTCACGGTTCACGGGAATGTCGAGAGCGGCAGTACAGTATACGTGAAAAAGGGAGCTCATATCCTCGGTGATGTGATCGCTAAATCCATTGTGCTGCATGAAGAGGCAAAAATTGACGGGACGATTGAAGCTCCCCATGGCATGCAGATAGTGCGGGGCGCATGAAAGCTGCAGAGATCCTCGGGGTCGATAATGTCAGGTTTATTGAACCTGATTTTGCCGCCCTCACTGACAGCCGTTATAATGCAGCTCTTGCCGGGACAAAGAGCGATGAAGGACGGCTTCTACTGGATGAGCATGAAGACCCTGTCGCACTTGCGTTCCATGGACCGGATGGATGGGTTACCGGCTCGTTTTTGTGCAGGAACCCGTCAGTAGCACTCATCGACCTCTTTGAGAGCGTGAACGGGGAACTATTCCAGGAGGACAGGGCTGTCTGGGCTGCATCTGTACGTGAATACTTCAGCACGGCCCTGGTTGCTCACGTTCTCCCATCCTTGAATGATCTGAATCCCAAGCGATATGGTATATTAAAAAGTTTTATCACCGGTATCTGGGGAACAGGCAACAATGAAACCTGCATTGACTGCTGTTGTGGATCCGGTGTCGGTTCATTGGTATTGCGGGATCTTGGATTTACTCCACTCTCCTATGACAATGATGAGTCCCTTCTCTGCCGTGGCCTCATCGAAAAGCGATTGCGACCGGAAGAGACGATGAGGATCGATGCAACCATCGCGTCCCGGTATGTTGAGCCAGTACTAAAAGGCGTCGCGATCATGGCAGGCGAGTTCAACAGTTTCAACGAGGATATGTGGGAACGAATCGTCGGGCAATTATGCACGGTCACTAAAGAAAGCCTGATCACGGTAGGCACCGAAAAGGAAGCGATGCTGGTTAAGGACTGGCTCAATGAAATGGACAGATCAGTCGTCGTGAAGGAAAATCCTGCCGATCCCCTCTATGATCGCTGGGTCTGCCAGGTAATGCCAAAGTAACGGCCCCATGATAAAAAAGATTTCTGATTTTTAATATCCTGATTCGCTTACGGTCTGTTCGAGATAACAGTAATCACAACAGGTTGTTTTATCGCCGCCGCTGGATTTTACCTTTCTGGCCTTTTTTCTCAGAAACCGCCTTTTTCTCCTTGTGAACGTCCTCGCTTTCCAGTTCCGCGATCACATCTATCGGGTCGTCCATGAATTTTGTGAGACGGAGGATCTCAAGGAGCCGCTCCATACCGATAAAATGCTCTGCCATCACCCGTGCAAGAGGTGCCATGACCAGCCTGCTTCCCTGTTTTTCCACAAAGCGGTGGGCAATCAGCTCGGGAAGTACAGGTTCCATGCTGCCGACCATCATTTCATTGATCCGGTTAAGATCACCTTCTTCCCCGTTACATGCAATGGCATTTGCCACATACTCCTCCGAGCTCTTCTCGAAATCATGCTCGGGAGCAACTTCTTCCATTTCACCTTTGAGCAGCTGCATGGCAACCTGTTCTTCGGTAAATGGGTTTTCCCGGGAATACGTGCCTCCCGGCTCAGCAAGGATGACAACACGCCCGAGGTCGTGGAAATCCGGTCTTCCTGCCCTGCCTGCCATCTGGTTAAACTCCTGCACCGAGAGCCAGTCCCTGCCCATGGCAAGTGCATCAAAGATTACCTGCGATGCCGGAAAATCCACACCTGCACCAAGCGCTGCAGTCGTGACCACCGCCATCAGTATCCCACCAAGGAATTTTGTCTCGACATCTCGCCTCTCCTGCGACGTGAGGCCGGCATGGTATGCCGCAGCCCTCATCCCCAGTGCGTCAGCAATCGTGTGACACCGGGCCCGTGCGTTGGTGAAGATGATCGTCTGGCCACGGAATCCTTTTGACGAGGTCCGCTTGTACTCTTCTGTGGTCATCTGCTTGATTGTCGGAATTTTTTGTTTGCGTTCCAGAAAGAGAAGATACCGCTCAAGTCCTACAGGACGTTCAGAATACTGGACCAGGCTGCAGTTCAGTTTCTTTGCAAGCGTCTTTGGCGAACCGATTGTTGCGGAAAGGTACAGGAACTGTGCCTGCGGGGTGAGGTATTTCAGCCGTGCGATCATGCCATCAAGGCGGTGCCCGCGATCTGCATCCTCAAGCATCTGCACCTCATCGATCACGACGGTCGCAATGTTTGACATCTTCTGACCGCAGCGGATCATGTTGTCCACTCCTTCATAGGTACCAACAATGATCGGCGACTGGGGGTTCCGGTCCCCGATCTTCCGGGTCTCGGGAAGGTTGAGCCGGCTCACACCGGTGAGAAGCCCGCTCTTTGCCATTTTCCCGTACCGTTCCGTGAACCGTTCGTACTTCTGGTTTGCAAGCGCTACAAGAGGTACGAGGAACAACATCCGTCCCCGCCCTTCAAGATAGTTCTTGATTCCCGCCATCTCGCCAATAAAGGTTTTTCCGCTCGCCGTTGCGGCGACGACCAGCAGGTCTTTTCCATGCAATAGTCCGGCTTCAACTGCAAGCTGCTGTGCCGGCATGAGCTGGGAGACGCCACTTGCCTCAATAAACTGCCGGGGCAGTGGAAGTTCATCAATTGCCGCAGTTGTCATCACCGGGTGGGGTTCAAGACGGTCAAAAAGCGCAGCCGTCATGGTATGTTTATCCGGCTGGAGCGTTGCTAATACCCGGTCAAGGTCGCGGAACGTGATGAGCAGGTTTTCCAGATGGGAGTAGCCCTCCAGTCCTAACCTGCCGATATGTGACACTTCTCTGCGCAGTTCGCGCTTCCCGCAGTCAAAGCAGATCCGCTCGTTTTTGCCAAACCTGACGGAGTTTTCCGTTGTCAATGGGGTGAATTTCTCATCAAGCAGGCACATCCGGCAGGCATCAACCACTCCATGCTTGACCTGAAAATCCGCAAGAAATGTCTCAAAATCCGTATCTGGTTTGACAAAACGCACGTCAGCCTCGCGGAGCTGGGCAATCAGTTCCTTTGAAGGCGTGTGTCGGAAATCCTTCTTTGAGCCCCATTTTAACCGGTATTTTGTCGGCCGGGGCCCCCTCGGGGTCTCGGTAAGTTCGACAAAACCGGCTCCCACCACATGCCGGTTATCGTAAAAAAGAAGTTTGTACGTGCCGCTTTTCTGGGGCTGGACAATGATCTTCATGGTGAGATCAGGTCATGGATAACGTACGCGAGTTTCACGCTCTCCAGCCTCTTTAAAAAGTCTGTGAACTCCTCGTCAACAATGACAATCGCACAGTCAATCCCATGGAATGCTGCCTCGATGACGCCTTCCCGGGCACCAAAGAACATATCGGGTTTTTTCCCTGCTTTCTGAAGGGCGATATATGCTTCAAGCCCTACGGCAGCGACAACACCAGCCGTGGATATGATTTCAAGCAGTTTGTCACACCGTATCTTTTTTGAACCCCCGTGCTGGATCCGCGGTACCTTGCAGACATGGATCATCCCTTCCTTGTGTTCGATGATCCCGTTTAAGCGTGCAACACCCACATCCTCATCCTTTATTGCATCTGCAATGACCGTTCCGGTTGCTGCCAGGGGTTTTTTTCCTGCATAGAGAAATCCGGCTTGCATGTATACGCCGACTTCATCACCTTCGTGCAAGTCTTCTGCGGCAATGGCAGTCCAGACTGAAACCTGCTGGATGATATCACGCCGGATGTGCCGGGCATAGGATTCAAGTGACTCGGCATTTTCCAGCACCCACTCAATACCAGCTTTTGTAACCTCGTAATTTCCCCTTCCGCTTGCTGAAACTTTACCTTCATCCACAAGTTCACGGATATACTCCGATATTGCCTGGGGGGTAACCCCGAGTTTTTCTGCAATTTCCTGCTGGCGGACTGCCGGCTGGTGTTCAGCGATCTCGACGAGGATCTGAAGTCGGGAGACTTCACGTTTACTGCGCAAAATAGAATAAAGGGGATCTTTAGCGCCCAGTGTCAAGCAGCACCAGTCCCTGTCCCTTTACATCCATATGGGTAATCCGTTTGGCAAGTCCTTTGATAAAGACGGGACTGACATTGAATTTCCGGGATAGGTCATTGATCGAACTGTTGCCTTTCTGGAGTTCTCCTTCAATCTGCTCTACGACTTCGCGGAGGTTCTCGTCGTTGGAGAGCGAGATGTACAGGATATCTGAGAGATCCGAAAGGTTGCACTGGAAGTTCGCACGGAACTTGCTATAGGTTGCACGGAACTCCTTTTCCGGATTTACGCCGGGCTTTGGCATCCGCCATTGCTCCTCCACAAGATTTCCTTTCTTTAAGATCTGGAGACACAGCGCTACACTGTCGTTATTAACCTGCGCTTTGATTTCATTTTCAGTCAACCACGATTTATGCAAAAGTTCATAGACCTTTTTAAAAGAGGGGTCATTGAACGTCATCAGGAGAGGAACTAGCTCTACAGGATCGTTTACTATTCGAATATGGCCCGGCACTGCAAAAACCCTATACTTATATGGTTCTGCAAATCAATAAAATTTTGCGGCACAATCATGCAAAAAACGGGCAGAATCACAGTTCGCGGAATTGTTCAGGGAGTCGGTTTCCGCCCGTTTGTTTACGCACAGGCCTGCAAACGGGGAATTGCGGGTACCGTTAAAAATCTCGGCAGTGAAGTGGAGATTTTTGCCCGCGGGGAACAGTTTGAAGCGTTTTTGGCAGCAGTCTCCCGTGGCCCCCCGCTTTCACGGATCGATTCGGTTACGGTCACTGATACGCAAAAAGAAATTCCCGAAGGTTTTTTTATCCTCCAGAGCGGGACCGGGTCGCTGACCGGCATGATCCCACCGGATATTGCAATCTGTGATGACTGTGTCAGCGATATTTTTGAGAACGGGGGGAGATACCAGGATTACTGGGCAACCTCCTGCGTAAACTGCGGACCACGGTACAGCATCATCAATGAAATCCCGTATGATCGCGAACGGACTTCGATGGAAGAATTTCCCCCGTGCCCGGCCTGCGTTCAGGAATATGAGGACCCCGGGTGCAGGCGACACCATGCCCAGACTATTGCCTGCAGCACCTGCGGCCCGGACCTCACCCTCTCCGATAACCAGGGAAACAAGGTTGAAGGTCTGGATCCAATACGCGAAGCAGCCAGCCTGCTTGATGCCGGGAGGATCCTTGCGATCCGGGGTATGGGTGGATTTCACCTTGCATGCATTGAAGAATCAGCCGACGAACTCAAGCACCGGCTCGGAAGAATCGAGCAGCCGTTTGCCATTATGGTGCGTCCCGGTCATATTGACCGGCTGGCTTGTATCTCCGAACAGGAGAGAACGTTCCTGGAAAGTCCCGTTCATCCCATCGTGATCCTGAAAAAACGCGATCCCACGGCTCATGCAGTGATTAGCAACCTCCATACCATAGGCTGCATGCTACCGTATAACGGGCTCCACCATCTTCTTTTCCATTACCTGAAACACCCGCTCCTGATCATGACCAGTGCCAATATGCCCGGTTACCCGATGATAACCGGCATTGACCAGGCAATGTCAAAATTGAACCGGGATGTCGACTTCTTTCTCACGCACAACCGAACAATCGTAAACAGGTGTGATGACTCGGTGATACGGGACGGCTTCATCATCCGGCTCTCCCGGGGGATTGCGCCGATGCGCTCGGCAATAGATCTTGGGAAACGCTGCATTCTCGGGGTAGGCCCGGAACTGAATGCGAATTCAACAATGTATAAAAACGGTTTTGCGATCACATCACCTCACGTAGGAAATGTCCGTAACCCGGCAACACTTGAATACCTGCAGGAAACGGTGAGGAACCAGCAACGGCTTCTCGGGGCAAAGTTCGATGTGATAGCCCATGACCTGCACCCCCAGTTCCTCTCCACCCGCTTTGCCCGCGAGATCGCGTCAGATCACGGGCTTGAACTCGTTCCCGTGCAGCACCACCGTGCGCATATAGCAGCGACAACTACCAGGCCCTGCATCGGTATTGCTATCGATGGGTTGGGATATGGTGACGACGGGACAGTCTGGGGTGGAGAGATCTTTTCCGGGCAGGCCCCGGATCTCAGGCGTGTTGCCCACCTTGAACCGGTGCCCATGGCCGGAGGAGACATAGCGACACGGTTCCCTGAACGTATGCTCTACGGGATTTTTCCTGATAAAAAAATTCTTTCCCTGCTTGGTGCACGCGGCTGGACAGATGTTGAGCTGGGTGTGCTAAAAAAACAGGTTGCTCGTAACTTCAATGTCACTACTACAACAAGCACCGGCAGGGTTCTTGACGCTGCTGCTGCACTGCTGGGGATCTGCCGGGAACGCACCTACGATGGTGAACCCGCAATGAAACTCGAATCAGCGGGAGCAGGGGGGCATCCCGAAACCTGGGACCTCACGTTTGCGACACTCAATGGGTGTGAAGTGCTTTCGAGCCGTTCGCTCATACAGACTGCATTTGAAAAGATGCAGGCTGCTCAGGGAGAGGATGCGAGGATGATCAATACAATTGCTTCTTCATTCCAGTACAACCTTGCCCGGGGTATTGCACAACTCGCCCTTCAAGCGGCTGACCGTGAGGAAATAAAAACAATTGCCCTGAGCGGGGGCGTTGCCTATAATCATGCAATCCGGGAGACAATCCGAAGGGAGATTGCCAAGCAAAACAAAGAATGCATCATAAACGATCAATACCCTCTTGGTGACGGGTGCGTCTCATTTGGTCAGTGCGTGTATGCGGGCAAACTGCTGGAATGAGGAAATCAACCCTTCAAATCGCATGCAGATACCGGCAAAGCCGTGCAATTTATCAGGATGAAACATAAACAAGGAAATCATCAGCGATGGACCCTACTGAACAGACCAATAACAAGGAAAAGATGATTAAAAATCTTGAACTGGAACTCAACGACCTCCGGCAAGGTCGTACAACCCTGAAAGATTATTATTGCCAGCTCGAACAGGTAACCAAAAAAGAGGAGGCTGCAGAAAGCATCGAAGAGGAGATTGTCCGGCCTCAGGTCGATGACGAAAAAGAATTTGATGCGATCTGGCAATTCCATGAAGAGAAGCTTATAGCTGATCCGGTTGGTTGTGTTCCTTTGGCAGAAATGTATGATGCCTTTGTTCAGTTCTGCAAAAAAACCTCAATTCACCCTGTTGACATTTCAGCTTTCAATTTCATATTTGCTCGGATGGAAAACCCGCAACCCACGCTTGATAAGGGTGCATGGAATGGATACCGGCTTAAGAAAATCTGATAGCAACCAATTCGGCTATCCCACTTTTTTATGACCCACATTAAAATTACCAAAAAATCAGAAATCCCGCTCCTTGGCTCGGTCTACTTTGGCATCATTGACCGGGGAACTAACCTCCTCCAGGTGAGACCAAGTTGCGGATGCAACTTAAACTGCCCTTTCTGCTCGGTAGATGCAGGACCTGAATCAACAACCCGTACTACCAGCTACGAAGTTGAGATGGAGTATCTTATTGAAGCGGTCAAAGAGATTGCAGGGTTCAAGGGAAACGGCGTTGAATGCCATATTGATTCGCCGGGCGAACCGGTTATGTACCCGCACCTTCCCGGGCTTATTGCAGAACTCAAAAAGATCGATGAAGTGAGTATCATATCGCTCCAGACAAACGGCACCCTGCTGAATACCGCAAAGATTGCGGCACTCGAATCTGCAGGACTTGACCGGATCAACCTTTCCCTCCACGCTCTTGACCCGGCAATCGCAAAGATGCTTGCCGGTGTTGATTGGTTTGATATTGATACACTCATGAATACCGCAAAAGCTATCGCAAAGAGCAACATTGACCTGCTCATTGCACCAGTATACATACCAGGAATCAATGATGAAGAGATCCCAAAATTAATCCGGTTTGCCGGGGAGATCGGTGCCGGTAAACGCTTCCCGCCACTGGGTATCCAGAAGTTTGAGCGCTATAAATACGGCAGGTCCCCCAAAGGAATAAAAGTCCAGAGCTGGTGGCAGTTTTTCAACAGGAGCATTCGGCCATGGGAGAAAGAGTCAGGAATCAGGCTCCAGCTGGATTCTGCCCGGGACTTTGGGATGGTGAAGCGCCCTTTCATCCCCCTGGTCTTTTCCAAAGGTGAGAAAGTCACCGTCGAAATACGGTCACCGGGTTGGATAACGGGAGAGATGCTCGGCGTTGCCCGCAACCGGGTAGTTTCCGTATTCAACTGCGACAAAAAGGCCGGGCAGGTCCGGGTGAAGATTGTTTCCAATAAGCACAATATCTACATGGGAGTTGTGGTATAGACGATACCCCCGCGGGTTGTCATAATTTCCCTGGGATACACATCTGATTAAAAGTGAATTGAACGTCGGGATAGAAGAGAAGCAATAATACCGTTTCTGCACATCTTTTTTTATCGCTTCTGCTCCTAACAGTTTGTCCTGGTTTTGTTAAATGCAGGAAATTTTATATGACGGGCTTACCTGTGATCATGGAAATTATCGCGAGGATAATAGCAATAATAATAATCCATTTTGCAATTGACCATGCCACCTTGCCGATAAATCCAAGAATCACAAAGATAATGGCAATTATGATGAACAGTATTCCTAAGATAAATATCCAGTCCATACTCTTCCTCCGGTAACGTGTCAATTTACATTGCAGAGATTTAAATTAGCGTGTCTGTGATTTGATTTCCCAAATGACACCGGGACAATCCTCTGTGAAGGAAAATAAAAACAGTAAAACTTACACTTTGGTAAAAGTTAAGAAAAAAGAGAATTATCCGAACAGGGCACCAAGCCCTGCCATACCGCTCTCTTCATCTTCCTTCTTGTGCTCTTCTGGTGCTTCTTCCTTTGCGGCGACGGCTGCATGACCTGCTGCGGCAGGTGCTGCTGCGGCTGCAACCGGTGCTACGGCGGCCTTGCTGATTGCATCGTCAATGTTTACACCATCGAGCGCTGCAATGAGTGCCTTTACGCGTGATTCGTCTGCCTTTACACCTGCGGCGGTAAGGACTGCCTTGACGCCATTCTCATCGACCTTCTTGCCTGCCTTGTGCAGGAGAAGTGCTGCATAGATATACTCCATCTTGTTCACCTCAATATCTGAAAATTTATTTTACCAGG
>Ga0209048_10005667_pt1 | contig 11779 bp, 7 predicted proteins | sample FrelakmetCRP12CR_FD_187146 | JGI IMG/M metagenome (GOLD analysis project Ga0209048, IMG submission 187146) | Freshwater lake sediment microbial communities from the University of Notre Dame, USA, for methane emissions studies - CRP12 CR (SPAdes)... | ecosystem: Environmental > Aquatic >... | reverse complement strand
CTCGAGTACGGCGAGGCCGGCGAGGCCGCGCGCCTTCTTCGCGAGCTGCTCGCCGACTTCGAGCTCGACCCGCTCGACGAGGCCGACGCCCGCCATCTTCTCGGCCTCGTCTGCGACGAGAAAGGCGACCGCAAGGGCACCGTCAAGGAGTGGCTCGCGGTGCTGCGCCTGGACGCCGCCAACGAAGACGCCAAGCCGTTGATCAGCGCCAAACGCTTCGAGAAGGTGGCCGCGGCCGCCCTCGACGAACTGCCCGAGGAAGTCCTCGCACGCCTGCAGAACGTGCCTATCTTCATCGAGGACCGGCCCTCCGAGGCTCTGGTCCTCGAGGGCCTTGACCCGCGCACCCTCGGCCTCTTCCACGGTATCGCCATGCCCGACCAGTCGGCGCTCGGCGCCGGCCCCGAGACGGGGCTCATCCACCTCTTCCAGCGCAACCTCGAGCGTGAAGCCGAAGACGAGGACGACCTCGCCGAACAGATCCGCATCACCGTCCTTCACGAAACGGCGCACTACTTCGGCGCCGACGAAGACGATATGCAGCGCTTTGGGCTCAACTGACAGCATGCCGCTGCCGCCCGCGGCTTTCGCGGCTGCGACTAGGAGTCGAACCCCACACCGCAGCGGTCGAGCGTCCGCAGCCACGCGTTGCGCCGGCCGCCGCGCAGCTCCGCGTGCTCGGTGGACCGCCGCGTGACCTCGATGAGGGCAAAGCGCAGCGGCTCCGGCGGGAAGGGCAGAGGCTGCGAGCGCACCATCTGCAGCTGCGTAAGCTCCGTGGGCGTGCCACCCACGAGGTCGAGAGCGACCTGGGCGCCGAAGCGCGACGCGGCCACGCCCAGGCCCGTGTAGCCCAGGGAGTAGGACACGCGGCCGCCGAGAGCCGTCCCCCAAAACACGCAGAATCGCGAACAGGTGTCGATGACGCCCGCCCAGCGGTGCGTGAAGCGCAGCCCCTCGAGCTGAGGAAACGTGGCGAAGAAGTGCTCGGCGAGCTTGGCGTGGACCGTCGGCCGCAGCTCGAGCTCGGCGGCGATGCGGTTGCCGTAGTGGTAGATGGCGTCCCAGCCGCCCCAGAGGATGCGCTGGTCCTGCGTAAGCCGGTAGTAGTGGACCAGGTAGCCGGCGTCGGCCAGCGCCTGCCGGCGCGACCAGCCGATGGCGTCGAGTTGCCGCGGCGTGAGCGGCTCGGTCATGAGCACGTAGTCGTAGACCGGCACGACGTGGAGCCGCAGGCGCCGCAGCAGCGGCCTGAAGGCGTTGGTGGCCAGCACGACGCGACGCGCGCGCAGCGCGCCCCACGGCGTGCGCAGTCCAACGCCGGCCGCGGTGCGGCGGAGCTCCGTCACCGGAGTGCGCTCGTAGAAGCGCACGCCCTTCTCGGCGCAGATCCGCGCCAGCCCCCAGGCCAGCCGCGCGGGGTCGAGGATGGCGGCGTCGTGGTGCCAGAGCCCGGCCTCGTGGGTGGTCGAACGGATCTCGGCCCGCAGAGCCTCACGGTCGAGCCACTCTTGGGCGATGCCCACGCGGTCGTAGTGGTCGCGCGCTTCCCGCAGGCCCTCGACCTGCCAGGCCGCACCGGCGATGTCGAGCACACCGGTGCGCTCCCAGCCGCAGTCGATGCCGCCGTCCGAGATGGACTTCTCGATGGCGTCGAGGTTCTCCAGGCCTAGCGCGATGAGCTGGGCCGCCTCGCTCGGGAACAGTTCCGCCCCTCGTGCGACGCCGTGCGTCAGAGACGCCTCGCAGATGCCGCCGTTGCGGCCCGACGCCTGCCCGCCGATGCGGCCCGCGTCCAGCACGACCACGTCGGAGCCCGGGTCGCGCCCCTTGGCCTGCACGGCGGCCCACAGACCGGTGAAACCGGCGCCGACGATGGCGAGGTCGCACTCGTCGGCGCCGGTGAGCGCCGGCCGCGCCGCCGGCGCCTCGGAGCTGTCGAGCCAGAACGGCGTGGGCTCTGCGTCGCGCAGCGCGTCCAAGCCGCGCGCGTCTGTCTTTATGGTCTGACGAGCAGATCCGGCGGTCATGTGATCCACCCTCCCAGGTGGTGTGGGGAGCGCGTGCGGCCGGGTCGGCCGGCTTCGGCAGGGATGGCGGGACCGACGCTCGCGCCGGTCCCGCCGCGGGGGCGACGAAACGAGATGGGCATGTTCGGTCGCGCGCTCATGAGCCGACAGTAGGGGCCGCCGGCGGCGCGCGTCAACTCGCCGGCGGCCCGCTGCGCGACAGCGACCAACAATCGCTTCTCGGCCGCGCAGCTTGATGAGGAGCGCGGACTGGCGCGGGCGACCCGATGCGTGGAAACATAGGGGCCGCAAGTGCCGGCAGCATGCCGGACGACCTAGGGGGGCACATGGCGGGCCAGCTCCGTCGGGTGCGGATCTCGATCTCCACGGCCGTGGTCATGATCTTCGTCTTCGTGTCGTCGGGCGCCTTCGGCATGGAGGACATGGTGAGCTGGTCGGGACCCGGCTTCACCCTTCTCCTCCTGCTCCTCCTGCCCATCTTCTGGGCCATGCCCATGGCGTTGGTGTGCTCGGAGCTCGGCTCGGCCATGCCCGAAGAGGGTGGCTACTACGTCTGGACCAAGCGCGCCCTCGGCGAGTTCTGGGGTTTCCAGTCGGGCTGGTGGTCCTGGCTCTGTCAATTCGTGGACTCGGCCGTGTACGTGGCGCTCATCATGGCCTACGTGCAAGGCTGGTGGCCGCAGCTGGGCTTCAACGGCGCCTGGGCCATCGGCGTCGCGATCATCGTGACATTCGCGTACGTCAACATCCGCGGGCTCAGCGTGGTGGCCCTGAGCTCGATCGTGTTCACCGTGATCATCATGGCGCCGTTCGTGGTGCTGACGGTGCTCGGCTTCACCCACTGGCAGGGCATGCCGTGGCAGCCGTTTCTCCCGACGGGTGAGACGCTCTTCGGCGGGCTTGAAGGGGGGCTCGCCATCGGCCTGTGGATGTACTCCGGCTTCGACTCTCTGTCGGTGATGGCCGGCGAGATCGAGCGCCCGCGGCGCGTCATCCCGAAGGCCCTGATGATCTCGGTGCCGATCATCGTGGTCTCGTACTTCCTGCCGACGCTCGCCGGTCTGGCCGGCGTCGGCAGGTACGCAGATTGGTCCACCACCGCCGGCGGGGGCTCCATCTCGTTCGTCGAGATCGCGCGCATCCTCGGGGGGCCCGTGCTTGCCGGGGCGATGCTGCTCGCGGCCGTGGTCAGCAACCTGGCGCTGTACCAGGAGTACCTGGGCATGGGAGCCCGCCCCGCGTGGGCGATGGCCGAGGACGGCTTGCTGCCGAAGTCGCTGTACAAGACGCACCGCAAGTACGGCACGCCTTACGTGTCGATCATCTTCCTGGCGGCCGTCAACGCCGTGTTGCTGCGCTGGGGGTTCACCACCCTCATCGTCATCGACGTCTTCCTCAACATGCTCTACTACATCCTCATCTTCGTCGCCGCGGTACGGCTGCGGCAGACCGAGCCGCGGATGGAACGTCCCTTCAGGGTGTGGGGCAACACCGCCATTCTGGCCCTGGTCTGTACGCCGGCCGTGCTCATCGCGGTCGTCGAGCTCTTCATCAATGGGGCCGACTACCTCATCGGCGGCATCGTGGCGGCGATGAGCGGGACGATCGCCTACATCGTCTTCAAGAGCGTGTACGGGCGGTCTGCCGCGCGTTGAACTGCAGGAGCACTTTGTCGGCGGGCCGTGCTTGGTCGCTTCCAAGGCCGCTGCGGGCGCCTCAGGAAGCATGCGCCGGTGCTGCCGCGCGGGCGCATAGCGGGGAATGGAGGTACACTCCGTCAATGATCACGACCGCCACATCGGACGAGCGCACCGTCTCGCGGTGGAGATCGTCGGCGCTCGTCTTGGCGCTCCTCGGCGTGGTCGTGCTTGTCTGGCCGGCCGGCGTCAGCGCCGCCGGCCAGGCTCGCCGGCCGCAGCCCGGCCCGCTCAACCCGGCCTTCGTGGAAGCGCTGCACAAGCCTCTGGCCGGGGTGTTCGGCAAGCTGCCCAACCCCGTCAAGGTGCAGCTGGGCGGCGCGACGACGATGCGCCTGCGCGCGCTCGCTCTGCCGCCCGCCTACTACGACCTGCGGACGATTGGCCGGCTCACGCCCGTCCGCGACCAGGGCGTCTACGGCACCTGCTGGGCCTTCGCCAATCTCGCGGCCGTCGAATCCCGTCTGCTGCCGGGCAAGAGCTGGGACTTCAGCGAAGACAACCTCGTCACGCGCAGCGGCTACGGACCGTTCCCCGGCGGCCCCTACCTCTGGGGCGGCTGGGACTTCATGGCGGTGGCCTACCTCACGCGCTGGGCCGGACCGGTCAACGAGAGCGATGACGCCTACCACACCCCGGTCCCCCCGAAGACCAACGTGGTGCGCAAGCACGTGCAAGGCGTGGTCATGTTGCCCGGGCGCACCGATTTCTGGGACAACGAGCTCATCAAGCAGCTGGTCATGCAGAACGGCGCCCTCAGCGTGGGCATGTTCTGGGCACCCGCGTTCTACTCGTTCGACTCCCCCGCGGCGACGGCGACGTATTACTGCAACGTCGCCGCCGGCGATACGTACAACAGCTCCGAGGTCGGTGAGAACCACGGCGTCGACATCGTCGGCTGGGACGACACCTTCAGCGCGGCGCGGTTCGCGGACTCGAGCGCCGGCGCGCCGCCGGGCGACGGCGCTTTCCTCGCCTGCAACAGCTGGGGCACCGGGTGGGGCGACCGCGGCTACTTCTGGGTCTCGTACTACGATCGCTCGTTTGCCTTCGACGACATGACGAGCTACTCGCGCGTCGAGCCGACCAGCGACTACAGCCGCAACTACCAGTACGACACCCTCGGCTGGACCACGTCCTTCGGCTACCCCGACGTGCCCGACCCCTCCGTGGCGTGGGCCGCCAACCGCTTCACCGCCAAGGGCAACGAACGCATCGTCGCCGAGGGCTTCTACGCGCCGGCGGCCCGGACCCAGTATCAGGTGTGGGCCGGTGCGACACTGGGCTCGTTGACGTTGCGCGGCACCGGCACGATCCCCCTGCCGGGCTTCTCCACGATCCGCCTCACGACGCCGCTCAAGGTGCGCAGCGGCCAGAAGTTCGTGGTGGCAGTGCGGCTCGACACGCCCGGCGACGCACAGCCCATCGCCATCGAGGCGCCCGCCGAGACGTGGGAGGCGCGCGCGACGGCCAAGGCCGGCCAGAGCTTCATGCGGTACGGGGACGGCGACCGCTGGGTCGACCTTGCCGGCGATCCCTCGACCGCCCACGCCAACGTGTGTCTCAAGGCCTACGCCCGCAAGTGACGGCACCTCACGCCGGGCGCCGGCCGAGTTGACCGAGACGGACGCGAAGAGGAGCCGCGGGATGCACGAGCCCAGGTCCGCGCGCAGCCCGCGGGCGTTTCGTCTGCGGGCTGTGCTCTTCGACTTCGACGGCACGCTCACGCGTCCGGGCGCCCTCGATTTCGCGGCCGTCAAACGCGAGCTCGGCTGCCCGGCCGACAGCCTCGTCCTGGAATGGATCGAGGCGCTGCCCGCCGGCGTGCAACGCGAGAAGGCGCTGGCCGCGCTGGAGCGGTTTGAGCTGGCTGCCGCCGCCCAGTCCGAGCCCAACGCGGACGCCGAGCGTCTCGTACGGGAGCTGCGTGCGCGAGGGCTCAAGATCGGCGTCCTCACGAGGAACGGCCTGCCGGCCGTCCGCCGGGCGCTCGCGCGTTTTCGTGACCTGGACGCCGGCGATCTCGACGTGATCGTCACGCGCGACGACGGGATCCCGCCCAAGCCCGCGCCCGACGGCGTCCTGCACGCCGCGGCGGCGCTGGGCGTGTCCCCCGCGGAGACGCTCGTGGTCGGCGACTACGTACTCGACATGCTGGCCGGACGCGCGGCCGGTGCGCTGACGGCTTACCTGACGAACGGCGGCGTGGGGGAGCGTCCCGGCGACAGCGCGCACGAGCTCGGCTGCCCGGAGGACGCAGAATGCGACTTCGTGGTGCACGGCCTCGCCGAGCTGGACGAAGTCGTCGAGCTCGGCCTGCCTCTGCCCCACGGTAAGCTGCCCAACGAGCTGCTCGCGCGGTATCTCAGCGGCCTCGCGGCGGCCGACCCGTCGGTGCTCGTTCCGGCCGGCATCGGCGAGGACGTGGCCGCCCTGGACATCGGCGGCGCGGAGACGCTCGTGGCGCACGGCGACCCCATCACGCTCTCGAGCCGGGACCTCGCGACGTCCGCGGTGCTCGTGAACGCCAACGATATCGCCGCCTCGGGAGGCGTGCCCCGCTGGCTGCTCACCACCGTGCTGCTGCCCACGGGAACGACGGCCTCACAGGCGCTGGCGCTGCTGACCGACCTCGGAGCGGCGGCCGCGAGCGTCGACGTCGCCCTCGTCGGCGGGCACACCGAAGTGAGCCACGCGGTCACCTGGCCCGTGGTCGCCGCGACGATGCTGGGCACGATGCGCCGCGCGGACCTGCGCGACAAGCGCGAGGCGCTGCCCGGCGACCAGGTGATCCTCACCAAGGCGCTCGCCGTGGAGGGCACGGCGCTGCTCGCCCAGGAACTGGGCGAGCGCCTCCGTGCCCTCGGTATGGACGAGCGCGAGCTCGACGCCTGCCGCGAGCTGTTGAGCCGCCTGAGCATCGTGCCGGAGGCGCGCCTCGCCGCCGGCTTCGCCGGCGTGCGCGCCATGCACGACGTCACCGAGGGCGGGCTGGCGACGGCGCTTCGCGAGCTCGCCGCGGCCTGCGCGCGCGGCATCGTCGTCCACCGCGAACGCGTGCCGCTGCTCCCCGAGACGCGCCGGCTCTGCGAGCTGCTCGGCGCCGACCCCCTCGGCCTCATCGCCTCCGGCAGCCTGCTCGTCTGCTGCCGCCCGGACGAGACCGAGGCGCTGCTCCGCGCGCTCGACGGCGAAGGCATCGCCGCGACCGTCATCGGAGAGGTGAGCGAGAGGGGCGCCGGCGTCAGCGCGCTGGAGCGCGGTCTTCCGGCGCCCTGGCCCGAGTTCGCCGCGGACGAGGCGGCGCGGATGCTCGCGGAGTGGGCGCGGCCCTAGGGCGACGTCGTGGCGCCGGCCGGTATCAGCGACCGCCGCTCCTTAGAGTGCGGTGAGGCGCCAGTCGATATTGAGATCGTCGCAGAGCCGTTCCAGCGCCTCGCGGAGCTCGGCCACGCGCACGCTCTGCGGCACCGCCAGCACCAGCTCCATCTCGAAGAGCGGTGCGTTGGTGTACGGCGCCGGCCGCAGCGACGTGTCGGCGCTCTCGATGTTGACCCCAAGCTCCCCGAGAAGGTGGGCCACTGACTGCATGAGGCCGGGATGGTCCATGGCCCAGGTCGACAGCTTGAATGGGAGCGCCGCGGACGACGAGCGGCCCACGGCGGCGATCTGCACGTCCGCGTGCACGCCGGTGGCCGCACGCAACTCGCCCAGTCCGGCGCGCAGCCGCTGCACCACTTCCGCGGGCCCCGCGACCAGCATCATCATCGCGAACTGGCCGCACAGGTTGACCATGCGACTGTCCTCGAGGTTGCCGCCGCAATCCGCCACAAAGCGGGTCACCTCATCAACGAGACCCGGGTGATCCGGGCCGATGGCCGTGAGGACCGCATGCTGGACGCCGCTCATGTGGTGACTCTAGGGTCAGACCCGGAGCGGCGCAAGCACCGACGACGACCCCCATCCGTTACAGTACGTCTGTGGACAACGCTATGACGTATCGAGCAGACCTGCACGTGCACTCGCGGTGTTCGGACAACCCCACCCACGCCGGCATCCGCGCGCTGCGTGGGCGAGAGTCGTACGCCGAGCCGCTCGAGGTGTACGCGGCCGCCCGCAGCCGGGGCATGGACTTCGTCACGATCAGCGACCACAACACGCTGAACGGCTCGCTGGCCATCGCCCACCTGCCGGGCGCGTTTCTGAGCACCGAGCTCGACACCTGGTTCCCCGAGGATGGGACGCGGGTCCACGTGGTGGCGCTCGGCCTCGACGAGCGCACGTTCGCCGAGGCTGAGCGTGCCCGCGCCTCGGTCCACGACCTCGTCGCCTGTCTGCGCGAGGCCGGCGTGGTGCACTACCTCGCGCACCCGCTGTTCGACATGAGCGACACGCTGACGATCGACACCGTGGAGCGCATGCTGCTCCTCTTCAACGTCCTGGAAGGCCGCAACGGCGCCCGCGTCAGCCGCTGCAACGGCCTGCTGCGCGAGATCGCCGCCGCCCTGACGCCCGAGGTGATCGTCGATATGGCTGCGCGCCAGAGCATCGAGCCGTACGGCGAGACCCCCTGGCGCAAGGCTCTCACCGGCGGGTCCGACGACCACAGCGGCCTCTTCGTGGCCGGCGCGCACACGGTCGCCTCCGGGGACGGCACCGTGAAGGGCTTTCTCGCCGCCGTCGCGCGCGGCGACTGCGAACCGGTCGGCGCCGACGGCGACGCGCGCCTGCTCGCGCACAGCATCTACACGGCTGCCTTCTGGAGGTTCCGCGAGATGCTGCGCCTCGACGAACCGGTGCCGCGTCAGCGCCCTCTCAAGCTCATCCGCAAAGGGTTCGGGCGCATCGGCCGCGACGTGCCGCTGCTCGAGAAGACAGTGCGCGGCGTGCGCAGCATCGCGCCGGGCCTCTACCGCGACGGCGACGGCCGCGGTGCGGCCTGGGAGGCGCTGCTCGAGCGCGAGATCGGCTCGCTCCTCGCGTCCCCCGACGGCCTCAACGCCGTCGACGGACGCGAGCTCAACCGCCGCCTCTTCACCGTGGCCCAGCGGCTCGCCGACGACGTCGTCCACCTCCACCTGCGGCCGCTCGTCGACCCCGACGTGCACGTGGATCGCAAGCGCTGGCTGCAGTCCGCCTTCGCCGCCGGCATGGTCCATTTCCTGCAGCTTCCGTACTTCATCGCCTGGAGCCTGCAGAGCCGCGACAGGGCTTCGCAGGAACGGCTCCGCCGGCACTTCCTCTCGATGGGCCAAGCGGAACCGAAGATCGCCGTCTTCACCGACACCTTCGACGAAGTCAACGGTGTGTCGGTCAGCATCCGCCGGCTGGCGGAGACCGCGGCGGAGCGTGGCGTCGCTCTCGAGGTCATCACCTCCACCAGCGTCCCGAGCGGCCGGCGAGGCGGCGCCGTGAACTTCCAGGCGAGCGCGTGGCGTCCTCTGTCCCTCAACCCCGATTACCCTCTGGTCGTCCCCCCCATCGTCGATGTGATCGACTACATCGAGGAGAACGGCTTCACGGCCATCCACGTGAGCACGGCCGGCGGCACCGGCCTCGTGGCCCTGCTGGCCGCCAAGCTGCTGCACCTGCCCATCACCGGCGCCTTTCACACCGATCTGCCCCGCTACGCCGAGCGTCTGTACCCCGGCTCGGCCGCGCAGAAGAGCACCTGGCGCTACGTCACGTGGTTCTACAGCATGCTCGACGAGGTCTTCGCGCCCTCCGGGGCGACGGCCCGCGACCTCGTGGCCCACGGCCTCGATCCGCGGCGCGTGCGGGTGCTCCCCGCATGGGTCGACGGCGAGCTCTTCTCACCCTCGCGCCGGGACGATGCATTGCCCGCGCGCTACGGCGCCAACGGAGGTCCGCTGCTGGTGTACGCCGGGCGGATCGCCCGGGAGAAGAGCGTGGAGGTCCTGGCGGAGGCGTTTCGCGACGTGATCGACGCCGGAGCCTCCGCGCATCTCATGGTGGCCGGCGACGGCCCGTACCGGGCGGCGATGGAGGAGCTTCTGGCGGGCTATCCGGCGAGCTTCCTGGGGTTCGTGCCGCAGGAGGAGCTGGCGCGCGTGTACGCCTCCAGCGACCTGTTCGTCTTCCCCAGCAGCACCGACACCTGCGGGCTCGTGGTGCTCGAAGCCCAGGCCGCCGGCCTGCCGACGATCGTCAGCGACCGCGGAGGACCGCGGGAGCACGTGCAGGCCGGCCGCACCGGCCTCGTCGTGCCCGGCGACGATCGCGCCGCGCTCGCCGGCGCCATCCGCGCCTTGCTCGACGACGAGGACCGCCGGCGCGCGATGGGCCGCGCCGCAAGAGAGTACGTGCTCGGCATCGCCGGGACGCCCGCGGCACACGGAGACGCCATCCTCGGCAGCTTCGGCGGACCATCGCCGCCGCCCGGCTGGCGACACTCGCAGGGGGTCAGGAACGCCGTGTCCCTGAGGACCAAGAACCGCGCCCCGGCGCGGCGCGCCTGAGGCCTGGCTTCCGGCCCGTGGAAGAGCGAGGGCGGGGCGGCCCTTCCGGCCGCCCCGCCCTCGCCACGCTCGCGGGCCTTCTCGCGCTGCGGCCCCGCTCAGTCGCCTTCGGCAAGCAGCTCGTAGATGCGCTTGCGCGCGTCGGCGAGGATCTCGAGCGCCTTCTCGACCTGCTCGGAGGAGCCCGTCGTGCCGACCTGCTTGGCGGCGGCGCCGACCTGGAAGAAGGCCTTGCGCAGTTTGAAGCGCGGGCCTTCGTCGCCTTGCTCCGGGCTCTCCCACGGCGCTCCGTGGCGCTCTTTGCTGGCCTCGGCCTCGGCCGTGCCGGCCTCGGTCAGCGAGAACACGCGGCGGCCTTCGACCTCCTCGCCCTTGATGAAGCCCTGGTCCTCGAGGAGCTGCAGGGTCGGGTAGACGGAGCCGGGGCTCGGGCGCCACATGCCGCCGCTGCGCTCTTCGAGCCGCTGCATGATCTGGTACCCGTGCATCGGCTCGTCGGCGAGCACCGAGAGGATGGCGGCGCGGACGTTGCCGCGACGCGCCCGGGACCAGGGGCCCCGGCCGTGACCGTGGGGGCCATGAGGGCCGTGCGGGCCGAACTTGAACCGTGCCGGCCCGCCGCAGCGGCTGTGCTGTTCTGTGGATCGTGTCATGTCGTTCCTTTCCGATAACGGTGTAACGCGATATATCGTAACGCATCGTTCCCAGATGTCAAGTGGGGCAAACGCGAGGGCCGGGCGACGGAGCCGGCCCCGGCGGCATGCGGTACAATCCCCGGCGCATGATCCGCTACCTGGACACCCGGGGTCTGAGCGACCGGCCACGCACGTTCACCGAGGCCATCCTCGAGGGCATCGCCCCGGGCGGCGGGCTGTTCGTGCCCGAGCGTCTGCCCCGGTTCGGCGTCGAGGAGATCGTCGCGCTGGCGGCGCTGCCGTACCACGAGCGCGCGGCGCGCGTTTACGAGGCCTTCGGCCTCGACGTCTCCGCCGCGCGCACCCGCGAGATCGCCGCCGCGGCCTACGGCGACAACTTCGACGACCCGGCCGTCGCCCCGGTGCGCGAAGCCGCTCCGGGGCGCTTCGTCCTCGAGCTGTGGCACGGCCCCACGCTCGCCTTCAAAGACTTGGCGCTGCAGTGCATGCCGCTGTTCTTCAGCGAGGCGCTGGAGCAGGCGCACGCGAGCGGCGCGACCAGCCTCGACTTCCTCATCCTGGTCGCGACCTCGGGCGACACCGGCGTGGCGGCGCTCAACGGCTTCGCCGATCGCGCCCACACGAGGATCTGCGTGTTCTACCCGGACGCCGGCGTCAGCGCCCTGCAGGAGCTGCAGATGGTCACGCAGCCCGGCGACAACCTCACCGTGTTCCGCCTGGACGGTGACTTCGACGCCTGCCAGAACGCCGTGAAGGCGGTCTTCGACGACGGCGCCTTCGGCGAGGAGCTGGCCGGCCGGCACGGCCTGGCGCTCTCCTCGGCGAACTCCATCAACTGGGGCCGGCTCATGCCGCAGATCGCCTACTACGTGAGCGCCTACGCCGACATGGTCGCGCGCGGCGCCGTGGGCGCCGGC
>Ga0209048_10005666_pt1 | contig 11780 bp, 1 predicted proteins | sample FrelakmetCRP12CR_FD_187146 | JGI IMG/M metagenome (GOLD analysis project Ga0209048, IMG submission 187146) | Freshwater lake sediment microbial communities from the University of Notre Dame, USA, for methane emissions studies - CRP12 CR (SPAdes)... | ecosystem: Environmental > Aquatic >... | reverse complement strand
CCCCTCAAATTGCGCCACCGCCGCCCTCCCGAACCGTCATTTCTTTTGGTGAGCAAAAACTCGAAAAAGACGGCTCCTATCTGATCCTCGCCAACGCGGCGCCCGCGCTTCTGACCGGACCGCGCGTCGTCGCTCTGCCGACGGACCTCGAAAAAGCGCCATTGCCCATATGGCAAAGCGCAGGCGCCGAGATCGCCACGCCGATCCGCGCGCCGAAGGAAGGAAAGATCGTCGCGAGAGACGCAAAAGGTTCGGATGTCGCGCTGACGCTCTCCGATGAAAAAATGGAGAACGACGCGCGTTTCGCGACGCTGCGCATTGCGCCAAGCGACAAAGCGCGAGCGCTTGGAATCACTTTGATTCCGGAGCCTGCGAAGGCGAAGGACGAAAAATCGAATTCCGAAGCTGGCCGCGACCGCTCTCCCGCAAGCGTCGCCCTGGGACGCCCGCAATATTTCGACCTTGCTCGCGACGCGAAACGCGAATTTCGCTTCGAGCTTCCGCAGGGCGGTCTCTATCGTATCGAAACGCTCGGCCGCTTGCAGACGAAACTTGCGTTGGGCGCAAATCTGACGCCGAAAATCGGCGAGGGCGAAAACAATGGTCCGGGCCACAATGCGCTGGTGACGACTTACCTGCGCGGCGGCTCTTACCGCGCCTTTGTCACCGCGCAGGAGTCCTCCGGCCATCTTGGGCTTTCCGTTTCCGCCGCGACTCTGACGACCACTCCGAAATTGACGAGCGACGCCAGCGTGCGCGCGACGCTTTCCGGAGGAAAGGGCGCCGTGATACCAATCGAAATTACGAACGACGGCCTCTATCGGCTCGATCTGCATGGGTTGCAGTTCGATTGGCGCGCGCGTCTTGAAGACGCGGAGGGCTGGCCGCTCACGAAACCAGGTCCGCTCACGCGACTGACGCAACGACTCGAAAAAGGAAACTATCGTCTCGTCGTCCTGCCGGAAGACGCGGAAGCGCGCATGTATGCCAGGCTTCGGCCCGTGACAGCGCCAACGGAACTGCAAGGACACGGCCCACACCCCCTGCCCTTCGAGAAAGCGCAGAAACTGCAATGGCGCGAGCCGCAGGCAAAGGACGCGCCGCGCACGCCCGACGTGTGGCGCTTTTCGCTCTATGGCGACGCCGACGTCGAAATTTCGATCTCCGAGGGCATGGTCGGCGAGATCATAAAGAACGAGCGTGACGCGGTTGGAAAGGCGTCAGGCGTGCGAAAGTTTGTCGGCCGCCTTGGGGCTGGCGACTATCGCGTCGAGGCGCGAAGTCTCGCTCATGACGACAGGCTCGACTATGAGATTTCGTTGACCTCAAAAGAGCTCCAACCAGGCGCGCCACGCTTCGTCGATCTTCCGGCGACACTTCCATTTTCGATCTCGACCGGGACTATCGTCGACATCACGAGTTTCGGAGACCATGAGATCGCCGGATCGCTGAAGGACGGGAATGGCGCCGTGGTCGAGCGCCTGCAGGGACGCGCCGACGATTGGAACATCGCGCTTTCCCGGCGTCTTCCTGCGGGCGCCTATCGATTGGAGCTCGAAGAAGTTCGTGCAAAGCGGCAGACGAGCGAAAAGGCACAATCCGACGAAAACACAGCCGAAAACGGCGCGACCAACGACTCAAACGATGAAGAGCCTTCCGGCGCTGAAATTCGCTTCGCTTCGCTGAACGAAGCCAATGATGGCGGAGTAACTCTCGCCGAATCCAAAACGGTTTCCGGCGCCGGAGCGCATGTGCTTGCGCTGCCGCCTGCTCCTCAGGGAAGCCTCGTGCTCGTCTCCGGGCAATCGACAGGCGAAGCGGCGCTGTCGATCGAAAGGCGCGACGCTGGCGGCGAGTGGCGCGTTGTCGGGTTGGAGCGCGGACGTGCGCCCGTCGCTGCGTGGCCTGCGACCGCAAGCGGCGGCGAGTGGCGCGCTGTCTTATGGTCCGTCGGCGGCGACGCTGCGCCGGTCTCCGTTGCGGCGCGCGCCATTGAACGACTAGCCCCCAGCCAGGGCGAGATCGCAATGGAAGCGGCGCCTATCGACGGGGTCGCGACTATGATTTGCGTCGGCCTCGCCGCAATTCCTTCCGCGTCGCTCGTGAACGTCTCCGCGCCCTCCGAAGATTTTCTTGCAGGCTCGAGCGCGGGGCATTTGTTGCACAGCGCGCGGTCGGGCCCGATTGCGCCGCAATCGGAGCGGCTTTGGCTCGTCTCACGCGGCGACTGCAAGCAGAGCGCGCGCGTAGAGAGCTTCGAATGGAAAGGCGCCGAAATCGCGCTCGATCTGGCGGCGAACGAACGCGCCGAACTTCCGCTATTGCTCGCCCCGTCGAAGCATGCGCGGCTGTGGTTGGCGCGGTCGGCTTTTGCGCAGCCCGGCCTCGACGCCGGACGCGGCATGGACGCGACGAACGGAGCGGCCTTTGCGCTCGCGGGCGACAAGCCGCTTCGCGTCTGGAACGCCTCCGGCGCCGCAGGCTTGAGAGTCGCTCTGCAGGCGATCGACGTCGCGATTGCGCCTGCGACACAGGGCGGCTCGACTTATGCGAACGTCATTGCGCCAAAAACCGCGCAGCCCGTGACAATGGGCGTGAGCGACGCTCCTTTGACATTCGATCTTGCCGGCGGACTCGCAGCCTTTTCTGCGCCGAACGAATCGCGAAAGATTTCTATCTTCGGAGATGACGCGCCAATTTCACGAACGCAATTCAATGCGCCCACGAAAATCTGGCTCGTCAATACGACCGATAAGCCGCTGCCGGCGCGCGTCAGCGTCGTGTCCGGCGCGCAGGAGTCGCTGTCGTTCGGACGCATCGTGAAACGCTTTTTCGGCGCGTCTGGCCAGGTTGCTTATCCAATTGAAGGAGAAAAGGGAGATCGGCTCGTCGTTGTCGGCGGCCGGGCGATTTTCGTTGGCGATAACGGGACGGTTACAGAAGGACCCGCGACGTCAATAGAGGGACGCGGCGTCGCAACGATCGACTACAAACCTGGACTCGTCGCCTTTTGGATCGAGCGCAACGAAAAATCTCCATGGCCGGCTTCGACCCCACGCAAAATCAATCTTTCACAACGAATATCGCTCGAAGGCGCGGCGATGAGTTTCGCGTTACAGCCGTCGGCGCCGATGATGCTCGACGTCAAGAGCACGGCTCCGGCGATTCTCGCTTTCACTCAAAACGGAAGGCGCGAACTACTGGCGTTTCCCTCGGGCGTCGAATTCCATCGTTATGTAAGCGAAGGACCAGCGACGCTGGAGGCGTTCTCGCCACATGAAGGCGCGCTTTCAGGAACGATCGACTTCGGCGGCGCGCCAATCATAGAGGCCAAAGAAGGGTTGAATGATTCCGTTACTCTCGCTGCCGGCGCGAGCGCGCTTTTCAGTTTCGAAACAAAACGCGAGGGCGAGGTCGGAATCGGGCTGCGGTCCGACCCCGACCGCACGCAGCTACGCCTACTTGACGCAAGCGGAAAGCTAATCGGCGAAGGACTCGCACAATCGATGAAACTGGCTCCCGGCCGCTATGTGTTGGAAGCGAGAGCGCCCAATGACTCGCCACTCAGCGTCGTTCGGCTCGCAATTGTGGGCCTTTCGGCCCCGCCGGCGACGCCGCCAGCGGAAGTGATGGCGGACCTTCTCGAAAAGGCCGGTTTGAAAAAAATCAAGACACGTTGAGGCAAGGCTTCGAGGCTCGACAATGAAACGCTTTCTTTTCGCAGCGCTGTGCGCTCTGACCGCGGTCGCAAACGCGCCGAGCATTCATGCGGAACCAGCTACGAACGGGGCTTTCGACCGGCTGCAACGCGCCGACGGAGCGCGGGTCGTGCCGGAAAAATTCCTGCGCAGTTGGGACCCCATCACGATCTTCTTCGATTCCGATGAGGGTCCCTGGCCTGGCGGAGCCGAAGACGCGCATTCCCGGTTTGCGTCGCTGACGCCTGAACCTCCCGGCGAGTGGCGCTGGCTTGGTCCGCGCGCCCTGCAGTTTCGTCCAGCCGAGCCCTGGAAGCCCCTGCAACGCGTTTCGATAAAAACCAGCGGCGCGGAAACGCGCCTTGTGACGCTGCTGCCGATTCCCAAATCGACAACGCCAGCGGATGGCGCGGACCCGGTCGCGGAGCTGGCGCAGATTTCGCTGACCTTTCCTGAACCCGTAGACGTCGCCGCCCTGTCGCGTCTCGTATCGATTGAACTGCGCCCGGCGCCGGGCATTTCGCCGCGCGGGGGACAAGTTCTGACGGCGGCCGATTACGAGATCCGTCCGCTGGAGCGCACGGACCGCGGCGCGGAGCAGACTTATGTCGTCAAGTTTCGCGACGCGATCGCCGATGGTCGGGTCGCCATTCTTCGCTTGCGGCTCGCCGACGAGCCGGGACTTGACGACGAAACATATGAACTGCGTGTCCGGACGGCGACGCCATTCGTCATGACTGAAGCGAGCTGTGGGCGCGGCTGGAACAGCGATAAGCTCGAGGAGGTTCTACGATGTGCATCGAGCGGGCCGGTCTCCACGGCTTCGGAAAATAGCGAAGAAGAGGGAGGCGCGGCCTCGTCCTATGCGCCCGCCAACAAGCGACGACTGACTCTCGCCTTTTCCGCGACGCCCGACGAACTCGATATTCTCAGGGCGCGCGAAGCTTTGCGGATATCTCCGCCGGTCGACGATCTCTCCGTCGATATCGACCGTCAGCATTTGAAGATTTCGGCGAAGTTCCTGTCCGACCGAGTTTATGAATTATCCATCGCGCCGGGGGCGCTGCGCGATACGCGCAAGCGGCCGCTCGCCGCTGCTTTTACGCAGCGCTTCGCCTTCACGCGCGACGCGCCCGCGCTGCAATGGGACGCGGCCTCCGGCATCGTAGAACGCTTTGGTCCGCAGCTTCTGCCTCTGCGCGGACGCGGTTATGATCGCGCCGATATTCGCATCCATTCGATTGACCCGCTCTCGCGCGATTTCTGGCCCTTCCCGGACAATGGCGTCGAGACCGAAGACGCGGCCGCGCCGCCGCTGCCGGGCAACGAGCCCAAACATTGGAGCGACCCGGCCAATATCGAAGCCAACGCAATCAAGGAACGCATCAAGACGCTGGGTTCTCCAGCAGTGTCGCGTCTCGTTGACTTGCCCATCCGGCGCAATGGCTCCGACGCGAAATTCGGGATCGACCTGTCGTCGGATTTCGCGCGCATATCCGGACGCGAGCAACCGGGCGCCTATCTTGTCGGCCTGCGCGCGGTCGACGACTCGAAACGGCATTGGCTTCGCGTTCAGGCGACCGACTTGACGCTCTCCGCGATCGAGGAGCCGACGAGGGTGCGCTTCGCTGTGACGTCGCTGTCCAACGCGCAGCCCGTGAGCGGCGCGGAAGTGCGGGTGGAAGGCGTCAAGGACGACAAATTCGTCACGCTCGCGCGGGGAACGACGGATTCGTCGGGTTTCTTCTCATGGAGCCCGGGCAAGAGATCGTCGACGGATCTGCGTCGCGTCGTCGTGGTCAAAGGCCCCGACACTCTGGTCGTCGATCCAGACAATGCGCCATCGGAATACACCAAGGAAACCTGGAGCAAGCCCGAGACGGCCTGGCTCTCCTGGACAACCGATCCGGATCAGCCGCGCGAGGAAAAGACGCGCACGCTCTGCCATGTCTTTTCCGAACGCCCGATCTATCGGCCGGAGGAGCCGGTGCATCTCAAGGGCTTCGTGCGCAATTATCGCGGCGGCGCGCTCAGCCTCGCAAAAGCCGGCGGCGCTCTCGTCGTGACCGGCCCAGGCAATCAAGAATGGCGCATCCCCGTGAAGATCGACGCATCGGGAAGCTTTTATCACAAATTCGACGCGCAGACCCCGGCGACGGGAGACTATGCCGTGAGGTTCGAACCGGCCGGCGCAAAGCCAAAGGCAAAAGACGCAGCGAAGAACGTGGAGGCGCAAAAGCGGGACAGCCAATCCGAGGCGCCGGCGCAAGAACAAACGAACGCCGAAGACTCCAACGCCGGGGCGGAGGAGAACCAAAGCGGCGAAGCCGCGAAAGAGGAAGACCTTTCCTGCGGCAAGTTCTCCTTCAAGAAGGAAGCCTATCGTCTGCCCACATTCGAAGTCGTGCTGAATGCGCCGCAGATGGTTCCGCTCGACGGAGAATTCAATGTCGACCTCATCGCCCGCTATTTCGCGGGAGGCCTTGCGGCAGACAGGCCGGTGAAATGGCGCGCAGTGCAGTTTCCGCATATTTTCACGCCGCCAGGGCGCGAAGGATTCCTGTTCTCGACCGATTCGCGTTTTTCAGGCGAAGGCAAATTCAAGTCCACTTCGGTTCTTGAGCGTGAGTCTCGAACGGACGCCGGCGGCGCCTCCCGCATGACCTTCGATACGACCATCGAGCCGACCGCGCAGCCGCGTCGCTATTCGATCGAAGCGGCTGTTACTGGCGAAGACGGAATCGAAGTGCGCAATGTGCAAAACGTCATCGCCGTTCCCCCCTTCGTGTTGGGAGTCAAAACGCCACGCTACGTCGAGAAGCCCGGCTCGATAGCGCCGGAAGTTATCGCCATCGACGGCAAGGGAGAGCCTGTCGTCGGACTCGACATGACTTTGCGCTTTATCAAGCGCAACTGGACATCGACTTTGCAGGCGTCGGATTTCGCGCAGGGCGCAGCGAAATATGTGACGCAAGTGCAGGACGAGACTCTGCTGGAACGCAAGGTCGCCAGCGCCAAAGAAGCGCAGCACATTACGCTGGAAGCGAAAGAGGCCGGCGTCTATGTCGTTCAACTCGAAGCCTACGACCGATTAAAACGTCGTCAGCAGGTGAGCGTCGACTTCTTCGTCGGGGGCGACACGCCGGTGACATTCCAGCGCCCGCCAGCTTCGTCCGCGACAGTCACGGCGGATAAGGAAAAATTTGCTCCCGGGGAAACCGCGACGCTCGTCATTCAATCGCCGTTTCAAAACGCGCGCGCCCTGGCGATCATCGAACAGCCGAACGGCGTTTACGACTATCAGTTCGTCGACATCGCAAATGGCTTCGGTCGCTATGCGATGACGTTGCGCAAGGAGCAAACGCCAAAGCTCGCCGTGCATTTCCTCGTCATGCGCGGGAGACTCAAGGACAGCGCTCCGCAGCCCTCTGCGACCTTCGACCAAGGCAAGCCCGTCACCATCGCCGCAACGAAATGGATCGAGGTGACGCCGGTCAAAAACATTGTGACCGTGAAACTCGACTATCCTCAAAAAGCCCGACCGGGTCAGGAAGTCGAGGTGACGCTTCGACTTTCCGACGACGCCGGCAAGCCGCTCTCGGGAGAGGCGACATTCTGGATGGTCGATCAGGCGGTACTTTCGCTCGCGAAAGAGCGCCCTCTCGACCCCCTTCCCGATTTCATTGTCGAACGCGAAACCAGAATGACGGCGCGCGACACGCGCAACATGGCCTTCGGCGTCATACCCCTGGAGGAAGTTCCGGGCGGCGACGCAGCTCTGGAGGAATGGGGCGCGGAAAATAACATTTCCGTGCGCAAGAATTTCACGCCCGTTCCGATCTATCTGCCGAGCGTGCAAGTCGGCGCCGACGGCGTCGCGAAGATAAAGGTGAAGCTGCCCGACACGCTCACCGTATTCAAACTGCGCGCAAAGGCGGTGAGCGGCGCGGACCGCTTCGGCTGGGCGGGTGGCGAGATGCTCATTCGTCAGGAGCTCGTCGCGCAGCCTGCGCTGCCGCGCTTCGTGCGGCCGGGAGATTCTTTCGCCATCGGCCTTGTCGCGCGCGTTGTTGAGGGACCCGGAGGCGCAGGAAAAGCGACATTCGCCGCCGAAGGCCTCGCACTCCAGGGGACTACGAGCCAGCCGGTTGAATGGACGCAAAACAAGCCTGTTCGCATCGACGTGCGGGCGAATGTCCCGCAGCAACGGACGAGCACGCAGAGCGTTGCGTTGCGCTTCAAGATCGAGCGCGACGCCGACCATGCGCGCGACGCGGTCGAGATCGAACTTCCGGTCCGGCCCGATCGCCTGCCGGTGCGACACTATGAAATCATCGAGATTGCGCCCGGCGAGACCAAGACTTTGCCGGCGGTCTCCAGCGAAGTGCGCGCCGGCACATTCGCGCGCGACGTGATCGTCGCCGCCGACCCCTCGCTCGCGAAGCTCGTCGCCGGACTGAACGCGCTCGTCGAATACCCTTACGGATGCACGGAGCAACGCCTCTCGCTGGCGCGCGCCGGAGTGGCCCTCAAAGGCTTTGCGCCAATCCTTGCCTCGGCGGGGCTCGAGGGTCGCATTTCCTCGAATGTGCGCTCGACCTTGCAAGCGATCGAGCAGTCTATCGACTCGGACGGGCTCGTCGCGTTCTGGCCTCACTCGCGCGGAAATGTCTCTCTTACCGCCTGGTCCTATTCCTTCATGGCGCAGGCCGAGCGCGCTGGAGAGCAGGTGGACAAGAGTCTCATGGACCGGCTCGCCAATGTGTTGAAGATGTCGCTGCGTTCGGACTATCCGCGCCTGCTCGCGGGTCAGGAGTTGCGCGAACGCGTCGAGGCTCTGACCGCGCTCGCGGAAGGCGGAAAGCTCGACGACGGTTATGTTGCGGAATTTACGCGCCGCGCCGATTTCCTACCTAACGCCAGCGTTGCGCAAATGACGAGCGCGGTGGCGAAAACTGACGCTGCCGATCAACGCATGGTCGCCGCATTGGTCGACACTCTATGGAGCCGCGTAAAAATCCTTAGCCGCAACGGGGTGCAGACCTATAACGGACTGGCGGGCGACGACGTCAATGAGATCATACTGCCCTCAGAGGCGCGCAGCCTCGCCGAGATGTTTCGCGCCACGTCAATCGCCGCCCCTACCGACCCGCGGACATCCGTGCTGCGCGACGGACTGGTGCGATTGGGAGATGGAGACGGTTGGGGAACGACGAACGCCGACGCCGCCGCCATCGGCGCACTTTCGGAAGCTTGGCGCAAACCGATCGCGGCGATCAGCGTGACCATGACGCCGCAGGGCGCCGCTCCGCAGACTGGCACAATCGACGCGAACAATCCCGTCGCGCGCCTTAAGAGCGAAGAACCGACGGCGCTCTCTATCGCAAATGGCTCGAATGCTCCGCTGATCGCGCTGGTCGAAACCCGCTACGAATCGGAGGAGTCAGGCGCAAAAGCGCAGGCGAAGAGCGAGGGCTTTGCCCTCACGCGACAGATGTGGCGTATCAAGGGAGTGAAGACGGCGCCGGAACTGATTGTGGCGAACGAGGAAGGACTCGTGAAGCTTTCCGTCGGCGATGTGATCGAAGAAACCGCAGAACTCGTCAATCCTGTCGATCGAACGCATGTCGCAATTTCGCTGCCGATTGCGGCTGGATTCGAGCCGCTTAATCCCAACATCGCGACTGCTCCTGCTGAGGCGCAGCCCTCGGCCGCGCCGACCTTGGCGCCGACGAGCGTCTCTTTCGGAGACGATCGCGTCTTCTACGCTTACGAATCATTGCCGAAAGGCAATTATCGTTTCGCTTACCGACTGCGCGCGCAGACAGCCGGCGCATTCACTGAACCACCCGGACTCGCCCAGACAATGTACAAGAAGGGCTTCCAGGGCTCGAGCGCCGGGAACCGTGTGGAGATCTCGAAATGAGCGGCCGGAATGCCTTTTATGCGTTGGCTTGCGATGACGCCTAGCCGGAAACTCTATGCGCTCGTTGTGATCACGGCGGCTTCCCTAGCTCTTATTCTTTCGACTGGATTGCTCGCGCATGTCGCGCTCGCCCGAGCCGAACTTGTTGCGCCGCGCCCGACAGAGATCGTGTACGACCGAAACGGCGCCTTCATCACCCAGATCGGCCATGTCGATTCAGGCGATCCTTCGCGGATAGACTACGGCTACTGGCCATTGCCGAAAATTCCCGAGCGCGTCGCGCGCGCCACGCTCGCGCTCGAAGACCGCCGCTTCAAACATCATTGGGGCGTTGACGCATACGCGATCTTGCGCGCCGCATGGCGCAATATCACAGGCTATGGCAGGCGCTCCGGCGCCTCGACGATCGCCATGCAAATTGCACGCATGCAGCGCCCCGACGCACGTAGCTTTGCAAATAAAATCGTCGAAGCCGCGGCAGGAGTCGCCATCACGCTGCGCAATGGCCGGGATGCAACGCTCGCTCACTATTTGAGACTTGCGCCCTATGGCAATGGCAGCCACGGCATCGCGCATGCGGCGCGGTTCTATTTCGACAAGCCTGTCGCGGACCTCTCTTGGGCCGAAATCGCCCTGCTTTCCGCAATTCCACAATCACCGGGCCGCATGAATATTTTGAAGGAGAGCGGATTACGACTTGCCGCTCGACGCGCCGAGCGCGCGCTGGCCGAGCTCGTCCGCCAGCGCGTCGTCGACGAAACTCAGGCTGCGCAGGCAAAACGTCAACTGGCGACGCTTGCTCCGAGAAACGCGCCGCGCCGACCGGAGTCGCTTCATATCGCCCTGCGCTACGAGCGTATGGTGCGCGACGGCAAGATAAGCGTCGCCTCGCGATTCGACCCGCGCATCCATGCGACGATCGACCTGCCGCTTCAGGAAAAAGTGACGCAATTGGCGCGCCGCTATCTCAATGGCTTTCGTTCCGCGGGCGCACGCCAAGTTGCGGCAATGGTCATTGAGCGAGGCTCCAATGCGGTCCTTGCGGATGTGGGGTCCACAAACTGGCGCGACGAGCGCGGCGGAGCCTTCGACTATACGCGCGTCGTCCGGTCGCCGGGTTCGACGCTGAAGCCTTTTGTCTATGCGCTAGCCTTCGAGCGCGGCGTATTGAAGCCGACCGACATTCTTGCGGATTTGCCGGAAGGCGCTTCGGGCGTCAATAACGCCGACGGCGCATTTCTCGGGCCATTGCTGCCGCGACAGGCGCTCGCAAATTCGCGCAACATTCCGGCGACTAATCTCATCCGCCGCGTTGGACTGGAAACGAGCTTCCACTTCCTGCACGAACTCGGACTGCACGATCTTGAAGCCCCCGCCGAGTCCTTCGGCATTTCGATGGCGATCGGGTCCTTGCCCACGCGCCTTGAAAATCTAGTGCGAGCGTATGGCGCGTTTGCGGACGACGGACGCCTGTCCGACCTTGTCTATGCGCAGGAGCAAAGCCGCCATGCGCCGATGCGCATCGTCTCAATTGACACGGCGCGGCTCATCACGTCGATGCTCGCCGATCCGCAAGCGCGCCTGCCGAGCTTTCCCCGCTATGGGCCCTTGGAATATCCCTTCGCGGTCGCTGTGAAGACCGGCACGAGCCAGGGCTATCGCGACGCCTGGACACTCGCTTATTCGCAAAAGGCGATCGTCGGAGTGTGGATGGGACGCGCCGATGCGGGGGCGATGAATCAGGTTGGCGGCGCTTCTTCAAGCGCGCGGCTCGCTCACGCCATTCTTGCGCATGTCCACGGCGCAAAAGCCGGCGAGATCACGCCGGACGCTTTTCCACCGCCGCCCGGACGAATGGCGGTGGAGCTTTGCTCGGCGGGAGGCGGTCGCAATGACGGCGGCTGCGGAGAAACGCTCACCGAATGGGTGAAGCCGGACGAGGCGGAATCGATTCCGGCAAGCCCGCCACGGTTACAGTTGGTTTCGCAGGCTCAGGAAGCGCCGGCGCCAGAACAGGTAACGCTCGCCATCACGACGCCGGAAAATAACAGCCGCATCTGGCGTAATCTCGAACAGCCCCCATCTCTCAACAAAATTGTGCTGAAGGCGAAGACGACGCCGCATGTCGAACAGGTTGTCTGGTATGTGGACGGCGA
>Ga0209048_10005665_pt1 | contig 11782 bp, 9 predicted proteins | sample FrelakmetCRP12CR_FD_187146 | JGI IMG/M metagenome (GOLD analysis project Ga0209048, IMG submission 187146) | Freshwater lake sediment microbial communities from the University of Notre Dame, USA, for methane emissions studies - CRP12 CR (SPAdes)... | ecosystem: Environmental > Aquatic >... | reverse complement strand
GAGGGCGCTGCCAGATCGAGTCGTTTTTACCTATCAAGGGGATGGGGATATTGCCGCCATTGGGACAGCTGAGACCATTCATGCAGCCTCTCGGGGAGAGAACTTTTCCACCATCTTTGTCAACAATGGAGTTTACGGAATGACAGGCGGGCAGATGGCTCCGACAACGATTTTGGGGCAACACACCACCACGTCACCGGGGGGAAGGAAAGAAAAAAGAGATGGGTTTCCGATCAATCTCAGCGAGATGCTCGCCGTTGCCAAGGGCAGCGCATATATTGAGCGGACAGCCGTGAATAGCCCTGCGAATATTTTGAAGACGAAAAAAGCGATTTCGAAAAGCTTTCGCGTTCAAATGGAAGGATATGGGTTTTCGCTCGTCGAGGTCTTATCTCCTTGCCCTACCAACTGGAAAATGGAGCCTGTTGAAGCCTGTAAATGGATCGACGAGGTGATGGCCGTCCATTTCCCTCTCGGAATTCTAAAAGATGTCACCGGGGATAAAAAAGGTGCTCATTAAGACGGTTTTTTCTGGATTTGGCGGCCAGGGCGTGATCATGATGGGTTACCTTCTGGCGATCGCTGGAATGTATGAGGAGAAAAATGTCACCTGTTTACCTTCTTACGGAGCCGAGGTCAGGGGAGGGACCGCCAATTGCACTGTCGTTATCTCTACAGAAGAGATCGCGTCACCGGTTGCTTCAGAACCTGAATTTGCCGTATTGATGAATAGTCCTTCCTTGTTTCGATTTCAGAACCAGGTCCAATCAGGGGGAACGATCTTTTTGAATTCGAGCATGATTGAGTCAAGGCCCATCCGGAGGGATTTAGAGATTTTTGAAGTTCCGGTCAATGACCTGGCCAAAGAATGCCTGGGGAGGAAAGTGGCCAATATGATTATGTTGGGAGCCTTTGTCAAGAAGTCTGGTCTCGCTTCTCTGGACACCATGCTTCATGTGGTGAAAGATACTTTCGGAGACCGAAATCCAGGAGTTTTCAAATCCAATAAAACCGCTCTGCAATTGGGATTTGACTATCTAAAATGATTAGGAGGGGGGCATGCCTGTTAAACAAATCTCTGTGAGTCTCGAAAACGTTCCCGGAAAACTCTCCGAAGTGAGTGAATACTTAGGTGAAAACGGCGTCAATATCATCGCCTTAAGTGTCGCCGACACCGCAGATATCAGTGCTGTTCGATTTGTGGCGAACGATCCTAAAAAAGCAGCGAATGTCTTAAAAAGCAACGGTTATTCGATAAGAATGACCGAGGTATTAGCGGTGGAGACGCCCAATCATCCAGGAGGGTTGAACGCCATTCTAAAACCCCTTAAAGAAGTTTCTATTAATGTGAATTATCTCTACACCTGCCTCGGAACAGGGGAAAAGACGGTACTCATTGTGGGCGTGGATAAAATGGACGAAGCCGTGCAGGTTCTAAAGAAGAATTGGGTTCACATGTATGATGAGGAGCTCTATCGCTTTTAAGCGGCTAAGCATAACTATGGAGCCCTGAAAGAATGTAATTGACGCCAAAATAGGTAAATAAGACCGCGACAAACCCAACGATCGACAGAATGGCGGCCTTTCTTCCCCTCCAATCTCTTGTGAATCGAGCATGTAAGAAGGCGGCGTAAACAAACCAGGTAATGAGAGACCAAGTCTCTTTGGGATCCCAACTCCAGTAGCTCCCCCAAGCATAATTAGCCCATGCAGCACCCGTAATGATGCCCAAGCTCAACATGGGGAAACCGATCACAATGGATTTATAGTTGATTTCATCCAGGATCTGCGTGGAAGGCAGCCATTTTGAACCCTCCTCTCTAGGCGAGCCCTCTCTGTCCCGGATTAAATAAAGGATACTGACTCCAAAGGACACGGCAAAGGCCGCATATCCAAAAAAACAGGTGGTCACATGGATGGTTAACCAATTGCTCTGGAGGGCAGGCATCAGCGGGGTAATCTTTGCGTTTATGCCTGGGATGATGGAGGTCAGGGCGATCGCCAAGAAAGCAAAAGGAGTGATAAAAACCCCGATGATCTTCTGCTGGTATTTGAATTCCAGAATCAGATAGATCAAAACGATGGTCCAGGAGAAGAAGATCAAGGATTCATACATATTGGACAAGGGAACATAGCCGTAACCCGTCTGATGTGTTTCCAACCAACGGACGACAAGGCCTCCCGAGTGAATAAGAAGTCCAATGATGAGTAGGGAGGTGGAGAGGGTCCCGAGCATCCTATTTCTTGAGGCTGAAAAGGTGAGATAACCCAGGAAACAGAAGAGATAGATACCCATTGAAATATTAAAAAATGTTTGGCTTGATAAAAAAGAACCCATATCTATACCCCAAGAGTTTAAACTTCAAATTTAATTCTAAAATAACTGATTAAAGTATTGTTGTCAATTTTATTGTTTGAGAATTGTGAAAAATCCACAGAAGTCCCTGACGATGAATCAGGGACCTCTGTGTGAGAAAAAAGAAGGAGGAGAGGAGGAAAGTCTATTTTTGTCCAAGGATTTTTTCTTTTTCGGAGGGCAGGGGGGGTGGAGTCGCCCTTTTCCTTGTTTTGGCCATTTGGGTGATTTGGATTTTATAGGTTGCTTTCAATAACAATACCCCATCGTCTTTATGCCGGTGAATGAATTCCTCCATTGCCCAATATTCCTGTCCTTTGAAAACATTGCGGCAGTTTCTCAATAAATAAATAACACGGACATCGTCTATTTTATAATAGACCTCTAGAGGATGGTGGGATTCCTCGGAAATCCTTTCTAAATCTTTAATATCGATGTCTTCAACAATAGCCCCCATTAACCTGAGAAAGGCATCCATTTTGTCTTGAGAGGGGGGAGGTTTTAATTCTCTTTGTAATTGTTTGCAAATCTCCTCAGTTTGAATTTCTACGGCGATGCATTTTAGGGAATAGTCTCCAGGGACCAACTGGTATTTCAACGGTTCATCAATTCTCTCTCTGAATTTCTTAATTACAAATTTTTCTCTTCCATTGGTGGCCTTAAAAAAGGAGGTTTTGATAGGTTCGGAGTAGGCCTTTTCGCTGACGTAAGAATCTTCAATAATTTTCAAATTTTCTAATTGATGGCCATGATGGTGGATTAAGAAATCTTGGAAATCGTCTCTTTTAATACTTTGAAAATTCTCAGGGGGCCGTTCGGAACCTGATCTGTATTCCGGATAATCGTCAAATGGGCTTTTCATGAAAATTTGGTCACAATTCTTACAACGGATGAGCTGGTTCATTGAAATCATCTCCCGGACCATTTTAATTAATGGGATATAGCAGAAGCTCTGAGATGATCTTTCACGAGGAAGACATCTTCCATCGACTTCAAAACATCTAAGAAAAGAGCGACTAACTTCGGGTCAAACTGTTTTCCGGCGTTCTTCAGCAATTCACTCTTCGCATCTCCGTTGGTCAGAGGTTTTCGGTAGGGTCGATCGGAGGTCATGCTGTCATAGGAATCGGAGATCGCAATAATTCTTGCCCCCAAGGGAATTTTCTCCCCTGCTAATCCGTCCGGATAGCCTGTTCCATCATAACGTTCGTGGTGGTGTTGAATATAGGAAATGATGTTAGAGGAGAGATTTAAGGGAACTAAAAGCTCGATCGATTTTCTGGTATGTTGTTTAATGACGGCCCAATCGGTTGGGGACAGGGTTCCTTTTTTATTAATGAACCGATTGCTAATGCCGATCTTTCCAATGTCATGGAGATAGGAAGCAATCTGCAGTTCACTCCGCTCATTAGGTGATAGGGAGAGGCGTTTGGAAACGAAATCCGAATAGTAACAGACCCGCTCTGAATGGCCTGAGGTATAAGGGTCTTTTTCTTCAAGGGTGTAGGCCAGGACCTTGGCAAATTCCAGACAACTTTGTGTGTCTGAGAGGTTAATCTCATCCCATTTATAATCGGTGACTCCCTTGTTTTCTTCTTGGAGAGGGGAATCAGAATCGGGCACAGGTTCTTTAAGCAGCTGTTGATTGAAACAGTTTCCAAGAATTTCTTTCACCTTCAAGTTCAGTTTTCGCCGTTGAATAGATTTATCAATGATGGATAAGATTTCGGGAACATTAAAAGGTTTGGGGATATAATCAAACACACCGTAACGAATAGCCTCAATCGCGGTTTTTAAAGTTCCATATCCTGTGATAATGATCACCATCACATCAGGGGAAATCATTCGAATTTCTTTCAAGGTATCGATTCCATTCATGCCAGGCATCTTGAGGTCTAACGTCAATACATCCATGTTGACTTGTTGAATCATCTGAATGGCGGCGTATCCGTTTTCAACGGTATAGACGTTATGGTTTGGTTTTAGAACCATCCTTAAAGATTCTCTTGGCCCAATTTCATCATCTACAATGAGAATATTAGATGCATTGGTTTTTGCTTCCATTACCTCTCCTCCCAAATCCTAAATAAGAATTAGATAAAAGAGATACCTAAGCAAAAAGTTTGCCATATGCTGGCAAAAGACATCATTTCATTAAATGTGTAACTATTTGGAATTAAAAAGGAATCGGAAAGTAATGTGGAGGGGCATGCTATCGCGGAGGAAACCTGGATCAAGATTCTTCAAAATTGAACGGGAATTAACAATTTTGTAATGATTTTAGTAATCTTTGAGCTTACTCTGATTGATGCCTAGTTTATCCATTTTATATTTCAAAATTCGACGGCTAATCCCTAAGATTTCTGCAGCATGGGACTGGATATAATTGGTTTTTTTCAAGGCGTCCACAATGACTTCCCTTTCGAACTCCTCTTCCGCTTGCAGGAAAGATACTTTTCCGCCTAAAACAGATTCTTTTAATCCATCGACTTGGGGAACACTTTTGAAAAAAGGAGGTAATTCATTCAGCTGAATATGTTCATTGGATATCAAAGTAATCACACGCTCGATCAAATTTTCTAACTCCCGAATATTCCCAGGCCATTCATATTGCATCATCACTTCCAAAGCCTCTTTACCGATCCCTTTCACATTCTTATTATTTTCAAGACTAAATTTATTTATAAAATGATCGATTAATGGAGGAATGTCCTCTTTCCTTTCCCTTAGAGGGGGAATCAAGATGGGGACCACATTGATTCGATAATAGAGATCCTCACGGAAACCTCCCTTTTTGATCAGTTGGTTCAGGTCTTTATTGGTTGCCGTGATCAGCCTCACATCGACTTTAATCGTCTTCGATCCTCCCACACGATTGAATTCTCTTTCTTCGAGAAACCTGAGGATTTTGGCCTGCGTGGTCAAACTCAACTCCCCGATCTCATCGAGGAAGAGGGTCCCTTGATGGGCGACCTCGAAGCGACCCAGTTTTTTCTCGATGGCATTAGTGAAGGCCCCTTTTTCATGTCCAAAGAGTTCACTCTCAATCAGTGTCTCCGGAATGGCGGCGCAGTTAATGGTGACAAAGGGATAGTTTTTGCGATTGCTATTATAATGGATGGCCCGAGAAATCAGTTCTTTTCCTGTTCCACTTTCCCCCATGATTAAAGCGGTGGATTTCGAATCAGCGATTTGTTTCACCACCTTGAAAATGTCCTTCATTGATTTGCTTTTCCCGATAATATTTCCAAAATCAAAACTTTTATCCATCTCTTCGCGACGATATTTAACCTCTTGTTCAAGAGCCTTGGTGGATAAAGACCGACTGATAATGAGACGCAATTCATCAATATCGAAAGGTTTGGTCACGTAATCATAGGCTCCGAGCTTCATTGCTTCAACGGCCGTTTTCACCGTTTTTGTGGCCGTAATCATAATCACAACCATATCCGGGTCACTCTGCTTGATTCTTTCCAAAACTTTTAAACCATCCAGGTCGGGCAAAATAATATCAAGGAGGATGACGTCTGGGGAGTGCACTTTGATTTGAAGAAATGCCTCTTCCGCGTCTTTGGCTGAAAACACCTCATAATCATTCTTTAAAATCATCCTGAGAGATTCTCTGGCCCCGATCTCATCATCAACAACCAAGACACTTCTCATCTTCTCGTCCACTGGCAATGTCTCCCTTTTTTTAGATTTCTGAAAAATCCAGAAATCTCTGAACTCATTGATTATAAAACGATACCACAAATTTAGAATGCATCGAAACCAGAGAAAATCTGTTTAGTCATTTTTTGAAATCTTTGTAATCAAGAGGGCATAGAGTAGTTTTTCACAGCTCTCTTTTTAGACATTCGCAGGTTGATAATAAATTAACTTTCTTCTTTCAATAGGGAATTTCAAAGAAATCACCGTCCTCGGTTTCTTTTCATTCACTTCGAATTTCATCATCCCTTCGTTCTTTTGAATAATTTCTTTAATAAGTCTTAATTCCAATTCAATGGCCTCTTCTTTTTGAACACCAGGAATTCCCAATACGGTTTCAAATTGTTCAAAGGGTTTCTTGTAACCCGTAAAAACGATCAATATTTCAATATATCTCCCACTCCTCTGGTGCGATGTCTTCCCGGCGGCGGCTTCGGTCTCCGCATCAAAAGATTTGGTTAAGAATCCGATGCTCCCATTGGGAGAGATGAAAGGGATGGCGTATTGAAGAAGAGCATTTAAGATGTATCTCAGCTGTTCGTCATGAACAATCGTTTCGGGAAGATCTTTTTCAAATTTCCTGAATAGTTTTATCTTTTTATCTTCCAGTTGTGATTCATGTTTCTTTAAAACATCTTCGAGGATGAAGTGGATCGTGTCCTTTTTTTCAATCGGGGTGTTGATTTTAACGTAACGGACAAGACCATTCATCACGGCATCGATCTTTTCGATATCTTCTGTAACAATCTTGTAAAAATGTTCTCTAAATTCTCCATCGTTGAATTTTTCTCGTAAAAGCTGAGTAAAGGTTTTAACGGAGACTAAAGGATTCTTGATACGATGGACCAACTCCATTAAAAAGAGTGAAAAAAGATGGTTATTCTGGTCAGACGAGAAGTTCCTGGGTCTAGATTCGGTTGATGTTATGTCGGTCTTTTTCAAAAAAGCGAGAAAGGATTTGTTCTCATTATCGGTCTCAAACAGAAGATCTTTTTCCGTCAGAATGTTACCCTCTGAAAACATGGCACTTCGAACAATGACTTGCTGCAATTCCCTCAGGTTCCCCGGCCACCAATAGTTTTGAAGTAATTTCAAAACGGTGTTAGAAATTTCCACTTTATTTATTTTCATTTTTTTAGAATATTCTTCCAAGACATATTGGACGATCGTTGAGATCTCTTTGGCCCGGTCTCTCAGGGGGGGGATATGGATCGATAGAGTATTGAGTCGGTGGTATAAATCCTCTGAAAACCTGCCCTGAGCCATTTTTTCTCTTAAATCCTCTGAAGATGATACAATAAATCTGAGATTTTTGATGATCTTTTTCTCAGTGCCCGTTTGAAAAAAGCCGTCTTCAACCAGTTCCAACAGCTTGAGCTGGATGGATTGTCTCAACTCCCCCATTTCCTTCAGGTAAACCGTAGCAGGAATGGTTCCGAAATTGTTTTCATTAAAGATACGGATTAGCTGGTCATTAAATAAATCCTCTGTTTGCGTTTTGCATTCGATCTTATGAAAACGATAATACTTCCAATCTCCAGCATTGTGGATGATCTTCGCAATTAATTCTTTCTCTGTTCCATGCTCCCCCTGGATGAAAACGGGAACACTGTTATGAGAGGCTTTCTGGATGAGCGAAATAATCTGAGATGGAATGATTGGGGAATGAATCAACTCTTGGTAGTTCATCGTTCCTCAAAGATATTGGAAATATTTTTGTTATTTTCTAAATCCCTCGTTCTTCTCTTCGGATGATCTTGATTGACCGGCAAATTGATAAAAAATGAAGATCCCTTTTCCAACTGACTCTCCACGTCAATATATCCTTTATGGTCTTGAACGATCTGATTCGAAATGGATAACCCTAATCCGCTTCCGGTGACCTTCGTGGTAAAAAAGGGATTGAAGATGTCTTCTAAATGCTCTGCTGGAATGCCAGAGCCTGTGTCCGTAAACTCAATCTGGACATAGGGTTCTCCGCCCGGTTTTATAAAGGATCGGGTTTTAACCGTAATCTTGCCATTCTCGGAGGTGGCATCAATCGCATTCAATAAGATGTTCAAAACAACTTGTTTAATCTGTTCCCGATCAATCTGAGCAGGGGGGAGGTTGGGGGCATAGTTTTTGATAATGGTGATTAGTTTCTTCTTCGTCTCTGTTGAGATCAAGAGAATCATTCCATCCAAAATCGTGTTAATATCCTCCAACGCCCACTTGGGATCGGAAGGCCTGGCAAAATCGAGGAGCTCATTGACGAGGGAAGAAATCCGGTCTACCTCTCCGGAGGCAATCTTGAGGAATTGGGTTCGAAATTCCTCGTCGTCAAGCCTTTCGGGCAATAACTGAGTTAAGGTCTTGATGGCCACCAGGGGATTACGAATTTCATGGGCGAGTCCAGCCGTAAGGGTTCCCAGAGAAGCAAGACGGTCTGCTCGGCGGATATAAGATTTTGATCTCTTCAAATCCTCATAGAGTCTCGCATTCTCAATGGCGATCGCCGTCTGGTTTGCCAGGGTGCCTAGCAATTCAATATCCTCATGGGAATAAATATCTTTTGTGAACTTATAGCCCAGGTTAATCATACCCACGAGTTGTCCCTTTGAAATGAAGGGGATGGTTACTTCTGCTTCTAAGAGAGACATTTTATTCACAATATCCTTCAACTGTGGGATATTGGCTCCCTTGGCCAATTCTTCTCGGATAATAATCTCTCCCATTTTTTGCAAATAATGGGGTAGGGGATCGTCTTTGGGAATGTGACTGGTTGAAGCAGTCATGCTTATATTTTTTGATTCGAATAGAGAATAGCCTGCCTTTTCCTCATACCATAAAAATAAAGACCCCTTCTCAACCCCCATTGTCTGTGTAATCGTTTCGAAGACTCTTCTTGAAAGAGATTGCAGATCGAGGATGGAAACCATGGCCTTGCTGAAATTTCCTAAAGTTTCCCGGTAATCGTAACGGTTTTTGAATAAAAACTGCTCCACCATTTTTTCAGTCTGAGGCTTAATCCTGTAAAAGAGGATGGTGACTAAAAAGAGGAGTGCAACAATAACCGCCGAAAATAGATAACTAATCTTGTCGAAAAAGACCTTTTGACCGAGAAGGATCAAAAAGAATGATGGGACAAACAGGAGTAGCAACAGAAGAACGTAAGTTGTCCCTTTCTTTAGGACAATATTAATGTCCATCAACCGGTGTTTGACTACAGAATAAGCTGTAAAACCAACCATAATCACTGTGAAAGTAGGCCCCAGTCCACCATATTTCGAAGTTCCAAACAAAGGGAGGAATATATTTGTGATTAAGCCAGCAATTGAAGATAAAAGCATGCCGAAGAAACAATATTTAATTTGAAGCCTGTAAATTCCTGTAGATTTTCTGTGAGCCTTTAACAAAAAAAATAAACCTAACCCTAGAGAGATAACTAAATAGATCGAAAAAAATTTATGGATTAACCCATAGTTAAACTTTAACGGTTCAAACTGGATGATCGAATTTACAATAAATTCAGTTTGACTAATTGCTGAGAAAAATAAAGGTGGAGAGTAGATTAATAATTTTCTAAATAAATTAATAGTATATTGATAGTTAGGAAATACTAAAGAGAAGTGAAGGAAAATAGCTGGAATGAAGCCACTTACTCCAAAAATAAACCTGATCCAAAATAATTTCCAATGCGCCTCTCTAAAAATAGGAACCATTAATGCGCCTAGTATCCACAATGCAGATGCTAAACAGAGGGACGAAAAAATGATATTTATTTTCTTATAATAATTGGAAGGCCTTGTAAAAATTAAAAGACCTAATCCTATATTGACAAAAAAACCAATGATAAGAAATATTTCAATTGCCATTGTTTCTGAATTCATCGTTGTACCTTATTAAATTTTCCAACAACTAAGACCGTATGCCTTCCACCAAAACCATGAGCATTCATCATCACAACATTTACATCTTTTTCCAAATAATGATGTGGAACGTAGTTAAGGTCGCATCCCGGAGCGGGATTTTTATGATTTACTGTTGGAGGAATAATACCATTTTCCATGACTAAAAGGCCGGTTATTACTTGATAAATCCCTGTAGCTGACAAAGATTGTCCGGTTACTGGTTTAATGGAGGAAATAGGGATTTTATAAGCTAATTCACCAAAAGCTATTTTGATTGATTCTGTTTCTCCCACATCATATTCTAATATTCCATTTCCATGTGGATTAATATACTCAATATCATTTAAATTTAAATGGGATTTATCCAAACTTTCCTTAAATGCCTTTGCCATTACCTCTTTATCTGTCTTTGTCCCAAACAAATATGCCTCAGTTAATGAGGAATAACCAAGTATCTCTCCATATATTTTGGCTCCTCGATTTATTGCATGGTTGAGTTCCTCAATAATAATAGCACCTCCTCCCTCTCCAAGAACCATCCCACTTGCGTTAATGTCATAAGGTTTAACAGTTACTTTTGGATCCCCATTTTGGGTTGAAAGTACACCAACGGCAGAAAAAACTGAAACGATGTAGGGAGTGATAGGGGCTTCCCCGGCACCGACAATCATTACATCTGCATCCCCCATTCTAATGGTATTATATGCTAAGTAACAGGCATCAAGCCCTGAATTACATCCTGAGGAAATTGTTGTATTTGGTCCTTTTATGATAAGGGATTGACTAATTAAGCCGCTTGCAGAATGGGTGGAAATGGCCTCTACTGTATAAGGAGCTAATCTTCTAATACCCTTCTCAAGAAAGATGAGATGTTGATTTTCAGATGTTTCACCACCTCCTATAGCTGTTCCCACAAAAACTCCAAATCTATATGGGTCTTTAACGGGAATTTTTATTTCCGCATCTTGTAAGGCCATCGAAGTAGATGCCAAACAAAAATGCGCAAATCTATCCATTCTTTTTGCAGTTTTTGGATCCATATAATCAGTGGGTTCAAAATTTGGAACTTCAGCGGCTACTTGAGTAGGGTAGGAAGAGGCATCAAAACGAGTGATTCTTCTAACTCCAGATCGGCCATGAACCAGTGAATCCCAAAAGTTATCTATCCCAATACCATTAGGAGCAACTACTCCCATGCCGGTTATAACCACTCTTCGTTTCTCCATTAGTCTTGTTTCCTTCTGCTAAGTTACCAATCTGGGCGCGTAAAGAGACTTTTGGAATTTTTGATTTATAGTAACTCTCCACCTTCAGGTGTTCTCAAGACTTCAGAAGAAGCTTCTGCAAGTCTTTGCGTCGCAGCGTTTACCCTTTTTGAAATCCCCATGAGTACTCGGTAATCGCAGGAGACAATGTCAAGGAGGGTTTCCTCCTTGAATCTTTGAGCACCATCAAGACCATTGAAGCCGGCAGACCGAAGCATCAAGAAATGCTCGTCCGAAAGGTCAGTAGGGATGTTCATCTTCTCGATGGCTTTGCGGAAACGGAGGCACTCATTTAATACTTGAACGAAACTTTGTCCTTGCAAGCCAATATCAAGCTTAGGCCACATGTTTGGAGGTTTATAGACAACGTACTCATACTCCATTACCGAAGGGATAATGCTTTCATCGAGTTCAAACCCAAACCTCTCCTTCTCAGAATACCACCGACTTTGCTTGAAGGGCGCGGGAGGAGATGCGATCACTGAATCAGGCTTAAATTCAGCTACAAGTTCAAGGTTCTTGTGAAACACCTCATCCTGAGTGATACCCTCCACCAGGGG
>Ga0209048_10005664_pt1 | contig 11785 bp, 13 predicted proteins | sample FrelakmetCRP12CR_FD_187146 | JGI IMG/M metagenome (GOLD analysis project Ga0209048, IMG submission 187146) | Freshwater lake sediment microbial communities from the University of Notre Dame, USA, for methane emissions studies - CRP12 CR (SPAdes)... | ecosystem: Environmental > Aquatic >... | reverse complement strand
GAACCGCCCAGTGCGGACCCGCATGCTAGGTGGTGTGGGAGGCGCCGGGGCGAGCCCGGCGCCTCCCAATTGTAGGGCTGTGTTTGCAGGGGCGCATGCCTGTTGGAAGGCGCTCCACGCGGCCCGGAGTGCTCAGCCCGTTGGAAGGCGGGCCGCGTGGGCCCCGCGCCGAGCTCATGCGACCGAGGGCCCGGGAGCTTGCGATACTTTCCGCGATGCCAGCTCACCCGCTCCGTGGGAACCCGTGGGCGCTCCGACTCTCCGATGCTGAGCGTGAGCGCGCGCTTGGGGTGCTGAAGACGCACTATGCCGAGGGTCGCCTGAGCACCAAGGAGCTGGAGACGCGGGCCGAGGACATCTATCGGTCGAACACCCGAGGCGAGGTCGCCGTCTACCTTCGTGATTTGCCGCTTCGAGGTGGGCGCCGGCTCATCCTCAGCTGGGCTGAGCGCCTCGAGCGAGCCGTGCTGAGAATGCACCTGTTCACCTACGCCACCGCCAACACGTCGCTTGTGGGCATCTGGTTGCTTACGGGTCAGGGTGTCTTCTGGCCCGCGTGGCTCTTGATACCCAGCACGGCTCTGCTCGGCTGGCACGTGGCCGCCTCACGGAGGCTCACCCGAGCGCTGGGCCGGCGCCGCTAGGCGCGCAACCCGACGGGGCAGCTCACGCCGGTTCCACCCAATCCACAGTAACCGCCGGGATTCTTCTGCAGGTACTGCTGGTGGTAGTCCTCGGCGTAGTACAAATGCCCGGCCTTCGCGATCTCCGTCGTGATCTCGCCGTAGCCACCCGCCCTCAGTTGCTCTGCGTACATGTCGCGGCTTGCCTCGGCCGCAGCCCGCTGAGCCTCGTCGGCCCAGTAGATCGCCGAGCGGTACTGCGTACCGACGTCATTGCCCTGGCGCATCCCCTGCGTGGGGTCGTGCCCCTCCCAGAACAGCTTCAGCATCTCCTGGAAGCTCGTGGTGGCGGTCTGGAACGCGACGAGCACCACCTCGGCGTGGCCCGTGCGCCCGGAGCACACCTCCTCGTAGGTGGGGTTGAGCGTCATGCCCCCCGCGTAGCCGACCGCGGTGGTGTAGACACCGTCGGCCTGCCAGAAGATCCGCTCGGCGCCCCAGAAGCAGCCCATCCCGAAGATCGCCTGCTCGACGCCCTCCGGGAACGGTGGGCGCAGTGGCGTCCCGAGCACGGCATGAGAGCTCGCCACCGGCATCTCCTGCGTGCGGCCGGGGAGGGCCTGATCGGACTCGACCAAGTCGGTCTTCTTCGAACCGAAAAGACGCATCTTCACCAGGCTAGCCGATCGCTTCGGCGAAATCCGGTAGATCCCGGACTCAACGTTCGTAGACGGTGAAGAAGTCCCGATCGTCGGGTTCCAGGTAGCGGCTCGAGGAGCGGTTCATGCCGGCCAAGAGGTTCGTCGGTTCGCCCGCGCCGGGTGCTCCGTAGGTGATGAAGCTCACCCAGTAGGAGTTGATGTCGAGCTCCATCGCGCGGACCGCGCCGGCGTGGATCAGGGTTTCGGCGAGGCTTCGCACGGTCTGGTTGTCGCCGGCGGCGTAGATCAGGTTGCCGCGGCTGTCCACCCCGATAGCCGAGCGCCAGACGAGGACGGCGTTGCCCACCGTGGCACCCCATTCGCCGTTGTCGAGGTTGGGGTTCGCCCGACCTTCGTTGACGATCAGCGGCAGGTTCTGGCGCGCGAAGGCAACGGTGCTCGGGGCGATCGGGCCTTCTCGCCAGTCGACCACGTCCACCTTGCCGTCGGTGTATCCCACGAGCGTCGCCTGGCCGTTGCGCATCGCCGCGTAGGTGTGGCCGCTCAGGGCGACACCACCGTGGGAGTCGCTCAGTTTGAAGGCGCTGTTGAAGCTCGCCAGCAGTTTTCCGCGCCCGGTCCGGGGAATCTGCATCAGCCCGCGGGGCATCGACACGTTGGGCTCCTGGCGACCGGGCCGCAGGATGACCGTCGTGCGTTCGGTGTCGATCCAGGCCAAACCGGCCACCACGCGGGGATATTCGGGCTGGTTGCGCAGGGTCGTCACCAGCACCGGCGGGTTTGCTTCCAGCCCCGGACGCGTCGCGTGCCAGACGCCCTCGCCCGGCAGGGCGGGCTGGATCAGAGGGGTCACGCGTGGGGGGCGGTAGGCGTTCGTGGCGACCGTCGCTGCCCCATAGCCGACGCGGGGGAGCGCGTGGAGGGTCGGTCCGCCCTTGGCTGGCGCCGTCAACGAGTAGTAGGTGGACTCGATCTGGGACACGATCCCGGCCGCGCCGTGTTCGCGCAGCCACTCCACCGTGCGAATGCCCAGGCTGGAGTTCGACGGCTGGGCCATCATCCCGAAGAAGGAGAAGGCGACCGGGATCAATGCGATCATCGCCGCGACCAGCGCGATCCGGCGCAGCCGGTGGAGACCCGCTACCGGGGGGCCGGCGGGCGGGCGCCTTCTAGGCGAACCTGGCCTGGGCCGCGCCGCGGCACCTAGCTCCATGGTTCAAACTGTATGCACATCTGCTGGTCGGACCGCCGCATATTTCGGCCCATCGGCCCAGAAACGGCGGCTGGTAAGATGATTCTCACCCGCAGAAGCGCGCAACGCACGCGGAAATTGGACCTCCGTGTGGAATCCTTCTCCCGGCATCTCAGGTAGCAGGCGGAGTCTCCTCGCTACTTCCCTTAATCGGAGGTTTATCATCAACTCATTCGAGGCAGTAGCGCGCAACGAAGAGCTCTCCCTCCCGTTTACAGACGGCGCACTACAAGCTCGACCGCCTCTTCGAGCTGCGCCCGCCGCGCCCGCGGTGCCGCGCCTGTCGGCACGGGTCCTGCTGCGGGCCTGCCGGCCGCGCCAGTGGAGCAAGAACCTGCTTGTGCTGGCCGCGCCCGCCGCTGCCGGCGTGCTCTGGCAGGCCGGCGTGGCGGGCGAGGTGGCGGGCGCCTTCGTGGCGCTTTGCCTGCTCTCGAGCGCTACCTACCTGATCAACGACGTGCGCGATCGCGAGCAGGATCGCATGCACCCGAAGAAGCGCTCCCGGCCGGTGGCCGCCGGCGAGCTCTCGGTGCGCGCCGCCCTTGTGGCTGCCGCGGTCATGGCGCTCGCGGGCCTGGCGCTCGCGACGGCCATCCGGCCGGGCCTGGGCGCGCTGGGGCTCGGCTATCTGGCGCTCACCGCGAGCTACTCCCTGTGGTGGCGTCGCGTGGTGATCGTCGACATCCTCGCGATCGCCGCCGGGTTCGTGCTGCGGGCGCTCGCCGGCGGCGTCGCCACCGACATCTACCTCTCCCGAATATTCATCATCGTGACAGCGTGCTGCGCCGTCTTCCTCGTCGCGGCAAAGCGGTATGCCGAGCTGCGCGAGCAGGAGGCGCGCGGCCCGACGCGATCCAGCGTTCCGATGCGGGCGACGCTGCGGAGGTACTCGGGCACAAGTCTTCGCCTCACGCTCTTCGCGGCGGCCGCCGGTGCCGGCATCGCCTACATCTCGTGGGCGTTCACGCGGCCCACCCATGTCGTCTGGTACGGGCTCTCGATAGCTCCGTTCCTGCTGTGGCTCGCCCGCTATGCCACGCTCATCGGGGCGGGCGCCGGCCAGGCGCCCGAGGAGTTGATTCTGCGCGACAAGACGCTGCTCACGCTCAGCGTCGCGTGGACCCTGCTCTTCCTCGGTGGCGTATATGTCGGCCGTTGAGCTGACCGCGCGCGCGCCTGCCACCGGCGAGCAGAGATGGCTGTGCGGGTGGGGGCGAACTGCTCGCAGCTGCTGCCGCGTGATACCCGCGCGCGACGTGCAGGACGTCGTCGAGGGGCTCGCCCGCGGGGCGACGCCGGCCGCCGGCGTGATCGCGCGCGGCGCCGGGCGCAGCTATGGCGATGCGGCCCAGAACGACGGCGGAGCGGTGTTGGACATGACCGGCTGGGACAGGATCCTCTCGGTGGACACCGAGACACGACTCGTGACGGCGCAGGCCGGCGCGACGATCGCCGCGCTCTTGGCACGCCTGGCCGCCGATCGCCTCACCCTCCCGGTCGTACCCGGCACGCGCCACGTGACGCTCGGAGGCGCCATCGCGAGCGACATCCACGGCAAGAACCACCACCGCGACGGCGGGATGGCGCGCCATGTGGTCGCACTTTCGCTGTGCACTCCGGCCGGCGGCTGCGTGGAGGTGTCACCCGAGGCCGATCCCGAGCTGTTCTACGGGACGTTCGGCGGCATGGGGCTCACGGGCGTGGTCCTGCAGGCCACCGTCCAGGCCGAGCCGCTGGCCTCACCCTGGGTGGCGGCGGACGTGGATCGGACGGAGGGCTTGGACGAGACGCTCGAGCTGATGGCCGGCGAGGAGCGCCATCGCTACTCGGTTGCCTGGCTCGACCTGCTCGCAGAGGGATCGAAGATGGGACGGGCGGTCGTGAGCCAGGCCGATCCGCTGGCGGCCGGGTGTGCTCCCCCGGTGCAGGGCGGCGTGTCGCGCAGGCGAAACGCCTATCCCGGCTCGCTCCTTCGGGGGCCCGCCGTGGAGGTCCCGTCCGGCGTCCCCGCGGGACTCTTGCATCCGATGGGCGTGCGCGCGTTCAATGCGGCGCACTGGCGCATGACTCCGCGCCGCCAGCGCGGCAGGCCGCTGGCGCTCGTGCCGTACTTCTTCCCGCTCGATGGAGTGGGCGATTGGAACAGGCTGTACGGTCCGGGGGGGCTGGTTCAATACCAATTCGTGGTCCCCTCCGGCCAAGAGACCACGCTGGTGCGTTGCTTTGAGCTGATGCGCTCGCGCCGGCTGCCCGTCTACCTCGCCGTGTTCAAGCGGTTCGGGGCCGAGTTCGGGGGGCCGCTGTCGTTCCCCCTGCGGGGCTGGACGCTCGCCGTGGACGTGCCCGCCGCGGCGCCCGGGCTGCGCTCGGCGCTCGACGAGCTCGACGAGGTGGTGGCAGGCTGCGGCGGCCGCGTGTACCTGTCAAAGGACGCGAGACTGCGGCGGGAGGCCTTGGAGGCCATGTATCCGCAGCTCGACGGCTTCAACGCATTGCGAGACCGGGTCGATCCCGGCGGGGTGCTGCGCTCCGACCTCGCCCGGCGACTCGGCCTCTGTCGGGCGGCGCGGTGAGCGAGCTCGGCGGCAGGCGCGTGATCGTGCTCGGTGGGACCTCTGAGATCGCCCTGGCGATCGTGCGCGAGCTGCAGAGCCGGGCGCCCCGCGAGGTGGCGCTCCTCGGGCGCGACACCGATGGGCTGGCCGGCGCGGCCGAGGGCCTTCGAGCGGCCGGCTGTCCGCGGACGATCACGCTCGAGCTCGACGCCCTTGCGCTCGATCGGCACGCGGAGGTGGTCGGCCAGGCGTTCGACGAGCTGGGCGGCGCCGACATCGTCATCCTCGGAGTGGGGATCCTCGGTGAGCGGGGCGGTCTGCCCGCCGATGTCGCCGGTGCGGTGCGGGTGCTGCAGGTCAACACGGTCGGCGCCGGGTCGCTGCTGATCCATGCCGCACAGCGCATGCGCGAGCGCGGCAGCGGAACACTCGTCGTGCTCTCATCGGTTGCCGCCGAGCGCCCGCGGCGCGGAAACGTCGTGTATGGCGCGTCCAAGGCGGGACTGGACGCGCTCGCGCAGGGTCTCGGCGACGCGCTTCACGAGACAGGCGTGCGGGTCCTCGTGGTCCGTCCCGGCTTCGTCCACACGCGGATGACCCAGGGGCTCGCGCCCGCCCCCCTGTCCACGACACCGCAGGCGGTGGGGCGCGTGGTCGCCGACGGGCTGGAGGGGCACCCCCACACCGTGTGGGCGCCTCATGCCCTACGCTGGCTGATGCTTGCCTTGAAGCTGATTCCCCGTCCCCTCTTCCGGCGCCTGAAGCAATGAGCCCCGCCGAGCGACCGAGGGACATCTCCCAGCTGCGCGCTCGTCGTCGCGATGCGCGGCGGCGCCGCTACATCGCGCGCGTGGACGTCGGTCTCGGCCTGCTCGGCGCGATCGTGCTGCTGATCGCCACGCCAGGCCTGGCGATCACGATGATCATCGCGCTGCTGGTGCTTCTCGGGTGTGTGCTGTCGGTGGTGCTCGAGCGCCGGCGCGCGCGACGCTCCGGGCGCCGCGACCCCCCGCGTCCGGCCGCACGAGAGGACTCGCGCCCGGGCGCAAGGCAAGCGGAGATCGGGCGCATCAGCGCTCGTCGGCCAGAACGAGCCGGCCGAGCCAATGAGGCTGGCCGGCGTGCTCCCGCACTCGATCGAAGCGCAGCCCCGCCTTCGCCAGCACGCGACGTGAGGCGACGTTCGTCATCAGGGTGACGCCTACGATCTCGGGAAGCCCAAGGCTCCGGGCGCACGCGACGGACACCAGCGCCATCTCGGTCGCGTAGCCCTCTCCCCACGCGTCGGAGCGCACCGCGTAGAGCAGCTCCACGCATTCCCTGCCGGCCACCGTCGTACGGCGCAGTCCGCCTCGCCCCACGAACGCGTTGCTGGTCTGCTCGAAGAACAGCCAGGGCCCGAAGGAGTCCTTCTGCCAGTGCTTGACATCTGCGGCCAGGATCGCCGAGGACTGCCCGGCGCTGCGCGGGCCCCCGAGCGCGCCGGGCCACAGGGTCGCGGCCACCGCTGGATCGCCGAACAGGTCCCGGTAAAGGCGGGCGTGCTCGCGCCACGGCCGTTCGGGGCGCAGTCTTGCCGGTACCGCGAGGCGTTGGCTCACACGGGGAAGTTAATACCCGCTGGGCACGCCACGCGCTCCCGGGTCTACGCCGGAGGGTGTTTCGGCGCATCCATTTACGCGGATGCCTTCGCTCCGATCCCGATTGAGGTGGTCGCTTGAGTGCGGTGGCCGAGCACACGACACCGACGGCGAGCCGGACGCGAGTGGCACCCGGCTAGCTGTAACGCGCCGTGCCGCCTCCTATCTAGACATAGGGGGGTCTAGCGAAACGGCTAGCGAAAACTCACGGCTAGAACGGATAGGGCGCACCAGCGGCGGCAGCAGCCAAGTACCACAGCCCGAACGCGCAGACGAAGCCGCCCATTGGGCGGGCCGGTACGGAACGCAGGCTGCGCCCAAGTCCAGCAGCGACGGCGCTCATAGCGAGCGCCGTGCTGACGGAGAACACGAGCAGCCCTGCCAACGCAACGGCGTGGTCGGGGATCGCGGCGAGGATCAGCAGGCCGATGGCGGCGCTCCCTCCCGCGCCGTGGACAACGCCGACGGCGTACGAATCGCGGAGGCTGTGCGGGGGGGTGTGGGGGTGCTGATGCAACTCTCCGCGACCGTGGCGGACCAGCACCCGCACCCCAAGAGCGAAGATCACGACGCCGATGAGTGCCTCGATGCCCTCATGGACGCCCTCGGGCATGACGGCCGCCCAGAGCACGACCGGCACGCCCAGGACGATGACGGTCGTCGCGTGTCCGGTGCCCCAGACGAGCCCGATAAGGGCAGACCTTGAACGAGATTCCTTCGCCATCGCTCCAACGGCCGCGAGATGGTCTGGGTCGAGCGGATGACGCAGCCCGAGCAGTAATGCGACCGCGAGCGCAACGAGCGGGCCCCCCGATGCGAGAGACGCTATTTCCTGATCTAGCCCAAACACGGCACGCTCCGCGCAGACTAACCCGCGTGAGCCCGTGTGGGGCGGCGACTACGCCGCGAGCGCTCGGGCCCTTGCGAGAACCTTCTTCGGCGCGTAGCGGTGGTGGAGCATCAGCGCGTTGCCGTCGGGGTCCGAGAAGAACGCCATGTGGCACACGCCCGTGTCGAGCGTCTCGCCCCTGAAGCTCACGCCGCGGGTTTCGAGCTGTGCGCGCGCGGCCGGCACGTCCCGCACGTGCAGCGCGATCTCGTGTCGCTGAACGTGGTGCTCGAGCCCCATCGCCTCAGCGTCGATCACGCTCAAGGTGAGGTTTCCGGTCTCGAACTCCGCGGAGTCGCTCCCGGGGGCGTAGCCGCTGCCCGGCAGGCCGAGGGTCTCGCCGTAGAACTCGGCTGCGGTCTTCAGGTCGTGTGTGGGCACGGCAACGAAGTCCACACCGCCGATGAGCTGCTCGACGGCGCCGTCCGGTGCGGTCACTCGGCTCGCTCGAGCACGAACACCGGGATGTCCCTAGCGGTCCGTGCGTCGTAGGCGTCGAACCCTTGGTACTGCTCGTTCATCGCACGCCACAGCTTGGCCCGCTCCTCGCCCTCGGCGACCCGGGCGCGCACGCGCCATCGCTCGCCCCGCACCTGCACCTCGGCGCTCGGGTTCTCCTTGAGGTTCAGAGACCACGCCGGAGCACGGTCGTTTCCGGCGTTGGACCCGATCACGATCAGGCGTTCGCCATCGGCGAGGAAGACCACAGGCGCGGTGCGGAGCTGTCCCGAACGGCGCCCGGTCGAGGTGAGCAGCAGCACCGGCGCGTGGCCGACTTTCCCGAACAGCCGGCCGCGACTGGCGCGGTAGAGCGGCACGTTTAGCTTGCCGCTGGCCTTCAGCATGCCGTCGGGCATCGCCATGGAGAAGCGCGAGATCGTACGGTCGCTCGGCATCGCCTCAGAGTATGTCACCCGCCTGCGGGGCGCGAGAGGTTCGCCGCAGGTCGATCCGCCGGGCGGCGATAGAGTGCCGCGCCATGTGGGAGAGCTCTCCTGACCGCGCGCACTTCGGCCGTCCCGTCCCCGGGGGCGACTCCGTGACGAGCGAGCTGACGGCCGTGCGCTACGAGTCCGGCGATCGAGTCGCGCGGATCACCCTCGACCGTCCCGAGCGCGGCAACGCGATCACGCCGGCCATGATTCGCGAGCTGGCGGCATGCGTGGAGCGCGCGGACCTCGATCCGGGCGTTCACGTGCTGCTTCTCGCCGGCAGCGGCTCGGGGTTCTGCGGCGGCTATGACCTGCTCGAAAGCGCCGAGGGGATGGGAGCGGACAGGCGGGCGGGGGAGACCCAGCCCGTGGGCTCGCCGCTCGACCCGGCCGTCATCGCGGCCAACCACGACCCGGGCCGCACGTGGGATCCGATGACCGACTACGCGATGATGAGTCGCAACGCCGCTGCCTTCATGAGCCTGTTCCGCGCCAACAAGCCGGTGGTCTGCAAGGTGCACGGCTTCTGCGTCGCCGGTGGCACCGACATGGCGCTCTGCTCGGATCTGCTGATGATCGCCGATGACGCCAAGATCGGCTACCCTCCGGCGCGCGTGTGGGGGTCGCCCACCACCGCTCTGTGGGCTCATCGGGTGGGCGTCCAGCGCGCCAAGCGTCTGCTCTTCACGGGCGACTGCCTTTCCGGCGCGGAGGCGGCCGACTGGGGTCTTGCGATCGAGGCGCCGCCGGCGGATCGCCTCGATGAGCGCACTGAGATCCTCATCTCCCGGATCAGGCGCCTGCCGGTCAACCAGCTGATGATGATGAAGCTGCTCGTCAACCAGACCCTCCACGCGCAGGGACTGCATGCCACCCAGGTGCTCGGGACGGTGTTCGACGGGATCACGCGCCACACCTCGGAGGGCTATGCCTTTCAACAGCGGGCCGCGCACGAGGGCTTCCGTGAGGCGGTGCGCGAGCGCGACGAGCCCTTCGGCGACGCGGGTCGCTCGACCTTCAAAGGTTGATGGCGTGGCGCTGATTCGCGCGAGCGGTCCTCTCTGCCGGGAGCTCGCGCGCCTGTTCCCAGCGCGCCCGTTTCACGTGCGCTTCTGGGACGGCGGTCGCGTCGGGGCGACGGTTGCCGACGCTCCGACGTTCTTCATCCGGCGGCCTTCGGCTCTGGCGCACTTCCTGTGGGCCCCCGGCCCGCTTGGCCTGGGTCGCGCCTACGTCGACGGCTCGCTCGCCGTGGATGACCTCGACGCGGCGTTTATCGTGGTCGACCACTGGGAGCCGCCGGCCGTGAGCGGACCGGATCGCGTTCGCATGGCCCTCGCCATTGCTGTCGCGGCGGCGCCCGGGGGGATCCCGCGGCGACCCAGCCTCGAGCTGATCCTCGGCGGGAAGCTGCACAGCGTCGAGCGCGATGCGGCGGCCGTCCGCTACCACTACGACGTAGGCAACGGCTTCTTCGCCCTTTTCCTCGACGAGTCGATGACCTACAGCTGTGCGATCTTCTCGCGCGGTGCGCAGACCCTCGAGCAGGCACAGGAGGCGAAACTCGGCCTGGTCGCAGGGAAGCTCGGGTTGGAGCCGGGAATGCGGCTCTTGGATGTCGGGTGCGGGTGGGGCAGCTTCGCGATCCATGCCGCTCGGCACCACGGCGTGCAGGTGCTCGGCGTGACGCTCTCGCCATCCCAGGCCGAGCTGGCGCGAGCGAGGGTGGCGGAGGCCGGGCTCGGCGAGCAGGTGGAGATCCGCGTCGCCGACTATCGCCAGCTGCCACTCGCGTCGTTCGACGCGATCGCGAGCATCGGCATGTCCGAGCATGTGGGCGTCAGCCAGATCGACGTCTACGCGCAGTCGCTCTTCACGCTCCTGCGCCCGGGCGGGCGGCTCCTGAATCACGCGATCGCAGTGCTCGACCCCGACGACGAACCGCTCGAGGACCTCTTCTCGATGCGCTACGTCTTTCCGGACGGCGAGCCGCTGCCGCTGTCTCGGGTTCAGCTCGCGCTCGAGCGTGCGGGGTTCGAGACCGAGCACGTGGAGGGCTTCAGGGAGGACTACGCCATCACGCTGCGCCACTGGACCGAGCGCCTGGACGAGCGCCTCGATCGAGCCGAGGCGCTCGCGGGCGCCGATCGCACCCGCGTCTGGAGGCTGTACCTCCGGGCCGCCCGGCATGGCTTCGACACGGGCCTCACCGCCGTCTACCAGGTCCGGGCTCTGAGGCCCGCCTGAGATCGCAGGCTGCGGGCGCGCGGTGCCGGCTGCGTCTAGAATGACCCGGTCACGCGGATGTAGCTCAGCTGGCTAGAGCGTCGCCTTGCCATGGCGAAGGTCGAGGGTTCGAATCCCTTCATCCGCTTTCTACGAATTGCCTGCAAATCGGCAGGTTTTGAGGTTTTGGCCGTCAGGATGGATGGCCAGTAGCCCCTCAGATCGTCGCGGGTACCACCCGCGGGTACCAAACACCACGCGTCGTGGACGCTCGAGCACGAGCGGAAACGCGAGCTCGACAAGGGAGCTCGGTCGACCTTGACCTGTCTCGAGGCTTCGAGATCGTGCAAACGAGGCGGGGATCGAGACTGTCCAGCACTCAGACGCCAAGACGGCGGGGGGAGGGCCAGAATCGGCAACGAGCTGGCATCGCATCCGGACGAATGGCCATGCTGAGCGGCCGTGGAGGACGAAGCCCTCGCAGGTGAGACGACGGACCCCGACGGCGAGCGGATTGTGCTGCTCGATGCGGTCTGGGCCGAGAAGATCGCACGCGACCATCCAGAGATCGGCGCGCATCTGTCCGCCGTTCTGCGGGCCGTGTCTACGCCCGATCACGTTGCTCCCGACCCCATCTTCGCGGGCCGCACTCGCTACTACGCCCGCGGTGCCGGCCCGAGTCAGTGGCTGCTGGTCGTCGTAAGCTATGAGCAGACGCCGGCGCGGATCGTCTCCGCGTTCGCCAACCGGAAGGATCCCAAGTCATGGAGCGCGTAAACATCACGATCGGGCCGTTGAGCTTCGATCACGCCGACTACGACGCCGATAGCGACGTGCTCTACCTGCATGTCGGCGCGCCCCAGCCAGCCGAGGGCGAGGAGACGCCAGAGGGCCACGTCGTCCGCTATGCGCCCGGAACCAGCCGCATCGTTGGCTTGACGGTGCTCGGCGCGCGACACGTCTTGGACCGCGATGGGCATCTTGCGGTTACGGTTCCCGAGACCGT
>Ga0209048_10005663_pt1 | contig 11785 bp, 13 predicted proteins | sample FrelakmetCRP12CR_FD_187146 | JGI IMG/M metagenome (GOLD analysis project Ga0209048, IMG submission 187146) | Freshwater lake sediment microbial communities from the University of Notre Dame, USA, for methane emissions studies - CRP12 CR (SPAdes)... | ecosystem: Environmental > Aquatic >... | reverse complement strand
GAATTGGAATCCCTGCAGCGAGAACTCACTGCCATCGAACAGGGAACCTGGCAGCCACCCGACAAGCCGCATCTGATTGTGCGCGCAAGAACCTTCATGCGGACAGGCGGGGGGAAGGGCCATCAGGAACAACGTCAAGGTCCGTTCCGCCGCTTCACTTCATCAGACGGTTTGGCAATTTATGTCGGAAGAAACGCGCGCGAGAACGACGAGCTGACGTTTGGGGTGGCGAAGAGCGACGACCTATGGCTTCATGCTCGGGGCACTCCCGGTTCACATGTGGTAGTGCGCCTCGAAAAAGGAGCCGACGTCCCGCAGGAGACCTTACGCGATGCGGCAACGTTGGCCCTGCTGTACAGCGACCTCAAGAAAAGCGGGAAGGGCGACATCATCTATACCCGTCGCAAATGGGTCAAGAAAGCGAAGGGGCAGGCACCGGGCGCCGTGACGGTGTCTCAGGAGAAGTCAGTGTTTGTGGCGCTCGACAAGACGCGGCTCGCCGGATTGAAGGAGCGATCAGAAGCGCGGTGAGCCTTTAAGGAGAAGGCCTCCACCTTCACAGTGACACCGGCGTTCCTCATGATACGGACAGGAATGCCGTCAGGTGTAAGGTCGTTCAAGATGCTCTTTCCGATCATCGCCTGTAGCTTCACAGACAATTCATCTTTTGCTGGCGGAATAGCCGGGGAGGGACTATCCTAATCACTCATAGTGTGCTCCACGTAGGCCAGGAGCTCCGCCATGCCCACCCTCGATGTCGCTTCACCGCAATCGAAGAAACAGACCATCCTAGCCGTCGACGATGACACAGCCATCGTCCATCTCTGTACCGAGATCCTAGGGCAAGCAGGGTTTTCCGTCCTGCCTGCGACAAACAGCTCGGAGGCCCTGAAGATATGCAAGAATCATCCGGGACCGATTCATCTACTGTTGACGGATCTTGTCTTGCCCCCGCCAGAGTTTTCGTTTGCATCCGGCGACAACGAATTCCCCAACGTCCACGGCCATGAACTTGCCGTCCGCGCGCTCCGTATGCGGAAAGACCTGCGAGTGATCCTCATGTCCGGCAATATCGACCAGGAACTGGCAGGGTACGGCATACGCCAGGGAGGCCTCCCATTTCTTCCCAAACCGTTGACGCACCAAGCCCTGGTGGCACTCGTGCGACAGACTCTTCACGCGCCTCCGCCTTCGGTCGAGAGTCTGACAGCGGGCCCGCCAGAAATTCAAAAATCCGGTGATGAGTGGGTTGATTAGCTGACGGTCCACGGATCCTTAGACACGACGAACACCTCTCCTCCCAGTCAACAGGCAAAAGGGGGCTGCCATTGCAACATGGCAGCCCCCTTGACTAGAATGCGAATTTTGTGGAAAGAAAATGAAGACAGATCAGCTAATGGTACGAGTTCGGATATCGATTCCGCTTGAAAACTCCCCAGAATCCTCCTGGAAAACGTGGTCGGACAGCCTCCATACTCGCCATCTCATAGCATCCCGCCACTCAGTTGATACGCCAGGCTGGCCGCAAAAAAAGGGGCTGCCATCTATACGATAACAGCCCCGGTTCACATTCGTGATTAATGATTAATAGCGATCGCGCTTTCCGCCGCCACCGCTACGACCACCACCCCCGCCCCCACCAAATCCACCACCCGCGCCGGTGCGAGGCTCCTGGGGACGCGCTTCATTGACGGTTAAGGTCCGGCCACCCATTTCCGTTCCGTTGAGAGCGGCAACGGCCGCCTGCGCTTCCGCATCCGATGACATCTCAACGAAGCCGAAGCCGCGTGACTGTCCCGTGAACTTATCCGTAATGATCCGCGCTGAGGCGACGGCGCCATGTCGCCCGAACAGATCACTCAACTCCTGCTCGGTCGCCGAATAGGGCAACCCACCGACATAGATCTTTGAACCCATCTGGGGTTCCTCCTTTGAGTATGATGATATTGTCTTGTACTCGAGGGACGGGGGAAGGAGCGGGCCGAAGACGCAAAGGACGTGGCGACTTAGGTCTGACTTCCTACGAGATTCTCGGGCAAGGCAACATCAACGCTGCAGGCCTGTATATTTCGCTCGACCTCAACGCCAGGCCCCTGCGATAAGGTGATTATCAGGCTATCACAGCCCTCTTAAAAATGGCAATGAGAGTCCCAGTCCCCCTGTCAACTTACTCCCCAATGCGCACTAGTAGTCCCCGTTCCCGGCAAAGCTCGAACGTCCAATGGAAGGCAGCAATGACTATACCGAGAAACACCAGATTCAAGCCGGTCGCCCATGCGAGATGGGCAAGCGGCAAGACTGATGCGTTAAGCACTGCTCGCATCCCTTCAAATACATGGGCAGCCGGGTTCATCCAGGCAATGGCCTGCAGCCACCCTGGAAGCACCTCCATTGGATAAAACACACAGGAGATGGGCTGAAACAGGAATACCATGCTCCAGGCCAACACTTCTGTTTCCTGGCCAAACCGCATGATGAGGGCTGTGGTCAGCACCCCGATAATCCATCCTGTCATCACAAGATTCAAGACGAACGGAACCAGCCACACCCCGATCACGAAGATGTTGTACGAATAGAACAGGCCCGCGCAGACAACCATCACCACAGAAACAGCCATCACCTTGAAGACGCTCATCACCATCGTCGCAGCGAGGAACTCGCTCGGCTTGAGCGGACTGGCAAACAAGTTCATCAGATTCCGCGCCCAGATCTCCTCCAAGAACGAAATCGTAATCCCCTGCTGAGCTCGGAATAGAACATCCCACAGGATCAACGCCCCCAAAAAGAATGTAACCGCGCCCGAGATCTGTCCCTGGAATTTCATGAGGTAGACCGTAATGAATCCCCAGATGACGAGGTCCAGAAACGGCCAATAGAAAATTTCCATCAAACGCGGCAAACTCCGCCGATAGAGGTACAAATGCCTCGCCACCAAGGCATAGATTCGATGGATCTTCATCCTTCTTCCTTCTCCCACTCCCAGGTTTGGCGGCCTCGGAGGTACAGGGGAGAGTCTCCCTGCGCGCGTCCAACGAGGGCCTTCTGAGGCCGCGCGTTGCGCGAGCAAGGAGACTCTCCCCTGTACCTCCTCATTTCTCCCGCGCCAACTTCACAAATACTTTTTCCAAATCCGCCTGCCCAAACTGCGCCACGATGTCCTGCGCTGTCCCTTCCGCCACAATCTTTCCCCGTTGGAGAAAGATGATCCGATCCGTCATCTCTTCCATTTCGTGCATGTTGTGCGATGTATAGAGCACACTGAGGCCGGACGATCGCCGCTCCTCCTTGAGAAAGCTTCGAATCTTTTGTGCGATATCGGGGTCGAGGCTCGCGGTCGGCTCGTCGAGGAACAGAATCTTCGGTTCGGTCAAAAAGGCCTTGGCCAGCCCAAGCCGAGTGCTTTGACCGGAGGACAGCTTGCGCGTCACTTTATGGCGAAACTCTTCCATCTCAAGCCGCTTCACGATGTTATCGACCCGCACTTGGATCTGAGACAGACCGTACAGCCGCGCAATCACCCAGAGGTTCTCCTCGACCGTGAGCGCCTGCGGCATGGAGACATAGGTCGAAGAAAAGTTCACTTGTTGCAGGATGGCTTCGCGGTGTGTCGCCAGATCAAGCCCGAACATCTGGATGGAGCCGGCGGTCGGTGTCACCACCCCGAGCAGCATCTGAATCGTGGTGGTTTTTCCCGCCCCGTTCGGGCCCAGCAACCCGAGTATCTCTCCCGGCCTGATGTCAAAGGAAATATCATTGACGGCGACGAACTCGCCGAACCGCTTCACCAGATGTTGGACGTGCAGGATAGGTGTGGTCATGGAGAATCAGCGAGTTAGTTAAAGAGCAGCGCGTTGCTGATCTTCTCGGGAAGATGGCAGGTTTCACATTTCCGGCTCACGACCTTCCCCTCGTGCTCCGTCTTCCCGTCGTGGCATCGGAAACAATCCGTGAGAGCCCTTGTCCGCAAATACGAGCCCTCTGGATGGTCGGGATACCAAGGTTTGTTGTCGGCCGACAGATGCCCGCGCGGCATGACGATCGGATAACCTTTGATCGGCTGTTCATGCACGACTGAAGAATGACACGTCGTACAGCCCTCCCCTTTGTCGCGCTTCGCAAAGGCGTCGATATGTTTACGGTGACTCATGATAAGACCGACCTCTTTGACCGGCGGCGGCAGATCCCGGGGGGCCACCTCGGATACCCGAAGAATATTCCGATGACAGCTCAGGCAGACAGCGGAATCGACTTTCGCCTGCAGATTGTGTGGATCGGTCGGGGTGCCGAACAGGTAGATCGCCACATCCTTCGTGCCGGCCCAAGCCTTATCGCGGAGCCAGCCCTCAACGCCCGGTCGCACGTGGCAGGCCACACAGGTTACCTCTCGATGTGAGGATTTCGCCCAACTCTCATACGAGGGCGCGATGGTATGGCAACTGGCACAGAAGGTCGGGTGATTCGTGATAGGCCTGGCCACAGCGCCGATCGCGATGGCACCAGCAACGAGAGCCAGAACGATGGTCGCGTTAGGTTTCCAGCCCATGCTCCGGACGATGCGATTTGGGAAATTGTTTCATGATCAAGGCGGCCACACCGACGACGTCGTCCAGGCCGAACAGTGGCACGTGTAGATCAACAGGCTTGTCCGATACCACCGCGAGCAGTCCCTCCTCGGAAACCGGAATTTCGCCGATCTGATCACGGACGATAACAATCTTCGGATAGCCTTCGTGTTTCCACCCTTCGGCAATGATCAGGTCATAGGTGCCATCGAGAAACCGATCCCGTACTTCTTCGACATTCATCTGATCGGACACATCGGCAAACATCGCCATACTGCCCTTGGAGAGCACCATCACGCTGCTGGCGCCGGCTTGCTTGTGCCGCCAGCTATCTTTCCCTTCCGTGTCGAGATCGAAGCCATGTCCGGCATGCTTCACCGTCGCCACCTTGTAGCCGGCCCGCACCAACTCAGGAATCACGCGTTCGATCAGCGTGGTTTTCCCGCTATTCGACCGACCGACAAAAGAGACAATAGGTACGGGCATAAAAAAGGGGCCCTTCGTTAAGCGTCACAGGTCAATTGTAAACGGGCACCCACGCTGCCCTGATCGCCGCTGCTTCAGCAACAGGAAAGGCGATGCCCGCTCGTCTGAGCAGAATCTGCGCGGCTCGCCCAGACTTCACCACTCAGCAATTGAACCGACACCAGATCGCCAGGGTTGACTCGTTCAACTTCGACGGGGATGTCGATTAAACAATTCGCCTTCACCATCGAGGTCAAGATCCCAGACCCCTGAGCTCCGGTCGTTCGAACCTTAAAGACACCCTCTTCTTGCGTGAGCACACCGCGGAGGAAGTGACGCCGATCCGTCCGTTTAGAAAACTTCTCCTGGAAGATCGCCTGCACGACCGGCCGACCATAGTTCCGGTGTCCACTCATTTTCAGCATCGCCGGCCGCACCAGCTGCTCGAACGTCACCATGGAGGACACGGGATTCCCGGGCAAGCCGAACGCCAGCTTGCCCTGAATCTTGCCGAACGCAAGCGGCTGCCCTGGCCTGATCGCCAGCTTCCAGAAGTTCATTTCCGCACCAAGTTCATGGAAGACCGTCTTCGTAAAATCGTAATCACCCATCGACACGCCACCGGACAGCACCAGAATATCCGCCGTCAGTCCATGTGAGATCTTTTCCTTCAGCGCGGCAGGCGTATCCCTCGCAATCCCCAGCAAGAAGGGGATGCCGCCCGCCTCCTGGACCGCCGCCGCAATCCCATAGCTATTGGAGTTGATGATTTTTTCCTCGCTGAACCGCTCGTCCAAATCCGCCAATTCATCGCCGGTCGAAAGGATCGCCACCCGGGGTCGTTGGTAAGCAAAGATGAACGACTTGGCGAGGATCGCCAGCATCCCTGCTTCACCAGGCCGAATCTGGGTTCCCTTGGCGATGATGCATTCACCCTTCTTGACGTCTTCTCCTTGAGGCCGAATGTTGGCGCCTTGCTGTTCCGGCTTGAAAACGCGAACGGAATCCGGAGTATGCTCAGTGTCTTCGACCTTCAAGACCGTATCCGCCCCCTTCGGGATCGGAGCCCCGGTCATGATGCGAATCGCCTGCCCCGCTCCGACTGATTTTGAAGGCATCTTGCCCGCAGGAACGTCCTCAATCACCGTGAGCGTCACCGGCTTCTGAATCGCATGCTCCTGTTTGATATCCTCCCACCGCACCGCAAACCCATCCATCGCACTGTTGTTCCAAGGCGGATTATCCCGTTCCGCCACGATGTCCTCGCCAAGGACACGACCGAGCGCGTCAAGGATTGAAATCTTCTCCAAGCCCAGAGTCGGCGTGGCCTCCAACACGATCCGCTGCGCCTCCTGCAGCTGCGTAAGCCCCTCTGTCGCGTCTATGGCCTTCACAGTCTCTCCTTCATCAGTGCGCCTGCCGAGGCGCGATCTTCACAAGCGACCCGCTCTTCTTGCAGAACGCTTCGACCTTGTTGGCAATGTCGTGATAGCACTCGGCCGTCGGCGTGTCAGAATTGAACATCGCAAATGGCTCACCGGCGTCAGACTGGATCACGACATCGGGATCCAGCGGAATGCGCCCGAGAAAAGGCACGCCCATATCATGGGCCGCGGCTTCCCCGCCGCCTTTACGGAACACCTCAATGTGGTTGTGACAATGGGGGCACTCCAACCCGCTCATATTCTCGACAATCCCGATGATCGGGACTTCGCTGTCTTTGCAGAACGTCACCGATTTGCGGGAGTCCAGTAGGGCGACTTCTTGTGGCGTCGTGATGATTACGGCGCCGCTGACATTACCGAGCAGATCGATGGTCGTCACCGATTCGTTGCCCGTCCCGGGAGGCAAGTCGACAAACAAGAAATTGAGATCCTGCCACTCGACACCGCCCAAAAGTTGGTTGATGAACTCATACTTGTACGCATCGCGCCAGATGATCGGATCGTCCGAATTCTGCAACAAGAAGGACATCGAGGCAATCTTGAGGTTATAGGCTTGAAACGGGATAATCCCGCCTGAGCTGCTGATCTTGAGCTTCTGCCCTTCAGCCCCCACCATCTTTGGAATGTTCGGCCCATGGATATCCATGTCGCAAATGCCGACATGCCACCCTTTGAGCGCGAGACTCACGGCGAGGTTGGTCGTACAGGTACTCTTCCCGACCCCACCCTTGTTGCTCATGATGAGCACTTTGTATTCGATCCGCTCCATCCGTTTGGCCACCAGCCAGCGACTGTGCCCCTCCTTGTCCTTCTGGCAGGTTTCGTTCTCGTCGCAAATCGCGCAGGCCCACATATACACGCAGGCATCGCTGCTACCGGAGCTGGGAGGTTGAATGACGTTCAATTCACGAGCCATGTGTCTTCCTTTTGTAAACCGTTACGCCCGATCTGCCTGTTCTCGTTATCGCCGTCGGCCTGTCGGTACGCCAACATAGTCGCCCTCCCCCACGTTGGGGAGTCCCGCCGACGGGGCCTTGCCGTTTCCTGCCGCCGCGGTGGCCAGGGTTGCCACCGCCGACTCTTCCGCTACCGGCTTCTTCTTGTTGAAAAACCCTGCGCTCACAATGCCGACTTCATAAAACACATACAGCGGCAGAGCCATGAGACATTGATTGAAGGGATCGGGCGTTGGGGTAAGAATTGCGGCAATGATGAACGAACCCAGCAGAGCCCATTTGCGATAGCGCTTGAGAAAGGGCGCATCGACCCACCCAAGCTTCGCCATGAGAGTGATCGCGAGCGGCACTTCGAAAATCAGCCCGAACACCATCAGGAACCACAGGGCAAATCCGACGTACTGCGCAATGGAGATCTGGGGAATGAAGCCGGCGTTGACGCCATAGGAGACCAAAAAATTCAGCGCAAAAGGAAGCACGAAGAAAAATGAAAAGCCCACCCCTGCGTAAAAGGCCGCAGCGCTCAACAACACAAACGGTGCGACAAAGCGCCGTTCCTGGGCATGGAGGCCCGGGACGACGAATTGCCAGACTTCCACCAGAATGTACGGGGTCGCGGCGACGAGGGCAAAGAGGCCTGCCACCTTGACGTTTTGCCACAAGGCTTCAGCCGGCGCGAGAAAGACGAACGGAACGGTCGGCAGATCAGTCGGTATCCACGACAGGGAACCAGGCACAAACATGTTCTGGAGAGGGATGCGAAGCCACTGGACCAACGTATCGGCATAGAAAAATGTGCCTACGAACACCAGGGCGGTGATGATGACCGCGCGCGTCAGCCGGACCTGGAGCTCCACAAGGTGCTCCATCACCGGCATTTTCTTGTCTTCCAGCGGCTTAAAGATTGTGTCTTGCAGCCACTGGTTGAGTGAATTCAAGCCGTCGGACATACGAACCGTTCATCCGATGGCTAGCCGCGACCGCTCGGATGCCGAGCGGTCGCGGCCAGCGTCATGCGTGTTACTTGGGATTGACCGCAACAAACAGATTATTTCCCTGCCGACTCAGGAGCAGGACGGCCAACTCATCTTTCTTCAACTTCAGGGAGGCTTTCTGATAGTCTTCAAGTGTCTTCACGACTTCGTGGTTCACTTCCTGAATCACATCGCCTCGCTGCAGACCCGCCGCTTCGGCAGGGCCACCGCTCTCGACCGAAGTCACGACCACACCGGTCATCTTTGCCGGGATGTTCAATTGACCCATCGTAGCCGCATCCAACCCCTGCACACGGAGAGAGGCCAAAACATTATCCGGCGGCTTCACTGTCTCGACCGGTTCCTTGGGAACCGACGGCTCCTTCTTTGCCAGCATTTCATCCGTCGGCCGCTCCGCCACCTTTACGGCGATGGTCTGTTCCTTGCCGTCTCGCAACACCTTCACCTGCGCGTCCTTGCCCACCATCGTGCGCGCGACGAGGTTTCGCAATTGACTCACGTTTTGAACTTCTTTCCCGTTGAACGCGATCACGACATCGCCACGACGGATACCGGCGGCGTGGGAGGGACCATTTTCGTTCACATCGCTGATCAAGACACCCTTGCGCTGCTCAGGCAACTTAAACGATTTTGCCAAGGCGGGGGTGATCTCTTGAATCGCGACCCCCATCCAGCCGCGCACGACCTTGCCGGTCTTCTGCAGACTGTCAACGATGTCCAACGCGATACTGCTGGGGATGGCAAATCCAATCCCTTCAGATCCGCCGGTCCTTGAGAAGATTGCCGTATTGATCCCGATGAGTTCGCCACTCACATTGACCAACGCCCCGCCGGAATTGCCCGGATTAATCGCAGCGTCGGTCTGGATGAAATCTTCATAGTCTGCAATACCGACGTTGCCGCGTCCCAAGGCACTGATGATGCCCAAGGTCACGGTGGAACTCAGTCCGAACGGGCTGCCGACCGCCAACACAAGATCCCCAACCTGCAATTTCTCATACTCAGCCCATTTTAAGGATGGGAGGTCTTTTGCCTCGATCTTGACCACTGCCAAATCCGTCTTCGGATCAGTTCCCACCACTTTCGCGCTGAATTCACGTCGATCGCTGAGCGTAACGGTGATCTGCGTGGCGCCTTCGACGACGTGATTATTGGTCACGATAAATCCGTTCGGATCAAAAATGACGCCGGATCCGGCGCTTTGATCAGGGCGGCCATGCCCTCCACCCGGAGGCATCGGCGGAGGAGTCGGGAGTTCACCCCCTGGTGCCTCTTCACCCGGAGGTCCGCCAAAGGGACCTGGAGGCAACGGCGATCTCCGGCCTCGTCCCCCAACTTCTCCACCCCCGGTCACAGCAATGTTCACCACCGCCGGCGTGACCTTCTTGACAATCTCTGAAAATCCTTGTGTCATCCCGGCTGGAACCCCGGCGGCAAAGGCTGTGGGTTCACTCGGCAGGACCATACACGCGAACGTACTCATGACCAGACCGATACCTGCGATAAGACCCAGAACATTCCCCCCCTTACTCCGCGTGACCATAACAGCGTTCCTCCAGAGGTTTAAGCGACACATCAGAATGAGCTGAACGTCGCATTGTACACTATCCGTTCCGAGGGCTTCAAAGACTAATAGGCCTCCTGGGCCCCTCACCAGACAGGGCCCTAGATGGGACCATCATGCATGCCCATGCCGCGTAACGGGCGAGAGATGCGAGAAAGGCGCGACGTGGGCAGGACGGAGCTCCCGTTTCGCATGCCTGCCTCGCTCGTCACGCGAGGCTATTCTGCAGCCTGCTACGAACTGGTTTTCCGGGCCGATGCCTCGGACTCCAACACCCGGACCCAAGAGTTGTGGAGCCTCAGCACCAACCGCTGGGCCGCTTGCTCAAATGACACGACACGTAGCGTATTTGGCGCCCCTTCGTAAGTCGGAGGCCAGATACGCCGCTGGTCCTGGGGGCGTAGGTAGATAGCCGGATACCACTGATTGACCCCTGGCGCGCTCGGACGATCCAGTGTGGCCCAGCCCCGCCCTTCGGCCTGCATCAAAGTCTGGTTGTTATTCAAGTCCAGCAGCGCAAATTCCAGCAACGACCAGTTATCCCGACGCAATCCAGGCTGGGCATGCGCGGTCCATCCAAGAAAGAGCGTCACGGGATATTCCTGCTCGGTGCTGGATACAACCACGACGGCGAGGTAGTTGAGCCCGCGTTGCCGGCCCAGTTCTGCAAACTGGGCCCAATCCCCATGCGGCTGCGGCTTGATATGGTCGGCTGGGATGACCTCTTTTATCGCCACAGGAATCGTATGGCCGAGGTCCTGCTGTAAACTCTCTATGAGGCGAGCCAATGCCTCTTCCGGCAGGTTCGGAGCCGCACCTGGCTCTGCCGTATCTGAAACCACGACAAGCCCTGCCTGCAGCGGTCGCTGATCGATCCGAGCGAAAGCCTCGTCGCCGGCCTGGTGCTCTGAGGAAACATAATCGCCGATCCGTGCAGGCGGGATGGCAGAAGCACAAGAAATCAAGAATACCGCGCTGAGCATGAGACTTAATTGATTGAGCAGATGGCGCATCATCGACCTCCCGGCTATGCAGGCAGGCTGGTCCGTCGCTTCACTCTCCACTATGATGTACGTTCACTCCTGCAGGCTCAATCTGTCAAGGCCCCCCGGCTCCCTTGGAATTTTTCTTGCGGCCTGCTGAAGAAAAAGTCCGCCTGCGGCCGTAGTACCCATGGCGCGCTACAGCACAAATGGGGCTGTTTCTCCCGCTAACGGCATCCGGCATTGTCGGCTGACCTGTCGATCATTTTTCAACCCGTCTTGCAGCAGCCTCTCCTTCCAAGTACTCCAACCAGACACGGCTAATTTTGTAGACAAGGTTTTTCCCAGCCAGGTTGTACGTGACGACCCGCAGAGTGTCCGGGGCGCCCTCCCAGGTCGGAGGCCAGTACACACGTTGACTGCTCGGTTGGACATAGACCACTGGGAACCGCGAACTCTTGAGGGGAGCATAGGTGCGAAGCAGGGTAGCCCAGCCGTTTCCTTGAGCCTGCATCATCGTCTGGCCAGTTTTCAGATCTATGAGCGCCAATTCCGCGAGTGCCCAGTTATCCCTCGCCAGTCCTGGCGTCCCCTGGGTCGCGCCCCCGAGGTCAAGATCCATCGGATACTCCACCTCAGTACTGGAGACAACCACAAGAGCAAGGTACTCCACGTCATGCTTCTTCCCGAGTTCCCTGAACTCGGGAAGGTCCCCTCCTGTCCGGTTCGGTGAAATGCCTTCGGCTTGGATGAGGTCTTTGATCGAAAAGGGTAAGCCGTGACCGAACTCTTGTCTCAGGTCTTCGCGGAAACGG
>Ga0209048_10005662_pt1 | contig 11786 bp, 9 predicted proteins | sample FrelakmetCRP12CR_FD_187146 | JGI IMG/M metagenome (GOLD analysis project Ga0209048, IMG submission 187146) | Freshwater lake sediment microbial communities from the University of Notre Dame, USA, for methane emissions studies - CRP12 CR (SPAdes)... | ecosystem: Environmental > Aquatic >... | reverse complement strand
CTTCCGAATCCTCAACTATTAATACCCGGAGTGATTGACCCTTCATAGTGTTGCCCCCTGTGCGTTGAACGGTTCATAATATTTTGTATCGACAACTCCTGCACGGTCGTTCTTCAGTGCCTGCGGCAGAAATTCCATAATATCCTTTGCAGTGATACCGTCGGCGCCTTTTTTTGCCGCCGCCAGATCTCCGGCATAACCGTGTAAGAATACTCCCTTGCGTGCCGCCTCATCAGGCATTAATCCCATTCCGTACATTGCCGCAATACAGCCGGTGAGAACATCGCCCGAACCGGCTGTCGCCATCCCGGCGTTGCCGCTCAAATTGATATAAATATTGCCACCGCACGTGCCAATCAGTGAATGCGCTCCTTTCAAAATAATCGTAGATTTAAGTTTTTCTGTCGTTTCCCGCAAAACAGCAATTTTATTGCCGCTGATTTCCGCAGCAGGCCTTCCGGTAAGCCGCGCCATTTCCCCCAGATGCGGCGTAAGGATTGTCGCTGCTTTCCGGCAACGTAATATTTCCGGATTTTCCGCAATCGCGGTGAGACCATCGCCATCAATGAGCAGCGGCACTTTGATTGTTGCTGCCAGCTCTTTGACGAGTTTTACCGTTTCTTCCTGCAAAGAAAGGCCGGGACCGATAACCACCATATCCACCTTTGCCGCCGCCTCCAGCAATCTTCTTTTGTTCTTAAAGGCAATACTTCCCGCAGCTGTTTCTTCCTGCGGCAAATAAACAATCTCCCTCCCCCGCTTCGCGATAACTGGGACGACACAACGCGGCGCGGCAAGCCGCGCGTAACCGCCGCCTGATTTTAAAAAGGACATGGCCGCGAAGTAAGGAGCACCATAGTAGTTAGCCGCTCCCGCAATAAAAAGAACATCACCCATTGAACCTTTATAAGCTTCGGCAGGCCTTGCGGGCAGCGCCACATAATCATTGGTTGCAATTTTGAGATCATTGCCTTCAGTGAACGATGGCGGAAAGGAAATGTGGCTGACAAATAATTCTCCGCAAAGTTCATACCCGGGATAAAGCATGTTGCCGATTTTGGGCAAGCCGAAAGTAACGGTATAATCTGCTTTAACTGCCGTTCCCATTACATAACCCGTATTGCCGTTAACGCCGGAAGGAATATCAAGAGATAAAACTTTCTTTTTACTTTTGTTTATGAGCGCAATTACTTCCGCAGCCAATCCGATAATGGAACGATCAAGGCCGGTGCCGAAAATAGCATCGATAACCACGTCACAATGAGCAACATCCTTTTTAACGGCCGTTGCACCTTGAAGTTTAATCACCTCTACCGGCAGTCGCGCAATTATCGCCAAGTTTGTTTTCGCTGCTCCCTTATACTTGCTGCTATCGCCAATTAAAAAAACTTTTACGCGGCCGCCGTTGGAATGAATCAAGCGGGCTATTACCAGCCCGTCACCGCCGTTATTGCCGGAACCACAAAAGATGACAAATTTCTTATCGCGTATACCGGTTTTATTTTGCAGTACATTTACCGCGGCAATGCCGGCATTCTCCATCAGGATTTCTTCGGCAATACCCAGCTTCTCAATGGCATAGCGATCCATAAAACGCATTTCATTGACACTGGCTATTTTCATAATCGGCTCTCCGCTAAGATTGAACAAGCTTTACCAAAATACTTTCTTTTAATATAAGCTAATAATACCTTTACAAAAGGATTTTGCCAACAACAATTTTGGAGGAAAATATATGCCGGCAATAACGGAAATCATCAAAAAACGTCTATCCTGTCGAACCTATTCGGAAAAACAAATTGAAACTAAAGTGCTGCAGGAATTTTCCGCCTCAATTAACGCTGTCCATACGCGGCCATTCGGCAATCAACCAAAATTTAAATTAATCAAGTTAACCTCATTACCGCCTCAGGAATGGAAAAAATTGGGCACATACGGCGTAATTAAAAATGCTCAAGTTTTTCTTGTGGGCAGTATTCAGAATGGTCATCTGGCGCTGGAAGACTACGGCTATTGTAAGGAGAAATTAATTCTGCAGGCAACGAAATTGGGATTAGGGACTTGCTGGCTGGGTGGAACTTTCCAACTCAGCAGATTTGCTCAAGCTATAGGTTTGCAGGAAGGTGCATTACTGCCCACAGTAAGCCCCGTCGGCTATCCGGCTCAACAAAAATCATTTACAGAAAAAATGATGCGCTGGGGCGCGGGCTCCGATAATAGAAAACCCTGGTCTGATATTTTCTTTTCCGGAAATTTTTCGCAACCATTAACGCAATCGCAAGCGGGGAAATACGCGGAGGCGCTGGAGAACATGCGGCTTGCCCCTTCAGCTGGCAACAAACAGCCCTGGCGTATTTTGTGGGATGCAAAACAAAATACTTTCCATTTCTACCTTTCACGCGCCTTCGGCTATAATTCGCTGTGGCATATTTCTCTACAAAATATTGATATGGGCATCGCGATGTGTCATTTCGCGTTAACCGCGCAGGAGATCGGCATTAAGGGAAAATGGCAAGTTGATGCTGCTGCCCCAAAAGAAAAATCATTGGATTATATTGTCGCCTGGCAGGATGAAAACTAAAAACAAGATCAACTGATTCTCAAAACTTTGGCGCCGCGGATATTACCTTCTTTTATTTCGACAAGAGCGCGATTGGCTTCGTTAAGCGGATATTCTTCCACTTCCGGTATTATTGGTATTAGAGCAGCCAAAGTTAAAAATTCCTCAATATCACGGCGTGTCACATTGGCTACACTTTTTATTTCTTTTTCCAGCCAGAGATGGTTACCATAATCCAGTTGTAAAAGATAATTCTTATCCCTGTCTTCTTTACGGATCGCGTTAATGATCAACCTTCCCGCCGGTTCCAGATTTTTTAAAGCCTCTACAATCGTTTTCCACACAGGCGTCGTATCGATAATGGCATTAAGCTTTTTCGGTGATTCCGCGCTTATATCCCCTGCCCAGATAGCGCCCAGATCACGGGCAAAACGCTGCTCATCTTTATTGCGGGCAAAAACGAATATTTCCGTATGAGGGTAACGGTAACGAACCATCTTCAAAACCAGATGAGCGGAAGCGCCAAATCCAGCGAGTCCCAGACGCTGCCCATCAGCTAAATTGGCCAATCGAAGAGAACGGTATCCTATCGCTCCGGCGCACAATAGCGGCGCGGCCTGAACATCGGAAAAAACCTTCGGAATGGCAAAAGCGAAACTCTCCGCTATCGCCAGATATTCGGCATAACCGCCGTGGACATCCCTTCCGGTTGCTTTGAAATCGCTGCAGAGGTTTTCATTTTCGGAAATACAAGCCGGACACCAGCCGCAAGCATAGTTAATCCAACCGATACCAACTCTGTCGCCAATTTTAAATTTTAGTGCCAGCTTCCCGCGATCAGCTAGAATGCCTACCGCTTGATGTCCTGGAATAATCGGCAGTCTCGCCGGAGGAGTTCTTCCTTCAATCTCGTCTAATTCCGTATGACAAACGCCGCAGGCGGATATTTTAATCAGGATTTCCCCTGCCCCAAATACAGGGTTAGGGACTTCAACCATTTTCAGGGGCTGTTTGTTTTCTTCTAAACTAGTTATCTTCTCTAAAATTGCCGCTTTCATTTAGTCATTATTCCATCAACTAATTTAACGTGGTAGCGGGTAGCATTAAAGTAGATTTTATTTCAGCCTTTCAGAGCGGCAGGCAGCTCCAGTTGCACATCCACAGGCTGAATATATTTTTCAACGATTTCTCGCGTTGAAGTAACTTTGAGTTTGTCAAATAAAAAAGTGAATTGTTTTTCTAATTCAGCGCCAATTTTATCGCGTGTCTCCGCCGGTAGATGCCACATTTCCAGTTTGAACGGACCAAAACCTTTTTTGCGCGTTTTGTAAATAAACTGTTCCTCGGTATCCTTTTCTTTCCATTCTTCTTTCATTTCACTTTTAAAATATTCGTACATTTTCCCCCTTAAATCTTTGGGGAAATTGGAACTATCGTAAATAATATTTTGGAAACCGGTGGCCAGATGAATTTCGGCCGTGCCCATAGCCGGAAATTTGTCAAATGCTTCATCGGGAAGAGTGGATGCGCCGTGCTGGACGGCTCCGGAAAGGCCGTATTGAGAGCGCGCCAGTTCAGATAACTTTTGCAAAACTGTAAAATCAATTTTAACTTTGGCCACGCTACCGTCCGCCAGAGGAACGCCTCCGTGCGTTGTTCCCGTCTGGACGCTGATTTTGCTTATACCTTTAAGCGATTCACCGCCCTTTTTGAGTTCTTCCAGATACCCTTCCATAAAAGCCTGAAGTTCTTCCACAGTGCTGTTTTTTCCGCCGACCTCGCCGATCTCGCCGCCTATGGATACGGTAATTCCTTCAGGTTCTAAATCACGGATCATCGTGGTAAGCTCCGCCGCGAGACTATAGTTTGTCTTTTGCTGTTCCTTGACGGTCGCCTTTGTCAAATCCACCAGAGTGGAAGTGTCAATATCAATATTGTAAAATCCAGCTTCAATTGCTTCCCAGATTAAATTTTTTACCGCTTGTGTTTCCTTGGCGGCATCGGCGGCAAATTTTTTGGCATTTATTTGGAAATGATCTCCCTGCAGGAAAATCGGCCCGTGATACCCGGTCTTGATCGCGGCGGCAGTTACAGCACAAATATATTCAATCGGTCTCTGCAAAGTATAGTCAATTTCCGAACGGGCAATTTCGAAAATAACCGGGCCTACCTGCCCTTTTATTGCCGCGCGAAAAACAGCTTGAGCCGCATCGTAAGTCAGCCCCCGGATGTTAATCGCCGGAACTGTGAAGCCCTTTACTTCTCTCCTTCCCATCGCCTCATAAAGAGGCTGAATAGAAGCGGACATAATACCACATGCAACGCCGGCACGCCGAATCAGCCAACGGGCGGCTTCCTGAGTTGCCTGATCGGAACTAAATACCGCCGTGTAAATCAAGTCATCAATCAATTCGCTTTTTAGTTTTGCTTCATCCAGAATACGAACATCATTGCCATCCAGCTCTACGATTTTCACACATTCATTTAGTAATTGCTTCTTGTCTTCGTAAATCATAATTACTCCTCGCAATATGTATTATTCGTGAAACTCCAATTCCGCAAGCGAAGCGCATCGAAATTGGTAAGTTGAACAATCCCGCAAAGCGGAGGGTACTATAGTACCTGTGATGATAAGAATTCTTTTGCCATTTGCACTTCTGTGACGCTGCCGATATAAACCGGCGAGATCTGATTAACATTTTCTACTTTTATAGACAAAATGTCTTGATTGCCGTCTGTCGCAAGGCCTCCGGCTTGTTCCATAATAAACGCCATGGGCTGCAATTCAAACAGCAAGCGCAATTTACCCTGGGGAGATTTTTTTAAAGCGGGATAAGTAAATACGCCGCCTTTTTTTATCAGGATTTGATTGATGTCGGGAACAAAACCGCCGCTGTACCGCAATTTATAACCATCTTTCTCCAGTTGTTCGACAAACTTAAGATGTTCCGGCGTCCAGTCACGACGCAGTCCACCCGGCGAAAAGATAGAGCCCTTTTCCTTCATTCTGATATTTTCTTGAGATAAAACATACTCGCCTTCCCGATCGAGAACAAATTCATGCGCGCCTCTCCCTGCCGAATAAATCATCGTAATCAGCGGACCATAAGTAATGTAAAGCGCGGCTACCATTGTTTTTCTGCCAACATCCAAGATGGAATCCTTATGAATACCGATAATAGTTCCAATAGCTAAATTGGTATCGACGAGTGATGAACCATCGAGCGGATCGGCCGTTACAATATATTTTTCTTTACCGGTACCGATCTTAACTATATCTTCCAGCTCTTCCGATGCGTATTCCCGCACGAAACCAGAATATTGCAATTTGTTTCTCATTATATCATCGGAAATGCGATCCAGTGCCAGTTGCTCATCACCATAAACATTTTGGAACCCGGCAAGTTTTCTGTTGGATTCATGAATTTTCGCGGAAATATATTTGCCCACAATGGCAATTTGCCAGATAAGGCGGCGCAATTCCACTTCCACGCCTTCCAGCCACATATGCCGCCTTAAATCAATCAAGTTTTTTGTGTAATCGCTGATTCCTTCTCCCATCTTATCCTCCTTTTTTGCAGAAAAATCTATGGGTTATGGTTACCATTACTTACATCAGCAAGCATATTTCAACCAGTTCTAACTAACGGCTCTGTTTAGCGTTACCAACTGAGCAAATCGCCCTTATTTATTAACCAATATTCATTATCATTACAAGCAAATATTTATAAAGATATTATTGCTTAGAAAACTAAAAGCCACGCTAAATTCATCCTGATTATTTCGGATAGCCTACCGTCTGCGACAGAACAATCTTTTGATTATCAAGAAGTTGCATAGCCTTTGCCAGAACATCTCTGTCGATCGAACCTCTGACGACCGTTGCCAGACCTTTCGAAGCACAGTATAAATAAACATTCTGCGCAATGAACGCGGAATCCGCCGCCGAATAGGAATTTCTTTCCTCCACGTTAGCTCCGCCCATTCTGGAATAATCGGCAACATATATTAAATTTACAGGCGCATCTTTTACAAACGTTTGCTTGCCCGTCAGCTCCCGGATATCCTGTTTGATAACCGGTTTCAAAACATGCTCTTTGGCATTGTAAAGATAGAGGCCGTCAGCCATGGCAACATAAATATCAATTTCCTGCCAATTGACGGCGGAAGGAGCGGTGCGCCGCCCTGACTCCGGCCTGTTAATTCCACAGGCGGCCCAGAGAAGATTAGAAAGAACTTCCACCGGCAGTTTTTTTGTGCTGAAATCCCTTGATGATTTTCTTGCCTGCAGAGATTGCATCAACGATTTCCCGCTATTCATATTCGGCGGCGGCAGTTTGACCGGCAATAATTCCGCTGCCCATAATACTGTAATGAAAGAAACTATAATTAACACTACTGTGCCTGTTAAAAATGATTTCTTAAACATAACAAACCCTCCTAATCGTCTAAAGGTTATTTAATATTATTTTACCCCGTAACACCCTATGTTAATTTCTTACCGAACTACTGTTTATATAGTTTCCGAATATTTTCGATAAGTGATTAGCGATGATTATTTCTCCTTTAATGCTTCATCAATTACTTGATTGAGCATTTCTTCCGACCACTGCTTTTTTCCTATATTTTTTGGCAAATGCTCCATTGCCGATGAAATGCGTTTTCCGTATGAAATGGCTTTCTTCAAATCGCCCGATAGAGTTGTTGCATATATCTTTTGAGAAATCTCATGCTTGAGTGCGGCAGGTAATTCCTTCAGATTTTTAACAATTTCCCCACGCACAAGACTCGTCAGCATTGAATTATCATAACCGCCAAAAGGCGCCCGGGCATCATCTTTGAAAAGTACCAGCGGCTTACCGGCCGCATAGGCAAGGGCAGCTTCAACAATCATGCCCTCATCGGGAACACGGCCGTTCAAATTGCATACTACAGCGCCGCATTGTTCAATTAACTCGTATACATCCAAAGAGAATATGGCGTAATCAACGCATGTGCGTATTGTGGAAACCGTTGATGGGAACGATGAATTTCCAAAACGCATTATAAACGCTTCCAGACCGTCACGATGCGGTAGAAATGTTTGAAAACCTGCGTCTTCCAGCACTTTGGCAATCGCGTTCATGCCGCCAACTTCTTCCGCGCAAAATAGCGGGCCGGAACAGTAAATTCGATTTTTTTCCATATCAGATCTCCAGAATCGTTAACGAAAAGATCACTGGCGATGGAGTCATCGGCGATCCAGTGAATTGTCTGGCTCGAAGACAACCCTTATCTCCTTGTTAACCTCTTCACTCCGTATTATCACAGAGATGTCCCGAATACTGCCAATTCTCATTATCCTTGTTTTTCCTAAACCATCTTCGCACACCAATCTCCACTCGGACTGGTAAGCAAATCTCTTGTGTTTTCTAAATGGACCTACTTTTCCGATGTATTCATCGTCTACATACTCGACAATATCTGCGTTGGCTATGATTCTTTGAGACTTTAGATGTAATTCAATTCTGCCCATAAATTCCGGGGTGTTCATCAATATTAAGGCGTGTTCTCCGAATCGGAAGTTCCTCTCGTCCACAGGAAAGCTTATAAGTGGCCGCAATGCGTACATGCAGAAGATGTTTATTTTCTCTTTTTCTGGAGGGTGCATCCTTATGATCCATTTTCCCCCTATAGTTAAATCTTTTCCTGACGCATGAACCATTGTTATCTTTGGCCCTCGTAGGACTTCGGCGACACAGTCAAAGGGATCACCACGAAGTTCTTCATCTTCAATCTCCCAGAAATATTTAAGATTGTTCAAGAATAGAAGTCCTTCGTCTTGAAGTTGCAGTAAATGTTCGTGCTTTCCAAATTTGATTAGGGTACCAGATTTTTCCATTTTGCCCCTATTTTTGCCATGAACAATTAATACAAGTAATCTTTAATATACCAGTTTTAAAAAACTGTTCGTTAGTTTTTGTATTTTGTACGATACTATTTGATGGAAATCAAATAATTATTGTCAAAGTCTTGCGTAAGAGAACAAGATATCATGGGGTTGTTCGAAAATCCCTAGGGGCTGTTCAAAAATGTTCAGATGCAAGGCGCGCAAAAAGCCGAACTGCGAGGCGTATATTTTCATACGTTGAGCGGTGCGGTTTGCAGCGCAACGCCGCAGATGAGCGTTTTTCAACAGCCCCATCATTCCGATATTTTGTTTTTCAGCTCACTCAATTTATTGAGCGCTTCCAGCGGTGACATGGAATGGATATCGATATCTTTAAGTTCAGTGATAATTTCCTTATCTTTATTTTCCAGGGCAATCGCACTTTCTTTTCTCGCAAAAAGACTTAATTGCGGGCTTGCATTTTTTCCTTCACGGGTTCCCCGGACAATGCGGGGCATGCCGATTTCGTCAAACTCTCCCTTTTCCAGATTGCGCAATATTTCCTTGGCGCGGGCAATCACTTCCTTCGGCACACCAGCGATTCGCGCCACCTCGATGCCGTAACTACGGCTGGTTCCGCCTTCCATAATCTTGCGCAGGAAAATTATTTTCTCTCCCCATTCTTTCACCGCGATATTATAATTTTTCACCCCGGCTTTTGTTACCACTAAATCCGTTAATTGATGGTAATGGGTGGCAAACAAAGCACGGACGCCGCGCCCCCGGAAATCATGAATGTATTCGGCAACCGCCCAGGCGATGCTCAATCCGTCAAATGTGGAAGTTCCTCGTCCCACTTCATCGAAAATGACCAGACTGCGGGAGGTCGCGTTTTTTAAAATTTCCGCCGTCTCCGTCATCTCCACCATGAATGTGCTCTGTCCCTTGATCAGGCTATCGGATGCGCCGACGCGCGTGAATATTTTATCAACAAGGCCTATCTTCGCCTTGGCTGCCGGAACAAAACTTCCCATTTGCGCTAAAAGGACAATCAAAGCCACTTGCCGGATATAAGTGGACTTGCCCGCCATATTCGGGCCGGTAATAATGAGCAATTTATTACTCTGTAAATCAATCAAACAATCGTTCGGCACAAAACCTTCTTTTTTCAATGCCGTCTCCACGACAGGATGGCGTCCGTCTTTGATCTCAATAGTGTCTTCATCATCTATTTCCGGACAGGTGTAATGATATTTTTCAGCAACCTCCGCCAGAGCGGCCAGCGCGTCAAGCTCGGCAACAAGATTTGAATTATTCTGAATGTCCGTAATATACTGATTAAGGTTATCGCGCAGGGAAAGAAACAGTTCCTGCTCCCTTTCCCTGATTCTTTCTTCCGCGTTTAAAACGGTTTGTTCAAATTCTTTCAACTCCTGATTAATATAACGCTCCGCGTTAACCAGCGTTTGTTTTCTTATGTAGGAATCAGGAACCTGCGCTGCATTGGCTTTGGTCACTTCAATGTAGTAGCCGAAAATGTTATTGAAACCGATCTTCAGTGTATTGATTCCTGTTTTTTTTCGTTCTTCTGCTTCCAGTGCGGCAATCCATTTTTTCCCGTCACGGCTGATGAATCTCAGTTTATCCAGTTCTTCATCGAAGCCTGCGGCAATGAAACCGCCATCCTGCATTTTTTGCGGCGGATCGTCAATAATCGCCCGCGAAATCAGATCAATGACGGCGGACATTTCTGTAAATCGCGCGCGGATCGCGGCTATTGCCGGCGCCGTTGAATCCAGCAGCATTGATTTGAGCTCAGGTATGGCCGAAAGAGAAATTTTCAAAGCGATTAAATCGCGGGGGTTCGCTACCTTTAGCGCCATCCTTCCGGCCAGCCTTTCCAGATCATAAATGTGCGATAAAGTTTTACGCAAATTCGACCGCAGGATATGGTCATCTTTAACTTCGGCAACCGCGGCTAGTCTTGTTTTGATTTTTTCCGCGTTCACCAGCGGATAATTCATCCACCAGCGCAGGCGGCGTGTTCCCATCGGTGTCAGCGTTTCATGGAAAAGAGAAAAAAGAGAACCGGCTTTGGAGTTATCCTGGATTGTCGTAAATATCTCCAGATTGCGGCGGGCCGTGTCATCGAGAAGGAGAAAATTTTCCGTCGAGTACCATTTAATTTCACTTATATGTTGAGGATTGATTTTCTGCGTCTGGTGAACATAACTCAAAATAGCGCTGGAGGCTATCATCGCCGCCGGATGTTCATTTATTTTTGCCCTGTTTAAAACTTCGGCGGAAAAATTCTGATTCAAAACAGCTTCCGCCTGCGCAGGCTGGAAACAATCTTCTTCCAGACAATTAATCCGGATTGAGGGCATTTGCGCCTCCAGCGTTTTGAGCAATATCTTATCAGGAAAATCCCGCGACAGGATTAATTCTTTAAAATCCAGTCCGGCAATGGCGACAAAGAAAAAATCGCGATCGGAAAATTCACTGATTTGAAATTCGCCCGTGGAAATATCCAGAAAAGCAAGACCAAGCAGATCCTTGCAGGCGCAAAGGCAGGCCAGATAATTATTTTCGCCCGCGGCAAGATTTTCTTCATCCAGTACAAGTCCGGGAGTGATGACCCGGATCACTTCTCTTTGAACTATTCCCTTAGCTTTTTTGGGATCTTCGACCTGCTCGCATATCGCCACTTTAAAACCTTTTTCCACAAGTTTGGTAATGTACGCGGAAGCGGCGTGATAGGGAAAGCCGCAAAGCGGCACGCTGTCTTCTTTTCCTTTATTGCGGGAGGTGAGTGTGATTTCTAAAAGAGGCGCGGCAGTTACCGCGTCTTCAAAAAACATCTCATAAAAATCACCCATGCGGTAGAACAAAATACAATCGGGGTATTTTTCCTTGATTTTTACATACTGTTTCATCGCCGGAGTCAAGTCGAGCGTCGCGTCTACCGCCATTTGCCGTCGTCCCCTTTTTCCAGGTCAATATATTCTGACGATTTTTGTTTCTCAATCTTATGAGTGGCGATAAAAGAATTGGCCAGCCAACTGACAAAGCTGATAATCAGCGAACCCAAAAAGGCTGAGAAAAAGTCCCTGACGACAAATCCCTTAACAAAATAAGAGACCAGTTCCAGCATAAAAGCGTTGATAAAAAAATAAAATATTCCCAGCGTCAATATGCTCAGGGGCAGAGTCAAAAAAACAAAAACAGGTCTTATAAAAATATTGATAAGGCCTAAAACACAGGCGGCAATAACTGCCGTCGAAAGTGCGTCCACCTTAATGCCCGGCACAAACTGCGAAGCAATCAGAATGGCCACTGTTATTATTAGCCATCTTG
>Ga0209048_10005661_pt1 | contig 11787 bp, 9 predicted proteins | sample FrelakmetCRP12CR_FD_187146 | JGI IMG/M metagenome (GOLD analysis project Ga0209048, IMG submission 187146) | Freshwater lake sediment microbial communities from the University of Notre Dame, USA, for methane emissions studies - CRP12 CR (SPAdes)... | ecosystem: Environmental > Aquatic >... | reverse complement strand
CGGATCGCCCGAGCCGGCCATCGGACCGACCTGTGCCCGGGCAACGCCCGTCGATATCGTGAGCAAGAAGGCGATCACCGCCCTCTTGAATACGTTCTTTTCGCGCGGATTCCTCATCCTGGGAACCTCCACTGGGGTCTTCGATTGACACTTCGATCTTAGGTAAGAATTCTCCCATTGATGACTTGCCGGCGGGCTCACGTCCCTGTGAGCGGCCCTGACCGGGGTCGTGATCTCAAGAAAGGGGAATGTTCTGCAGCGAGTCAGCCCAACGAACGGGCTAATTTCTCCATTCGGTCCCTCGAACCTGTCAATTTCTTGGGAGCTGAGGGCGGGCTCGAACCGTTCCTGGTCGAGTCGCATCCGGCTTGCACCGGGCCCTCAATGTCGCCGAGGAGAGGAATCCACGACTTACAATCGTCACGTCTGAAATCGGTATAGCGGAACTGGCAGTTTAGACGTTTCTAGGAAAGGAAGTGAGATTGCGGTCTCTACGCCCTAGCATGGACGTCCGCGTGAAGTCGGTAAGGGCGGCTCGGTTCTCTCGTTTCTTCGAGGTGACATGAAAAAAGGGTCTGAGCGGAAGTGTGCCCCGTTCAGACCCTCGTGGTTGGGTAGCGCCTGCCGTGAGCTCTCAACGTCTGACGGCTATCGTGCGTCTTCTCACTTGATGAACAGCATCTCCTGGTAGGTCGGCAGGGGCCAGAGGTCGTCGGCGACGAGGGTCTCGAGATGATCGCCGGCGGCGCGCACCGCGTTCATGGCCGGGATGACGACATCCCGGGAGTACTTGGCGTGGTCCAGCGAGTCTCCCTTGGCTGGCTCATCGACGGCATCGGCAAGCTGATCGGCGGCGCTCTGAAGTTCCTCGATGGCCCCCACCAGCTCGGTCAGATGAGCGGTCTGAGTCTTGGGAACCGTGACGCCGGTGGCCTTGAGATTGGCAATGGCCCCGGCGACCTCGGACTGGTGGCGCAAGGCGGCGGGAAGGATCATCCGCTGGGCGATCTGGATCGTCAACTGAGACTCGATATTGATCGTCTTCCGGTAGCTTTCGAGGAAGATCTCGTAGCGCGAGTGCAGCTCGCGCTCGCTCAGGACGCCGTACTTGGAGAAGAGTGCGACGGCCTTGGGGGAGACCAGGTCCGGCAGGCTGTCGATCGTGGTCCGCCGGTTGGGCAGCCCCCGGCGCTCGGCCTCGGTATGCCAGGCCTCGCTGTAGTTGTCGCCGTTGAAGAGAACCGACTTGCTCTCCTTGACGGCAGCTTGCAGCAGCTTCTGGATCTCGGTGTTGAGATCTTTCTTGGCCGCCACGGCTTGCTCGAGCTGGGTGGCGAACTCGTCGACGATCTCGGCGACGATCGTGTTGAGGACGACGATCGGGCCGGCGATCGACTGGGCCGAGCCGACGGCGCGGAATTCGAACTTGTTGCCGGTGAACGCGAAGGGGCTGGTCCGGTTGCGGTCGCCGGGGTCGCGAGGCAGCGTGGGCAGCACGGTGACTCCGATCTTCAGCTCGCCGCCGGCCTTGGCCGACTTGGCGCCACCCCCCTCGATCTGCTCGACGATGTCCTGAAGCATGTCGCCCAGGAAGATCGAGACGATGGCCGGGGGGGCCTCGTTGGCACCCAGACGATGGTCGTTGCCGGCGTGGGCGACGGCGACCCGCAGCAGGTCGGCATGCTTGGCCACGGCCTTGATCACGGCCACCAGGAAGAGCAAGAACTGGGCGTTGTCGTGCGGCGTATCACCCGGCTTGAGCAGGTTGTTGCCGTGGTCGTCGGCCATCGACCAGTTGACGTGTTTACCCGAGCCGTTGACGCCGGCGAACGGTTTCTCGTGGAGCAGCAGTTGCAGCCCGTAGCGGTCGGCCACGCGCTTCATGGTTTCCATGACCAGCATGTTGTGGTCGGTGGCGACGTTGGCGTTCTCGAAGATCGGCGCGATCTCGTACTGGGCGGGGGAGACCTCGTTGTGGCGGGTCTTGACCGGCACGCCCAGCTTGTACAGCTCGGTCTCGGTCTCGAGCATGCAAGCCAGGACGCGTTCCGGGATGGCGCCGAAGTAATGGTCTTCCAGCTCCTGACCCTTCGGAGGCTTGGCGCCGAAGAGGGTGCGTCCGGCGTTGATCAGGTCGGGCCGGTCGAAGTAGAAGTGCTTGTCGATCAGGAAGTACTCCTGCTCTGGACCTGCCGTCGAGTATACGTGGCTGGCGGTCGAGCCGAAGAGCTTGAGGATGCGCACGGCGTGCTTGGACAGGGCTTCCATCGAGCGGAGCAGGGGGGTTTTCTTGTCCAGGGCCTCGCCGGTCCAGGAGCAGAAGGCCGTCGGGATACAGAGCGTGGTGCCGTTGGGATTCTCGAGGATGAACGCCGGGCTGGTGGGGTCCCAGGCGGTGTAGCCGCGAGCCTCGAAGGTGGCGCGGATGCCGCCGGAGGGGAAGCTCGACGCGTCCGGCTCGCCCTTGATCAGCTCCTTGCCGCTGAACTCGGCGTTGGCTCCGCCCCCGTCGGTGGGAGCAAGGAACGAGTCATGCTTCTCGGCGGTCAGGCCGGTCATCGGCTGGAACCAGTGCGTGTAGTGGGTGGCTCCCCGATCGAGCGCCCACTCCTTCATCGCGGTGGCGACCACGTCGGCGATCGATGGGTCGAGCGGTGCACCCTTCTTGATCGTCTCGCGGATCGCCTTGTAGATGTTTTCCGGCAGCCGCGCCCGCATCACGTCGTCAGAGAAGACGTTGCTGCCGAAGAGCTGGCGGATCGGGGTTGCCGACTTGGGGGCACGATGCCCATGGTTGGGCCATGAAGTCACGGCTTCGATGGCCGCGTCTCTCGCGCGCGCATGTTTCACGGAATGACTCCTGTGTTCAGAAGATGCCTGATCCGCCCCGTGTCAACACGACGTCCAGTGCGTGCGAGCGCCTCCGGCGCAGGCCGTCAGCCTCGAACCGGAATCGAACGCCATCAGCAGATCATCTCGCCACGGCTTGTGGGCCGGTCGGATGAGTTCCTTCGAGGATCTGCACATGCAACGCGGGGTCTGAAAAAACGATCAATCCGGAAAGCCATCTCATTCGACCGAGTCTTCTTCCATTGCGGAATCGTGGCCCGGAAGCGATCCCCCCGGGAAGGGCGTTTCGAAGAATCTGAGCGGTCGACGGGAAGGCTGGTGAGTGGGATGGGTTGGGTCACTTCGTCAGGGCATGAGCGTGGGGTCGATCGAATCGATTCCGGCCCTCATTCCATGCCACGAACGACCTTTCCCATCATTTCACCTCAGCGCGGGAGAGAACGCCGATCCTGGGATCTTGGTTAAGAAAACCGCTCGCGCATCGAGCGGCCTCGAGGTCCCATTCTCGACGATGGGAATTATACCATTCCCGATCTTCGACCGCCAGTCCCCAGCCTGGCCCGAATTCCAGGCGGACTTTCGAGTTGTGAATGGATGGCCGAACGGGCGGGACCAACGGCGTGGCTGCCCGATCGGGGGCGACCTGAACTGCCGGCGGCCGCCCCGGCGGCGATGCCCGCGCGGGGCGAATGAGCAAGCAGGCGAGAAGCCGGCTTATTTTTCTCACTTCTTGTCGAGCTTGGCGATCACGGCCTTGGGGTCTGCCTTCACATCGTCCTCGCATTCCTTGCAGCAAAGGTAGAAGGTTCGCCCTTCCGCGGCGATCTTGAACGGCGTACCCATCTTGCCAAGGTGGTCGCCGCTGACCGGGCAGACCGCCTGCTCGAGCGCGACATCTTGTTCGGCCGCCGGCAGCGTCTTGATCTTGGCGATCTCGGCGTCGGTGAGCTTGACGGGCGTTGCATCACCATAAGAGGCATCCGTCTTGGGGCCCTCCAGCGAGGGTGCCTCGGCTTTCTTGGAATCATCCTTGGACGGGGCGGGGGTGGTCTGTGTGCCCTTTCCCGAGGCAGGAGCGGACTCGGCCACGCGACCACTCGATAAATCCACCTGGTTGACCGCGGGCCTCGTCGGGCCTCCGGCACCAGCCGTTCCGGCGGCGGGCGAGCCGGAGTCTTCACCGGCACAACCGCCAAGTCCTAGCACAAGCGCCAGCACCCACAGGCGACGACTCTTTTCCATCAGCAAACCTCTCGAGAAATAAGGGGCCAGTTGTCCACCACTCCAGCGGCGGAACGAACAAATTCCTATTCTAATGGTCCGCTGCGCAGTCCGCCAAGCCGGGGCCGCCGGGTCTGGCCCGGCACCATGAGCACGACGCATCGGGCTTCGGGATCAAAGTCGCCAGCCTGTCGCCTTCACTTCACTCGGTCGTGTCCAGTTCGTCGTCTGGGCCCGGCTCCTCGGGAACCCCCTTGTAGATCCGGCGGTTGTCAAGCGCGTAGACCCGTTCGGTGAAGTCGTCACCCGTGGTGGAGCTCATCCGCTCCCTGGCCACGATGTTCATCTTCGCGTCAAGGTCGTCCACGTACGAGACCAGCAGGGCTTCCATGGTCTGAGGAAGAACGGGAGCACCGAACTCGTACTTGCCGTGATGGGCCAGAATCGCGTGCTCCAGAAGCAAGAGAGTCTCTTCGGGGAAGCCCTCGATCTTGCGAGCCGTCTCGCGAACCAGGTCGCGCCCCATCATGACATGACCGACGAGACAGCCTTCCTTCGTGTATCTGGCCTCGACCGGGTGATACCGCAGCTCGCGAAGCTTGCCGATATCGTGAAGGACCGCGGAGGCAATCACGATGCCTTTGTTGAGCGGGGGATCGAGGTGCTCGTAATAACCGGCGTAATGATCGACCAAGAGCGCGGCGACCTTGGTCATGCTCCAGACATGCTCGAGCAACCCCGCCGTGTACGGGTGGTGCATCTTCTGAGCCGCCGGCATCCTCGCGAAAGCCTCTCCATGCTCGCGCAGAATCGTTTCCACCAGCTCGCGCAGGTGCGGCTCGGCAATGTACTTCTGGACGCGAGCGAGGATCGACCGCATCAGGAGATCCGGTTCGTACTGGCTGCTCTCGACAAGGTCAAAGAAGTCGTATCCGTCGGCCGCGTCGTCTTCCGTGGCGGGGCGAATTCCCAGCAGCTCGACCTGCATCCCGTAACGCAGGTCATGCTTGCCGCGAACCTCGAGCCGGTACGCATCTCCCTCGGTCCATGACTCTGCGCTCTGGAAGAAACGGTGGTCGTGCCAGAGCATCGACTCATACTGCACCCGCTTGTCGCGGAAAATGCACCTGAGGAAGGGCTGGTTCCGCGCGGTCATGCCGCGTGTCTTCTTGACCAGGGCCGCGAAGCAGACTGCCTCCTGACCGTCAACCAGGTCCGAGAGCCTGATCACCACTGTCCCCTTCGCCGTCACTTGCACCGTTCCCTCCCGCCCCGCAAGGCGATCCCAGCAAGCAGTCGTCGCATGTCTAGTAATTTCAGTCTACAACATCGCGGCGGAATTCCATCATCTCGTCCTCCGATCGAGATCAGCCGGCCGTCGGGTCTGCCCCATACCCACGGCGCGTCTTCCACGGTATTTTCGTGAGCAAGAGGTAGCCTACGATCGGGGCACTGGCATGGCCGAGCGTTCCGATCTTCTTTCTTTCCTGGAAGTTAGCGATCATGGCGACGACACCGCGAGGAAACCGCGCCACCCACGACACCCTGGGAATGCTGGAGCCGACGCGGCCGGTTCGAGAGCTTGGCTTGCGAAGGTGGGACACCGTCGTGGTGGGGGCGGGCCACAATGGACTGGCCTGCGCGGCGTACCTGGCAAGGTCCGGCCAGCAGGTCTTGGTGATCGAGACTCGCAAACGAGTCGGCGGGGCATGCACGGTCGATGAGCCCTGGCCGGGTTACCGGATTTCGCCGTGCGCTTATCTCGTCGGGTTGCTGCACCCGCTGGTGATCGAAGAGCTGAACATGTCGGGATACGGCTTCGAGTGGTCCCCCGCGACGGCCGGGCTCTTCGTCCCGTTCGAGGACGGCAGCAGCATCCAGCTCTGGGATGACGACGAGCGGTGCGAGAGCGAGGTCCGCCGCCTCTCCGCCGTCGATGTCGATGGCTGGCGCGACTTCCGCGCGGTCAAGGCACGGCTGCGGAACGCCCTGCGGCCGGCTGGCGGAGGCGACCTCTGGGTCGGCAAGGCACCCACGCTCGACGAGATCGAGGAGCGGCTGGGCGGCGACATCGAGGCCCGCCATCTGCTCTTCGAGTGGTCGATGGTCGAATGCGTCGAGAATTACTTTCAGGACGAGCGGCTGCAACTGGCCTACCTCGGTCAAGGCGTGATCGGCACCAACGCCAGCCCCCATGACCGGGGCACGGCGTCGATTCATTTCCACCACCAATCGGGCCGGCTGGGCGGAACTCCGGGAATGTGGGGTTATGTCAAGGGGGGGATCGGCATGGTCTCGTTCATCCTCTGCGACATCGCGCGCGACCTGGGGGCGGAGGTCGTCACCGGCGTGCCCGTGGCCCGCATCATTCCTGGCGTCGGGGTCGAGCTGGAAGGGGGTGAGCGAATCGAGGCCCGCCACGTCATCTCCAATGCAGACCCCCGCGCGACGTTGAAGCTGCTGGGCGAGGGCGCCGACCCGGCGTGGCGGGAGCGGGTCGAGCAGATTCCGCAGGTCGGCTGTACGGTCAAGCTGAACGTCGTGCTCGAGCAGTTGCCCAGCTTCAAGGCCCGCCCGGGAACGTTCATGGACCATCACAAAGGGCAGATCAACACCCCGCTCTCCAAGGACGAATGGGCCGCGGGGTTCGCGGCCGCGCGCGCCGGCAACCTGCCTTCCCGGTTCTGGACCGAGCTCTCCTTCCAGACGGTGCACGACCCCTCGGTAGCCCCCTCCGGCGTGCACACGATGAGCGTCTTCGCCCAGTACGTTCCGCACACCTTTGCTCACGGCACCTGGGACAGCCGCCGCGAGGAGGTCAAGAACGTGGCGATTCAATCGATCGGCAGGTTCTGTGACAACTTCCCCGAATCCATTCAGGACGTCCAGGTTCTGGGCCCGCCGGACATCGAGCGGAAAGTGGGCCTGACCGGCGGCCACATCTTCCAGGGCGAATGCCTGCCCCCCTACATGTGGGACAAGCGGTTGTCGCCCCGCACCCCGATGCTCGGGGTCTTTCTTTGCGGGGCTTGCACGCATCCCGGCGGCAGCGTGATCGCCATCAACGGACGCAACGCCGCGATGGAAGTGCTCGGTGAAACGACCAGGGCCACGGCGTAGATTTCGCGTGGATTTCGTGCCATTCCTGATTTACCGCGGCAGCGCAGGCAGCCATCGGGCCGGGGGATACCAGCCCCGCTCCAGGTCGAGGTGACCGTCGAGATAGAGGTTGAACGAGTGCCCCCAGAAGAGGTCGCTGGGGTAGGTCGCCGACGGCCTGGCGGCTGCCCGGTCCATGATTCCGGCCGCCACGCAGCACTCGGTCACCAGCTCGGAACAGAACCAGCGGGACCGGTCGCCGCGCGGCTGGCCGACGAACCAGGTCTTGATCGGGCCGCGGGCGCGGAGCGGCGTCAACTGCCCGAACCATCGCGCCAGCGCGAATGGCTTGCCCTCCTGGGCGCACGCGAATTCGGTCAACCGCGCGGACTGCTCGGGCGTGAGCGGAACCCGTCGCCGGCGGACCCAGACCCGGTCTCCAAGCGCGGCGTGCCGGGACATGTGCTGGTAGGGGTTCATCGTCTCGACCTGCACCTTGTCAAACGGCCCGGCCTCGATCAGCCGCAGTTCGCCATTGGCCAGGGCGATGACGATTCCCGAGTGATGCACGCCGTTGGCGCCGGCGATCAGGTGGCCCCACCGAAACCAGAGTCTCTGATCGGTCGCCAGGAAGATGTCCCCGGGTTGAGGGACATAAGACTCGACCGGACCGCGCAGCTCCCAATCCCGACAGTACGCGGGCTGGCAGAGGTACGACCCCGCCGCCGGGGCTTGCGCGAAAAGGCAGGGAACCAGGATTCCCAGGAAACTCAGGCTCATCCGTGAGACCCCGGTTCGTGTAAGATGGAAGAGTTCAAGCATTCTATTCGGCCTCACCGCCGAACTTCTTGACGGGCTTGACGGTACCACGCAAGAACCCAAGGGACGCCGGGTATCTCCTGGAGGGGTCGTGCAGGGGATTCCGGATCTGAGGGGGGAAATCGATGCTGGATGTTCGCATCCTCGACCTGGATGGCAGCCTGACCGCACAGTCCCGCCTCTTCCCGTCCCCAGAAGCGGAATGGGTGCCGGCTCGCGAGTGGGGACCGCAGGTTCGCCTGGCCTGTACGTTCGGGGCCTTCGAACGTTTCCGCCGCTGGCTCGACGGTGCCTTCCGGACGGGCGATCCGGCCGTCATGTTGTACGGCTCGGGAGACTTCCACCACGTTTCGCTTGCACTGCTGAAGCGGCTCCCAGGACACTTCAACCTGCTGGTGCTGGACAAGCACCCGGACTGGATGCGGGGCATTCCGTTTCTGCACTGCGGAACCTGGCTGCGGCACGCGCTGCGGCTGCCCAATGTCCATCGCGTGTTCCACTGCGGGGGCGAGCTCGACTTCGACAACGCGTACCGCTGGCTCGCTCCCTGGCCCGAGATTCAGGCCGGCCGGGTCGTGGCCTTCCCGGCCCGCCGTCGTTTTCTGCGCGGTCGCTGGGCCGGGATCGAGGTCAATCCTCTGCTTGCTGGCGAATCGTCGCTCGCCGACATGCTGGGCGCCGCCCTGAGCCCGTTCCGTGGAGACTTGCGCCGTCTGCCGCTCTACATCTCGATTGACAAGGACGTGCTGTCGGCCGAGGACGCGGCAGTGAACTGGGACTCCGGTCTGCTCCGTCTGCCGGAGGCCGTGACAATCCTGGATTCGTTTCTGTCCGCGGCCGAGGGCCGGCTCGCCGGGGCGGACGTGCTCGGGGACTGGTCGCCGATCGAGCTTGGCCACTGGCTGAACCGGCTCTGCGATCGACTCGATCATCCCAGTCCTCCCCACGAGCCGCTCGAGGCCGCGGAGCGAAATCAGCGAGCGAACGAGGCGCTCTTGCAGGTTCTTCAGGGCGGGTCGGCGTGAGGTGCAGCGAGTGGTGGACGGGAACCAGTGTTCCTCTTGTCCGACAAACGTGAATGATTCCCAGAGCCCTTCTGCGACTCGTCGGTGGGAATCATGGCCACCAATAGGCCGCATGGTACTTGTCCCACCAGTGCTGACCAGGCTGTTGCGCACCTGGACTCAGTGACTGAGCGGGCGCAGTCGGGGGACTCGGGTCAGGGCTTCTCCAACTCGTATTCCAAGTACTTGAATCGAGGTAGGGCATGTACCTGTTCTGTCCAAACTCCCAAACATCGGCGGGAGTGAAATTGCGGAAGATGTTGCCGAACGTCAACTGGCAGCCATACATATCGCGCGTATTACCGGAGCTTGCCTTCCAACTGAGCCAGGCCATGTTCCCTTTACGTTTATGAACATGTGTTTTGAACCGGCTAGTCGTCCTATTGCCAACACTTGTTCGGAACAGCTGATTCTTGCAGTCCTCGAATGACCACTTGCTCGGATTCCATTTCTTAGGAACGCAGAACAACGGCGTCCAGCATATGAAGGCAACGCTGGCCTGGTCCAGCGAGTCGAGGATTGTATGGGGCTGACGCATCGAATCCCCAAGCTTGAACGGGTCGAGGAACACAAGATCGGGCTTCGGTGCTCCACTGCTGTTCTTCCACAGTGACGGCGCAAGCTTGTACGAGTCGCCCTGAATTATCATCACGACGTCGTCGCTGTTTGCCGAACTGGCCGCCTTTCGCCACCATTCTCGGAGGAACTTGGCGACGTGGCCTGCATCACCTCCAGCCCTGACCAGCACGGTCTTGGCTCCCTGGCTTCCGAAATACTGACGCAGGTGCTCGGCGGGAAATGTGTCCAGCTCGAAAAGGGTCATACGAATGCGCTTCTTCTCCTCCCTCAGAAGATGAAAGACCTGAGCCGCTGATCCGAGATAAGTCCTCTTGTCTGGGAACCGATCGGGCACGCTTTGTTTGTCGTGGAAGGCAACCGTAAGATAGTCTTTCAGGAGCTGCGGCGCGAAGGCTTGATGCGCGTTGAGGTGGCCGATTCCGTCTTTCCAGGAACCACCCGGCGGCAGGTGGTACCAGGGATAACCAGCGTGTGTCTCGAGGTACCAGAACTCTTCTTTATCCTTGGAACGCTGGAGAACGACCCTTTGTAACGGCGCGTGCTTCATGACGTCGCCGTCGTTGCCGGCGTTTTTTTGCTGGTCGGGCACGCGACTCCTCCGAACATGAATATCCGCCACAGGCCGGATTGCGGGGCACAATGACTCTTTTCTTCCGAACGTGCTGGTGATGGCAGGATCGATGCGTTCCTCAGCGCGGCCACAGTCTGCCACGATTCATTCGATCGGTGATCACGAACCTGGGGACATCGAAGCGTCTCGCGAGATTGTCTTCCAGGATGATGCGTCCCCTCTCTGTCGCCGCGACTTGGCTCAGGGTGAGGCCTCGCTGCTCGAATCGCTTCCGGTCCTTTTCAAACTCCATCGCCAGTCGGTCAGTCGGGACCAAGATCAGGGTGCCGAGTTCGTGCGCCTGACCGTCGTAGACGGATTTCTCTTCTTTGGCGATTCCAAGAATCGTACCCTTCCAGGCTTCAATGGAATCAAAATCGAGATGGGAGATGATCTCACCATGGATGAGGACGTGTGATAGTTCGTGGGCAAGCACGTACCGGTAGTGATCGGGCCGTGATTCTTGAATGTATTGATCCACTGAGATGTCGCGGAGGCTCTTCGAAACGTAGCCGTCGATGTCGAAGAACCTCCGCAGGCCTGGCATCGGGATGATGTTGAGCCCGAGTCGGAATTCGATGATCTCCTCGACAGGGATCGGGAGCGTCCCATCGGGGTGGTGCTCTGCGAGGAAGTGGTCTGCGATGGCGCGGAGTTCACCGTAGTTGCGATCTGGGATTCGGAGAGGCTCATCGGCCATAGCCTTAGCTCCGACGGACCAGCTCGATGAAGTGATCCAGCTTGGCCGGGTCCATTTCGCGCATCGCCTGAAACATCACGGGCAACCGCTCCACGACCTGAGCGTCGGAGAGAAGGTCCGAGGGAATCTCGCCTCGCGCCGCGGACGCGAGATCGAAAAACTCGAACCAGTCGCTCGACTCGCGCTTCAGCCCGAGGGCCTCGGCATAGATGCTGAGCCTGTCGTCCCCGTGTGGGGGCGCCAGGATACCGCGTTCCATCTTGCTGAAGTTGCCCACGTCAAAACCATGGGAGGTGCAGAACGCTCGGAGCGTCTGCCCCGAAGCAATCCGCCGTTGCTTCAAGAACTCCCCGAATGTCTTTGCAGCCATGATTGACCCTTCCCGGAAATGGCTTCCGAACAAACCTCGGCGCTCAACCATAAGCCGCGCTCCAGTGTTGTATGAATTATACAACACCTTGGTTTGCTGTCAATCGTCGGTTTCTCCGAGGCGACGAGCAAGCCACGAGACCGTTCGTTCATCCCCCGCCAATCACCGGCAGGAAGTGGACCTCGCTCTCAGGCCGGACCGTCGCGCGCAGACCTCCCCGGGACACGACGTGGTCGATCGAAACCTGCAAGCCGGGGGCAAGCGAATCGCCGCGGCAGATACGCTGCTTGAGGCCCGGGAACTGCCGATCCAGCGCCTCGACCACCTGCCGGACGGTTTCACCGTCCACCACGATCTCGGCCACGCCGCCCGTCAAGTCGCGGAGCGGCGGGGGGATGAAGACGGTCGGCATCGGGTCGCTCTCCGGGTTCAAACCTTCTCGGCCAGCGCCTTCCACAGCTTCGGCGGCGAGATG
>Ga0209048_10005660_pt1 | contig 11787 bp, 8 predicted proteins | sample FrelakmetCRP12CR_FD_187146 | JGI IMG/M metagenome (GOLD analysis project Ga0209048, IMG submission 187146) | Freshwater lake sediment microbial communities from the University of Notre Dame, USA, for methane emissions studies - CRP12 CR (SPAdes)... | ecosystem: Environmental > Aquatic >... | reverse complement strand
CTTGGGCGGGTCGTACTTCCCCGACAGCGTCTCGCGGACGTCCCGGTCGAACTTCACCTTGCCGGTGGCCACCTCGCGCAGGGCGAGGACGGGCGGCTTGTTCTTCGAGATGTCGAGCACCGGACGGGCGCCCGCCATCAACTGCCGGGCCCGGCGCGCGCCGAGCAGCACCAGCGCGAAGCGGTTGTCCACCAGGGGGAGACAGTCCTCGACGGTGACGCGTGCCATGAAAACTTCCTCCAGGGGGAACCGCGGGAAAAACGGGCGAATAACGGCTGGGGACTGGGGATGTCAAGATTGGGCCCCCCGCTCGCCAGCAGGCCCCCCCGGCCCTGCGGGCGCTGACGGACGTCGCCCCCCGCCCGGGGGCGAGTGCCTAGTGGGAGGCGTCGGGGGACGAGCCGACGGGGGAGTTGTCCAGCACGTCCTCCGCGCGGCTGGGCAGGGCCGGAAGTCGACTCAAATCCACCAGCACCACTTCCCCGGCGGCCGAGCGCGTCCACACCGTCTGCCCCTTGTGCGACGCCGTCTTCCCCAGCACCAGCGTGGCCAGCACCTTGCCCGCGCCGTCCTCCAGGACGACGGTGCGCGCGTTGGCCCCCAGCCCCGGGTCCTTCGGCGCCGTCTCCTCCACCGGCAGCCACTTCAGGCTGGCCAGCGCGTACAGCAGCGTCCCCACCTTGGCCGCGGAGGCGGGCTGGGGCGTGCGCGAGGCCAGCAGCCACCCGGGCGTTGCCCCGCCGTCGGCGGCCTCCCGCCGCAGCACCAGGGCCATGCCGCCCCCCTCCGGAAGGAAGCGGATGGACGCCACGTCCGCGGGTTGGAAGACCAGGACACGCCGGTCGCGGAGCTCCGCCGCCGGGACGTCCAGGGCGGCCAGCGCGGTGTGCGGCAGCTCCGCCAGCGTCGTCCCGAAGCTGTCCTCCCGCAGCACGTAGGCCGGGTCGGCCTCGGACGGCCCGGCGGCCAGGCGCACGCGCACCGTCTCGTCCTGCCGGCGGAAGGTGGCGTCGACGGCCGGCTTCTCCACGCCGGTACGCTTGCGCTCGGCCGGCGAGTCCACCAGGAATTTCACCGCCCGCTGCTTGGCCAGGCCGGCCACCCAGCCGGAGACGGCCGCGCCGTCGGCTGGGATGCCGGCCGGCTTCTGGAAGGCCCAGGGGTGGTCCGGCTCGCGCGCCAGCGCCCATTCATGCCGGGCACTCTTCAGCTGCAGGCCCAGGAGCCCCAGGTCTCTCGGCCCGAGGACGTCGCGGGCGCGGAGTTCCTCGGTGGACTTCTCCAGGGCCACCCGGGTGGCGCCGTCCACGGCGTACACGTGCGGGTCGCCCGCGCGCTGGACGTAGACGGAGCCGTCGAAGGAATTCTCCACGCCGCCCAGCAGCGTCACCGCCGGCGCGCCCTCGGCGGTGGCGGTGACGGAGAAGCGCGGAGGCTTCAGCCCGTACGTCTTCAACTCGTCTTCCTTCGGCTGCTCGTCAATGACGCGGTTGAGACGGAGCGCCTGCAGGGTGGAGATGATGTCCTCGGCGGTGTGCACCTCGGCCCGGGCACGCAACGGACGGCTGATGACCCAGGCGCCGTCGGGCAGGCGGCCAAGCTCCGTAGTGTCGCCCCGGGCCGTCACCACCAGCCGGTCGTACCGGACGAAGTGCGTCTTCAACCACCCCCAGGCCAGCGCCGTCCCCCCGTCGGACGCCTCCACCGGGGCCACCAGCTGCTCGCCGGCCTTCTTGGCCGCCTCGGCCTTCTCTTCGCCCTTCAGCACGCCGAAGTAGGCGTAGAGCCCGAGGCCGGCGGCCAGCCCCAGGGCCACCACCGCCGCCAGCAGGGCGCGGCTTCGGGCCTTCATTGGTTCCGCCGGGTGAGCCACACCGCCAGCCCCGCGCCGAGGAGCGCCAGCGGCAGGAAATCGGTGGCCAGGAAGCGGATGCGTCCCAGGCGCTGGGTGTCGAGGTCCAGGCTGGAGACGTCGCGGTCCGGGGCGCGGATGGTGATTTGCTCGGGGCTGCCGGAGGCCCAGGCGACCGCGTTCATGACCAGGTTGCGGTTGGGCTCATCGCGCCAGTTGGGGTCGAGGAGAATCTCCGAGTCCCCGAAGGCGACCAGCCGCATCTCCGGCGTGCGTCGTTCCTTGGACTCGGCGATGGGGCGGCTGACCGCCACCACCAACGGGATGCTGCCGGCGCGCTCCCCGGGCGAGCGCCGGGGCGCGTTGGCCGGGTCCAGCTCCTCCCAGGCGCTGCTCGATGTCACCACCACCGGTTCGCTGCGGACGCCGGGAAGGACTCCCTCCTTGAGGAGGGTGAAGCCACGGGCGGTCGGGAATTCCACGTTCACCTGCAGGCGAGAGAGGTCGCGCACCATCTCATGCTCTCCATAGAAGTGGGTGGCGACGACGAAGGGGCTCCCCACGGCGTACTCCTCGTCGGCGACAATGCCGGGGTCCACCCGCAGCCCGTAGGGGGCGAGCAGCGGCTCCAGCCCCGGTTCCAGCAGGGCGTCGACGAAGAGCAGCATGCGCCCGCCCTCGGCCAGGTAGGTGGCGAGCTGGTCGAGCTCCGGCTTGGTCAACCGGCTGTGGCTGGCGGCGATGATGAGGAGCGAGGCGTCCCGGGGCACTTCCTTGCTGCCGAGGAGATTCAGGACGAGGGGCTGGTAGCCCTCCTGGAAGAGGGATTTGCGCATCTCCGACAGGCTGGCCCCTTCCGCCGACGGCTCCAGCGGCCACTCGCCGTGCCCGCTGAGGAAGTAGACGTGCCGCTGGCCCACCTGGTCGAGCTTGAGGAGGGCGTTGGTGACGTCCTGCTCGCTGACCCCCTGCACCGGCGCCACCGACACGGTGGTGTGCTGCTCCTGCTCGCCCGTGCCGCGGCTGAGGACGATGGTGGTCTGCCCCTCGCGCAGCTGGTACTTGGCCGCCAGGTCCGGGGACTTGCGCGGGTCCTTGAAGACGACCAGGAAGTGGTCCGGCGCCTCGGCGTGGTAGCGGGCCAGCAGCCGGTCGACGTAGCCGTAGTCCGGGTCGGTGGGCGGCAGGAAGACGTAGGCCGTCACCGGGGCCTTCAGGGTATGCAGGGCACCGCGCGTCTGCGGGGCGAGGGTGAAAATCTTCTTCGCCGTCAGGTCCCAACTCTTGTGCCTCTTGGCGGCGATGTAGTTGACCGCCCCCAGCCCCAGCAGGACGGCCAGGGCGAGCAGCGCCGAGGAGGCCACGTAGAAGGTGGACCGCCGGCTGGCGAACTGGTTGAGCTGGCCGAGGTTGGTGGCGAAGAAGGCGCCAATCAGGAGGAGGCCGACCAGGGCCTTGATGCCGGTGAGAGGGCCGGAGCCGGTGATGAAGTAGGTGTAGGGCGCCGACAGCAGCGAGACCAGCCCGAGCGCACCGAGGACCTTGCCGAGGGTTGCCTTGCTCACGCGTGCCTCATGTCCAGCGCTGGGCTTCCACCGCCCGGTCGGTGAGCAGCAGGGCGAACAGGATGACCGACAGGAAGAAGACCACCGACTTGAGGTCCAGCACCCCGCGCAACAGCGGCGACAGCTCCGCACTGAAGGCCAGGTGCGTCCCGATGGAGCGCCAGGGCTCCTCCGCCGAAACCACCACGCCCTGGAGCAGCCACCACACCAGCGCCACGGCGAAGGTGAGGATGGCGGCGAGCATCTGCGACTGCGTCAGGGCCGAGACGAACATGCCGATGGAGATGCAGGTGGCGCCCCACAGCAGAAGGCCCGCGTAGCCGAGCAGCACCGTGCTCCACTCCAGGGCCTGGCCCGACTCGCTCGCCCCGAAGAGGGCGAGGGTGATGGGGTAGATGATGGTGACGCCCAGGGCGGCCGAGGAGATGCCCACCCCGCCGAGGAACTTGCCCAGCACAATCTCCCGTGGCCGGACGGGCAGCGTCAGCAGCAGCTCCAGCGTGCGGTTGCGGCGCTCCTCGGCGAAGAGGCGCATGGTGAGAAAGGGCGCGACGAAGAGGGTGATGACCGCGATGGTGTTCCACAGATTCACCACGACGCCGTCCGTCAGGTTCTTGAAGGCCCCGTAGTCCGGCCCCAGTCGCTCCCAGCCGTAGGCGCGGGCCAGGGCATGGGCCTGGCGGAAGTCCTGCAGCAGCGCGACGAAGAAGAAGGAGGAGATGGCCAGCATCGCCGTGAAGACCACGTAGGCCCACGGCGTGGTGAAGTAGATGCTCAGCTCCTTCTTGGCGATGGCCAGGGTGTTGCGCATGGGGAGTCCCTCGTCAGGCGGCCCGGGTGAGCCGGAGGAAGGTTTCCTCGAGCGATTCGGCGGACCCTTCCGCCTTCCCCAGGGCGGCCAGGGTGTCGAAGGCCACCAGCCGGCCCTGGTGCAGGATGAGGACCTTCTCACACGTCATCACCACCTCCGGCAGGATGTGGGTGGAGAGGATGACGGTGTGCTGGCCGGCCAGGCCCCTAATCAGCTGGCGGACCTCGGCCCGCTGGATGGGGTCGAGCCCCTCGGTGGGCTCATCCAGGATGAGCACCGCCGGGGAGCCCAGCAGGGCCTGGGCGATGCCGACGCGCTGCCGGTACCCCTTGGAGAGGTTCTGGATGACGCGCCCCATGACTTCCGTCGTGCCGGTGGCGTGGCCCACCCGGTCCAGCTCCGCGGCCAGCTGGCCGCGCGGCACCCCCCGCAGCGTGGCCACGAAGCGCAGGTAGCCGCGCACGCTCATCTCCGGGTACAGCGGCGGCGTCTCCGGCAGGTACCCAATCTGGCGCTTTACCGCCAGGGGCTCCTCGAAGACGTCGTGGCCGGCCACCTTCACCAGGCCGGAGGAGGCGGGCAGAAAGCCCGTCAGCACGCGCATGGTGGTGGTCTTCCCGGCGCCGTTGGGGCCGAGGAAGCCGAGAATCTCTCCCTTGGCAACGCTGAAGCTGAGGTCATCGACCGCGATGCGGTCGCGGTAGCGCTTGGTGAGGTGGCTCACCTCAATCATCGCCATGGGTCGACTCCGGCCTCCGGGGACGCTTGTGCCTGCTGAAGCGGCGGGCTTCATAGCCGTGCCGCCGGGCCTGTCAACCCCGGCGGTCGTGCTAAAGGCGCGAAAGCTGCAAGGCCCCCTTCGAAAGCATGTCCATCATCGTCCAGAAATACGGCGGCTCCTCCGTCGCGGACGTCGAGCGCATCCGCCGCGTGGCGGCCCGGGTGCGGGCCCGCCGGGCCGAGGGGCACCAGCTGGTGGTGGTGGTGTCGGCCATGGGCGACACCACCGATGAGTTGCTCGGGCTGGCCAAGCAGGTGTCGGCGGACCCACCGCGGCGCGAGCTGGACATGCTCCTCACCTGTGGCGAGCGCATCAGCGTGGCGCTGCTGTCCATGGCGCTGCAGGAACTGGGCGTCCCGGCCATCAGCTTCACCGGCAGCCAGAGCGGCATCATCACGGATGAGTCGCATGCCTCCGCCCGGATTCTGGAGGTGCGCCCGGTGCGCATCCTCGAGGAGCTGGGGCGAGACAAGGTGGTCATTGTGGCCGGCTACCAGGGGGTGTCTCGCGAGCGCGAGGTGACGACGCTCGGCCGCGGCGGCACCGACACCACCGCGGTGGCCCTGGCGGCGGCCCTGTCGGCCGAGGCGTGCGAGATTTTCTCCGACGTGGACGGCGTCTTCTCGGCCGACCCGCGCGTGGTGCCGGAGGCGCGCAAGCTTACGTCCCTCGGCTACGACGAGATGCAGGAGCTCGCCTCGGCCGGGGCCCGGGTGCTGAATGCCCAGGCGGTGGAGTGGGCGAAGGCCAATGACATTGTCATCCACGCGCTGCACGCGCACGCGCCCGGGACGGGCACGCGCATTGCCGGCGTCGCCTCCGGCCAGCCGCCGGTGACGGCGGTGGCCTCGGACGCGGACTTGCTGGTGCTGGCGACGGGCACCTCGGCGCTGGCCCCCCTGCTCGGCCTTCTGGCGGAGCGCCAGGTGCGCACGCGCTTCGTCCTGGGACAGGGGGCGGAGGGCCCGCCGGGGGAGGTGCTGGTGGCGGTGCCGCTGACGGACGTCCACGGGCCGGAGGCCCTGCGCCGGGCCCTGACGGAGGCCTTCGGGCAGACGGTGCGGGAGGTGCCGGGTCTCGGGACGGTGACGGTGGTGGGGGCGGGCGTGGGCAAGCAGCCGCGGCTTGTGCAGCAGGCGCTGACGGCGGCGGCCACCTTGGGCGTGCCGGTGCACGCCGTGCACACCGGGCCGTTGCAGGTCAGCCTGCTGGTGCCGGTGGGCGCGCTGGCCGGGCTGACGCGCGCGTTGCACCGGCTGACGGCGGGCTAGGGGCGTCAGTGGCCGACGGCGCGCGGCTTGCTCGCGCGCGGGTGCAATTCCTGGCGCGTCCGGCGGTGGTCCGGCGTCTCCGGCGGCAGGCTGACGAATTCGCACATCTCGCACAGCCGGCTGTAGATGCGCTCGCCGACGCGGTCGCGGAGCAGTTCGGTGTCGCGCGGCAGTGCCGCCTCCTCGGCGGTGGACCGGTAGCCGCTTCGGGTGTGGGCGTGGGCGCGCACCTTGCGCTCGGGCTCGAGTGAATAGTTGGTGGCGAACAGGGTGGTGCGCCCGGCGTTGTAGCGGCGGGCAATCAACTCATCCAGGGTTTCCATCTCGAAGGGGCTGCCCCGGCCGCGGCCCAACTCGTCAATGGCCAGCACGTCCACCTCCGACAGCGGGCCAATAATCTCCCCGCCACTCTTGCCTTCCTGGAAGCCGCGGCGGATGTCGGCGAAGAGCAGGGAGATTTCCAGGTAGCGGGCGTGCACCCCGACCTCGAGCACCAGGTGGGCCAGGGCCGCGGTGAGCAGGTGCGTCTTGCCGCTGCCCACCGGGCCGCTGATGATGAAGCCGCGGGCGGGCGCCCCGCGGCGGTAGCCGAAGGCGAAGCGGGTGGCGGCCTGCTTGGCGGCGTCGTGCGCTTCGTGAAAGGGCAGGTAGTTGTCGAAGCCGGCGCGCGCCAGCACTCCGGGGATGCCCACCTGGTTGAAGGCCTCCACGCGGCTGCGCAGCACCCGGCACAGACACGGGGTGACGGCCTCGTAGCGGCGCGGGCCCACCTTCTGGCTGAACGTCTCCTCGCGCACGGTGAGGACGTAGCCCTGGCCGCCGCAGTGCACGCAGTGGGCCATGCAGCTGCAGACGCGGGCCAGGGCCCGGTCCGCCGTCGTCGAGAGCCGGTAGTTGCGGCCCCGGCACTCCTCACACACGCTGGGACTCTTGGAGACGACGGCTTCCATCGGTGTCTGTTTCAGCTCCCTGGCGACAGCGCCTGCAGTCCGAACTCGCTTGCTGCGAAGGCGGCGCGGAGGCGTCGACGCAACATGCTACGAGCGCGGGGTGACGCTTCCTCTACCACTTGACGGCGCTGCTCGCGCAATAGCGTAACTCGCGCGGTGAACGGCATTTCTCGAAGCAGCGCAGCGACGACCGCATCTCGCGGGTTTGCGCGTGCAAGCACGCCGGCTGCCCACAGGCGTTCCACAACTTTCGCGAAGCGCGGTTGTGCGCGCGCGAGCGCACGCAGCTCTTCGACGAGTTGTCCAGGGACTTCGCGTCGCGGTGCGCCGGCGCCCAGGACGCGCGCGCGGTAGCGTTCAATCTCGCTCTCCACTTCGGGCCGGCACGCCCGGAGGCTGCGCGGGCCCGCCTCGCCCGGCGGCGCGTCCCAGGCCGCTCGCTCGGCCGCCGCCTCCAGTCCCCGCACCACCACCTCGGCCGGCACGCCAGTCTCCGCCCAGGTGCGCAGAAGCTCCGTGTCCAATGCCCCCAGCATCAGCCCCTTGCCCCGCAGCCGGAGGAAGGCCTCCTGCACCACCTCTGCAAAGCTCGCCTGTGGCGGCAACAGACTCACACCCGCGCCTCCCCGGCCTGGCGCGAGAACGTTGACGGGCCGGTGTGCTTGTGTGGATGATTCGTGGTCCGTCTCGGTAAAATTTCCAGGCCAGTCAATGGTTTGCCCGGCCGCCCCACCGCGGGCCGCCTTGCGCTCAAGGTCCGCATGCGCCGTCCGCTCGTTCTCCTCGTCGTTCTCCTCTCCTGCTCGGCGCTCTCGCAGCCGAAGGAGGCGCCATCCCTCAGCAAGAAGACGAGCACCGAGGTCGACAGCTCGCTCGCCGGGGACATCACCCGACAGAAGCAGGAGACCGCGGGCGCGCCGCTGCAGTACGACGAGTTCCGGCTGGGCATCGAGCTCCAGGTGGCCGACAAGCGGCGGGAGCAGATTGAGTCACTGAAGCGGATTATCGAGCTGTCCCCTGACCAGAAGGAGCAGCCGAGCCTTCTCTTCCGGCTGGCCGACCTCTACTGGGAGGAGTCCCGGTACTACTTCTTCGAGGCCAGCCGCAAGGACGATGACCTCATCCGCGCCCTGGCGGCCAAGGACAAGGCGGCCGAGGCCCAGGCGCGGGCGCAGAAGGAACAACTCATCGCCCAGCGCGACGTCTACGCCAACAAGGCCATCGACACCTACACGGAGATTGTCCAGCGCTACAAGGACTTCGAGCGCACCGATGAGGTGCTGTACTTCCTCGGCTACAACCTGATGGAGCTCGGCGAGGAGCGCAAGGCCCTGGTGGCCTACAACCGGCTGGTCGAGAAGTACCCCAAGAGTAAGTACCTGCCCGACGCCTACCTCGCCTTCGGCGAGTACTACTTCAACAACAGCCGGGCCAAGCGCGACTTCCTGACCAAGGCGCTCGAGAACTACAAGAAGGCCGCCAGCTACGTCGACAGCAACGTCTACGCCTTCGCCCTCTACAAGGAGGGCTGGTGCTACTTCAACCTCACCCAGTACACGAAGGCGATGGACCTGTGGAAGGCAGTCGTCCTCTACGGGGAGCTGTCCGGCGCCAGCGCCCTGGAGAAGGTGGGCGGCGCCAAGGGCAAGTCGGCGCTCATCCGCGAGGCCCGGCGGGACTTCGTCCGCGCCTACGAGAGGTCGGGCGGGACGCCGGACCAGTCGCACGCCGTCTTCTCCGAGGTGGCCCACAACCCAGATGACCTGTGGGAGATGTCCAAGACGCTGGCCAACCTCTATTACGACAACGGCAACGACCGCTACGCGGCGCTGGCCTACCTCAACCTCATCAACGAGCGGCCGCTCAGCCCCGAGGCGCCCGGCTTCCAGGCGAAGATTGTCGACTGCGTGCTGCGCGAGGGGAACAAGAAGGCCACCGTCATGCAGGTGCGGCGGCTGGTGAAGATTATTGGCGACGTCGAGAAGAGCGGCAACGTCAAGACCGACGCCGACAAGAAGGTGCTCGCCGACGCGAAGAAGCAGTCCGAGGCCATCCTCTCGCTGCTGGCCGTCAACTGGCACAACGAGGGCAAGAAGACGCGCGACGACGAGACCTTCGCCGCCACCGACGAGGTGTACGGCGACTACCTGGCGCTCTTCCCGGACAACCCCAAGGCCTACACCATGCGCTTCTTCTGGGCCGAGCTCCTCCACGACAACCTGCACCGCCATGACAAGGCCGCCGTCCAGTACACCGAAGTGGTGAAGCAGGACGCCCGGCGCATCGACGGGCAGAAGGACGCCGCGGGCGCCTGGACGGTGAAGCCGGAAAAGCCGGGCAAGTGGCTGCCGCTGGCCGCCTACGACTCGGTCTACGCCTGGGATGAGGTGGTGAAGCGTGCCGAGGAACGCGGCGAACTGAAGGGCGAGTCCAGCACGGACCTCACCAAGAAGCTCACCATCCCGCCGGTGAAGAAGGAGCTGCTCGACGCCGCCGAGCGCTACCTCAAGTACCTGCCCAACGGCGAGAAGCGGGTGGAGGTGTCCTACAAGGCCGCCCGCATCTTCTACGAGTACCACCGCTACGACGAGGCGGTGCTGCGCTTCAGCGAGATTGCCCTCAAGTACCCCGACTACAAGTTCGACAACGGGGACCGCGCTGGGGAAATCGCCGCCAACCTCGTCCTCGACTCCTACAACGGACTCGGCAACTACCAGAAGGTGAACGAGTGGGCGCGGCGCTTCTACGCCAACGACAAGCTCGCCACTGGGAAATTCCGGGACGACCTCTCCAAGATTATTGAGCAGTCCTCCTTCAAGCTGGTCGCCCAGCTCGAGCAGAAGGGCGAGTATGCCCAGGCGGCCGAGGCCTACCTCTCCTTCGTCAAGGACTTCCCCCGGACGGAGATTGCCGACAAGGCGCTGTACAACGCCTCGGTCGACTTCTTCAAAGCCCATCTGTTCGAGAAGGCGCTGGAGACGCGCGAGCGCCTCTTCAAGAATTACCCGAAGAGTCCCCTTGTCCCCTTGTGCATCTGGGCCAACGCCGAGGGCTACGAGTCCATCGGCGACTTCGAGCGTGCGGCCGATGCCTACGAGGCCTACGTGCAGGGCTTCCAGCAGAGCCGCACCGAGGCGGCGCCGGCGAAGAAGGCCGCCCACGGCAAGTCGAAGGGCAAGAAGTCCAAGGTGGTGGTGGCCGAGCCGCCGCCCAAGGCGGGCCCGGTGTGGGAGGAGTCGAAGGCGCAGATTGCGCTCTTCAACGCCGCCGTCTACCGCGAGGGGCTCCAGCAGCTGAAGGCCAGCCTGCGGGACCGCGAGCTGTACCTGGAGCTGTTCCCCAACGCCAAGGACGCCGACGCGGTCAGCCTCTCCATCGCCGACCTCTACGAGAGGACCGGCCAGTACGGCCGGGCGGTGTCCTTCCTCGAGCAGCGCATCCGCGACAACTCGCGCGACCCGAACAAGGTGCTGGCCGCCGAGGCGCGCGTGCAGGTCCTCTTCGAGTCGAAGCTGAAGGACGCCCGCGCCCTGGCGCGCACCAACAAGGAAGTCCTCGACTACTACGACAAGCTGCCCGCGCGGCTGAAGGCCACCCTCGAGCCGCCGGCGCTGGAGGCGGTAGCGCGCGCCTCGCTGTGGAAGAACCAGGAACAATTCGAGTACTTCACCCGCCTGAAGCTGCGCTGGGGCCGGGCCCCGGACCCGACGCGCGAATTCAAGGACAGCCTGGGGGTGAAGACGCGCGCCCTGGAGGAAATCAACCGCCTGTACACCGCCACCGTCGCCTTCAAGGCCGGCGGCCCGGCCATCTGCGCCCTGGAGAAGATTGGCCTCGCCTACGAGAACATGGCCGAGAGCATCGCCAACGCCCCGGCCCCGAAATTCCTTCCGCCCGAGGCGCAGGAGGCCCTGAAGGACCAGCTCGCCCAGCAGGCCGACCCGGTGAAGGAGAAGGCCGGGGCCGCCTTCGCCACCGCCGTGGCCAAGAGTCGCGAGCTGGGCATCTCCAACGCCTGCTCGGTGCGCAGCCTGAAGCTGCTGCGGTCCACCTACAAGCCGGACCAGTTCCCCCCCATGCCGGAGGAACTGCTGGCACTCACCCTGCCGCCGGCGCCGGTGCGCCTGCCCGCCCTCCTCGCCCAGGTGCAGCCTGTCACTCCAGGGGTGGTGCTGAAGGGGCCGCACGCCGGCTTCCCCACCCCGCGCCCCAACGGCGCGCAGAAGACGGCCGCCCTGCCGGCCGGCGCCGTGCGCCAGGACGACACGACGGACCTGCAGCCGGGCCAGCGCCCGCGCGACACGCGGCCCGCGCCGGCCCCGGCCGGCGCACCGGCCGCGAAGAATCCCGACCGCGAGCCGGAGGAGCCCCAGTGAAACGCTGCGCCCTCCCCCTGGCCCTGACCGCCGCGCTGACGCTGCTGGGTGGCTGCGCCACCTCCGGCGGCCCGGCGCCGGAGGCGGCGGCGCCGGTCCACGCCGCCGCGCCGGCGGCGGCCGAAGCGGCGCCCGACGGCGGGGTGAGTGGCCACGCCCTGGCCCTCTTCGACAGTGCCAA